>Ga0209986_10000299_pt1 | contig 47413 bp, 29 predicted proteins | sample BlataG_FD_183168 | JGI IMG/M metagenome (GOLD analysis project Ga0209986, IMG submission 183168) | Deep subsurface microbial communities from Black Sea to uncover new lineages of life (NeLLi) - Black_00105 metaG (SPAdes) (version 2) | ecosystem: Environmental > Aquatic > Marine > Oceanic >... | reverse complement strand
GCGACTCACGATTCTCCCGAGAACGCTTATAAACCTCCGGAATCAAATCAGTCCGTAAAAGATGAGCCAACATCCAAGAATCCCGCTTGTCTGTCTTTATCTTCGCCTTGGCTATCGCTTTCACTTCTTTTGGATGGGCAATCGTTACATCAATCCCTATCTCATCCAAAAGATCAACCATCGTGTAGCTCGAGCGCCCAGCCTCAACCACCGCTTTCACTTCCTCGATGCCCGAGAGAAAATTCTCAAGTTCACTGCGAAGATTCGAAACCCTTCCAGATTTGAGCTTTTCTCCCTTCTCATCTAGCAAAGTGATGAGCGAGTATTTCCTATGATGGTCAATGCCTATATAATTCATTTGTGCACCTCCATAATTTAATTTTATTGACCTTGCGGGTAGTCTATCATACAATCGACTCCCGCTGGAGGTGCATCACATCATCATGTTACCTATATTAATAAATAGATATAGCAGAATTTATACAGTTTATAAATAGGGCGTTTCCGTAAAAATTTTTCTTATAATTTTGCCGTTTATCGGTATATTAAAATGTTTTAAAAAATAAACTATGGCTCCTCCAAAAGAATCCAATATTCTGAAAATAGTCAAAGAAGATATTTTAAGAGTTTTAGGTGAAAAAAAAGAAAAAAAAGTATCAGTAAAATTTATAGATTCAGAGATTGATGTCTCTGATGTATTTTTGCAAAAAGCGATCAAGGAATTAGAGAGAGAGGGGTTGATACAATCCTTTCAAGATTATATTTTGTTAACCGAAGAGGGGAAATCTGAAGCAGGGAAAATTACGGAAAAACATCTTATTTTAGAAAAATATTTTAAAACAACAAGAACCGGCGAAGAAGCTCATAAAATGGCTCATCTTTTAGAACACTATATTTCCACGGAGGTTCTTAACGATATAAAAGAATTATCTACCCTTAAAGCAGAATCAGTTCCTTTAATAAAATTTGAATTAAATAGAAAAGGGGTGATTGGAGATATTGATTTCTCCGATTATGAATTATTTGAAAGAGTGGTCAGTATGGGAGTGTTCCCGGGTGAGAAAATAAGAATGATAAATAAAATTCCAAACGGCGTTATCGTTAAAATAAAAAATAAAAAATTTGCCATAGGTCGGGACATAGCGGAAAGAATTAAGGTGTTGGAATATGAAAAACCTTAAAATACTTTTAATAGGACAGCCCAATGTGGGGAAATCTTCGCTGCTTAACGCGTTAGTCGGCCCAAGGGTGGTGGTGTCTAATTATCCCGGAACCACGGTTGAAATAACGGAGGTAGAGAAGGTTTTTAGGGATACACGAATACATTTTATAGATACCCCGGGGATATATTCTATTTCTGACAGAAGCGAAGAGGAAAAAGTTACAAAAAAAGCTTTGTTTGAGGAAAAAACAGATGGAGCGATAATAGTTGCCGATACGACTTCTTTTGAGAGAGGTCTTTATATGGTTTTGCAAATTTTGGAAGCTGAAATAGCTTCCATCGTAGCGTTAAATTTTGTGGAAGACGCTGAAAAAAGAGGAATAAAAGTTGATTATGAAAAATTAGAAAAATTTTTAGGTATTCCGGTTATTCCCATAAATCCTTTGACTAAAAACGGGATTGATAAGCTTATAGGCGCGGTATTAAATATTAGCCCGGAAGAAAACCGAAGGATTAAAAAAGCGGCGAAACGGAGTTTTAAGGTTCAGTACGATGACCATATAGAGGCGGCAATAAACACGATATCCGCTCAAGTTGAAGGAAAACTGCCAAAGAGATTTATTGCCTTAAGGGTTTTAGAGGGGGATAAGCATTTTTATAAATATTTGAAAGACAAGAAAATAATTGAGGAAACTAAACGGGGACTGAAAGAACATCCAAAGGTTGCGGAGGATATATCTATAACCAGATACGGCACAGCGTCATTTGTGGCGGAAAAGGTTACTCAAATAATTTCTTTAAAAAAAGAAAAGAAGCTGGAGGAAAAGATTGACAAAGTTCTTTTACATAAACTTTGGGGGCCATTTACTACCGGCGCGTTTCTTTTTGTTGTTTTTGGGATATTGTTGTGTCTTGGTAATTTGATACAGGGAGTTCTTATGGGTTTAACGGAATATCTTTTGTCTTTTTTCGCCGCGGCAGAACAATCCATCGTTAATACAATATTGGTTCAAAGTTTGACCGGGGTCGCAGCCGGTATTTCTATCGCTTTGCCTTATGTATTTTTGTTTTATTTGTTGTTGGGCTTATTGGAAGATATAGGTTTTCTTTCCAGGTTTATCGTCAACGCGGAAAGATTTTTAAGGAAATTGGGCCTGTCCGGAAAAGCGTTCATTCCTTTAGCGTTGGGTTTCGGCTGTACGGCGCCGGCGTGCAGAGCTTGCAGAATTTTATCATCTGAAAAAGAACAGTTTAGCACCGCTTCGTTGTTTGCTTTTGTGCCTTGTTCTTCAAGAATTGCCATAATAATGGGGATAGTCGGATTTTACGGAGGCATAAAATTAGCTTTTTTTGTTTTTGCCACCTTGCTTGCCGCCGGTTTGATCTGGGCTTTTGGAATAAAAAAGATTATTCATCCCAAAAACGAACCATTACTTTTAGAATTGCCCCCTTACAGAAAGCCGCTGATTAAAAATGTCCTCGCTAAAAGCTGGATTAGAATGAAGGATTTTGTGTATATAGTTATACCTCTTTTGGCGCTCGGAGGAATAATTTATAGTGTTTTAAATATAGCAGGCATTACTAATAGCGTGGTAAGGCCTCTTTCCCCGATTGCCGCTTGGCTGGGATTACCCGCCGCCGCCATTATTCCTTTAGTATTTGGTTTTTTACAAAAGGATTTAACGGGAGCAATGCTTTTATCGGTCTTAGGCAGTGAAATATCTTTAATATTAACCCCCGTTCAAATTTATACTTTTGGCATAGCTTCTACTGTCGGGATACCCTGTATAATTGCTTCAGGGATGCTCGTTAAAGAGTTTGGATTCAAAAAAGCGATGGCTTTGACAATAACGTCAATAACTTACGGCCTTTTGTTTGCCGGTTTAATTTGGAGAATAATTTAAGCACAGTGCTGAGACTGAGAGGATGGATTATCTTGAATTCATTGCTAGGGTAACCCCCCATATCCCTGACAAAGGACAAGTCATGATCCGTTATTACGGACTCTACGCCAATGCGCACAGAGGGAAAATGCGGAAGGCAGGAGTTGATTACTCTTTGTCGCCCATTATTGCACCTGGATTCTCATCGATATTGCCTCTTTCATGCTAATCTTTTATTGACTGGATATGTTTTTTCTATGTATTATTGGTAATGTAGCAACTCAGAGGGTGGAAATTGAACGAAAATGAGTAGATATCAAAGCAACCCCAAAAAGAAAATTCCTATGGTGTATAAAGAAAATTTATTTCACAACAAGTTACTTCTAAAGATTATCAATATTAAATATTAATTTAGGAAATTAAATCTAACGCCAGTACATCAGGAGATTTTTCACATTTTTAGATCGTCAATCGTCAGGAACGTCTTTGGTTTTTTTGATTTTTTTTATACGAATTTTATATGTTTAATAAATAAAAAAATCCAAATTTCAATGGGCGTCCCTTTTTTTTGAACCTGTTTGTTATTTATTATTTTAGGTTCTATCTTCTATTATTATTTTTTTGATTATAAAAATATTCTATATCAGCTTGTTCATGGATTATATATATAGGATATATTATCCACTTTATAATAAAAAAAGCACATAATAAAAATCCAAACGCGATTTCCAAAATATGATATTCATAACCCAAAGTACCATGAAGTTTATAGATATCCAGGACTTTATAAAATCCAAACGAAATAGAAACTAGTAAAAATATGGTAGATCTATTAACTATTTTTAAAATACTCTGTATATAATTGCGAAATTGAAAAACTTCATTTTTCCCTTTTTCAAAAATTTGATTAAATATATTTTTAAAATAAATCCATTCGTTTGAACTAATAATTATTGCCACTATTGTGGCTAACATAACGTCATAGAAGGCCGGAATTGCGCCGAATTGCATTTTTGAATATGATTTCGTACCACTAATAATCAAAGATGTAACACTAACTAATGTATATATACTGATTAAAAAAATTCCTATATTCAAATTAGGAAAAAGGGAATACCGCTTTCTTAATTTATTTTTATATACTTGTTTTATAATAAAAACAGTAATTAATGATAGTAAATATGCAATAAATGGTGGTATAAAATGAAGAGCTGGACACATATCCTTATTATAATCAATATTTTTCAATATTTTTTTTGTTTCCGGATCCTTCTCGAAAAATCTTACAGAAAAGAAGTTTTCATGAGCAATATCAGCTCTTTTAAACCAAAGATATTGGCCTATTGAAAAAATGCTTATAATAATAGTGGCGATGAAGAGTATAAATAACAAAAGAAATACATTTACGTTTGTAATGTTAATTTGATTTTTATCATTTCTGTTTCTCATATTCCTAACCCGATTTTCTTTAAAATAATTTATACATTGAAAAGTTTATGTCAATAGGATCTACTACCCATATAGCCTAGGCTTGATTGCGACGCCAATTCCTGAAAACAATCATACCAAAAAAAGGTAAATAGTTCATTGGAAAAAACTAAAAAATTAATTTTTGCATGGAGATTTTATTATGTCAATTTTAATTATCAAAAAATTAATTTTCTGCCTTTTCTATAGTTGACCCCGATAATCTTTACTATTTTTCAAATTCAATAATAGTAAAACATTCAGGTAGTAGATGTGTATAAACATCTTCTGTAAATAATTTCAATCTTTTAAATTTTCGTCCATCAAATTCTTCAAAGATAGAAATAGAATCTTCAATAATTTTCTGTAGTTCTATAGGATGAAGTTTTTTAGGTGAATTCTTCAATTCCCCTGATATCCATTCTTTAATAGATTTAAATTCACCTATCGTAGGTTCACTGAACCATAAAGGATTAATATCATTATCTCTCTGAAACGTAATAAAATGTCTTTGGTTTGTTGCCCAACCACTTGGTGCGCTTGAGATATCAATAAATCGTAACCGATTTACATCTGGATCTTTCCAAACATCTGTTAAATTAAAAAGCATAGCACAACAATACCAAACAGTGGTGTTTTCAATTTTATTAAGTCTAATAAGAGTTTCATGCTGTGATAATCCTGTTAGTTTATTTGGATTTAATGAAAGTTCAGACCTCAAATAAGGTATTATATAGGAATTCGGCTTATATCTGCTACTTTTTTTTATTTCTTCTACTTTTTTAAACTGAAGGAAGTATCCAAAATAAAAATTTTTAACATCAGATGTATTGGACTGAATAGCTTTACTTAATCTATTAAATAACTCTCTGGTTTTTATTGAAGTCCTAACCCATCCTTGGTCAAAACCAATCCAAGCTTCTTGTTGTGGCGAGGGTTTCAAGATTTTTAAGAAGTTTGATCCATACTTTTTCTTAAATTCTTCAACTATAGCTCTATGAAAATGCATCTCAAGTAATGCTTCAGTAATTATTTCTGACATTTTTCCCCCCTCTATTATTATTTATATAAAAAAAAATTCAAAAAAATAGAATATTGAATTTTATAAACCTGTGAGATTGCTTCGCCCATTCGGGCTCGCAATGACATATGTAACAATAAATGTTTATCATTATATCAAGCAACTTTGGGACAAAGTCTATTTTTTACTTTTAATTTCCTTCTAAAAAGCTTATAGCACAGGAAAAATTTGAGGTCAAAGCCTGTGTTGCCTTCAAACGGTTTTCTCCATAAAATAGCCTTATCTCCTCAGAAAAGCCTCTTTCACTTATATTTCTTGAGAAATTATTGAAATAAAGCATATCAGAGTTAAAGAAATAGATAAAATTGGAGTAACTCCAGCAAACATTAATGGCGACTGGATTTAAAAGCATTCTTGGGTGTAAATAAACAATATAATACGGGAACAACAATTAAAGTCAGGAATGTTGAAACCAGTAATCCCCCGATTATGGTCCATCCCATAGGGGCGTACATAGTACCACCTTGCAATGTAAGGGGCAGTAGTCCGCAGATGGTTGTAGCTGTGGTTAAAACAATAGGCACAAAGCGGGTTTCACCGGCTTCTTTTAAGGCAGCAGTGAGTGTCTTGCCTCCAGCTCGTAGCTTATTGGTGTAATCCACCAAAATGATGGAGTTATTAACCACAATTCCAACCAGACTCGTCAATCCAATAAAGGCAGTAAAGGAAAAACTGTTTCCAGTTATTAGTAAAGCAAAAATGGAACCGATAATTGCTAAGGGTATGGCTGTAAATACAATTAGGGGTTGAGAAAAGGATTTAAACTGCAGCACCAGAACAGCAAAAATCGCAATCAAGGCAATAATAATAGCTTTCCCCATTCCTCCGAATGATTCCTGCCGGCTTTCCATTTGGCCTGCCACATAATATTCGTATCCCTTCGGCCATTGGTATTGGTCAAGCTGGGCAATTATCGATCTGGTTACTTTATCAGTCGAATAGCCTGTCTCAACATCTGCAGTTATAGTGACAGCGCGGTCAAAATTGTAATGAGTGATCTGTTTAGGACTGGATTGAAAGACTATAGAGGCGATTTGCTTTAAGGGAACTGAGGCACCGCTTAATGAAGTCACATAAATTCTATCAAGGTCCTCAGGTTTTGGCTTTTTAACAAAGGGCAGGCGGACAACTATATTGTATTCCTTTCCTTCCTCATCCCTGTACTTGGAAACCGGGAAACCTGCAATAGAAGCCCGAATGGTGCGGTCAATTTCTACTATTGGAATTCCCAGCATGCCTGCTTTAGCCCGGTTAATGCGAATATGAAGATCTGTTTTTGGGAATTTTTGAGGATTGTAAACATTTACTGTACCTGGTGTTGATAAAAATATTTTTTCGACGTCCAGGGCAATTTCTCCGAGTTTATCCATATTTTCTCCAAGTATCTTGATGGCCACAGGTGCTTCAACAGGGGGGCCTTGTTCTATTTCTTTTACTTCTATCTGGGCTCCTGGATAATTTTCAAACTTCCTCCGTAAATCCGAAATAAGTTTTGAGGTCTTTTTTAAGTTATTTTCTTTTAATTCCATAAATACCTGGGCATGAGAAACGGTAAGTTCCTTTGATTCCACATTGTAGTGAATTTGAGGATTGCCACGGCCAATACTACTGGCAAATTTTTTGATTTCATCTTGTTCTTTTAGAACAGCTTCCACGTGCAGGGTCACGGCATTAGTTTTTTCAAGGCTGGAACCCTCAGGAGTATCAATGTTTATAATTAATTGCGGCTTTTCTGCTTTGGGAAAGAAACTTACTCCGACAAGCGGAAACAAAGAAAGGCTAATAAAAAATACACCTATCACCAGAAAAATCATCAGCTTGGGATGGGATAAAGAAAAATTAAGTGTTTTGCGGTAAGGATTTTCAATTAAATAATTCAATAATTTCCGGATTTTACTTTCTTTATAGTTTTTTTCTACTTTGAGAAACCGGCTGGATAAAAAGGGAGTCAAAGTCAGGGCAATTAGAAGTGATGCCAGTAAGGCATAAATAACAGTCACTGGCATACTGCGGATATAGTCGCCGGTTGTATATCCCATCAGGGCGATAGGCAGAAAAGCCAGAACAGTTGTGACTGTGGCACTGATTATGGCCCATCCAATCTGGCTTGTTCCTTTGACCGCAGCTGTTTGGTTAGAGTGCCCCATTTTTTTAAACCGAGATATATTTTCTGTTACCACAATAGCATTATCAACTAAAAGACCGAGAACAATCACTAAGCCGGCAATAGTCATCTGTTGCAGCCCAAAGCCGCTTAAATCGACAAAGCCGAGGCTGATAAAGATAGATATAGGAATAGCCAAAATAACAATGATTGAAGCTCTGAAACCAATTGCCAGCAATACAACCACACCCACTAAAATTAATCCTTGAAGTAAATTTTTAAAGAAACTGTTCAGACGTCTGGAGACACTTTCGGATTGGTCAAAGACCGTGTAAAGAGAAATGGAAGATGGTAGTTTTTCCTGGAATGTCTCGATTTTCTGATTTATTTTTTCCATAACTTGGAATATATTCGTGCCTTCCTTTTGATTGACAGTAACAAAAATGGCCCGTTTTCCATTTGCTCTGGCAAGATATAGATTATCTTCATAATCAAAGCGAACATCAGCAATATCCTTTAAAAAAACCACTTTTTCGCCGTAAGTATGAACAATAGTATTGCGGATCTCTTCTAAAGACTGAAAAGAGCCGCTGGTTTTAAGGTTAAAGCGTTTACTGCCGATATCAATATTTCCTCCCGGTATATTATAATTACTGGTCTTAATGGCTGCTGAAACCTGATTCATGGTTATACGTTTTTGGGATAACTTTTCTAAATCTAAAGAGACGCGAACCTCTTGTTCGGGGATGGCCCATTTTTTTACTTTTTTGACACCATAGACTTTTTCCAGCGTCTTTTTTAATTGTTCTGCTTCATCGTCCAGTAGCTTGTAGCTTGCTGTCTCAGAAATTAGAGCAATCTGAAAAATGATAACAAAATCTGACATCAGCCAGCGTTGAATTTTTAATTCCATAATATCCTCAGGCAAATCGTTCCGGATACTATTGACCTTTTGGACAAGCTTGGAATAGGTCTCATCCATATCAGTCCCTGAGTGAAACTCGACCTCGGTGACTCCCAGGCCATCCCCGCAGAGGGATTCAATCCGTTTGATATCGTCCAGCTCATTAATCTTTTCTTCAATCGGGTCCACAACCAACTGCTCCATGTCGGCCGGATTGGCACCTGGATAGAGGACAATAACCGATGTTCCACTTGGTGCTACCTGGGGATCCTCAGAGCGGGGCATAGTTATAAAGGATACAACCCCAGATATAACCAAGAGCAAAATTAAAGTGATAGTAAATTGATAATTGGTGATTGCTAATTGTGGTAATTTCATTTTTCAACCTTTTCTCTTGTTTCTTGTTGAATTTCTTTATTAAAATTTCCTTGATGAAGGATAATTTCCACTTCAGCTCCATCGCTTAAATAAGGAGCACCTTCTGTCACAACATGAGTAATCTTATCTAATCCTGATACTACGGCTACTTTGTCTTCGAACAGGAAGCCAATAGTCACTGGTATTCGCCTGGCTGTTTTTGAATCATTATTTACTGTATAGACATATCCATGGTTTCTGTCAGCCTCTACCAGGGCATCGATGGGAATAATGGCATAGCAACTTTTTGAGGAAGGAAAGATATCAACTTTGGCCACAAAACCGGAAACCAAACGCCTTTCTCTGGCATCAACCTTTAATTCGATTTCATAAGTACCGGTCATTGGATCCGCGGATTCAACAATTTCGGACACAGATGCCCGAAACTCCAGACCTGGATAGGCGTCAAAGGTCACTGAAGCTGGATCTTTAAGTTTAAGGCGAACCAAATCGCTGTCACTGACTCCCACTCGAACAATCCAATCCTTATCAGTAGAGGCAAAAAAGAATACTGACATACCTGCGCCTACCAATTCATTTTCTTCCACCAGGCGCTTGAGGATTCTTCCTTTTGAAGGTGCTCGTATTTCAGAAAAACGCAGGTTAAACTCAGCTATTTTTAACTGGGATTGGGCAACCTGAAATGCGGTCTGGATATTCTGGAACTGTTCGAGGGTGGCCGCTTTTTCTTTATAAAGATTTCCCGCCCGCTCCAAATCTCGCTCGGCCTTTTGAAAGGAACTTCGTGCCTGTTTGACCTGAGCATCAATTTCAGACAAATCCAACCTGGCCAGGAGCTGTCCTTTTTTAACTGACTGGCCTTCATCAATAAGAATTTTTTCAATTATGCCGTTGATTTTAAAAGACAATTTAATTTCTTTTTTTGTGGCAAGCCGCCCATACGTATGCAGAACCCTGGCCATCTCTTTTTGTTCAACAACCGCCAATTTAACAGGAATTTTTTTAACCTTTTGGGTCTGCTTCTTATCTGAGCGGCAGCCTGCCCAGAAAATTAATAGGAATATTGCCAGAATTGTTGAAAAATAAGTTTTGTTTTTCATAATTTATATCTCCATTACTTAATTATATTTATTCAAATCAGATAATGCGGAAGCACGTTCAAACTTAGCCTTTTGAATAAAATAATCATACCGGGCGATAATACTGTTAATGGCTGCATTGGTATATGTTGTCCTGGCATCAAGGTACTCAATTTGTGGTGCCATTCCGTATTCATACTTTTTGGAAACAATCTTAAAAGACTTTTTTGCACTATGTTTTTTCTCTCGCGCTGCGGCTATTGCTAGCCAGGCAGCTTTCAGTGAGTGATATTCATCCTGGACTTGCATTTGAATCTGTTTTTCCAGTTCTATTTTTTGAACTTCGAGCCTTTTTTTATCCAGCAAAGCCTGGGTCTTTTTGGATTGATTCTGATTTCCATTAAATAAAGTCCACTCAAAAATCAAAGAAGCCATCCAGTAATCGTCGTCCTTCCCGAACCGGTACTTTTCGCCCTGAAAACCATAGTCCAAAACTGCTGAGACAGAAGGGAACAAGTTGCTTTTGGCCAGGTCTACCTGATAGGAAGTAACTGCAATGGCATGTTGCATCTGCTGGAACTCGTAGCGGTGTTTCAGTGCATGCTGGAGTGCTGTTTCAAAATCAATTGTTTCGGGAATTTTTATTAATTTTTTTTCCATGATTTCTATTGGTTCATCCAGCGGCCGGTTGATCAAGAAGTTGAAATATGTTGCTGCTAAAATTTTATTTTTATCAGCCTCTGCTTTTTTCTGATCGAGGTCAGCAATTTCAGCTCTTGCCCTGAACACCACATCTTCGGTGGCTTTTCCGTTTTTCACTAAGTTTTCACTGACTCGCAGATTCTCTTCCAGGACTGCCCGGGTTTTCTCCAGGAGTTCAACCACGCTGAGGGCTTTTGAATAGTTGAAATAGGCGGTTTTAATGTCAGCAATTAAATGGCGTTTGAAAACCGAAACTTGAGCCCTGTTGACCTTTGTCAGGGAGGATTTGATTTTGTAGTTATAATAAATGGTCGGTTGAAATATGGGCTGAACCAGACGCACTTTGGTATCATGCTCTCGTTCGCGGAGAAAAGGAACCAATTCGTTGGGAAGGTTGGTAGGAAATCCAGCGTCGATTCCATGAAATTTGAAAAGGTCGTTTAAAGACATATATATAGGATTCACCAAATCGCCAATAGGAATTTCTATCATTCTGCCGCCGCCTGCTCTGCTGTAGCGGGCCTGAATGGAAATCGAGGGGAGAAACATACCTCTTGCCTCTTTTAATGCCTCCAGGCTTATCTCTAAAGAGAATTCCTGTTGCTGCATTGCCAGATTGTTTATCAAGCCCTGCTTTACATATTGATCCAGCAGACCTGGGGGCCCAGCCGCAAAAAAAGGCTGCCAGAAAAAAAGAATCACCAAGAATTTCTTTAACATATTTAATCTCCCTTACTTTTTTTCTCAAGCGAATACCGGGTCAGCTTGAAAGAATGATCAATTAAATCATCCAAATTTTTAAAGCCAAAAAGGTCATGGTGTTCCTTCATATGTTTTCCTTTGATAGAGATTAATTGTAGAATCCCTGTGCTTTGCCCCCAGAGAATGACGGCAACTTTCAAAGGATCGATTTCGGAACGGATTGACTCATCCTCAATACCTATCTGGAGAGCCTCAACAAGAACCCCTAATGCTTTTTCTCCCTGCAGGTCACAAGCCTGAGCACTCGAGCCCTTACCATTAAGATCCTTTATATGTGATTCAAAGTAGATCATTGAATTAAAGTAATCCGGAAACTTTTTTGAAAATGTTATATAGGCTCTGCCAATGGCCTGCACTTTATCGATACCGCGTTCCTGTTTTTTAGTAGCCTCACTAAACATATCTGTCAGGATTTCAAGCGCCCGCTTGGTAATAGCTAAATAAAGTTCTTCCTTGCTTTTAAAATATAGGTATAATGTTCCTTTACTTAATTCAGCCGCTTCAGCCACATCGTCCATGGTTGCAGTATCCACTCCTTTGGAAAAAAAGACCTTTTCAGCAGCATCGATGATGGCATCTTGCCTCTGTTTTTTTTCACGTTCTCTTCGTTCAATAATGCCCATATATACCTCCATATAATATTTGATATAGAATTTATAATATATTCATTAATATAGTATATAACTATTGGTCAGAATATTTAAGATATTATATTTAATTTATTTTGTCAATACTTTTTTTAAAAATTTTTTAGGGCAGAAAGGAATTAATTTCTATTGCCTTTTTTTAAATAAAACACTGAATTTTTTTGAATAACCGAGAATTTAGAGCTTGAACTCTCTTTTTGGATGGTTCTCTTCCATATTGTGTGGGTAAGATATCTCTCGAGACATAAAAAGAAAATATTCGGGGATGGACAAAGCGACTTTTGAAGATTTAGCCTTTCCGAATCGCTATTCGAGGGCACCCGACTGTGTCGGGCGGCGAGGATGTTTGTGCGCAGCGAGTTCCGCAGCCGCTGAGAAGAGCGAAAAGGGAATGGCGTTAAAAATCTGAACAGGAGCGAGGCCATTCCCGAATATTATCATCAGGTTGTTTATTTCTTCCATTCAGGAATGCGGCCTGGAGTCCAGGGAGCGCCAGCTTCTTCCATGAATTTTTCCAATTTTTTCAAGTCGACTTCAATTAATTGTTTCAATTTCGAAAGCTGCGGTTCGAATTCTTCACAGGCAATTTGATACTGCTCTATCATAGTTTGGGTCGGTGCAGAAGTAGAACGCCAATGGGCCCGAATTAATCTACTTACTCGGCTGGAAATTGAAGGCGGTTGATTCTCAGACCTTTTTCTGATGCTTTTGTCACCGGTTAAAGCACGGAGAATGTCTTTTGTTTGATCCTCGAGGACTCTTGCCTGTTTCATCAAATCATAGGAAGCAGCAGGCGTATGGTGCAATGCTTCTTTTATATACTTGATTCTTTTTGATAAATCGTTGGCAACTTTCACAGCGCCTTGTACTGCCCTTGAGAGCTCGGCCGTTTTTTTCTGAAATTTAACCAGAGCAGGGCGATCTTTGGCAGGTAAAGTTGTATTGTTAAGCACAACAGCTTTAAAATTATGAGGTTTTGTTAATTCCGTATATTCTCCATTAATGCATTTACCCATAGTAATTTGGTAATTTCCAGGGAGTGCCAACAGGCCGCTTCCTTTATTCTCAAAAGGCTTATTTTCCAAATTCGTGGGCGAAGTGTCAGGATAACGAAAGTCCCAGGTAATTCTGTGTATTCCGGCTTTTCCAGCGGCTTTCAGTCTTCTAACTACATTTCCTGCCTCATCGGAAACAGTAAACAGAAGAAAGGGCATTTCTTCTTCGTCTTCAGCGCGCAGTTCTTCAAAACTGGGATAACGGATAGGAATATCTTTCTTTTCAGCTTCTTTTTCTGCTTTTTGACGTTTTTGTTTTTTTGTTAGGATGGATTCTTTTAAATAATAGGTGAATGTTGTACCAACTGGAGGATTTTTGGCTGCATAGTAGGATTGTCCTTGAGCGCTTTTACCCCTTTTTTGGATAAACATGAGTGCATCTTTCACAGGGAATAAAATACTTTCTTTTTTAAGTGTTTCCGGTTTAAGTTCACGTAAAGGGGTGTAGTCGTCGAGAATATAAAAACTCCGTCCGAAGGTAGCCAGTACTAAATCATTCTCCTGTTTTTGAATGGCAATGTCTTTGACAGAAATCGTGGGCAATCCTTCTTTAAGTTGTATCCATTTATCTCCCCCGTCTATGGTGAAAAAGACTCCGAATTCTGTTCCTACAAAAAGTAAATCTGAATTCACATGATCTTCAGCAATTGTAAAAACAGTTCCTCTATCAGGTAAATTGGCTTTTATTGATTTCCATGTTTTTCCTTTATTTGTGCTTTTTAAAAGATGGGGAGCCAGATCATTATTTTTGCGGCCATCAAAAGAAGCATACATTGTATGTGCTTCATGCTGTGAGGCCAACAAGCAGCTGACATAGGTCATGTCAGGGATACCTTTAAACTTCTCTATTTTACGCCAATTTTTACCACTGTCTTCAGTGATTTGAACCAGACCATCGTCAGTACCAACATAGATCAGGCCTTCCTGAAGGGGTGATTCTGTCAGGGAAACAATATTGCCGAATAAGGAAGTAGACGCGTTTTTAGAGACTGCATCAACACTTTGGATTTTCCCCATGACCGGTAATGTGTTGCGGTCAATTTGCCGGGTTAGATCACTGCTTATCACTTTCCAGGTGTTACCTCGATTTTCACTTCTAAACAGTTTATTGGCTGCAAAGTAAAGGCGGGTGTGCGAGTGCGGGCTAATAATAAGGGGAGAATTCCAGTTCCATCGGTATGCTTCTCCAGAAGGTGGTTGTGGTTTGATGCTGATACTTTCGCCGCTTTTTTTATCGTAGCGTACCAGCCAGCCATATTGTGATTGGGCATAGACAATGTCTGGGTTTTTTGGATCAATTCTGGATTGAAAGCCGTCACCACCATTGGTGACAAACCAATCATCATTAATAATGCCTAAAGAGCATGTTGTTCTTGAAGGACCTCCCAGGCTGTTATTGTCCTGTGTTCCTCCGTAGACATAATAGAAAGGAAAAGAGTTGTCAACAGTTACCCGGTAAAATTGCGTCACAGGCAGATTGGATTTGAAATGCCAATTGGCTGCATTGTCAAAGGTTTCGTATAGGCCACCATCCCCGCCAATGATAAAATGGTTTGTATCGTCAGGATCTATCCACAGGGCATGATCATCCACATGCCTATTTTTATTTCCGAGATTACGCCAAGTTTTTCCGCTATCTTCTGTCACCTTGGTATAAGTATCCAGAGAATAGACTTTATCCACATCTTTGGGATCAGCAACTATTCTGTTGTAGTATTGCGGGCTGCGGCTGATATATTTATTCATTTTTTTCCAGGTTATGCCTCTATCGGTCGAGCGAAAGAAACCCCCAGTTTCTTCAGCAGCTTCAATGATAGCGTAAACGACATCAGGGTTAGCCGGTGAGATAACCAGGCCAATACGGCCTACATCACCACTTGGCAAACCTGATTTACATTTTGTCCAGGTGACTCCTGCATCCGTTGATTTGAAAATAGCACTTTCCGGCCCTCCATTTATTAGAGTAAAGACGTGGCGGCGCCTTTGATACGAAGCTGTATAGAGAATATCGGGATTTCTTGGATCCAGAACAACATCAGTGATTCCGGTGTTTTCACTGATATTGAGAATTTTTTTCCACGTTTTTCCCTTGTCTGTGGTTTTATACAAACCGCGGTCGCCGCCTGGTCCCCACAAGGGTCCCTGGGCAGCAACGTAGACATCAGAGTTACGGGGATCAATGGCTATTCTCCCGATGTGCTCTGATTTTTTAAGGCCCATATTTTTCCAGCTTTTTCCTCCGTCCTCAGAGCAGTAAACACCGTCGCCATAGCCGATGGCCCGCTGACTGTTGTATTCACCAGTTCCGACCCATACCACATGGGTATTGTTGGGGTCGATTACCACACTGGCAATGGACCAAGCACCGTAATTATCAAAGACAGGTTCGTAAGTTGTTCCTGCATTGACAGTTTTCCAGACATTCCCGGCAGCAACACCAACATAATACTCGCTGTGATTGTTGGGATTGACTGCAAAATCGGCAATACGGCCGGAAGAATAGGCCGGTCCTATACTTCTGAACTTTAATCCTGAAAAAGTACTTGAAGACCAGGGATCTTCCTTTTCGCCCTTATTTTTTTCTTTTGCTTGAACAGTCAAAGAAAAAAATAAGATAACGACCATAAGTAAAAAAAATAAACGTTTCATTTTTGTTCCTCCTTGTGAATAATAAAAAAAATAGATTCGAGAGCGTCGCCAATACCATAGGACACTATCGACTCCCAATTGCAAACAGGTTTTTTTGTCTCCTGCATTGGGTTATTTGGCTATAATAACATGAGATAAATTTTAATTCTAATATTAATTGGATCCTGTAAGCATCTCCATTTCCGTGATAACTGATTCCTATGTTGAAGAGAAGGGTATTGGGAAATAGCCTAGCTCCCTTCAGATTTTTAACGCCATTCTCCATTCCCTCTTCTCGGCGTCTGCCTAATTCTTTGTTGCTTGGCGAAGGGCAGTGGTTGAAAAAACCGTTTGAAGGCAAAGCGGGCATGGTTCCTCTCCAGGATGGAGAGGAGAGCGAAGCCTGAAACCGAGCTGTCTTTGACTCGCTGGGGCAAAGGCAGCGTGTTTTTGAGACCACTGGACTGAGCTTACTCCGAAGGCTAAATCTTCAATGGTCGCTGCAACTATTTCCCAAAACCTTCTCCAATCATGGTTTTGGAGATGCTTCCTTGGATCCTTATAGGGCAAGTTTAATTATATTAATATTTTTTTTGAATGTTTTCTTTATAATATTTCTATTTATTTTTGTTATAAAATTTAGATATTATGTATATACTAGTACAACGTTCCCTAAATAATGTTACAAAAAATTGTCATTGCGAGCGATAGCGAAGCAATCTCTAAATAGTTGCAATTAAATGAGATTGCCGCGTCGTTTAGCTCCTCGCAATGACAAAATATAATGTATTGTTATTTTGAAAACGAACTACTAGTGTCTCAAATCGAGTTTTTTTTAAATCAAGGAAGGAGGAACAAGATGGCAGGTAAATTCAGGCGAAAAATATATTGGTTTGGCTTATTCTTGACATTTCTAATTGTAGGATTGGTTTCGAGTTACTCATCTCCATGTTTAAATCGTGATGGGTGGACTATTGTTCCCGATGTTAAGAAGGAAGTTCTCTCTATCAGCCATGAAGATTTAGGGCTTCTGGTAAAGGATGTCCGGTTAGCCTTAAGAGAGAAGAATAAGCTCTCCAGCCTTTCGAAATGGTCGGTGAAGACTGAAGGGGATGAGTTGATTATTATTACCAGGTATCCTGAAAGTTGTACCTGGAAATTTAAAATTAGCAAAGAAGGAGTAGATATAAGCTGTTCTGCCCCTAATGCTGTTTTACAAGGCATAGCACCAGCTTCAGAAAATAGGATCCCAGTCAGAGTTGAGAGTCAGGATAATGGAATTATGTATACTTCACTTGGTTTTATTTCTTCTAAAAACATATACAGCCTGTTTGACCGTGAAACAAATACTATGATTCATTTCCCTAAAAAAAGCGATTTCAGGCGGAATATATCTGATAAAAAACAAATGGATATAACCTTCCCTGTAAATGAAGGGGCTGAGCTTTGCCTAATTCCTGATTATTACATTGATGTGTTAGGCCTAAAATATTACAAGCCAATAGCCAAACGGTTCAAGGCCGCTCCTGTAGGTTGGTGCAGTTGGTACTGTTATTACATGGGCACAACTGAGGCAGATATGGTCAATGAAACCGATGCCCTGGCAAAACATTTAAAACCTTATGGGTTGGAATATGTCCAACTCGATGCTTGTTACACCAGAGGTGAAGAAGCTAGTTATCTTGAATGGACCAAGGAAACATTTCCAGAAGGCGGCAGAAGGCTTTTCCAGTATATCAAGGATAAAGGATTAAAACCCGGCCTCTGGGTCAACATCTATGGTTCAAATTATGCACGGCCGGAATGTGCAGAAAAATATCCGGAGAATTACTTCCTGCGTGATAAGGAAGGGAATTTATCAGGAGCTTGCTGTACTGCTGATAAAACAGTGGTCAGGCTTGATTATACCAATCCAGAAGTGATTGAAAAACATTTAAAACCGATGTTTACTGTATTGAGAGAAGATTGGGGACTCAAATACCTTAAAGATGCCGGATGGGGAACCTGGATGGATTATTACGATAAAAACAAAGAAATGGCCTTTGATCCGACCAGAGGAAGCAGAGAGGTTTATCGAGAAGTTCAAAATGCCCTCAGGGAGACGTTAGGATCTGAAGTGTATATCGACGGTTGTGCCATGCACGAGGTTGGTCTTGGATTTGGTATTTTTGACGGTTCTCGAACCGGAGGCGATGATAAAGCTGTATGGTATCAGGAGAAAGAAGGCGGAATGTCAATGCAAATATACTTTAATTCCCTTTTTGGTGCAAATTACCTCAACAATATCACCTGGCACTGCGATCCAGATACAATTATGGTCCGGAATCCTTTAACCCTGGAGGAGAGCAGGACTGTGGTAACTGCGATTGCCCTGACAGGGCAGCTTTATATGGCCAGTGATTTTATGGCCAAGCTCCCGGAGAGGAGATTAGACCTGTACCGGAAAACTATGCCTGCTACTCACATTGTGCCAATAGACCTTTATCCTTACAGGATTAAATCCAACAAAAAAAATGGTGTAGTCTGGTGCTGCCCTAAAGTTAAAGAATATCCAAGGGCAGTAGATCTTAAAGTTAATGCTGAATCAGGAATCTATGATGTAATTGCCGTATTCAACTGGAGCGATGAAGTAGAGTCTAAAACTATATCTCTTGGAGAGGACCTGGGACTTGAGACAAATAAGGAATATTTAATTTTCGACTTCTGGAATCAAAAACTTAAAGAAGTATCCACTGATAAAGTTACGTCTTTAATCCCAGCGCACGGTACTCATGTCTATGTCATCAAGTCCTTGCTTAAAAGACCCCAGCTTTTAGCTACCTCACGTCACATCACAGGGACTGTCAGCATAAAACGTCTCACCTGGGATTTTTCAAAATCTACCTTAAGCGGTTCCTCCAAAATTGTAGAAGGGACGCCGTACTCATTGTTTATCCATGTACCTGAGGGAATGGCTGTGTCCAGAGTGAATGCAGATACGGAAGTTCTCTTTCATAAGATGATTGATAGTGTCCTTGAGGTAAAATTTGCAGGTAATTTCGAAACAGAAGGTCAACAAACTATTAACTGGACAATAGAATTTCAGGTCATTCAAGATTAAGCCAGATAATATTATTTTCAAGAGGTAGGATTTTTTGTTAAATATTTTAATTTTCTACAAAAAACTCAGACAGGATTAGATACTGATAGATGAACAGGAGGATTGGAGAAGGAGGGTGAAGTGAAGATCAAATTTTTAAATTTTTTTAGTTTAGTCATGTTTTTGATTCTGATCTCAACTTCTATTTATGCCGAATCAGAGTTGACAGCAGAAAAATCTTATGTCGACTTCGGTACAGTCAGAGAAGGAAAAAATATCAAAATTAGCTTTAAGATAACCAATACAGGGTCTAAAGAAGTACGAATCAAGGAAATTCGTACATTTGCCGCATGTATAGAGTCAAGACCGCTGACCAAACGTAACTTGGCACCAGGAGAAGGTGTAGAATTGGAATACATCTTCGAAAGCCTTGGCTACGGAGGTGTTTCGGTGGATAAGCAGATTGAAGTATATTATAACAATGCCAATCTGAGTCCTCTAAGACTTAGCGTGAGAGGCAAAGTCCTTCCTTTAGAACCTTATCAAGCCTCTATGGGTGAATTGACCTACAATTTTTTTGTTTTAGTTGATATACGTCCTTCAGAGCGATTCATTAAGGAGCATATCATAGGAGCTATTAATGTTCCTTACGAAAAGATAGGCACGTGGGCATTTGGCGTGTCAAAGACTATCTCAGAAGAAGTTATAATATATCTTTATTCGGAAGATGGCAGGAAGAGCGATGAAGCAGCCAAGATGTTAAGAAAGAAAGGTTTTTTGCAATATTTAAGTATTGTTGGTGGCTTAAAAGAATGGAAAAATCAGAATAATAATAAATTTCTTGTGTCTGGAAATTTTTAACTAATAGCAAGAGTATTTATGGGAAAGCACTCTGTTTTCATTTTGTTACTGGTTTTACTCCTGTTCTGTTTGAGTCCCTCAATTTATGCCAGTGAGATTTTTTTCTTTTTTGAGAAAGGTTGTCCCGAGAGTGGAAAGATAAATGATTTTTTGCAGAAACGTATCAAGCCAAATTATCCTGTAATTATCAAGGAATACGAGGTCCATGATCCAGGTAACGCCAATTTATTGATGGATCTAGCCAGGCTTTATGAAGCTAAAGAGATTCTCGAAAAAGGCACACCAGCTGTTTTTATCGGTGATAAAGCTTTTCAAGGGAGCAACAGGGTTATACAAAGAAAAATCGAACAAGCAGTGCGGTTGTTAGCTACAAGGTCTGGAGTGAAATCTCCTCTTAGCCGGCTTCAAAGAGAAAAACGGGAAGAAAAATTCAAGAGACAAATAACATTGCCGGCCGTGCTTGGATCTGCAGCAGTGGATTCTATAAATCCTTGTGCCTGTGCTGTTCTGGTACTTCTCTTAGGCACGATTTTATTAACTTCCAGGAGAAAAAGAAGTACTGTTTTGAGAGGCGGTTTTGCTTTTACAGCCGCTTGTTTTTTTTCCTATTTTTTAATAGGATTTGGGCTTTTTTTTGCTATCCAGGTCACAGGGATTCAGCGTTATATCTATATTGCAGTTGCTGTCCTGGCTATTTTGCTGGGGCTGTGGAATATGAAAGACTTTTTTTGGCAAGGGCACTGGTTTAGTATTGGAGTGCCAAAGTCCTGGCAGCCTGTGTTAAAACGAATCACATCCAATATTGCTTCTGTTCCCGGTGCTTTTGGCCTGGGGTTGTTGATTAGTCTTTTTCTTTTGCCCTGTACATCAGGTCCTTATATTGTGATTATTGGGATGCTCAGCAATACAGTAACTCGTAGGCAAGCAATCTGGTTATTGCTTCTTTACAATGTTATATTTATTTTGCCCTTTGTAATTATAACGTTGGGCGTTGGACTTGGATTTACCACCACAGCACGGGTAGAGATATGGCGTCAGGAAAAGCTGCCCAAGTTTCGTTTTATTACTGGTTTGGTTATGTTTGCCTTGGGAATGACAATATCAGTATTTCTGATTCTTGGGACTATTTAATAATTGAGAAAGAGAATTATCTACCTAGTCTGACCCCATTCTAGCATTCTAGCAGTTCGTTTTCAAAATAACAATAAATTATATTTTGTCATTGCGGGCATAAAGGTCACAAATTGTTGTTATTACTTTATATTTCATTTAAGCATCCAAAATATAACCAATTGTTAATGAAGAAGATACTACTCTTAAATAAGTTATATAGAGAGTGTTTTTTACTATCATTGTTGAATACATTCAATAAAAACACTAAAATTCATCTCTATGATGCTTATTTAATTAAAAATACAAATATGATCAACAACATTTTGTGACCTTTATGCCCATTGCGAGGAGCGAAGCGACGCGGCAATCTCATTTAATTTCAACTATTTAGAGATTGCTTCGCTATCGCTCACAATGACAATTTTTTGTAACATTATTTAGGAAACGTTGTACTAGTTATCCAGTGATTTCTTGTAAAGTTTCATCGATAAGGTTTAAGCCAGCTAACAGGTAATCTTTTTCAGAACCAATGCCTATCCGGATGAATTGATTCATGCCGAAACAGTCGCCGGCGATTACAAAGACACTTTTTTCTTCCCTGAGTTTGGTTGTAAATTCTGTGGAATTGATTTTCATGTTGTAACGCAGGAAAGCCATACCTCCTGCTCGGGGAGGAATAAATTTGAAGATATTTGAATGTTTTCCAACCCATTCTGTTAGTATGGCTAAATTTTTTTTCAAAATTTTCCGGCTTCGACTTAAAACTTTTTTTCTTTTTTCCGGCTGTAATATTAGAGTTGCCACTCTATTACTGAGAATTGGGGAAGCAATGGTTGTATAATCATGGTAAGCCCAGCAATTCTCTATTATTTTTTTAGGACCGACCAACCAGCCTATTCTCAATCCTGGAAGGGCATAAGCTTTTGAGAGTCCTCCAGAGATAATAACTTTATCATAAAGGCTCCAGAAAGTTGGTGTTTCCTTACCGTTTAATTCGGCCCCCCGGTATATCTCATCGGCAAAAATCCAGGCATCCGATTCCCTGGCCAGTTGTACAATTTCCTTCATGGCTTCCTCAGACAATACAGCCCCGGTGGGATTGTTTGGATTGCAAATAGATATTACTTTTGTCTGGGGTGAAACCAGATCTTTAAGTTCCTTAAGGTCAGGGCCCCAGTTGAATTCTTCTTTTAGATAAAAAGGTTTGACTTTGATGTCAAAAGAATGGGCAATTCCCCAGATCTGCTGATAGTTTGGCAGCATATAGATGAGTTTATCTCCCGCCTCCAGATTGTTTGAGATGGCGAGATAATTGGCTTCTGCTGAGCCGCTGGTCACCAGAACATTATCCAGATCTGCCCCTGGATAAAGACGGCTTATTGCTTCTCTTAGCTCTATGGAACCGTTTGTCTGACCATAACCAAGCCGTAGAGAAAGGAGTTTCTCTATCTCATCCCTATCAAGGAGTTCGTTGAGAGTATAGGGATGAAGGCCGCTTTCGGTCAGGTTGTATTTTACTTTGTTTTCCCATAGAGATTGTCTTCTTTCGAGTTCAAAAATTTCAATTTTCATCATTGTCTCCTTTGGCCAAAATTTATTTTATGTTTGCTTTTTCTTTTCCAGAAATAATAAACCGGAATCCCTAAAGCCGTGAAACCTAAGCCAGCTAAAGATTCCACCGGCTTTTCTATTAAGATGTTGAGAAGAATTCCTGAGGAAGCAATAATAAAAATAATCGGGATTACAGGGTACCCCCATGTTTTATAAGGTCTTGGAAGGTGAGGAAATTTTTTTCTAAGGGTAAAAACTGAAGCTGCCGCAGCAATCCAGAAAATAATGGCGACAAACATAACAAAAGTAAAAACCTGTTCAAAGGTTCCACTCAGCGCTAGAATTGAAGCCCAAATAGCCTGAATGAGAATAGCAAATCCAGGAGTATGGAAGCGCGGATGCACCTTGGCCACTTTTTTAAAGAAAAGTTTGTCTTTGGCCATGGCATAATAAACACGGGGACCGGTTAGTATTGATCCATTCAGGGAGCCAAAAGTAGATATTATTACTGCAGCTGCAATGAGTGCTCCAGTAGATGTTCCAAAAAGAGCAGTAAATGCTTTTTCAGCAATCCTGATAACTCCAATCATTTCATTAATAGGGAGAGCGTAGAGATAAATGTAATTGGTGAGGACATAGAGGACTGTTATCCCCATTGTTCCTAAGATCAGCGAGAAGGGAAGGTTGCGTTTGGGGTTTTTAATTTCTCCTGCGACAAAGTTGATATTATTCCAGCCGTCAAAAGCCCATGACACGGCAACTAGGGCAACTCCGAACCCGATTATCAGTTGGCTAGTGCTTAATTCCGCTGGAGTTAAAGACAAATCGACAGCAGTGCCTTTTCCAATGATAAAGCCTAAGAAGATAATAGCCAGGATTGTTCCAATCTTGAGGACAGTGAAAATATTCTGAATAATTTTCCCAAAACCTACTCCAATATAGTTGAATAAAGATAAAAATATGATTACACCTATACCTACCAATTGACCCATTGACAGTGAGTAATCAATGGGATGATTAAAAATATTAATAACTGTGGAAAAAATGATTTTTTTGGTTGATAAAGAAGGGAAGAAATAGCCAAAATACTCTGAAAAAGCTAAAGCAAGGGCAGCGATACCTCCGGTTACATAAATTAAGAATAAAATCCAACCAAAAAGAAACCCGGCCAGCGAACCATATGCTTCTCTTAAATAGACATATTGTCCTCCTGCTTCGGGCATAGCAGCACCTAGCTCTGCATAAGTCAAAGCCCCGGCCAGGGTAAGAAGACCTCCTACGGTCCAGGCCAGCAAGATAAGCCCGGCTGAAGGAATTGTCTTAGCCATGATTCCGGTGGTAAGAAAGATGCCGGAGCCGATAACTATCCCCACCATAACCATGGTAGAATCGAATAAACCGAGCTGTCGAACCAAACCAGTATCGTTTTTTCTATTCTTGGTTGGTTTATCCATAGATGTTAATTTTCTTCCTTTATCCTGTGTTTAATAATTATCTAACTTGAATTATTCATAAAAAATGCCGATACTTATATTTATTTTCAATACTATCAGCTTTTAACATTATTTTTCGTAAAATCATGGGAATCACTATGTTTTCCGATTCTCTTTCATTCTTAATCGGCATTTTTTACCCTCCTGGCGAGCCGATCTTACCGCATCTGCTTCGTTGCGTGGTATTTGCAGTGGACGACCACAGCTTCACACCCCACGCCTCGCATCTGCGGCAACCTCGACTCGTGAATAATCCAGGCTAATTAATAATTTTTCAACAAGCAAAATTATATTTCCAATATTGACGGGAAATTGTTTAAGCCAGACATATTGTCAAAAGTATTGTTAACTGCTTAAAAATATAAAGAAAACATTTAAGTTTTGATTATTTGTCATCCAGGGGGAAATAGCTGAGAAAACAGTCAGAATAACAGTAGTTGAAAGATTCATTTAATTAAATTCGATAAAATATAATTTTAATATAAAAATAGCCTTATCACAAAACTTTATTTTGTTTTTACCCTGTTAGATTTAAAAAACGCTAAAAAAAAATTTAAAAAATACTGAAACATTTGGAAAAACTGATGTTTCGATTGACATTCGATTGATATTAAAATTGATGCTGGTATTGGCAGCATTGATTTATTAGTGAAATAACCTGCTGGAAATAAAGATTCTGTCTAATTCCCTATCACCTTTAAAGAGGAGAAAAAATAAAAAAAATCACCCCTGAATTCCTCCCAAGAGGTGATTGATTCCTCCTATGGAGTTTGCCATAATCCTATCCATGTTGATTTTCATGTAAACAGAGAGTAATATTTCTCTATAAATGAGAGATTGCAAAGTAAATCATCATAAAAAATTAATATCTTTATAGGGAGTGAATTATTTCTATAAATGGAGCAAATATTAAAAAGGAGGGATAGAAATGCCTTTTGAGGAGTTAATAAACGCAATCGAAAAAATAAATGAGCTTTTTAGAGAGAGGAATTATGACGAGTCTTTTTTGGTCATAGAAGAAGCTTTATCTGAATTCCCGGGCAGCGAAGAAATTTTAAACTTAAAAAGAGCAATAGAAAAAGAGGTAAAGCAGAAAATTGAAGAGACAAAAGTTTTAATTCGGAATGGGAAGTATAACGATGCTCTGGCAAATATTAATGCTTATCTTAACCAAAATCCCAAAGTATTCGCAGAGTTAGAGAAAGAAAAGAAATCTATAGAAGAGAACCTGGAACATAGATTTTCTGAGGCAAAAGATGAATATGAAAAGGGTAATAAAGACGTTGCCTTTAAGATTTTTGAAGAGCTTATAAGTATTCCTGAATCTGATGCAGTAAAGTCTCAATTTAAATCAATCCAGCAAATGATAAGTGAAGATGAGAAGGCCCCTGAAGAAGAAATTCCTCCACCTTCAGAAAAATCAGGAGTTGAGAAGAAATTTGAAGAAGCAGTAATTAGAATCGAAAAAAATAAGTTTGAAGAGGCTAAACAATTATTGAATGAGATAATACAGTTAGAACCAGAGAATGAAGAAGCAAAAAAAATATTGAAATTACTGGACATGAGTTCAAAAGAAATACCCAATTTATTTTGGCAAAACAAATATGACGATGCCCTTTTGCTCATCTCAATCTACTTATCTAAATTCCCAGAAAATCAAGAGATTTTAAGCTATAAATGGCGGATTGAATCAGTTGTAACCCGAAAAAAAGAAGAAGTAAAATTAGCCATTAAAGAAGAAAGGTATAAAAATGCGGTATCAATCATCAGGGATGCTCTTAATAATAATCCAAGAGCTTTTAAGGAATTAAATCAATTAAAAAAGAGTATTGAAAAATATACGATGGGCAAATTTTCTCAAGCCCAGAGAGCTTATAAAAAAGGAGATAAAGAAGAATTCAATGCTATCGTAAAAGAAATAAAAAGTATTAACGAGAGAAACATAATAGAACCATCTGAAACAACTATTCAAAAATGGATAGATGAAGTTGAGGGTAAAAAGAAAGTTGTTGAAGCTGAGGCTCCGGAAGAGAAGAAAGTTGTTGAAGCTGAGGTCCCAAAAGAGGGGAAAGAATGGGAACAAGAGTTTACATTTGGGGTCAAAGTTTCAAAACCATCCCCTTTAAAACAAAAAATTATTGCCTTCAAGGATAAAATTAAAAGACTGTTAGGGTGGATAAAAAGCCATCCAATCCATACAGCAGGAGGGATTGGGGGTCTTGGCATATTAATAGTAGCAGTCATTTTTTTATTGCCAGGTGGTCCAAAAGAACAACAGCCACCTCCTCCATCAATGGGATATATTCTTCTTGTTAAACAAGAGAGGATCGATTATTCAGGAGTTACTGCTACCATTAACAACTCATCCCTTCCCATTGATAAGCCAAAAGCTCAAAAATTCCAAGTTGGAGCCTACAATATTTCATTTCAGAAAGAAGGACATAGTTTTGAAAAGCAAATTAATATTGTTGAAAACGAGACAAATAAAGTTGAGATTCCTCTAATACCCCTTGAAGTGAATATTCAACCAAGTGGAGAAATATGGGAAGGTGACAGCCAATTAAAGGATAGCAGCAGCTCTCATGTTTTGTTTCTTCTCCCCAGTGAGTATATCTTTAATATTAGAGAAAATGACTATTTGGAAGAAGAAAGAAATGTTATTTTAGGAGAGAAAAATCAACCAGCCTCATTAGATATTGAACTCAATCGTGATCCTTCAACTCTACCTGGCACATTGATAGCTAAAGTTTTTCCTTCAGGCAGAGTCTATGAAGGGAATCAACTATTAGCTTCTTTTCCTCCCATCGAACAAAGAATTAGTCTTTCTCCAGGAACGCATAATTTAAGATTTACCACATCTGAAGAGGGATGTGGAGATAGCACCAGAAATATTCGAATAAGGCCAAGACAAACTGAAACTATTACTGTATATTTATGTTTGGGTACCTTGAATATTAATTCAATCCCTCCTGGAGCAGCAATATTAATAGACGATAGCGCTAATGATTTTAATGGAAGGCCTTATGGAACAACTCCTAAGGCCAATATTAGAGTGCCTGTTGGACCCCATTCGCTTACAATCCACCACCCTGATCATCCCCCAAGAACCATTCAAGTTGTAATTCAAACAAATAAAACAATTAATAAATCTTTGGATTTGACAAATGAATAATCGATATTTATATATATACTTGAAACACAAATTGGAGGGTGTGGTGAAAAGTAAATTATTATCTATATTATTTTTAATATTTTTATTCCTTGTAAATTATCTCGGTTTGCATCAACTTCAAGCTCAAGATGATTGTAACCAGTTGCTAATCAATGCCGTAAAAGAATTTACTCAAGCTAATTTTGAAGGGACAATTCAGATTTTAAGTGATATACAAAATCAGCCCTCTGTCTATGAAAATTGTACCCTCAAAAATAAAGAGAAAATCTGTTTCTACATTTCATATTGTAATTATCTTCTCCATGGATGTAGCGACAGGAGAACACTGCGAGCCATCTGTGATTTGAGATTGTGCTTTCCCAGATTTAATTCTGAAGAAGAAGAGTACCAATGGGTTTCTCAGGATTGGATAAATTGCTGGGAAAATTCTAACTGCTCTGTTAGTGATATAATCAGACATTACTATGATTTAGGAAAGGGCTTTTATGACCAAGATAATTTTATTGCAGCAGCTCAAGAATTGATATATGTAAGAATTTTAATTAATGCTATCCAAAGGGCTCCTTCAAATTGGCCAGAATATGAGCAGTATAAGGATTTTTCAGAGGAATATTTAAATATTTGCCAAGAAAAAACAATTGAAGCCTGGAATGAATATTTTAGCCAGGAAAATTACATTGAATGTTTGAGAGTTGAAAAGCAATTTGCTGGCATTGAAGGATATCAAGAGCATTTACAAATGTTAAGTAGCCACATTAATGATAAAAAAGCAGAAATTATTGAAAAAATTAATAACAAAACTTGGGAAAATTTCAGAACAGAGATTGAGAGTTCATTTAATTTGATTGATTTCATTGATATTGATTTTGAAAAGCTTCAGGAATTCTGGAATGAGATTGAAAGATATGGAACTGAATTGCTTGATAATGAGCAATATTCTCAAAATCTTCTAAATGCTCAGCAAGAAATATTTGATTACTTTAGAGAATATGGAAATAGAGTAATCCAGAGCTATGATATTCACCAAGAAGAAAGAGTCAGACAAACATTAGAGAATTACAGGAATTTCGTAATAAATAATTTCCCAGATATAAAAAGTGAAGTAGAAAAAGAATATGAAGCAGTTATCAACACTTTACCAATTTTTAATAGGAATGATATTGGTGTAAAACCACCAGGGCGAGATTGGAATTGGAGGATAAGACCACCTGATTGTGCCAAAAGAGAAAATATAGAAGGGTATGTTAAATTTGGAGTAACTATTGATAGTCAGGGAAATGTTGAAAATGTCCAAGTTGTAGAAAACAAGCTTAATGTAGAAAATTATTGTTCAAAGAGATTTGTGGATGATTTAATAAATTATTTGAGTAATAGAAAATTCACCCCTGCTCTAAAAATACTCTACAGATCTGCACGTGCCTCACTGCCGGAAAAAATAGATAAAAGAACTATAAATGTAAAATATTACATTGTAAAAAAGTTTTCATTAAAATAGAAAAAATTTTACTTACTTATTTTTATTGATTAATAACTATCCTTTCTTTTTGTTTCCATTCGGCCAAAATCTTTACGATCCTGGTTTAACACATAACTGAAGAATCATAATGAAAGTCAGACTTGAAGTCTTTTATAATTTCATTGTAATGTTTTAAATCTTCCCTTATATTAATATTAGTAAGGGTATTGCCAAAAGCTATGGGAATGAGAAAAAAACCTTTTATCTGGAAAATAACAATCACTGCCATAATAATTATATTCTTTGTCTTTTTAATTTTTCTCGATATTTTGAGTTACTGGTGGAATTCTCAACAATATTTAGGGATAACTTTTTCAGAAACAGGGAAGGGATTAGTCATAACAAAAATTAAATCCGGTAGTATTGCTGAGAAAACAGGATTAAAGCCTGAGGATTTAATTTTAAGTGTAAATGACGAAGAGGTGTTAAATCTTCAAGAATACAGGAAGAAAGAAAGAGATTTCCGGAAAACCAAGAAAGTAAATTTTTCCTTTCAGAGAAATGAACAAATATTTACTGCTTCCTTATCTCCAGAAATTCAAGCTCCTTGGGGAAGCATTTTTTCCATTTTAGTCATTGTATGTGTCTATCTAGGTATAGGACTACTGTCATTATGGAAGAAAAGCGAGGATTTAAAAGTAAGACTTCTCTTTCTTCTGACTGTATTTGCTTCATTAACTGTGGTAATTCCTGACTATTTTTCTCAACAGAAGGAATTTACTGCTCAAATTCTTACTTTGTTGTTATCCATTTCTTATGGAATTCTGATAGGAGTAGAACCTCATCTGGCCATGGTTATTCCTAAGAAAAAAGTTATACTTGAGAAGCATCCTTGGATAATCAGGTTATTCTATGCTACAGGAATCATTGTGGCTGTTTTATTCTTCGTGAATTATCTTGATTCCATATATAAATTTGGTTTCCATCTTTTATTTTCAAAAATTGTTATATTTTTATTTATCATTCTTTACCAATTAGTCACACCTTTATTAGTGTTTGGTATTCTTTTGCATACATTTTTTAAAACTCCTTTAGGAGTGAGGAAAAGTCAGATCAAAGTAGTTCTCTTTGGGATATTTCCATGGGTTGTTAGTATGCTATGTGCTTCACTTGCCTGGATAATTAGGGGTGAGCTATCTCCTTTTTTATATTATTTTAATTTGGTAGCCATTATTCCTGTTCCTTTTGCTTTTTCTATAGCTATTTTTAAATATCGTTTATTTAATGTTGAACTTGTAATCCGGAAGAGTTTGATTTATGGGTTTTTGACAGGATTTCTGTTTTTAGTTTATTATGCAACAATTGGATTAGGAAGTGCCTTCTTTTCAATCTTTTTCATAAAAGCAAGCTCTGTCTGGGTGATTGCTTTTGCTACCCTCCTTTTAGGGCTTATTTTTAATCCAGTCAGAAAAAAAATTCATTTCTATGTTGATAAATTTTTCTATCCTGAAAAATATAAACTCCGCCAGCAGCTTCCTGAGATTTCAAGAGAGATTGCTTCTGTAACCAATCTCAATGCCTTAGTGAATAGAATTCTTGACAAATTAAGCCTTCTCTTAAATATGAATTCTTCTGCTTTTCTCCTTTCAGATGAAAGATTGGAAAAATATTTAGTTTATGCGACAAGAGGGAGAATTGAACCTTTTGAACTGGAAAAGAGTGTAATCTTTTCAGCTAATGAGGAAGTTATTCAATATCTTGCTCAGCAGAGAAAACCTTTAACAAAGGAACAATTCTCTAATAAAATAAAACAATTTCCTGGTTTTTTTAAGCTTCAAAAATTCCAGCCAGAAATTATTGTACCCTTTTTCTTGAAAGATAGCTTAATAGCTATTCTAATCTTAGGAGGGAAGCAATCAGAGGATAGATATGACCGTGAAGATAGAAATCTATTGGCTATATTTTCTAATCAAGTTGCAGCCATGTTAGAAAATGCACGGTTATTTCAATTTGCAACTTTTGACGACCTCACCGGGCTTTATAGAAGACGAGTTTTCGAAAAAGAGCTTGAGAAAGAGATAGAGAGAAGCCGCAGATTTAATCGCCCTCTTGTGGTCGGTTTAGTTGACATCGACCATTTTAAAAAGATAAATGATGATTATGGTCATTCTACCGGTGATATTGTTCTTAAAAATATTGCAATGTGTCTTAAGGTGCACATAAGAAGCATTGATTGTTTAGCTCGGTATGGAGGAGAGGAATTCATTTTTTTCCTTCCAGAAACTGATATAAATAGCGGAAAAAAAATGGGTGAGAAACTTCGAGAGATAGTGGAAAATTTAAACCTTTTTTTAGAAGATGATTCTCTTCAGGTTAGAGTAACCATAAGTGTGGGAATCACCTGTTGGAGAGGAGAAGATAGAAAGGTTAATGTAGAGAGTCTTGTGAAATTAGCTGATCAAGCTCTCTATCAGGCTAAAAGCAGAGGGCGCAATCGAACAGAAGTGGTTCTTTGTGATTAATATGCCCGCAATGACATTCAATCCCTAACTTTTAACTTTAGATCTGGAGAGAGCTTCCTTGATAGTTATATCCAACTCAGTTTCTTCCAATGGTTTAGGAACGAAGTAAAAGGGCTTTGTTTTCTTTGCTTGTCTTAAAGTTTCCTCGTCTGATAAAGCAGAAATGTAAATTATAGGAATATCAAAGCGGGAAAGGATACGTTCTGCGGTTTCAATTCCATCCATATCCACTTTTAATTTAATATCCATCAGAACCAAATCTGGTTTGGTTTCTTCGATTTTTTTGATTGCTTCCTTTCCTGAAAAAGCGAGAATGAACATCCCATATCCTAATTTATCCAACATATTCTGGATGTCTCTGGCCACAATGCACTCATCTTCAACAATTAATATCTTCAAATTTGTCATCGAACAAGATCTCTTTTTATCTACATTTGTTACCAAGTATGCTAACTATGAAATAGAAAATTTCTTTTTTCTAAGTTCACAAGTAATTTAGTTTTTCTTTCAATTCTCAGAGTTTATGGAATAAAAAGTTTATAATAAAGAAAAAATTGCGTCAAGTAAAAATAAGCTTTTGCTTTACAAATAAGTTGAGTATTATTATCTTCTTGTAGATGAATTAAGAAGGAGACAATTAAGATGAGCATTGAGTCAGAAATTTTTAAATTGATTATTTTGCCTCTGTTAATATTCATGGCACGGATTTTGGACGTTACTCTTGGAACAGTTAGAATTGTGTTTGTTTACAGAGGATTAAAATACCTTGCTCCTCTTGTTGGTTTTTTTGAGGTTCTGATTTGGCTTCTTGCCATTGGACAAATTATGCAGAATTTGACTAATGTTGTTTGTTATATCGCCTATGCAGCTGGTTTTGCTATGGGAAATTTTGTTGGCATTTATGTGGAGAAAAAACTGGCCTTAGGTGTATCTCTAATCCGGGTTGTCACTAATAAAGATGCGTCTAAGTTAATTACCTTCCTCAGTTCAAAAGGCTTTGGCATTACCAGCATAGATGCTCATGGCGTCAAGGGAAGAGTCCATGTCATTTACCTGGTAATAAAACGTACTGATCTTTTGAATGTTGTAAATATTATAAAAAAATTCAACCCTAAAGCATTTTATACAGTAGAAGATGTGAGATTGGTAAGCAAAGGTATTTTTCCAGTAAATAGATTTCATAATTTAAAAACTTTTCATACTCCTTTTAGATTATTGAGAAAAGGGAAGTAAAGGAGAATAACATGAAAAAAAGATTAATTGTTAACATTGTTTCTATTATGAGCTTTATTCTTTTATCCCAGATTATCCGGGCAGATGAAGGTATGTGGCCCATCAGCGAAATAGACAAATTAGACCTTCGGTCAAAAGGCTTGGAGATTACTCCCAAAGAAATATTTAATCCTGGCGGACTCAGTCTGATTCAAGCTATTGTTTACATGGGAGCGACCGGATCTTTTGTTTCTCCTGATGGCTTGATTATAACCAACCACCATGTTGCTTATGGTGCTGTTCAGGCTGTCAGTACCAAAGAAAATGATTATATCAAAAATGGATTTTTAGCTAAAAATCGCTCAGAAGAAATACAAGCAAAAGGAAAGACGGCTCGAATTACTGAATCTTTCCGGGATGTTTCGGATGAAGTGCTGAGCGTCATTAATAAGGGAATGAGTTTTGCCGAACGGACTAAAGCCATTGAAAAGAAAATCAAACAAATTGTGGCCGAAACCGAAAAGAAAAATCCTGGTAAACGTGCTGAAGTTGCAGAAATGTTTAGCGGCAAAACTTATGTTCTTTTTATTTATACTTACCTGAAAGACATCCGGTTGGTGTATGTTCCTCCACGTTCTATCGGAGGATTCGGTGGCGAAACAGATAATTGGATGTGGCCTCGCCATACAGGTGATTTTTCCTTTATGCGTGCTTACGTAGCCCCTGACGGTTCACCTGCTGAATACTCCCCGAAGAATGTTCCTTTTCGTCCGAAAAGATACCTGCAAGTTGCCCCTGAAGGAGTGAATGAGGGAGATTTTGTGTTTATTTTAGGCTATCCAGCCAGAACTTTTCGTCACCGGACTTCTCATTTCTTGGCTTTCGAGGAAGAAATCCGGCTGCCGTATGTGGCTGATTGGTATTCCTGGCAAATTGCTGTTATGGAAGAGATGGGTAAAGATAGCCGGGCCATAGCCATTAAGCATTTATCACGGATTAAAGGCCTTTCAAATACTATGAAAAATTATCGTGGAAAACTCAAAGGCTTGAAAAGGCTTCATCTGGTGGATAAAAAGCGTGAAGAAGAAAAAGCATTACAGAATTTTATTGAAGCGGAAAAAAAGCTGAAAGCCAAATATGGCGATGTTCTGGAAAAAATTGGAAAAGTCTATGAGGAAATACGTGAACAGGCCGAATATGAACTAATTTTGAACTACCTTCGGAGAAGCGTAAATATGATTTATTTTGGATATACTGCTTATGAGGCTGCAATCGAACTCCAGAAAGATGACCTTGAGCGGGAATCTGCCTACATGAATCGCAATTTTCCCCTCACCAAGCAGAGAATGGAATTGACCTTGAGAAACTACTATGAACCCACCGATAGGGTGATCCTGAAAGAAATGTTAAGGCGAGCAGCCCGGCTGCCAGAGAATCAACGCCTTGCTTCATTAGAAACCATATTTGAAGGTGATAATACTGAAAAAGCTATTGAAAATTTTATCGAAGAAGCATACAGCAAGACAAATCTTAGTAACTATCAGTTTTTGATGGATGCGCTGACAAAATCACCTCAGGAACTAAAGAAGATGAATGATCCTTTTATTGAGTTAGCTGAAGCCTTGTATCCTGCCTACCTGAAACTAAAAGAAGCTCAAAGGGCTCACAGGGGTGCCTTGGATCAACTTTACGCTCAGCTTATGGATGTTAAAAAACAATTCATAAAAAAAGATTTTATCCCTGATGCCAACAGGACACTACGGTTGACATTTGGCCGGATCCGCGGTTATGAGCCGGCTGATGCTGTTTACTACCAGCCCATCACAACTCTGGAAGGAGTCATAGAAAAAACAACAGGACAAGAGCCATTTGATACTCCCCAAAAAATCTTAAATTTGTACAGGGCAAAAGACTTTGGTCGTTTTGAGCATCCTGAACTAAAAAGCGTGCCTGTTTGCATTTTATATGATATGGATACCATCGGTGGAAACTCGGGCAGTCCGGTTCTTAACGCACGCGGTGAACTTGTCGGTATCAATTTCGATCGTGCCTTTGAAGCTACTATAAATGATTTCGCCTGGAGTGAAAAATATAGCCGCTCTATTGGTGTAGACATCCGCTATGTATTATGGGTCACTCAGAAATTTGGCGAAGTGGAATATCTTTTAAAAGAAATGGTGGTCAGGCAACAAAAGGGCTTTTTGTTTCGTATATATTATTGAAGCGCTAAAAAAAAGAAAAGTACAATCAAACTTTTTTCCTATTGTGAAAATTCTGCTTGTTATATTATTTTTAGTATAGTGTCAAAATTTTGCCAGATTCTTTTACTTTTACCACTGCTTTTGCCTAATTTATTATTCACTCAAGAAGATAAATCTCCAGAGAAATCCTCAGAGCAAAAAGTTGTTCGCGCTCTCCTTGCAGAAGAAACGATTAAAATGGACGGCGTTTTAACAGAAAAGGTCTGGCAGGAGAAAGGTTACAGCGACTTTACTCAGTCAGATCCTCATGATGGGGAGAAGCCAACCGAGAAAACAACAGTTTGGGTTGCTTATGATAAAGAAGCACTCTATGTGGCTGCCCGTCTTTATGATTCTGAGCCTGAGAAAATAATAAGACGCCTGGGTCGTCGGGATGATTTTTTAGATTCTGACTGGTTTATTTTTGCTGTAGACCCCTACTATGACCGGAGGAGTGGTTTTCAGTTTGCCGTAAACCCTGTCGGCTCTATTGTCGATTGGACCTTATTCAATGATGAATGGCGGGATACAACCTGGGATGGTGTCTGGGAATGGAAGGTCCGGATTGATGAACAAGGCTGGATTGTGGAAATCAGGATACCGTTCAACCAGTTGCGTTTTACCAAGAAGGATGAGTACGTCTGGGGAGTAAATTTTCGCAGGATTATAAAAAGGAAAAACGAAAGAGTCACTTTTGTCTGGGTACCTAAAGAGGACAGCGGCTATGTTTCCCGTTTTGCTGACCTTGTAGGAATTAAAGATATTCATCCCGGCCGGCATATTGAATTCCTTCCTTATTCAGTTGGTCAGGCCCAATTCTGTCCTTCTGAACCAGGCAATCCTTTTGAAACAGGAAAACATTATTTAGGCAATGCGGGATTCGACCTTAAAGTCGGCCTAAAAAGCAATTTGACACTTGATACAACGGTCAACCCTGACTTTGGACAGGTTGAAGTTGACCCGGCTGTGATTAACCTCTCTGCCTACGAGACATATTATCGAGAAAAAAGGCCCTTTTTTATTGAAGGTTCAAACATATTTAATGCTTTTGGCCGTGGAGGAGCCACCAACAACATTCAAATAAGCTGGAGTCCTCCGAGATTATTCTACAGCCGCCGCATAGGTAGGGTTCCCCAGGGCTATGTCTCGATGGATGGGTATGTGAACTTCCCTGACAGAACTACTATCCTGGGAGCTTTTAAACTAACCGGGAAGATGAATGGCTTGAACGTTAGCTTCATCAATGCCCTTACAGCACGGGAATATGCTGAGATTGATTTCGAAGGACAACGTTTTCATGAAGAAGTAGAACCTTTCTCGTACTACGGAATCCTTCGTGCTCTGAAAGAATTCAATGATGGTGCCCAGGGATTCGGTTTTCTGGCAACTTCGGTCATCAGGGATTTAAGAACTGAGAATCTTCAGGATATTTTAAACAAAAAGGCTTTTAGTCTGGCCATTGATGGCTGGACATTTCTTGATAAAGATAGAGTCTGGGTTCTAACCGGATGGCTTGGAGGCACTCTGGTTCAAGGAAATCAGACAGCTATTCTGAATCTTCAAAAATCTTCTCTTCATTATTTCCAGCGTCCTGATGCAACCCATGTTGAGCTGGATGAAGAGGCAACTTCCTTGAGAGGCTGGAGCGGACGGCTCATGCTTAACAAACAGAAAGGAAGATCCTTTTTCAATATAGCCCTTGGCGCAGTTTCTCCTGGTTTTGACTGCAGTGATGTTGGATTTCAATTCGGAGGTTTTGATGTAATCAATGGCCATGTGATCGCCGGTTATCGGTGGCCCCATCCGGGAAAGGTCTTTCGCCGCCTTGAGGTAATAGGAGGTCCTTTCCGGAACTATGATTTCGGCGGTAATAAAACCTGGGATGGAGCTCTGCTGGACTTCAATGGAGAGTTTCTAAACTACTGGGGATTTGACCTGATGTTTGCCTACAATCCTGAGACTGTAAGCAATGACCATACAAGAGGTGGGCCATTAGCCCTTATCCCTTATGGCTATCAGATAAATTTCAGTATTTTCAGCGACAGCCGAAAGCCGGTTGTTTTGGAGTTATGGACCAGTACCTATCAAAGACCCGATGCTGGATATAACTGGAATGCGGAAATTTATTTGCGCTGGAAGCCAAGAAGCAATATCAGCCTCTCATTTGGGCCTGGATTATATTATAAGCATTCAGATATCCAGTGGGTAACCAGGGTTGATGACCCCCTGATGGAAGCCACTTACGGCACTCGATACGTTTTTGGCCATCTTTATCAGAGAATGCTCTTTAGTGAAATCAGGCTGAATTGGACTTTTACCCCAAAATTAAGTCTGCAGCTCTATCTCCAGCCTTTTCTGGCTGTTGGAAAATATGATGAATTTAAGGAGCTTGCCAGGCCTAAAAGTTTTAATTACAGCATTTATGGAGAGGGGCAATCAACAGTCAGCTATGCTGACGAAATCTATACTGTTGACCCTGATGGACCAGGTCCGGCTTCAAAATTTTCTTTTTATAACCCTGATTTTAATTTCAAATCGCTCCGGGGCACAATTGTTCTCCGTTGGGAATATCTTCCGGGCTCTGTCCTTTATTTTGTCTGGACTCAAAACCGAGCAGATTACGCTAACCCAGGAGATCTCAATTTAAGCCGAGACCTGGGAGATTTATTGACTGCTCCGGGAGACAATATTTTCTTGATAAAAGTATCTTATCGCTGGAATATGTAGCCTGAATTATTCATAAAAACTGCCGATACCTTTACTTATTTTCAATACTATCAGTTTTTATCATGATTTTTCACAAGATCATTGGAATTGATTTGTTATCTGGCTTGTTTTTTATTCTTAATCGGCATTTTTTACCCTCAAGGCGAGTCGATCTTACCGCATCTGCTTTGTTGCGGGGCATTTGCGGTGGACGACCACAGCTTCATACCCCGCGCCTCGCATCTACGGCAACCTCGACTCGTGAATAATCCAGGATAGTTAAGAAAAAATTCTTTATACCCCGGTATCTTCTTGTTTTCCACGCTTCCTTAACCATATCAGCACCAGAATAATGATAAATGCCAGGAAACAGAGAATAGATAAAAACTTGGAGAAAGACCAGATGATGATACTTAAAATAAAAAGTATAACAGGAGTATATTTGGCCTGATAGCTTTCGCGAATGAAATCAATCAGTTTCTTTATTTTTTGACGAATGGCATAGAGAATGAGCAGAACCAGGGCAAGAATTAAAATCTTAACCAGTAACATTGTTACACTGGAAAGATAGGTAAAACTAAGAGTCAGCGGCTCTTCACTGACAAGGGTCTTGGCAAAGCGGAATAAGTGCCCTGTGGTTGGAATTTGTATCCGGATGGGAAGCACACCGCCGGTGGCTGGGACTTTACCCCTTTGGATTTCCTGTACCCGCTGGCCAAACAGAGCTTCGTTTTCCATCTGCTCAGCTATCTGTTCTTCTTTTAAAGCAAGATTGGCACTAAACTGTTTTTTTAATTCACCTGCTTCCCTTCGGAGTTTATCTTTCAAATCAATCTCTTCCTTAGAGACTGGAGGTTCAGGTCGAACATAACTCATGACTTTACGTTTTGCACCCAGCAGGGGGCGAATCCCTCTGGCCATTTTTTCCTTTTCTACTGTTCCCCCAAAATGAAGGAAGTTATATCCCACTGGCAGGTAAACACTCCAAAGCATCTGGCTGATAATAATATCAGGGACTGGGAACAAGCTATCCTTGTGACCAAACCTGCTGAATCTTTTGGACTTCTGGTAATAAATCATTTCCACGTCAAAGGCTACTAAGCCGGAAGCTCCCCGTCTGGAACGGTTAAGGGGTATAAGAATTTTATTCTTGTTCAATCTTGGTTTTGCCGGTTCTCCTCCAACAAACACGCTCCATATTTGAGTCTCCTCTGGAAGTTCGAGTTCGAGAAATTGTTTTGAGGTGTTTCTTATTTTATAAATAATGCGGTGAATAAGCTTGCCGTCTTCTGTAAAAAGGGTAACCCCACTGGCAGAGTCGACAACTGTACTGATGACAGGTAATTCTTCATGCTTTTTAATGTCTAAAACTAAAAAATATGGGTGATGAAGGTATTTAAACCCGAAAAGAAGAGGTTTTTGGGAACGGCTGATAAGCACTGCCGGAAGTTCTGAAACATCCAGCCTGTCCAGGCCTTCTGAACTGGAGAGGGTTACTTCAGAAGTACTTTTAAGTTCCACTCCCAGGAATCCCTTTTCCCTGATAGCATCCTCCACGGAAAATCCAGTGAAGTCAACGGCCATACTAGCATTGGGGAGCAGTTTTTCAGCAATAACTGTAATAGTAAAGTTCCCCTTTTTTGGATAGTCGAAAGGAATTTCCAGGTAGGTTATTTCTTTTCGCGTTGATTCACGCCAGTCGCCGAGTTCATTTCCCTTGACATCGAGAATGCTGTATCCTTCAGGGATTTTGAGTGTTATGGATGGGATCGTATTTTGTAAAACAGAAAGAGATATATCTGTATTTACCCTCAGAGCGTCATCTTCGATCACGATATGAATAATCGTATCTGCATAAATCTTGGCCGGACCCTTAATGACTTCAGGTGTTTTTTTGCGCCACTTAAGGCTGATGGAATTGGATGGCGACAGTAAGGCACAAACATGGGTTAGATTACCACGTTCAGAAACTTCAAGCTGCTGAGCATTAGAAACTTCCACCTCAATATTTTTAAAAGGGAGGTCAACATCAAGACTGGTTATGGAAGTACGGGGAATGGGAAACGATATTGCCCGGGGACCCTGATCAATTGAGGCTTTTAGCGAAAAATCAACTGTAATTTGGTGCTTTCCTAATTCGCTGGTGGTTAAAGTGTGTCGATTGCCTTCAAGGATAATCAGTGCCTGTTTGTTGTCAAAAAAAACATCTTTTAAGGCAATATTCAGGGGAAAGAGGGGAATCTTAACGTACTGGCTTCTTTCCCGCGGGAATATTTCAACGTAAAAATCAGCCCGGAATATGGCGTTATTTCTCGTTATTTTTCCCTTGTAAGCTGATTTGGTTATAAGGAAATCAGCGGGCGGGTGAATTGTTGTTATCACCGGGGGTCTCATATGATCAAGCAATTTTTTGAATTGTTCACGAGTAAGAACAACCTTTTCGTCTCTTAACTGAAATGGTGGAACATATTTTTTACCTGTCTGATCGAGTATTTTCTGGAATTCTTGCCATGAGAGCACAACCTCATCTTTATCCAGCTCCAGGAGCTTACGGAACTCATCCCAGGGAATTCTCACAGAGCCTTTTTCTTCTTTCTCCTGAGAGTAAATTGCCAGGGATGAAAATATTACCATGAGGATGATAAGAAATAGCGAGCATAAATGTTTTTTTCTCATATTTACCTCCCTTCTTGTCTAACCTGAATTATTCATAAAAGTTGCCTAAAAGGCAGTGCCAGCTTTTGATTTTGATTATTCATCAAAAAAACAACGTCCCAAATATACCAAATGTCTCCAAGCATGCCAAGCAAAATATGATAACCATTTCAGAATATTTCTCTTGACGGTATCATACATTGTGAGATAATTTTAACTTTAAAAGTTAGCTTTGTTCCGAAGTAAGGTGATATAAATATAATGAGATATGTTTATGGTTACATTATCATTGCGAGGAGTGAAGCGACGTGGCAATCCCACCTGTTTCTTATTCCCTATTGAGATTGCTTCGCCCCTTTAGGGCTCGCAATGACAGAAAAGAATTTGCAATGACAGAAAAAAGGTCGCAATGACTTGCGCATTATTACCTAACTTAGGGAAAAGGCCAAGATTTGAATTAAAGGAGTAAGAAATGAAAGTAAGCAGTGTAGAAGAGATGAGAAATTTGGATAAAAGTGCCATAGAAGAATTTGCTATTGCTGAGGAGTTCCTCATGGAGAATGCTGGTCAAGCTGCCTATTTTGTTATTTTGAAGGAATTTGGCATAAAAGATAAAAAATTTGTTGTTGTCTGCGGGATAGGTAATAATGGCGGAGATGGACTGGTTGTTGCCAGGAAAATACATTCAATGGGGGGAGAAGCAAAAGTTTTTATTTTGGATGACGGGGGAAAATTTAAGGGTGCAGCAAAAAAGAACTTTGAAATTGTTTCCAAGTTGCCAATAGAGATTAAGGTTGTTGAATCCCTGGATTCCTTGAAAGCTGAAGTTACTTATTGTGATGCTGTTGTGGATGCAATATTTGGCACAGGACTGGCGAGAAAGGTGGAAGGAATATATAAAGATGTTATTCAATTGATAAATCAAAGCGGGAAAAAAGTGTTCAGCATAGACATTCCCTCAGGAATAAATGGAGACACGGGGAAGATAATGGGAGCAGCCGTAGAATCGGATTACACAATTACCTATGGACTAACAAAGATAGGAAATGTGCTTTATCCAGGATATGCGAACTGTGGAAAGCTCTACCTCTCGCATATATCTTACCCTCCTTCCCTTTATAACAAAGATTCTCTCAAAAAAGAGATTAACGAGCCTGTTAAGCTTCCTAAAAGAGATAAAAATGCCCATAAGGGAGATTTTGGCGATATTCTTTTTATCGCTGGTGCATCGAGTTATTTTGGAGCACCCTACTTTTCCGCATTATCGTTTTTAAAAGCAGGAGGGGGATATTCTCGTCTTGCTTCTCCCTCATCCATTACTCCGTTTATAGCCAGCAAAGGCAGCGAAATTGTCTTTGTCCCACAGGAAGAAACCTCTTCTGGCAGTATCGCTCTAAAAAATAAAGAAAAGCTGTTGGAGCTCTCAGAGCAGGTGGATATGGTTGTTTTAGGACCCGGATTGTCGCTTAATGAAGAGACGCAGGAATTGGTAAGACAATTAACAAAAGAGATAAAAAAGCCCCTTCTCATAGATGGGGACGGCCTTACAGCCATCTCTGATAATATTAGAATATTAAAACAAAGACAGAATCCAACAATTCTTACCCCTCATTTAGGCGAGATGTCCAGAATAACAAACTCAGCTGTAAGCAAAATAGATGAGAATAAGATCGAGGTCTTACAAAAAGAGGTAAAAAAATTAAAGGCAATAATCGTTTTGAAAGGAGCTCATTCTATAATCGGATATCCAGACGGGAAAGTTTTTATAAACATGAGTGGAAATCCCGGCATGGCTTCTGCAGGTTCAGGAGACGTCCTTACAGGTGCCATTGCGGCTATGTTCGGACTGGGATTGTCTTTAGAAGATGCTGTAAGAACAGGCGTGTTCATGCACGGGTTTTCTGGAGACCTGGCGGCTGCGGATAAGGGAGAAGATGGCATCACAGCCCAGGATATAATGGATTATCTCCCCTGTGCTGTTAAACAATACAGAGAAGAATTTGAAGAGGTTGTCAAAAATTCCTATAAGAGTATCTATGTTGTGTAGAAGAAGATCAAGAAGCACAGATAAAGCATTAAGGAAGCATCTCCAAAACCGTGATTGGAGAATGTTTTGGGAAATAGCCTAGCTCCCTTCAGATTTTTAACGCCATTCTCCATTCCCTCTTCTCGGCGTCTGCGTAACTCGCTCCGCTCAGACATACTCGACGCCCGACTCCGTCGGATTCCCTCGAAGAGTGAATTCCGAAGGCTAAATCTTCAATGGTCGCTGCAACTATTTCCCAAAACCTTTTTTCCTAAACATAGCAACCAGTTATCACGGAAATGGAGATGCTTACAAGCATTAAAAAGAACTTGAAGAATTAAGATGCATTATTTAAAATGGTTAACATTATGAAATTAGATGAGAATATAAACTATTTGGTATCAGGGGTGGAACGCTCCGGGACATCTTTGCTGATGCAGATCTTAGACGCAGGTGGAGTACCTACTGCATTTGACATCAGTTCGCGACCACCAGATGAAAGTAACCCAAAAGGTTACTATGAGCTTGAAGGCGGGAAGATAATAAATAAACTTATGGAAGGAACATTTCCTATTGAAAACTATAGGGGTAAATTCATAAAGATAACCGCTTATGGTTGTAAATTTCTCCCGCCAGGAACTTATAAAATAATTTATACAGAGAGAAACATTGAGGAAATACTGAATTCCATGGAAAAAATGGCCAGAATACAGGATGAAAACCGGGAAGAGACTAAAGAGAGCTTTGTAAAATTGAATGAGATGATAAAAAACCAGCTCAACAGCAGAGACGATATAGAAGTCTTATTTACAAACTATAACGATATATTGTCTTTTCCTGAGGAAAGCATCAAAAAGATATATGATTTTCTCGGTTCCTCAGCTTTTGATTTAGATAGAATGATAAAAAGTGTAGATAAAAAACTCTACAGACAGAGAAAGACATAAATATAAAATTACTATTTTTGATTTTTATTAACTGGAAGAAATTGCTCAGTTGTAAGTGAAGAATAGTTACAAATCTTCTTCTCTTATGATTTTAATCCCGCTTCTTTTCAAAAGTGCGGTTGTAACTCCATCGCCGTTATTTAATTTTGTGGAAAATGTGCCGTCATATATTTTTCCGCAACCGCAGGATGGAGAAAATGATTTTCCTATAAATTCTTTGACCTGAAAGAGATTGGCAATTTTTAAAGTCTCTTCTGCGCCTTTAATGAATTGCTCTGTGACATCCTCTCCGATTTCATTTATAACTTTGGATTTTTTATCCAGGACATCTTCACCTGTTCCTCCTTGAATTTCCTGCCGCGGCCTGGGAGTCTTTAATCCTCCCAGTTGTTCCGGGCAAACTGGAATGAGAATTTCGCTTTTGAGAAGTTCAATGGCTTTCTCTTTTTTGCTGTCTTTATTATCCCATCTGCATTTTATTCCCAATTGACAGGCACTTATAAGTTTCACGTTGACCATGGATTTTATCTATCTTCCCTCATTTTTTTCCTTCTATTTTATTTTTTCATAATAATAAAGGAATATTGTTTCATTTTAATCCATTTTCTTTCGTCAATCCCAATTAAATTACCGCATTCACATTTAATTTCATTTCCATCCTTGATGCTATAATCTTTCACTATTCGATCCTTCCAGCAGTGCCATAATCTTCCTTTTCCTATTTTTATGTATCTAAAAATTTTTCTGTTACATTCAGCGCATTTTATGGTTAGCATTTATTTTTTTTATGATATATTCCAACCTTGCCAATTCCTGTAATGGCCTGTGTTAACCTCGCCCCTGGTATAGGCTTGGTGCCAGCCTTTGGCTACCGGCATTTCTCGATACAATCGTTGCCGCCAAGCTTCAAGGGGAAGTCGCCTGCATCCCATAAAATCAGCAGCACAAATAACTCTGTGATCAGTCTTGGATGATAGCTCATCTAAAAAACTGTATCCCTCTTCACTGCGAAGCAGATGATGGTCGAGGATTAAGGTCTTTACTCCCTGGGCCAGCCGGACAGCGTTTTGCCAGGCATTCTTTCGTTTTTTAGATGACAGGTGCCGCAGATATAGGGGCGGTCCAGAGGCAAGCACTATGTCTGGCTGCCAGTTTAATATTTGTGATATGGGCTTGATATCTAAGAGTTGGATGTCTGAAGCGTGTACAAATACCTTCTCCTTATCCTTGATGCAGGTCATCATTACCGAGCCAAGAACATTATTCGACTCCCCATGAGGCATTGAAAGAGAAAAGCTCAATTGATCGTCATCTTGACCTTCTGCATTGGGAAGAGTTCGACCCAGGACACTTGATAAATCGTTGCAGCGTTTCACCTGATTAAAGGAAAGGTTTGAGGTGCTCTTAGACCACAGGCGAGGTCCCTGGAAAAGTTTTACAATTTGCTTGGCTGCGAGCTGATAGGGATTAGCATTGGCCAGGGGAACATGGTCGCCGTGGAAGTGACTGATTACTATATCAGTGCTGTCCTTTAATTCTGACACGATTTTTTGGCGGACCATCTCGCCGACTGCTACTTGAAAGGGGTGGGGAAGTAGTCCATGACGCTGATAGCCCAGGGCCACTCCAGGGTCGATGACTATCTTGCGGTTTTTAGTCTCCACTACACAGGAGAGACCGCGAACTCCTAAAGATTCAGTGCCAAGAATCTTAATCCGCATATTCTCTACCCATCAACAACCAGTTTGCTATCTGTTTTAAATTTTTGGCTAAACCTGTCGACTTATAGATATTTTACAGGTGTTTGAAATTGAAAAAAACTGAATTTAGTTATGATTCCTGCGATTCAGTTTCCGCCCTTACTCTGTTTTATTGAAACACCTGCTTTAAGATATCGACAAGATCCAGAGCATATTCAATCTGAGTTAAAGGAATTCCCTTTTCTTCAGCTATGCTGTCAAAGCGCCCGTCCTGGTTGCTGTCAGTGGTAACAACGAGATAGTCAGCAAAAGGAGCAACAGCATCAATCATCCTTTCATTGTCTCCTCCTGGGGCTCCCCTTTTTGATAGGCCTCCAACGTGGACTCCAATGATGAAGATATCTTTTTCCTTGCAGTAATCGATGAGTTCCTTCAGCCGGCTTACTTCGCTTTCTACAGTGAGGCCTGATGCTCCCATGCCTTTAAGGCTGGCACCAATAGCAAAAATAACTGTTTTATAGGGTGTCCCTGTGGGGAATTTTTCTAAATCAGTATGTATTTCTAGGTGAAAGCCAGGACCGGACTCTTTTCCTGCCAAGCCAACTCCAGCTTTTAGCATCTCAACTGTGGCCACGTCGCAATAATCGTATTTTATTTCTGCCTCTTCAGCCACAATGTTAACTGTGGTAACCTCTGGACTTTGGCCGGCAGAGGTGGTCAGGAGAGGTAATTTAGCTTTGGGAATATCTGTATCGGCCAGACCTGATGCAGACAGACCGAAAAAAAGTCCACAAACGAGTGTAAAGAATAAACTAAATCTCCATATTCTTTTCATTTAAAACTCCATCTTATTCTTTTTAAGTTAGTTAATTTACTTTTTTTCTTCTGAAGGCTGTGGCTCTAATTTGTTATACTCGATAAGCTCCCTGAGCCACCATTCTGGATAATTTAATCTTATTCTTTTTCTTGTTTTAATATCATAAATCCACAGATGATTATATCTGACAAGCAATTTATTGCCTAATTCCCACCAGGCATTAATAACGTCTTTGGCATTATTGACACAATAGCTCGTTAAAAACTCGCTGGCCAGGGCTGGTTCCTGACGATAGAGTTCAAGGGCGGCTTTATCAATAGCAGATGTTTTAGCTACAATTGGATCTTCCCACTTGGCCTGAGCCTTTCTGACATCTTTGATGGCCAAGGAGTAAAGTACCTGGGTATGGAAATCCACATAATCAAACGCCCATCTGGCAGAATCTTTATTAAACACCCAGTGGTCTCCTATTTGGAAGGACTTTGGGATTTTGGTAATTCCGACATAAAAGGGCATATAACAGGAGGTGTCCTGAGCGCCGAAGGCAAGCCAGACAAGCCCGCCAATAGGGTTAGGCAGCCAATCCCTACACTGGGTGATAGTAACATATTCTGCTCGATTTACACAGATAACTCGTGCAGTGTTGTATTTCTTACCATCGAGCTTAAAACCATAGGGGAGATGGTTGGGATTCCCGAACGGTCCCCCTTGAAGGCCCTTAGCTGGATAAAATGGGGTCTCCTCAAACTTGTCCCGTGTCATTTTTATGACATCCTGTATTGAAAGTTTCTTGTCTGGTTTGACTGAGACGGGAAAGTCCATGTTGGGCGTATCCTGGCTGAATTTCTGGGAGGGGACGACGAGGTCATAAAAACGCCACATACGGGCTCTTGATCCCTTTGAGCTGGCTGCACTATACTTACTGGGAGAGTAGGCCTTTTTCCAGTTAAAGGGTTCACCTTTCTTGGGGTCATAGTAACCATGCTTGACTGCAAAGGAAATAACGTTGGGTGAGGCCATGAAGTAATCCGGATTGTTAAGGTCAATCTCCCCGATCCTGGATTCATTGGGGCAGAAGCTGACATGGTCATCTGGAATTCTCTGGGCACACCATAAAGCACCTGGTTTTCCGCTCTTTGGGGTCCACAATGGCCCGACTGACATAATCTCGAAAATCCAGACTTCGTTGGGATCAGCTAAGGCCAGCATTTCTGCAGTGTCAGTAAAACCGTAGCCATGCTTTTCAGCCAGTGATCCCATGAGTTTGATAGCCTCTCTGGCTGTCTTGCATCTTTCCATGACAATCAGTGTCAACATGGTTATGTCGAATTTGGCAGATGGGGTAGGATTTTCCATCTTCTTATGACAGCCAATTGTGGATTCTCCGAGGGCCAGTTGCTGATCATTCATATACCCAAACGAGCCTTTAATATAGGCGTAGGTATGGGGCACTTGAGGAATTTCAAGACCTGTATAGTCTTTCTGGTACAGATCCCATTTTAAACCCTCCTCGGGCGGATATGTCTTTAACTGCTCTATGTGGTAAATTTTGTACATGGTGCCGGGCTTATAGTCTGCTGCAGGTACATACCGCCAGGTCCAATCACAAAAACCACAATCACAGGTATGAGTGGTCATGACCGAACCATCAACTGAGGCATCTTTCCCGACCATTATGACTGTACAGCCGTCTGTGGTCGATTCCGGCAGGTCAGATTTACACTGTTCACCCTCTGACGAAGTCAACACCAGAGCGCTTACCAATACTACTGCTGCCAGCAATATACCAACTGTTAAAAATAACTTTTTTAAATTCACCTTTTACCTCCTTAAAAAGCTTTTTTTCTAAAAATTCCTTATAAATTATATATTTTTTTAGTGAAGTGTCATTGCGGGCATAAAGGTCACAAATTGTTGTTATTACTTTATATTTCATTTAAGCATCCAAAATATAACCAATTGTTAATGAAGAAGATACTACTCTTAAATAAGTTATATAGAGAGTGTTTTT
>Ga0209986_10000298_pt1 | contig 47426 bp, 35 predicted proteins | sample BlataG_FD_183168 | JGI IMG/M metagenome (GOLD analysis project Ga0209986, IMG submission 183168) | Deep subsurface microbial communities from Black Sea to uncover new lineages of life (NeLLi) - Black_00105 metaG (SPAdes) (version 2) | ecosystem: Environmental > Aquatic > Marine > Oceanic >... | reverse complement strand
ACTTATCGATTTCTTTCTTCAATTCCGCAACCGACCCGATACATATTTGTTTTTTTCTGTCTTCAGTAACCCATATGGGTAAAGGAGTCCCCCAGAATCTAGACCGGGACAGATTCCAATCGACCAAATTTTCAAGCCATTTACCAAATCTTCCGGTACCTGTTGAAGGAGGTTTCCAGTTTATGGTTTTGTTCAGCTCCATCATCCTCTCCTTCAATGCTGTTGTTTTAATAAACCAGGAATCCAACGGATAATATAGTACCGGTTTGTCGGTCCTCCAGCAATGCGGATAGGAGTGAACATATTTTTCAATCCTGAACGCCTTATTTTCCATCTTCATCTTAACGGCAATATCCACATCTACAGCAGGATCCTTATCGGACAAGTTTTCATCATACTGATTCTTAACATACCGGCCTGAAAATTCACCAACTCCATCAACAAATTTCCCCTGTTTATCCACCAGGGTGAGGGAGCCTATACCATTTTCCCCGGCAATTTTAAAGTCGTCTGCCCCAAAACTGGGAGCGATATGAACGATTCCTGTTCCTTCTTCGGTTGATACAAAATCTCCGGTAAGAACCCGGAATGCATCACCATCTTCCGGCTGCTGATAAGGTAATAGTTGTTCATACCTGATCCCTTCAAGATCAATTCCTAAAAATTCAGCAAGAATTTTGTAAGGAATCCTCTTGTATCCTTTCTTATATTCCTCAAGTTTAAGGTCTTTGTCCTTTTCAGAAAAGTAAAAGCTGAACCGGTCTTTTGCCAGTATCACTGTAACGGGCTCTCCGGTATATTGATTAAATGTTTTTACTTTCAGGTAATGGATGCCCTTCCCAACAGCAAGGGCTGTATTCGAAAGCAAAGTCCACGGTGTGGTTGTCCAGGCAAGGAAATAAAGATCAGTATCTTGTTCTTTAAATAAAAATTCGGATTGTCCGTTTTTTATAATTTTAAACTGTGCGACAACGGTTGTATCTTTTACATCCCTATAGGTACCCGGTTGATTAAGTTCATGTGTGCTTAACCCGGTTCCGGCTGCAGGAGAATAGGGTTGAATGGAATAACCTTTATATAAAAGCCCTTTTTGATACAATTTTTTCAATAAATACCATAGGGTTTCAATATAGCGGTTATCATAAGTGACATAAGGATCGTCCATATCGATCCAATAGCCCATTTTTCGTGTAAGGTCTTCCCATACGTCGGTATATTTCATTACATCTTTCCGGCAGGATGCATTGAATTCCTCGATCGATATCTTATCCCCAATATCTTCTTTTGAAATCCCTAAACTATCTTCAACACTAAGTTCCACCGGTAACCCATGAGTATCCCAACCCGCTTTTCTTTTCACATAAAATCCCTGCATGGTTTTATACCTGCAGAAAATATCTTTTATTGTTCGGGCCATAACATGATGAATGCCCGGCATACCATTTGCTGAAGGAGGTCCTTCATAAAACACAAAAGTGGGTTTGCCTTCCCGGATTTTAAGGCTTTTATGAAAAGCATTATTCCTGTCCCAGGTTTTAAGGACCTCTTTGTTGATTTTTGAAAGATCAAAATCTTTATATTCCGGGAATTTTGTTGCCATTTAATCAGATTGATATAAGGATTTACCTGGAAAAAATAAGGTCACAAAGATAAATTAATGAATATTAAAAAGCAAGAGGGAAAAGGGGAATGGGTTCAAGTTTAAAGTTCAAAGTTTAAGGTTTAAAGTTTGAGGTTCATTGTTTAAGTTTTAAGTTTTGAAGTTTATAGTTGCGAGTTTACTCACTCCCATTCACCCTGTGAAATATTGCTACGCAGTATTGGCTCCGCTACTATTTCCCAGGGTAGGTGCCTTTCCACGACCTGTTCGTGAAGTTTGGTTTCCACTTCGTTCCAACCAAACGTTCAGGTTGCTGGCCTGCCCTGTGAAATTTGAGGTACGAAAACATTTCACTGGGGTTCTCGGTTTTCCGGGTACTGGGTGCTGGGTGGATTTCTTCTTTATCTACCTCCCCATCCACCGCTAAACACTGCCCCGCCTTCGCATACTACGGCGGGCAGGCAGGTCAGGAAGACCCTGGCAGGTTATTCCCGGCTCAAACGGTGCCATGTCAATTTCCAGCCGATTACAATTCGGTTCTACAATTTTTTTCCTAAATGCAGTTGAACCAATTTGGCAATGTATTTACCAATCAAATCAAACTCAAGGTTTACAACCGTGCCGACCTTTATTTCATGAAAATTGGTTACGTCATAGGTATATGGGATAATGGCTACCTGGAATGAATTATCCCGGGAATTAACCACGGTCAAACTTACACCATTCACCGATATGGACCCTTTTTCCACTGTAATGTTCCCTTTTGCCGTGTCGTATTCAAAGGTAAAATACCAGCTTCCTCCGGCTTCTTTAACTTCAGTACATACCGCAGTTTGATCAACATGCCCCTGAACCAGATGCCCATCCAGAAGACTGTCTATTCTAAGACTTCTTTCAAGATTTACCTTATCGCCGATCGATAACAATCCGAGGTTTGATTTTTCAAGTGTCTCCCTGACAGCAGTTACCGTATATGTATTACGGGTTTTTTTAACAACGGTTAAACAGACGCCATTATGAGAAACACTCTGATCGATTTTTAATTCATTTACAAATGAACACTCCATGGTAATATGGAGATTTTCCTGTTCTTTATCAAGCTTTACAACCTTTGCAGCTTCTTCAACAATTCCGGAAAACATAGGTTAAAATTTTAAGGGTGAGTATTTTTTGCGAAGATATTATTAATATTTAACATGAACTCGATATAAAAACATAATCTATAATGCTGTAATTTAAATATTTATGTTTTAATTGTCTTTTGGAATGATGGAATTTTGGATAAATGGATTATTGGATTTATTCTTAATTCCAGTATTACTCGCTTCGCTCATGAGATCGATCGCTTTGCTCTCTAAGTTCCATTATTCCACTATTCCATTTTATCAAGATCAAAATATTTTAGTGCCAGATTATTAATGAATTACCTAATATTACTTATATCGAACTCACGTTAATATTTAATAATTCTCTTTGTAACTAATTTATCACCATTTGGCTTTCATAATCGTAATTTGACAATTTTCACGATTGCACAAGATATACAAATAAAACGGTTTGCCTCTATCAATACATCACCTGAATGTCCTCATCAATTTCTTTATTATTTGCCATTGCAACAACTGCTGAATGGATAAAGGAATGGTCTAAAACCCAGTTTATTGCGCCAGAAAAGGTTGGCTCACTTCCTTTTTCTTTAGCGTATGGTCCACCAGAACAGGTTTTCATTGCAACAATCCCAATGTTATTTTTTTCGGTTTTTTTTAACTCCGTCTCCAGTGCTTTCTGGTCGTAGTTATACTCATAGCCTGTATTTGAATGAAGGAAGGAACCCTTATGCGTATAAGGAACCATAACAACGTCATAGAATTTCTTCTCATTCGTTGACTTAAGTAATTGAATTTGATTACTATGAGAGGAAAAACCACATGCGCGAATCACTCCCTTTTTCTTTGCTTTCTGAAAAAATTCAAGTACTGCTTCATGATGTATGATTTCTTCTGAGCTGGCTCTATGAACAAGTAAAATATCAAGGTAATCGGTTTGTAGTGCCTTCAGGCTGGCCTCCAGAGATGAATCAAGTATTGAACTAATTTTCTTAAAAGCATTATTTGTTTTAAGTTCCTCACCTTTTTCTCTTAACCGTATTCCAGCTTTTGTCTGAATTACAATGTCTTTCCGGATATCTTTTAACACATTTCCCACCATAACCTCATTCTGACCGTTAAAGTATGATCTGCCTGTATCAATAAAGTTGATACCTGAACTCAAGGCTCTTCTGACCAAAGATGGTTCATTAGTTCGTGAAGTGCCGTAACAAAGGGTTGTAACCTCCAGACCAGTCTTCCCCAAAATCCTTTTCTCGGGAATATTTTGAAAATTAAATTCTTCATATAATTTATCATACAAAATCCCTGCTCCAAGGATTCCCAGGGATGATCGCTTAATAAATTCTTTTCTACTTATGTTTTTATTTTTTTTCATTTCAGTAGAATAAATTCATGATTTGTCTTTTCTCAACTTGATACTCTCGAAATAAGTGATAATTTTCCTTAAAATATCAAACAGCAAGGCAAAGTACATAACGATTGTGGTGAGCCAGATAAAAAACAGATTAAACCAAATGGTTTCAATATTGCGTTCATTAATTATTTTAACAGGAGAGAACAAGTGGGCTCTTCCAATGTTTGATTCAGGATACATGAAGATGGGATCTTTCTTCCTGATTAATTGATCTTCATCCTCATAAATTTTTCTTAATTCATTCCGGTTTGTTACAATGTCGGCTATTTTCTTGTTATAAAATTGTTGTTTGAATTTAAAAACCCCATCGTGACCCAACGAGTCGGTTAAACGTTCAAATAGCTGGTCTTTTCGGTTGTTGGCTTCCTGGGCAAGTTCGTTGAACTGCATTTTGACAAAATAAAAAAAGCCGTTGGTCTCTTCAGTAATTTCCGGGTTGAAGTTGTCACGCGTCAAATCCTGTATATGTTCAAAAGGTGGTAAATCGTACAATTGGGGTAAACGGCTCAACTCATTTTGGACAATTTTAAGGTTTTCAATTGTTTGTTCAGGATTTATATTTTCTTCAATATTTCTTTGGCATTCATCCAGCTTGGTTTCCAGATTCGGGATCCAAAAAGAAGTATAGTAACCCGCGGTACTGGTTGTTTGTTCAAAATCATAAAAAAGCTTTTCAAATTTGTTGTTTTTAAACTGTTGTACGAGCATTGCCTCGTATGCCCATCTTGTAGTCATAATATCACCAACAATGGGAACATAATGTTTATTGGTCAGGTTCTTATGCAGATCGTCAAAATGGATCATGGCTCCTCCCAGTAAAAGTTGTGGTACCAGAATTAATGGGATTAGAATATATATCGAAACAACCGAGTCCAATCCTGAAGAAATGTTCAGACCCACCATATTACCAAAGCAAGCAGTAGCAAACAGGATGGCCCAATAACTAAATATCATTCCTTTTATTTCTAAAATGGCATTTCCGACAAGAACAAACGAAAGGGCTTGAATAGCTGAAAGAGCAAAGAGATAAACAATTTTAGAATTCAGATAACTAATCCGGCTCAGATTTAAAAATGATTCTCTTTCCAGAATTTTCCGGTCCCTGACAATTTCTTCAGCGCTAACCATTAAACCCATAAACAAAGCAACAACAATCGACATAAAAAGATATACCGGAAGATTTTTATTGTCTCCAAATATATAATCACCGCCAGAAATATATTTTGAAAAATAGCCAAGAATAAAGGCTAAAAGGGGTGCTTCCAACAGATTTATCACCAAATATTGTTTGTTTGTTAGCTTAGCCAACAAATTTCTTATGCTATAGGTTACGAACTGCTTGTTCGTCCCGGGAATTTTGAAATTGCTTTCCGGAAGATCACCTGTTTTTTCCTCAATGGTAATTTTCGATTCAATTTCTTCCTTATATGTTTGATACCACTTTTCCGGTGATATTTTTCGCTCCTGAACCCAATCCCCAAATTCATCTAATTTCTTCGATTCTACAATTTGGAGTATTTGTTCCGGATTAACATTACCGCATCGGGTACATTCGCTTTCAGCAGCATTTACCTGAACACTGATTTTCTTGAAATATACAACCGCATCAATTGGATTGCCTGTATAGATTGGGTATCCGCCTTTATCAAGAATCCATAACCGGTCAAGCATTCTAAATATATCAGAGGAAGGCTGATGAATATTGGCTATCACCAATTTCCCCTTTCTAACCTGATCTTTCAGCAAATGCATCACTTTTTCCGAATCGCTTGAAGACAATCCTGAAGTGGGCTCATCAATAAACAGCACATATGGTTCACGTAACAGTTCCAAACCAATATTCAACCTTTTTCGCTGTCCGCCACTGATGAATTTATTTAACGGATTACCAACTTTAAGGTGCTTAATTTCCTGTAGATCGAGGTCTGCAAGTATTTTTTCAACGCATTGTACGATTTCTTCCCTTGTATAGTCACTGAAACATAATTTGGCATTATAATATAAATTCTGAAAAACGGTCAGTTCTTCAATCAGTAAATCATCCTGTGGAACAAACCCAATTAATCCTTTAAGCTTATTTCTGAATTTATAGAGATCGTAACCATTAATTTTGATTTTACCATTGTTTGGAGGCAGCTTTCCATTCAGAATATTAAGCAGGGTTGTTTTTCCAACGCCACTGCCACCCATAATTCCCACCAAATGCCCTGAATGTTCTTTAAAACTGAACTTGTGAATACCATTCTCACTTTTCCTAAACCTGAACTCAACGTCTTCGCCGGTAAAAACAATCTTTGTTGTTACCTCTGTCTCCATAAATTTATTTACAATATCACTATAATAAATTGATTCAATATTTGGACCTTTTATTATGGCTCCGGTTTTTAAAAAATAAGCCCTTTCAGGAACAATTTTGTGCCCCTCCAGATACAAGTTTAGCTGACCAAAATATCTGAATACAAACGAATGAATACTTTTTATGTACAGAACATTGATTTGTCCATAAAGATTTTCCTTGAAAATGTGTTTTCCCTTTGATGTCTCTGCTTTATGTTTTTCCCCTGACATAAACCAGGCAATAGTCTCCGACCATTCCTTTATCTGGTTATCAATAACAAGCACTTTATCTTTTTCAATATGTTCAATAGTCGTTTCCAGGATAAATGCTTTAATATTGCTGAACTCTGAGTCTGAGATGTTGAACGTTACCGCCACCGTTTTTACAAAATCAAGTTCTTCGGGTGTTACTATATTATCTTCATTAATAAATTCAAGAAGCTGAAGAAATACAATGATGCGTTCATCTCTTAAAAGTTCCTTCTTGATTTGCCGGCAGATATTTGTTGTTTGAAAGGAAATAATGGAAATGTTTTCAGGAAGGTCAACATCTTCGGAGTCTCTAAGTTCCCGGTGGTAAAAGTCCAGGTAATTATCAAAAACGTTCAGGTACTCGAAAAGCAACTCACCATCGAGATAGCGTCGTAAATAGGTCTCCACGATTTTTCTTCCCCGTTGGGTAACTCCATCAACATTCAGGGTCGCAACAATGGCAAACAAATGAATCAATGCATTTAGGATGGATTCGCTCATTTACCTTATGAAACAATTTTATCCCTGACGGATTCAATGGCTAATATTATGGCCTCAACCTGTTGCCGGGTAAGGCTTTCATCGATCGAATCATACACTTTCTTAATCGGGTCCAGATCCTGGAGCAGTTCGGAAATGGCTTTATCATCTTTATATTCCTGCAAAATATTTATAAGGTTATCAAGCGAAGACTTTTGCTCATGAATAATTTTTACAATGTTATAATTATGATAAACACTGGTTGAAACATGGGTGGTTAAATACAGTGCTTCAATCCAACTCCCTGCAACAATCACAAGGGAAAGGTTCGCCTTGTCATTCTTTTGCAAATATTCATAAACATCATAAAAAGAATTGGTAATAATATCCACCAATTCTTCCTTATTATTAATGTTTTCTTCAACTTCTTTTACCAGTTCTTCATTATAAACAGCCGATATTTCCAGATCGTCCGTAAGTTTTTTAGATGCCTCCAGAAACAGCATTACATCCTGTTTCATATGATAAGTGCTGGCATAACTTAAATCTGCGCCATAGATCCCGAGATTTAATGCCTTACTTTTTTCAGTAAAATACCTGTCTACGTTTTCAACCGGGTTTGATATACCAATAATATAGGGTATTCCTATATCATTGAGCATATTAGTTACTTCAAAAGAAGTTGGTAAGGGATAAACAATTTCCTTAACTTCCTTTTCGATAGTCTCTTTTACAATGGGCTTAAAGAATTTCGTCTCCCTTTCAACTTTATCCTTTATTGAACGTTTGCAGGCTCCGGCAAGTATTAACGTAATTAGGATTACCGTTAAACGAATGACAGGTTTTAATGTTCCAATGTTTTTCATTGATAATGCTTTTTTATTATTAAAATAAGTCTCAAATATACAACATAATTAACCCGGTTAATTTAATACCAGGGAAAAAACAGGTATAACAGAATTGGATCAAATGATAATTTCTCCGCGTATTGTCCCCACAATGCTTTTGATTTTAAAAACGATCTCCCTTGAAATATCCGTATGGTTCTTACTTGCCTTAATCAACTGATTCACCGTATCTATTTCAAAATCTCCCTTTTCAAAATAAATTTCAAATTCATCAAAATATTTTTTAAGAATCTTTAGCATTCGCAGATAATAGACCACCATAGGGTCGTCATAATAATTTTTCATAAAGCTGATAAGGGAATTAAGCGAATATTTTTGCTCGGCTATTCTTTCTATGATCTCCTGGTTTGGATTTTCTTCATCATACAGGCCGGTTGTTGCAATATAAAGTGCTTCCACCCAACCTCCCAGGATAATTAAACCTGCTGCACTTTTCCTGTTTTGTTCTTTCAGGTAATTTTCAGTAACTGCAAATGTACTGCTAGCCATTTGAACCAAAGAATCCGTATCGGCAAGGTTTTTCTCGATGCTTTCTAAAGAAATGATAAGAATTTCCTCCGGAATACCAAGTTCCCGGGCTAATTTATTAATAACCAGCATATAGTTTAAGGCGTCTTGTGGTTGATTAAACATTTTAATATAGCTCAAATCCACACCATAAACGCCAAGGTTCAGGGCAATTTTCGAACTACTGGAATATTGACTGCTTTTTCTGATAGGATTAAGGATTTGTGGATTATAAACCGCACCAATCCTCTCAAATATTTGTGAAATTTCAAAAGGAGAGTACAGCCCGTAAAAAATTGATTTTTCATCCTCAATAAGATCTTCGATTTGATCAGAGATCTCATCAAGAGATTCTAAATCCTTATCAACAAACTGTTGTTTTCTCTCCTGGCGGGGCTGGCATGAGGCTAAAAGAAAAACGAACAAAAATATCACTGAAAATTTTAACAGCTTTTCAAACATCTCAATAAAGTTTTAATAAATCAAAAAACCTCCTGATAAGCACTAAGGCAGCCTATAATCCTAGTAGTCTTGATAAAAATTCCTCTAATTATATAAAATCCAGCAAATTAATCGAAATAAAAATAAAGAAATAAGTTTTAATAAACAAAGGAATGAAAATGATAAAAATCACCTTCTCAAATAAATATTATTCACTAAAGAATAATTCTGTCGCCTAAATCCTTTGCCAGTTTCTTTTTCAAACGATTTAATATGATAAATCTTTCCTGTAAAATTTCTATATCATCCTGATTTTTCTTCTCCTGAGCACTTCTTAAAAGATCCTGGGTTTCCCTGATAGCCAGCATAATCTTTTTATTTTTGAAAGCTATGAGTGTTTCCGGTATTATCTCTTTTAATTTCATATCTTCCGATTCAACATAACTCTCATGTTTTTGCCATATTTTGCTCAGATCATAAGATAAACTTAAGAGATCAGCACTCAGGGTACGAATGCTCTCATCAGGATGATTGATAAAATATTTTTCATCCAAATGGTTATTGCTGTTTGTTTGCTGCTGAATTTCCTCAAATATTTGCCGATATACAGGATTATCTAATTCTAACTCGTCATTAATAAATTCATTAACAATGAATTCTGCAACTGACACTTTTGTTTCTTCTTTGTCTTTTTTTGCATTTGGAGATCTGAATTCCAGATTTCCATAATTCAGTAACAACCGGATTATTTCCCTTTCCTGAAATTCCGTACTTTCTGTAACCAGCGGTGTCTGTTTTCCGGGAATTGTCCGGAGATTTTGTTCTTCATAATATTTTAATCTCCGGTAATTCTGTCCGGCTTTTTCCCTCCTGATTTTATTTATTTCACTGTATAAAACCTGTTCTTCAACCAGCAACAAGTTGCTGCATTCTTTTGTATAAACCGATCGGGTTATGCTTTCGGGAATTACAGCGATTGATTTTACCACATCCCTGATCAAATTTGCTCTTTGAACCGGGTCATCTTTTGTGCCACTAATCAACAACCGGGTTTTAAACCGTATAAAATCCTGTTCATTATCGCTAAAAAATTGTTTTAACCCGGATGAACTTAGTTTTTTGGAATAAGAGTCGGGGTCTTCACCTGATGGTAATACTACAATTTTGACATTCAATCCTTCCTCCAGTATAAGATCAATTCCGCGGAGTGACGCCTTTATTCCAGCCTCATCCCCATCAAATACTATGGTCACATTATTTGTAAACCTCTTTATGAGCCGTATTTGTGCAGGTGTCAGGGCTGTACCCGAAGAGGAGACAATGTTTTCAAAACCCGATTGAAACAAGGACAAAACATCGGTATATCCTTCTACCAGAAAGCATTTATCTTCCTCAACTATTTTTTTCTTTGCAAAATAGATCCCATATAAAACCGTACTTTTATGATAGATATCCGATTCGGGAGAATTGATATATTTTCCGGTCTTTGGATCAGATTTTAATGTTCTGCCTCCAAAACCGATAATTTGTCCTGACAAACTATGAATCGGAAAGATCACCCTGCCGCTAAACCGGTCGAAATGGTAATTCTCACGCTGAATTGTAAGTCCGGTTTTAACCAAATAATCCAGTTTATATCCTGATTTTAATGCCTCTTTTGTAAAATTATCCTTCTGATCCAAACAATACCCCAGCTGAAATTTCTTAATTATTTCCTGCCTGTATCCTCTTTCCTTAAAATAGCTTAATCCCACAGCTATCCCTTCCATGTTGTTAAAGAGTGTTCCGGTAAAGTGTTTTTGAGCAAAGGATGACACAATTAATAAGCTTTCCCGTTCATTCTGCTGCTGAATTTCTTCAGCTGTCAGTTCTTTTTCAACGACTTCGATATTGTATTTTTTTGCCAGGAATTTTAACGCTTCAGGATAGCTTAAATGCTCATGCTCCATAATAAAATTAACTACATTTCCTCCCTTCCCACAGCCAAAGCATTTATAAATGCCCTTTGATGCAGACACTGAAAAAGAAGGTGTTTTTTCGTTATGAAAAGGGCACAAACCCATATAATTAACACCTCGCTTTCTCAGTGTTACAAACTCCTGAATCACCTCAACTATCTCAGCTGCATCAATTATTCTCTCTATGGTAGACCGGTCAATCATAAATTTTTTTGAAAAGTCAAATCGCTGAAACACACCGCTTTAATAAAATAATTCTTCAGGCGCTAAGTTAAGCATTATTCCATGAAATCAGGACAGATTTAGATCATTATGTTCTAACCTGAAAAATATAGAACATAACTTTGTAAACTAATTGAAAAACAGTAGATATGAAAGTTCAAAGCTCAATCCTGATACCCGATAGCTATCGGGTATCGGGACAAAATCCAAAATAAATCCCAACCGATAGCTATCGGGGCGATCTCATGAACTTGCCCTGTGAAATATTGCTTTGCAATAAATCTTCGATTTATTTCACAGGGCGGGTGAATAATAAATTCCGGTACTATTAATAGTTGTTTTTCACATAACGGTGTTTAACTCGTCAGACGACTTCAGTTCGTCTGGCGAGTTGTATTTTTGTCAGTTGAAATTTGTAGATTTGTATACCTGATACTACTTATTAAAAAATATGAAAAAACTTGTTGTTTTAACCGGAGCCGGCATGAGTGCTGAAAGTGGATTAAAAACTTTCCGTGATATGGGAGGTTTATGGGAAGAATACGATGTAATGGAGGTAGCAAGCCCTCAGGCATGGGTAAGGGATAAGGCGTTGGTTCTCCGTTTTTACAATGAACGTCGAAAGCAACTCTTGCAAGCCGAGCCAAATGCGGGTCATAAGGGTTTGGTTGAGCTGGAAAAATATTTTGATGTTGAAATCATTACGCAAAACATTGATGATCTTCACGAGCGTGCAGGTAGTTCAAAAGTATTGCATCTGCACGGAGAGTTAAAAAAGGCACAAAGCACGATCGATCCAAATCTTATTTATGAGATCGAGGGATGGGAATTAAAATTAGGCGATAAATGCGAGAAGGGATCTCAACTGCGTCCCCAGGTTGTATGGTTTGGAGAACCTGTGCCGGCTATTGAAACAGCTGCTCAAATCACACAGAAAGCTGATATTTGTGTTGTTATCGGAACGTCGTTAAATGTTTATCCGGCAGCAGGATTGATTGATTATGTTCCGGAATCTTCGCCAAAATATCTAATTGATCCCAATGAAGTATTAACACCCGGATACAGAAACATTGAATTCATCCGGGAAAAGGCAAGTATTGGAGTGTCAATCCTTATACAAAAATTAACTCTGGAAAAGGATTGAATTACCTGATCAGTGCGCTGAGAGGAAAAGAAACAGGATGTTATACGTTATATGTTAACTGTTATATGTTATTCGCCAGGTACTGGGTGCTGGGTACTGGGTACTGGGCTTGCCACGTGAAATGTGACGCTTGCCCTGCCTGCCCCGTAAGGAAGAATGACTGTGTCGGTGTGAAATTTGAGGTACGAAAACATTTCACCAGGGAAGGAGCATATTTCACTGTGGTGCTGGTTTTAATACTTTTGCCTTTTTATAGGAAAAGAGTTGTGGATTATCTTCTCTATAAAATTCAGTTTATGTTCAAATTGGATAAGGAAACAAAAGCAAATATTGATAAATATCTAACTCAGAAAGCTCTGGAAAAATATATTGACAAAATTTTCTTGGAGAAAGTAAAAAACTAATATAAATGGCAAAGAATCAATTATCACATTTATGAAATCTTAAATTTGGAAATAAATAAGGTTCATCCGAGAAATGCATAGTTAAAAAAGCAAATGCATTATAATTGGAAGATGAAAATAATTCACCCTGTGAAATAAATCGAAGATTTATTGCAAAACAATATTTCACAGGGTAAATTGATAAATAGCATAACTTTAATTACTTGAAAAAGAACACCATCGGTGTTCGATTATTGTAGAAGAAAACCAATTAATAGAGATCCCGGCAACTCCATCGGAGTTGGATTATTATTAAATTAATACCTGAACACTCGATTCCGACCTACAATTATTTATCAGAAGATTTTATTAAATATGAACAATCGGGAGAGATACAAGCTTTGTTAAAATTAATAGACCTTATATTAAGGAAAAAAGGTAATATTAATAGAGAAATACTTTTCCATTCTTTATATGAAAAAGCAAATCAAATTATTTCTGAGGAACTCTCTAATTTATTTAACACCTTAAATTCTAAAGATATAATTTATAATTATTTAATTGACAATTATTTGGAATACCTATCTGACCATATGAGATTATGGGAAAAAAGATATATTTTATTATTAATTCAAGAAATAAACAAAAAGGAGTTTTTCAATATTAAGAATATAATTGAATTAAAAATTGAGTTGGGTAGGTGGATGAAAAATATTGAATTAAATAGTTTTGAAAATTTTTTGCTTGATAAAGAAAAAGAACAATATAATATTGATGATATTGATTTGATGGATGGATTTGAATTTGAGGCTATTATAACAAAACTTTTTGTTAAAATGGGATATAAAGTTATTCAAACAAAGTTGTCAGGTGACCAAGGGGCTGATTTAATAATAGAAAAGAATAATAGAAAAACGGTAGTACAAACTAAATGTTATAGCGGGAAAGTGGGTAATAAAGCAATTCAAGAAGTTGCAGGGTCTTTAAAATATTATGGTGCAGAGTCTGGTATTGTTGTAACTAATTCATATTTTACAAACAGTGCAATTTCTTTGGCTGATAGCAATGGTATAAGGTTAATACAAAGAGATAAACTTATTGAACTTGTTAAAAGGTATTTTAATTCTTGATTCTTATGTCACAAACAATTAGTTGATTATTAGGTAATTGGTTTTTGTATTTTATTTGTGATTTGTATTTTGATATTTGGTGCTTTGTTTAACAAGTGCTGCCTTTACGAACTCGCTCTAAATAATATTCTTGAGGCGTAAGCCCCATAATTCACCAAAAAATCAGGCCATAGCTAAAGTGGCAATACTTACTTTGGTGTTTTCAATAGTAAGGAGGACCCTCGCACAGGCTTCAAGAGTTGAACCGGTAGTAACAACGTCATCGACAAGCAGAATATGTTTGTCTTTTAAGTTGTCAGCAGATTTTAGTTTGAAAATATTTTCAACATTTTTCCACCGTTCGTACCTGGTTTTTCGCGTTTGAGTCTCCGATTCAATTGCCCTGTAAAGAGACTTTGTATCAAGTGGTTTTCCCATTCGCTCCGCAATACCCCTGGCTATCCACTCACTTTGGTTGTACCCCCGTTTCCTTTGCTTCCTGACATGTAATGGGACCGGCACCACCAAATCAATCTCCCTGTAAGCACTGGAAGACATTAATTCACCGCCAAAAATTTTGCCAAGTTCATAACCCATTTCCTTTTGTCCACGATATTTCATCTTATGGATCAGTACCTGAAATTTACTCCCTTTGTAAAAAAAATAATAGGAAGTGGCATTTTCGACATTAACCCTTCCCCAAAAAATTTCAGCTACCGGATTATCATTAAAATGATGAAAATTTGTTTTGGGGATATGATAAAGACATTGGGTACAGATCAAATTCTCCTGCTTAAATAAATTTTGCCCACAACAAGGACAAACCCGGGGGTATAAAAGATTTACAAAATCAGTAAAAAAGTGAAGGGTCTCATTCATTAAATCAGGATTTAAAAAAAATTCAAGTTGCGAATTACAGGTTGCAAGTTAATAAATAACAAGAAAGACCCTAACCTGAATAAGCTAAAAAAGACAAATTTCTCCAAAGGAGTCCTTCGTACAAATCACAAATATTTTACCCCGTGAAATTATGTTATAAGGAAGTGTATTTACCCAATGAAAAACCTTTATGGTCTCTCATTTAAAAAAAACATCAAAAAATTTGCATTATGAACATTTGTTCATTATATTTGTATTGAGCATTTGACCATTATATATTATAATAATGTCCCCAAGGCCAAAAAGAAACCGAAGGATTGGTAATCCGCCTTTTTTAAAAGGCTTCAGGCCTACAGGTGTACCTTCCCCTGCAGAAGAGGTTATTTCCATACAATTCGAAGAATACGAAGCCTTGAAACTTACAGATTATAATAATTTATCTCACGTGGAGGCAGCAAAAAAAATGCAGGTTTCACGTCCAACCTTTACGCGAATTTATGATACGGTAAGGAAAAAACTGGCAAAAGCTTTTGTCGAAGGAAAACCTGTGGTAATTGAAGGGGGACAAGTAACTTTTGATAAACAGTGGTTAAGGTGCAATGATTGTCACTACGTCTTTCACTTAAATTTCGAATCGGAGAAGGTTTGTCCGCATTGTCAATCCGACAATATCGAAAACATCAATGAAAGTATACGTAACTGGAGGCCGGGTATGAGACACAGGTATGGGCAAAAGAAAAATTGGCACAGCAGGGAGTTTTGCATTTGCCTGAATTGCGGGTATAAAATATCTCATATGCCGGGAAATCCATGCCATAATCTGAAATGCCCAAAATGTGATATAACTCTTATTAGAGAATAAAAAATAATTAAGGCTGAGGCTAAGGCTAAGGCTAAGGAAAAAAAAAGAATTAAATTAATCTAATTAACCTAATTGACCTAATTTCTAAATAAATACTAAAAACCAAGTCCTAATTGGGTTATTGGTAATTAAAGATTAGGAGTGGAAGTAAACGAAATTATTCCATACACATAACTTATTGTAAATCAATAAACAATTTTGAACTTAGTCACGCTGCAAGCGGGGCGATCTCATGAACGAAGTGAGTAAATTCCGATACGTTTAAATTATAAACTTTAAAAAAGGAGGTTATTATGCCAAGAGGAGACAGAACAGGGCCTGAAGGGCTGGGTCCAATGACAGGCCGTGCAGCAGGTTTTTGCACAGGCAACGATATGCCCGGATTTGCTAATTTTTACCCCGGAAGAGGATTTGGCCGGGGATTCGGTTTTGGAAGAGGTCTTCAACGACGGTTTGGCTGGAATCGCAGATATTGGAGTAGTGCTCCTTTCTACGATTATCCTGCAGATACCGATGCTTATTATCCAAGTAAAAAGGATGAATTAGAACATTTCAAACAGGTTGAAAAGAATTTTCAAAAATCCCTGAAAGAAGTTCAGGATCGTATTTCCAAACTACAAACCGAAAAAGAATAATTTGAACTTACCGGTCTGACCGCTTCGAGTGTTCAGACCGGTTTCTAAACAAAAGGAAATTGATCCGTTTGTTGTAATTTTATATGTTTAAATAAAAAGAGGATCTAAAATATGAAAAAGATAGCTATACCCGTATTAAATGGTATTCTAAGTATTCATTTTGGTCATTGTGATGACTTTCAAATATTTGATACAGAAGGACAGGAAATTCGAAATTCTGTCACTAAAAAATCACCCACGCATCAACCCGGCTTGCTTCCAGTCTGGCTAAATGAGTTGGGGGTTACCGATGTGATTGCAGGAGGTATGGGTCAGCGTGCAATTTCTATCTTTAACCATAATAAAATAAATGTATATACAGGAGCTCCTGCAAAAAGACCGGAAGAACTGGTTAGAGATTTTTTAAACGGGACATTGGTAACAACAGAAAATTTATGCGACCATTAAAACAAAAAATTTAAAAAATGAAAAGTAAAATAAAGTTTAGCAGATCCACAATAAAATTGATAATTAATGTTTCAATGTTTCTCTGCATGATGGCAATTGCAGGAATAGGTTTTTTAATGAAATATGTCTTAATATCAGGAGTTGAAAGGTGGGAAAAATACGGTAGAAATTTTGATATGTTTTTCTTTGGATTGGACAGACATGAATGGGGAAAAATTCATCTTATTATTGCTTTTGTTTTATTGGGATTGCTTTTGCTTCATCTTTTTCTTAACTGGAAAATCCTTCTGGGAATGTTCGGTAAATTTATTCCGCAGAAAATGTGGCGGCGAATCTTAACAACAATATTCATCATTATCAGTATATTTTTGGTTTTTTCTTTTCTTATAATAAATCCCGAAATACAAGAGCTTGAGCAGGGAAGGGGCAGACAGAGGAATATTTATACTGATTTTGAAATAACAGAACCTTCTGAAAAAGCAGTAAATGAAGAAATCAAAGAAGCGAAAAAAGAGATTCAACCCGGAATAAAGGATCAGGAATATAAAGTTACAGAAAAAATTATTGAAACTCCGGACACACACGATTCTTCCATACAAACACATGACCATCAGGAAAGCCTTTTGGACATCAGAGGATTTATGACAATCCTCGAAGTTTCTGAAAAGCACAATGTTCCGGTTGATTATTTAAAGCAGCAACTCGGAATACCAGAATCGGTTTCTAATAGCAGAGCATTGGGAAAATTACGCAGAATATATGATTTTAGAATGTCTGATGTCAAAACAATAATTGAAAAATATAATAAATAATATTTTAATGAAGATTGCTGTCGCCAGAGGAAAAGGAGGTGCCGGAAAAACAATTCTTGCTACAAATCTTGCTTGCTTTATCCTCCTTTTGAATTTTCCGGGATTTACCCAGGAAAAACAATCCGTTGATTTTCAGGAGGTAGATGTACATGAGTTTTTTATCCAGATGAACCTTGTTGAAAATGAGGTTCTGATTGATGTCAGGGAATACAAGGAATACCGAAAGGTGCGAATTCCCAATGCAATTCTTGCCCCCAACAGTTCTGAACTTTTCCGTTTGGCAGACACGCTTGATTTTGAACAACCTCTTTTTGTGTATTGTGATGACAGTAATCGAAGCACAACAGCTTGTGCTCTCCTGGTTGAAAGGGGGTTTGAAAAAGTATATCTCCTCAGGGACGGATTAATTGCCTGGAAGAAACGTGAATTACACCTGGATAGAAAAAAATTACGGCGAAATCCATTAAATGGTCAACACAAAAATTAGTTTTACTTTTCTTCAATATTCACTTCGAGGGAGAAAAACGAACAATCGGAATTAACAGGAACAATTTGGTAAATTAATATGTTATCACTCTTTCTGCGCATATCCACAAAACCCAAATCCGTTTTAAAATCCGGCATATCTTCATCATCAAGTTTCCGGATAAAAAAATCATTCAGCTTTTCTTCATTCATACTATTGATATAGTCAAGTTGTTTTGCCAAGGTTTTTGCTGAATCATTCATTATTAAATCCCCTGTAATTAATCTATTTGTTTTTCCCTCTCTCCCTATCAACAAGATACCTATTTTCTGACCTGCCAGACATTCTAAGTAAGCACCATGCAAGGAAATATTCTCAAGCATTTCAACCACAACCCTGAATATTCTTTTTTTAACCAACGGGGTCTGGTCTTCATGAAGCCGTACATTTTCTATCACATCCAACATATCAAATGCCTTATGTTCAGAAAACTGACCACGATAAAGAAGATTGATATGGTTCAAATCCATCAGATCCATTACTTTTTCTGTGACTTCAACACCATTAAAAAAATGCATTTGTTCTGAATTGGCATCCTCAAGCTCATTAATTAAGGTATCCATAAAGAAAAAAGAAAAATTGTCATCCAGTTTTTTAAATTTAAACCCCAGTTGATTGCCTGATTTTCTCACAATTTCTATCAATCCAAGCCCGGCACCACCTTTTTCAGAAATAACGGTATTTTTCAATACTTTTTTGTAATATTCCTTTAATTCTTCTTTACTTAGTTGATTAACTTTCTCAAGTTTTTCTTTCAGTAAATCAATATGCTTGTTATCAATTGAATTACCCATTGATATATTATACATTCCTGCTTCACTTTGAAAAAGGAATATCCCATCGGTTCGTAGTTGTGCCTTATCAGATATTTCCTGATGCCTGGTAACGTTTTGAATGCATTCAATCATCACATAAAACACCCTTTTCTTGATTTTCCGACTCCCTCCGGTAATCTTCAGAAGCCCTTGTATGAATTTTATTAAGCTATCGGTAATTTTCTGTGTAAAAATCCCCCGGTATGCATAATTTAAATGATCCTTTATCATCATCTGGTAAAGGCAATATACAAAAGCATGATCAGTTGAAGGTGGGTTTTTCATAAGGGCAACTCAGTGTTTGCTATAACAAAATTATAATTTATTTTGTTTTTATTCTGATTGCCATTTTTTTATTCTTAAATAATAAAGAAATTGTAACTAGTCAGTTTATTATTCACGTAACTATAAATTACCAATTCTTTTTCTAACCTGATTAATTACTTACGTGAGATCGCCCCGATAGCCATCGGGGCTAAGTTCATAAACTTCTAAAATTATGGACTAAAGTCATGATATATACTGTTTTTGCTTAACCCCAGCCTTAAGGCTGGGATTAGTTAATGAGCAATAAATTAGGGCTTTAGCCCAATATTTGAATAATTCAGGCTAAATACCTGGAAAAATGGAATTATGTGCCTGCCAAAGGCATCTCCCATGGGGATCCCTATGGGACCTTCGGGAAAACCCTGGCAGGTCTTTTCCAGCCGAATACAATTCGGCTCTACATTTCCCTTTCGCCACTACTTACTTCTTACTACATACTACTTACTCTATTCCCCGGATTAAACAGGTATATTAATTTTTTCTGAATAATAATGCTAATCCGGTACATTACCGGGACAATGACTAAAATTAGAAAGGTTGAAAAGGTCAATCCGAAAATTATGGTCCATTAAATCGGGCCCCAGAATGCTACCATATCGCCGCCAAATGTTTGAATAAAGGGCAATTACCCTGTTCATGTCCTTGCGGTTAACGGCTCCGTAAGTTGTGCTGTGATCAGTGGCAGCCTTATGCGGAGGAATAGCCGCGATATCTGGTTTGCAGCCACTGCAACGATCAGGAATGCAACAAGAAAGAATAGTATTTGCCGGATCTCAGGCATAAAAAGCTGGTTATTAAAGTGATAAAATACGGAATTAGATTGGAAGAACAAAAAAAATCAATAAAACTTGTAAAACTCATTTAGTTTTTTCATTTTTGCAAACCGATTAAAGCATAAGCATTAATGGAAATCCTTGAACGGATCATCAACGAGGCATTCGAACTTTTTATGAAGTTTGGCATACGAAGTGTCACTATGGACCAGATTGCATGCCATCTGGGTATTTCAAAAAGGACCCTTTATGAAAATTTCAAGGATAAAAATGAATTATTGACAGAGGGAATAGAACATTTCAGAATGATCATGCAGAGCGAAGCGATGGAAATTATAAAAAAATCAGACAATGTGATCGAGAGCCTCTATTTTATTGGCAGGCACGGTGAAGAGATGAGGAAGCGTGTCAACCCCCAGTTTTTTGAAGATATAAGGAAATACCACCCTGAAATTCATTCAAGGATCTCTGACAGAAGCCGTAACAAGCAATATTCCATTATGCTTACCATGATCAGGAAAGGGATCAACGACGGAGTATTTAAAAAGGGATTAAATCCTGAGATAGTGAATGAGTTCTGGCATGAGATCATGAATATTTTTATGAATGAGGAAATATTCCCAAGAAATCTATACGGCCAGGAAGACCTTTTAAAAAATATGATCATGCCCTACCTATTAGGTATTTCGACAGAGAAAGGCCAGGCATTGATAAATAAGTATTTCGAAAAAGAAATAAATTTTTAATACGAACGCGTTGTGCGATTAAACCAAAGATATTGATATTTAAATATTTGTAGAGCTGCGGCGCGGCTCTACAAAAAAATCTATAATTCAATTACTTAGTCGTTTCAATCGCACAACAGGTTAATACAATAATATATCATGAAAAGAATTTCAATTTTGATAATCCTTCTGTTAATAATCACCGTACACTACCGGACTCATGCCCAGCAGGATCTGTCTTTATCACTTAACGCTGCCCAATCGTATGCGATCGAATATAACAAAGTACTTAAAAATGCCGGGTTGGCGATCGATGCGGCGAATAAAAGGGTAATGGAAACCCTGGCTGCCGGGTTGCCCCAGGTGGATGCATCTATGAATTACAACAACTTCCTGGGCGCTGAAATAGAAATCAAGTTCGGCGAAGGAATGGATCCAACCAGGATCCCTTTTAAACCTACCAGCAACTTTTCAATAACTATTGGTCAGCTCATCTTCAGCGGGAGTTACTGGATCGGTCTGCAAACATCAAGGATCTACCATGATCTTACTAAATCCAGCTATGAGAAAAGCGAACTGGAAATCTTGGAACAGGTTGCTTTATCCTACTATACCATTCTTGTGTCTGAAAAATCGGTGGATATCATCCTGAAGAATCTCGATAATATTAAAGATGTTTATAACAAGACCAATACGATGTTTGCCGTCGGTATGGCAGAAATCATCGATGTAGATCAGCTGGCAGTACAGGTTTCCTTACTGGAGAATGCCTCAAAATCTGTACAGAGGCAGACGGAAATGGCCTATAATCTCCTCCGCATCCAGCTTGGAGTGACAGCTGAAACCAATATCACACTGACGGAAACACTGGATGAAATCCTGACAAATATTGATCTGATGACAACCTTGTCCACTCCATTGGAATTAACCAATAATATTGATTACCAGATAATGAATACACAACAGTTGCTTTCAAAAAAACAAATCGACCTGGAAAGAATGAATTGCCTACCCACCATTACCGGATATTACAGTAATACTCAAAAGGTCCTCAAACCGGATTTCGATATGACTCCCCCGAATCTTATCGGCCTGCAGATGAGTATCCCGATTTTTGCCAGCGGAATGAGAAAAGCCAGGGTCGACCAGGCCAGAATAAACTATGAAACCACTATGAATAATAAAGCTTTACTGACCGATCAGCTGTTAATACAGGAAAAACAACTGAGGTTTAATCTCACAACTGCCCTGGAGCAGTATGAATCGCAGAAAGAAAATGTGGAGGTTTCAAGAAGGGTATATAACAATTTAAACCTGAAATACCAGCAGGGACTTGTTTCCAGCCTTGATCTCACAACGGTGAATAACAATTACCTGCAGGCTGAAACCAACTACATTACGGCAATGATGGAATTGCTTCAGGCTGATCTGGCACTAAATAAACTATTAAACACACTCTGAAATGAATATTAAAAATCTTATAGAACCAATCAAAATGAAAAAGATTTTTCCACTTTTCCTTACATTATTAGTTGTTGCGGCAGGCTGTTCGTCTCAGAACAAAGACCAGGCGGCATCTGATCTTTCGAATCCGGAGACAGCAGCGGTTTCGGAACAACAATCCATTGAGAATGTAAAAACGATGCGTCTTGAAAAACAAAAAATAGCCAGGACCATTGAATACTCGTCAAGTATTATTGCTTTTGAAGAGGTACACCTTGCATCTTCATCTCCGGGAAAAATTGAGCGTATATCTGTGGAAATTAGCGACCGGGTGAAGAAAGGAGACATCCTGGTTCAGATGGATCGCACTCAGCTCCATCAGGCAATGGTTAATCTGAAAAATACTGAAACAGATTTTATGAGGCTGGATACCCTGAACAAAGTTGGAAGTATTTCCAAACAGCAATATGACCAGATGAAAGCCCGGTATGAAATCGCACAATCAAATGTTGAATTCTTACAGGAAAATACAACTCTCCGGGCGCCCTTCGACGGTGTAATCTCAGGGAAATATTATGAGGATGGTGAATTGTATTCCGGAGTACCGAATACATCGGCTGGAAAGGCGGCCATCTTATCCATCGTCCAGATAAATCCGCTGAAGGTAGTTGTAAACATTTCGGAAAATTATTTCCCGTTTTTAAAAACAGGCATGGATGCCAGGGTTACCAGTGGCCTGTATCCTGAAAAACCCATCATTGGTAAAGTGCTGCAGGTATACCCGACCATTGATCCGTCAACACGCTCCTTTACATGCGAGATTAAAATTGACAACAGAAATGAACTTTTAAGACCAGGTATGTTCTGCAGGGTCTCAATAAATCTTGGGGAGGAATTGGCATTGGTTGTGCCGGCTGTTGCGGTCCTGAAGATGCAGGGTTCCAATGAAAGATATCTTTTTCTTGAGGAAGACGGCATGGCACGGCGTATAACCGTTACTCTCGGAAAACGTTTTGATGACAAACTTGAAGTAATATCAGATGAGATCCGGGAAGGAAGCAACCTTATCGTCAACGGACAGGCCAGGCTGGTGGATGGTGCCCCGGTAAAAGTCATCTCAGACTAAACATGGAAATTATTCACCATCTGCCGAAAAAATGAATAATCACATCCAATTAAATCAAAATGAGTGTATATAAAAGTGCAGTAAACCGTCCTGTTACAACACTGATGCTATTTATAGCTGTGATTGTGATGGGTATTTATTCCATGGTTCAGTTGCCCATTGACTTTTATCCTGAAATTGAACCACCCTTTATTTCCATCATGACTACCTATCCCGGGGCCAATGCCTCAGACATTGAAACAAATATAACACGGACCCTTGAAGATGCATTCAATGCCATCGATAACCTGAAGGAAATAAACTCAGTATCCTATGACAATCTTTCAGTCATCTTTATCGAATTTGAATGGGGAGCTAATCTTGATGAAGCCACAAATGATCTTCGATCGGCCATTGATATGGTGTTTGATGCGCTTCCGGATGATTGTGACCGGCCCAGTGTATTCAAGTTCAATACTGCCATGATGCCAATACTGTTCTATGCAATTACTGCAGAGAAGAGTTATTCCGGGCTTGAGAGGCTGATTGACGAAAAAATCATCAATCCCCTGAACAGGATTGAGGGAATCGGCTCAATTGCCATGGCAGGTGCACCAAGGCGTATCATTTATGTGGATATCGATCCCAAGCGCCTGGATGCCTATAACCTTACCATTGAACAGATCGGTAATATCATTGCCGCAGAGAACCTCAACATGCCTTCTGGCAATGTAAAAATGGGTAAAATGGAATACCAACTCCGGATCCAGGGTGAATTCAGCGAAAGTTACCAGCTTCAAAACATCGTTGTTGGAAATTTTGTTGGCAAAACTGTTTATTTAAAAGACATTGGTTCTGTTCGCGATACCATTAGGGACCTGTCGATCGAGGAACGGATCAATGGCCAGCAAGGACTACGAATGTTCGTCATGAAGCAATCAGGTGCCAATACAGTGAAGATTGTCAGGCAGGTTACCAATCAACTCGAAGAACTGATCAAAACACTCCCACCTGATATTAAGATCGAACCCATTTTTGATACTTCCACATTTATTAAAGACTCTATCAGGAACCTGAGCAAGGCTATCATGTGGGCATTGATTTTCGTCGTATTTGTTGTATTGTTCTTCCTGGGCAGGTGGAGAGCCACCTTTATCGTAGCCCTGGCTATCCCGGTTTCACTTATTACCTCTTTCATATACCTATACTTTACAGGAAATTCGATTAATATCATATCACTGGCATCCCTTTCCATAGCAATTGGAATGGTTGTGGACGATGCGATCGTGGTCCTGGAAAATATCTCCAGGCATATTGACAGGGGCAGCAGCCCGCGGGAAGCAGCCATATATGCCACCAATGAGGTCTGGCTGGCAGTCATTGTTACAACACTGGTTGTAGTGGCAGTTTTTCTCCCGCTCACCATGGTATCCGGATTAACCGGCGTAATGTTCAGACAGCTTGGCTGGATTGTCTCAATAACAGTTGTTACATCAACGGTTACGGCTATCTCGCTTACCCCCATGTTAACTTCCAGGTTATTGAAACTTAAAATTGCTTCAGAGAAGAATTCCAAAGGTTTCTATCAAGCAACCATTGGCGCTTTCCTGAACTGGTTTGAATTACTCTATGAAAAAACATTACGATGGGCATTGCGTCACAAGGCACTGGTGATCTCCTTGAGTATGGTGCTCTTTTTATCCTCCTTCTTCCTGTTGAAGTTTGTTGGAACAGATTTTATGCCCGAATCAGATGAAAGTCAAATAAATGCTTTAATTGAGCTGCAATCCGGGGTACGTGTCGAGGAAACAATAAAAACCGCACGTAACCTGGAAATGCTTATCAAAGAAAGGTACCCTGAGGTGAAGCTCATCTCTACATCTACCGGTGCAGATGATGAAGGTGGATTCATTTCAATGTTTTCTCAAAGTGGCTCCAATGTGATCAATTTATCAATGAGCCTGATCCCTATCGGGGAGAGGGAAAGATCTGTCTGGGACATTGCCGATGACCTCAGGGATCAGCTGGATCAGTTTACAGAGATCATCGATTATAATGTTAACATGTCCACGATGTTTATGGGAGGGAATACCGTAGATGTTGAGATCTATGGATATGATTTTGACAAAACAAGTAAACTGGCACAGGAAATCCGTACGGTTGTCAGGAATATTGAGGGAGCTGTAGATGTTCAAGTCAGCCGTGAAAAAGAAAAGCCCGAATTACAGATCGTTCTGGATAAAGAGAAACTATCAGAACATGGCCTGAACACCGCTATGGTTTCCCTGTATATACGGAACCGTGTGGAAGGTTTGATTGCATCCCGTTTCAGGGAGGAAGGAGATGAATACAACATTGTCGTGCGTTTCAAGGAAGAATACAGGAATTCCATAACAGACCTTGAAGATATCACAATCATGACCCCAATGGGCAAAAAAATAAAAATCGGTGAGCTGGGTGATGTGAAAGAATACTGGAGCCCGCCGAACATCCAGAGAAAAAGAAAAGAACGCATTGTGACTGTATCTGCCAAACCCTCTGGAAGATCCTTAGGAGAACTGGCAGTAAAAATAAGAACGGAGATCAGTAGCCTCGATATCCCATCTGACGTGATGGTGGTGGTTGGTGGAGCCTATGAAGACCAGCAGGAATCTTTTATCGACCTGGGCATGCTGTTGTTGCTCAGTCTGGTACTGGTTTATCTTGTGATGGCGTCACAGTTTGAATCATTTATGATACCCCTTGTCATTATGTTCTCTATCCCTTTCTCCTTTACAGGGGTTATCCTGGCTTTATTCATCACCAACACCACCCTGAGCGTCATTGCAGCATTAGGTGCGGTCCTGCTTATCGGTATTGTGGTCAAGAATGGTATCGTCCTGGTTGATTACATCAATCTGATGCGTGACCGCGGATACATAATGGTTGAGGCCATTACCCTGTCAGGCAGGTCCCGCTTAAGACCGGTGTTGATGACGGCACTGACGACGATACTTGGAATGCTGCCGTTGGCTTTAAGCAAAGGTGAAGGTTCCGAGGTCTGGAGCCCGATGGGTGTCACGGTAATCGGCGGATTAGTATTTTCCACTTTCCTGACGCTTGTCATTGTCCCTGTAATATATTATACTTTCATCAGGAAAGGGGAAAAAGCCAGGTCACAAAGTATCAGAAACGGGTTCCGCTTTATGAATAAGAAATAAAATGAATTTAGTGAAGTGACGCACCATGACGCGTCTCTTCACTAAATTAAATATCTACAATATATGAAAGCCATTTTTATAGTATTTAATCAGGCCAACACTGAAAGAGTAGAATATATGTTCGACATGATGGATATCAGGGGATATACCTGGTGGGAAAATGTAAAGGGAAGGGGAACCGAAAAAGGTGAACCCCGGATGGGTACCCACACCTGGCCTGAAATGAATTCCGCAGCCCTTACTATCATACCCGATGAAAAAGTTAAAGAACTGCTTGATAATATAAGTGAGCTGGATGAGGTCAATAAGGAAGTGGGTGTAAGGGCATTTGTGTGGGATATCGTTCAGACATATTGATTTGATAATTGTTTTTTATGGCGTAGTCCTGTGCCTCCTTCAGGGGAAACGATATTTTTTCCTGGGAGAAACCCGCTATACTAATAATACAAAAAAACAATAAACAGGGTTTTCCAAAACGTTATTTCCTTTTTTTGAGATAACATGACTCACGATTTTTCTTCCGGATATAACCGGTAAATATTCTTTTCAAAAAATTTTATGCCTTTTCCCGAGGCAATTCCCCGGATGTGGTAAACAAACACCTCATAGATAAATTTAGGAGAAGTAAATTCGATTACGATTTCCAAATCTTTACGGAATATGCTTTCTATCCGGGTAATATATAGCGTAGAGATAATCTCTTCGTTCAGATCTTTTCTGTACAAACCTTCATTTTCCCCCTTTTGTAAATTCTCTTTCATTGCCCGGTACATGCGCGCTCTCCTCCTCTGGTTTACAACATCGTATATTTCAGGAAATAATACCCCAGTCCTGCCTCAATAAAATCTGCTTTGGCAGAATGGGATTTAATGGAAATATTGGCAAAGAAGTGTTTTGAAAATTTATATTTAAGTCCAATTCTATTATAAAATGTGTGGTGAGCAAAGCTTTTTTGATAGGTATAAATTCCCAATTGAGTAACAATTGAAAAGCCGGATATAATAAATTCATGCGAAAAAAAGAATCCTTGTTTCAGGGCATATTTCAGGAATGGCTCATCATCGACAAAAATATATAAGGTTTCGTCGTAAAAAATATCCATCCCTATGCCATATTTCCCCTTATGGCCATATTGTCGTAACAGACCGGTTGAAATCGTTGAAGTAAAGTAAAATTCGTCCCCTGGGTCATGTTGCCTGAGACCTGCTCCATAAAAAAGATAAAAATCATAAAGTGGTTTGAAATCCGGAATTTCATATTTCCTTCCAACAAATTCCTGATGAACAGTATTAAAATTCAGACCCAATTTATAACTAAAGGAATTTATACCCCTGTTTGGCTTTTTAACGGCAGCATTTGAAAAATGGGTAAACCCTATTTCATTTATTAGACATAGTTTCGGATTTATCTTCAATCTTCCCCCTATACTTAAATTAAAATATTGATTCAGTTCCGACCCAATGGCAAGGTTTTCCGGGTTATCAACCGGATTGTACGATTTTAGGTTATAGGTTAAACCGGTAGCAATCTGATAAAAAGGAATGAATTTCTGTCCCCTTTTAATTGGAACCCTAATGAATGAATAAATGGCATTTGGATTTCCAAGAACAGACGGATTGCCAAGGTTGGCACCATAAAACCCAAATCCAACTTCTGGTTGGTTATAAATTTTTTTCCATAAATTGTTACTCGTTGTTTGTATTCCAAATTTAAATTCATAACCAAATAATGGTCCTGTACGAAGATGCTTTATTGCAATCCTGTGCGGAATAATTGAACCATACTGAAAAAGGCTCTCGAAAAAATAGCTTCTTTTGTCTTGTATAGATCCCTGTGCAGAAGAAAAAATATGGATCTGTATTAAAAATATTATGGGTATTATCTTTTTCATTGAAGATTCATGGTATAGAACATAGCTTCGCAAATTAATTAAAAAGGTTAATACTATTCAAATGGAACTGCTAAATTTAAATGATTGTGGAATAAGGCTAAGGCTGAGGCTAAGGCTAAGGAAGATAAAAGGTTTTAAGAAACTATTATTTGAAATTACATACAGGCAAAATAACATTACGGGAGATATTCCTTTTGTATTGGGGGGCCTATTTATTATGGTATACAGGAAAGTAAGGATGTGGTAAAAGAAAATGTAGATAAAATATTGAAATTCCATACCCCCTTTCTTTTTTATTCATGCCTCAATGTATCGGTTGGATTTGTATTCGAAACCTTATATGTTTGAAACCCAATGGTCAGAATTAAGATCAGACAAGAAAAAATTCCGGATAACAAAAAAATTAAAAAACCAATTCTTGTTGAATAAGAATAATTCTGCAACCAATGATTCATGAAATAAAATGCAATAGGTATGGAAATAAGATTGGCTATAAACAGTAATTTAAAATACCTCCTGGCAAACAGTACCATAATTTTAAATGAAGAAGAACCAAAGACCTTCCTGATAGCAATTACCCGATTACTTTCCCTTAATACAAACCAAAAAAGACCAAATAATCCAAGGCTGGCTACAAGAACACTAATGATTGAAAAAACACTAAATATCTTACTTAATTTCTGTTCCTTCTTATAAAACAAATCCAAAAAGTCTTCAAAAATGTAGAAATTGAATGTAGTATTGGTAAAAAATTTACTCCAGGTACTTTCCAGAAAAGGAATAATATTAGAATATGAATCCTCATAGGTTTTTATATAGATATATGCTGCCCCTCTTGAAAAAATACTTATAATTAATGGATTAATTGAAGTATTCAGAGGATATAAATGAAAATCTTTCAACACTCCAATTATAGTTTTATTTGTTAATTTTACTCCAATTGGATTTGTCAGTCCAAGTTCCCTCTGAGCTTTTTCGTTTATAATAACTGAATTTTTTGCTTCCGATGGAATATTTTCTGAAAAGTCCCTCCCCTCCATTAACTGAAAACCAAAAGTTTCAATAAAATCAAAATCAACGATCCATGCGTCAATAATTGCTTCCTGTGTTGGATCATCAAATCGCGGTATGCTTAATATCCCTGTTCTTAGAGTTGGTATTCCAAAAGGTGATCCGGTTACGCTTATTACATTTGGGTTCTTTAATAATTCATGTTTAATTACACTGTAATTTTTACTAAATGATGGATCAAAAGAAGAAAGTACAATTAAATTTTCCTTATTTAGACCTAAATCTTTGGTTTCAATATAACGTATCTGCTTAAAAACAATCCCTGTTATATTTAACAGGACTAAGAAAGTTACCAGTTCAATCAAAATTAATCCACTTCTTAAAACCGGTTTGGAAAAACCGGTATTTATTTTGCTTTTTAAAATCGATACCGGGGAAATTTTTGAGAAATAAAGCGCTATTATAGTACCCGGAATTAATCCAAGAAATAAAGTAATTAGGATTATCCCATAAAAGAATTGAAAATATTGATTTACTTCTACTATCAAATCCCTATTAAATAATTCTCCAACAGGATTGAGAAAAAGATAAGACAATATCAAGGCTATTGGCAATGAAACAAGTGAAAAAAACAGAGATTCAAACAAGGCCTGGGTTATGATTATTTTCCTTGTAGCGCCAAAAATTTTATTAACGGCAATTTCTTTTGATCGATTGATGGTTTTTGCGGTTGTTAATAAGATAAAATTTATCCCACCAACAATCAGAATAGCAATACCAATAAATGAAAAAAGCTTAAGATCTTTTTTATTTCGCCTTGATACTCCGTAATCCGGTAATTTTGATTTATGGAGATATACATCACGTAGTGGCTGGAGGTGAAATTTTATTCTCAATTTCTGAAATCCTTCCGAAAGCAAATTGATTTTATTTTCTATTTCAAGGGGATTAACTTTTTTTTGTGCTAAAATATAAGTGGAAAACGACCTGTCCTTCCAAACAGACTTTTTATCGTCATTATAACTATTCTCAATTTGAGTGAGCCGCAAGGAAATATCTCCAATAAGATTTGCCTGGATAGTTGAATTTTTTGGGAAGTCTGCAATTACTCCTGTAACTTTATACTCAAATAATTCTTCATTAATTTTTATTGTAAGGTACGTACCCAAAGGACTTTCATTTCCAAAATATTTAACAGCCATTTCATTTGTGATCACTACCGAAAACGGATCAACAAGTGCATAATCAGGATTTCCCTGGAGAAATGGAATAGTAAATATGTTAAACAAACTATTATCTGCATAACTGAAAGTATCTTCTTCTATAAATGAATTTCCTTTCTTTACAGAAAATTTCCCCGTTCTTGTAAATCTTGCATAATTTTGAATTTCAGGTAATTGACTTTTAAAGGTCGGTCCTAATTGAAATGATGAAGAAGAATGATAATAATCAACATCAGATTCTTCAACAATTAAACGGTAAATTCGTTTTCGGTTTTTATGAAATTTATCATACCCGGTTTCATGTAATACAAATAGTAATATTAAAAATGACATCGCCAATGAAATGGATAGTCCGAATATCTTAATAAAGGAAAAGAATTTGTCTTTGGTGATTACTCTGAAATTAAACTTTAAAAACTGTTTAAACATTATCAGTAGTTTGGATAATATCGATTAACGAACAAGGATTTTTAATTTTATGGACAGTCATTAATTTAATCCCATTTGTGTCTTTGTAAAAAATGATTCGGCTATTATCAGGTCGGTGTCAGTAGTGATTTTAATATTCTCCTGATCCCCTTCAAACAGATTTATTTTTTCCCCCATTGACTCCACAACGGTTGCGTCATCAGTGAATGAAGGATCATGCTTTTGATTATATGCTTCTTTTACCTGCGTTACGCTAAAAACTTGCGGGGTTTGAATAATTTTAACTTTGTTTCGTTCCAGGGGGCTGCTGCTTTTTCCATCAAATAACCGAACAGAACCAGAAACATCAACAAACGGTACTGCATTTCCATACTTAAGGGCTATTTCGAAGCCCTTTTTTATTGTTTCAACCTTTACCAGGGGTCTTACACCATCATGTATCGCGACCAAACCATCCGTATCGATTTTCGACAAACCCATTTTCACTGATTCAAAACGGCTGGCTCCACCTTCAACTATTTCATGCTTTATTCTAAATTTAAATTCCCGGCATAATTTGTTCCAATAGCCTATCTGAGCTTTTGGGAGAACAAGTATTATTTTTATTTTTCTGTCAAATTCATAAAATGCCTTTACGGAAAACATAAGGACAGGTATTCCTCCAAGGAGTAAAAATTGTTTATGAATCCTGTTTTTCATCCGGATCCCAGATCCTGCGGCAACGATTACGGCATATTTCTTCATGGGTTAATAGTAAACTTGTAGTGATCTAGTTTTCAGCAGTCCTTTTTCAATATTCAGGTTAATTGTTAAAGGTTATAAGTTATATGTTATACGTTATAAGCTACTATGCTACTTCCAAATCAATCTACTAGCTAGCGGATAAAACACCATTTCCTGAATTTAACAAATAGTTATAAGTTGCAGGTTATAAGAAAATAACTGAACCCTGTAACATGGACCCTGCAACGATCTAATAAAAGTAAACAATATGCTGTTAATCTTTTCATTCTATAAAGGCTATATATCTTCATTAAATATATAATTGCCATTAATTTTGGTGTTTATTTTGCTGTTCTCAAAAGATAAAAGACTAAGGCTTTATTATATGATACTGTTAGTAATATTTTGTGTCCCCGCCCTGCCTTCCCCGGGCTTTTACTATGGCGGTCAGCATCTATCAATTAACATATAACTTATAACAATTAACATATAACATTTCATAGCACTCTGTTTCTTTTCCTTTCAACACATTGATCAGTTCCGTAAGCTATTGGGGGAATACTACATTTAAAAAGGATTATACATTCCCGTGCGAATTACCATTCTTTTCTAAAGTTAAAAATAATGTTGTAGTTTACAATTTTATGTTAAATAGGAAGCATACAATAAACAAAAGGTTCAAAACAGGACTGCGTAAAAGCGAATGCAATTAAAATCCTACGATAGTGTTTTTATTCGCAAAGATAGAAACACAATGATATAAACACCATATTGTTGAAAAACATGTAACTCATCCCACTACTGCTGCCGGGCGACTAGTTTAGATTTGATTGCATTTTCAGAATTTACCGTGATGTCCGGTTTTCGAAGGATAAGTCCCCTTACAAAACAAACTTTGGCGCCTTTATCGTTAAGGATGGGAGGAAAAGCGGGAATGCCGGCTATTACCTGCATATTTAACCCGGAATTCAAGTAATTAACCGGATCTGGTAAAACATATATATCAGATATGTTATTGCTATCAAGTTTACAAAAGTGACCAAATAGTTATAATGAGTTCTCCTTTCCCTGATTTTCCTCCGTATCAAAATTCCAATATTCGGAACAAATAAACACAAAAGGATTAAAATAAAATGAGCATCGGTAATCAAATTCTGAAGATCTTTGTCCACGAAAATCAAAAAATAAAAAAAGGAGAGAAGAATCAGCATATAAACCAGGTATCCTGTTTTTAAAACAATGGTTGACACCATTCTTTTCCGGTTGATCCGGAAGGGTTTGATGAAAACAAATGTCATAATAAAGATCAGCAGGAAAGCCGAAATGACCAGTAAATGAATAAAAAACTGAAAAAAATTGCTCATTGAAACAAAATTAGTAAAAAACAGTCCACAGGCCCGCCCGTACCGAACGGTACCTGCCCGAAAGAATGAATTCTTTCATTCAGGCGGGCGTTCGGGCGGGCAGTCGGCAAAGATCTGTTTATTCTAATTAAAAGTTCTACTGTTCCAATTCTTTCCAGACCAAAGCACTGGAGCCCAGGACGGCTGCATTTGCACCATCCAGTTCCGAAGGTTTAATTTTAACTTTATTTTTATAAACAGTTAACAAATCTTTCTCCATATAGTGCTTTGTAGGATCAAAGATGTATTTTCCGGCATTAGCCAGTCCTCCTAAAAGGAAAATAGCTTCCGGATTGGAAAAAGCAACACAATCGGCTAATACCTTTCCCAATATCTTTCCTGTATAATCAAACACATCAAGAGCGATTTGGTCTCCCTTTTTCGCTTCTTCGTGAATTTTTTTAGCATCCAATTCATTATATGAGATATCTCTTAACCCACTTTTCTTGTTCGAATCAGCCAGAAGCTCAAAAACCGTTCGTTTGATGCCGGTAGCCGATGCATATGTTTCCAAACAGCCTCTCTTTCCGCAATTACAAATACGTCCTTGAGGATCAACTATAATATGCCCGATCTCACCGGCAAAACCATCATGCCCGTAAACCAGCTCGCCGTTAGTTACAACTCCGCCACCCAACCCCGTTCCCAGGGTGATCATAATAAAATCCTTCATGCCTTTAGCTCCCCCGAACATCATTTCTCCAATGGCTGCTGCATTTGCATCATTGGTAACTAAAACCGGTTTCCTGCAAATTTTCTCAAAGCTCTCTGCCAGCGGAATTATTCCTCTCCATGGAAGATTAGCAGCATGTTCAATTGTTCCCTTTTTATAATTCCCCATTGGAGCAACTATTCCAACTCCTTTAATCTGCATTTTTCCCTCTGCATTTGAAACTAAAACATTTATTTGTTCATAAAGTGCTAACAGGAACATTTCAATATCTGAATAAGAACCGGTAGAAACAGAACCTTCCCCCAGGTTCTTTCCGTTTCTGTCAATTAATCCAAAAACGGTATTGGTTCCTCCTATATCGATTCCAATAGCTACATCTTCCATTTACAGGGCTTTAGATATGATAAATTGCTGTTTATTCAAACTGTTTCCCCCTGGCTAACTCATTCCATACCAGTGCACTGGCACCCAAAACGGCTGCATTGTTTTCTTTGATTTGTGAAGGCAGTAATTTTACGGTATCCTTAAATACGACTTGAATAAACTCATCGATGTATTTTTTGGTTGAGCTAAAAATCAGATCGCCCGCCTGAGCGAGTCCACCGAAAAGAAAAATGGCTTCCGGACTTGAAAAAGCAACAGCATTTACGATTGACAAAGCCAACATGCGTGCTGTTTTATCAAATGCTTCCTGCGCAATCTTATCTCCGTTTTCAGCAGCTTCTGCAATTTTTTTTGAGGTTAAATCCTCAAAATTGATTTTCCGCAATTCACTTTTTTCTCTTCTTTCTCCCAGTAATTCGGTCACTGTTCTGCAAAGACCCGTTGCAGACACATAATTTTCAAGACATCCTTTACGACCACAACCACAATCACGACCACCGGGAACCATAATAATATGTCCGATCTCTCCTGCAAAACCACTGTATCCATAAAGAACTTCCCCGTTAATGACAATACCACTACCTAAACCGGTACCCAGGGTATAAACAATAAAGTTTTTCATCTTTTTTGCGCCACCATAAATCATTTCTCCCATAGCAGCAGCATTTGCATCATTTGTAACAACTATAGGAAATTCAAAATATTTTTCCATCATTTCTTTTAATGGAATAATTCCCTTCCAAACTAAATTTGGTGCGTGCTCGATGGTACCACGGTAATAATTTGCATTGGGAGCGCCAATTCCGATCCCCATTGGTTCAACCTGTTCCTTCAGGGTTGTCAGAGTCTCCTGAATGGCATTGTGGAGCACATCGATAAAATCATTTACATCAGGGAATTCTTTTGTACTCACATCATTCTCTGCCAGAATATTTCCTTCCCGGTCAACTATTCCTAAAACAGTATTGGTCCCTCCAATATCAATTCCTATCGCAATTTCTTTCATTCGTTAATTTTTTTATTATTTGGTTTTTTCAAAGAATTACTTTTCATTTTTTGCTTCAATATCCCAGTCAATTTCCAGATCCCAATTCGCCCGTATATTTATTTCTTTCGAATAAAACAAGACTTTTTCCGGCTGGATTTTTTTAAGATAATTCCCGGTATCCCATATCCCGTTCTTATTTTTATCGAATATTACCTTCAGTTTATATTTCTTTGGATATAAATAGGTGAACTTGACTTCCTTATCGTTTTCAATGTGTTCCTCTTTTAGTTTATTATTTTTTTCATCCAACAATTGAACAATCACCCCGGTTTCAACATTTTTAACCGATACAATTAAATTTCCATAAAAATCCATCTTTTTTGTTCTGAAGGGTATTTTTACCGTGTCATTTTTAATACCATATATATCCTCAAAAGCCCCTGGTTCTATCCATATTTTATAGGAGGAGTTTTCTTCCCATGGAAGCCGTATCCAAAACTTCCGTATTCGGATTGAATCAATAAAAAAGTGATAATCTTGTTCGATCTCAACTGTATCTTCAATTTTCAGGATATTTATCATCGATTTATCAATATTCAAAACAGGTGTCGGGCTTTCAATTATAATATTGCTGTTTAAATCCAGCGTGCTGCCACGGGTTACGTTAATACCCAGTTTTAAAAGCTGTTCTTCTTGCTCTGTTTCCTGTCTCCTTTTTCTTCTCGCTTCTACCGGCTTCGAATACCGTAGGGTTACCGTATCGGAATATGGTTTAAAAACACCCGTAGAATCCTTTACCGGATAAATTAATTCTGTGGTAAGAACTTCAGTATTTGCTATGGTTGAATCTTTAATCCAATAACTTATGGTATCTCCATTCAGATAATCTTCTATCAGATACCAATCATCTGGTGGAAAAAAATCAACAGGATTCACAATTAATTCTGTGGTCAGGGGCTTGTTAAAAATGAATATGATTTGATAAGAGCTGGGTCTTTCCGAACTTTTCAAGTATTGTTCTTCCTCCTCTTCAGTGAATAAATAGAGTTTAATATCCGGGGCTTCTATTAATGCTTTTCCTGTTTGCGTTGTATCATCTCTTGCCAATTCGGTCTTCTTTCCCATTCCAATAAACAACAATGAGTCCATAAAAGCTATGGGTTCACCGGCAAGATCAAATTTATAATTCAGATTCATATCTTTCAGCCCAATAACCCTGAACGTATCCGCTTTTATGTTGTTTACCCTGAATTTCCCTTCGTCATCCGCTTTTGCAATGTAAGCAGGGAATTCTATAATTGGCGCCGAATCATTCAAATTTTCATACAACATGACAAAAACATCTTCTTCCGGTTGAAGATCAAACGCCCGGATGATCGTTCCTGTCACTGAAAGAGAATCAATTGTGTTTCCGGTTGAAAATACAAATTCAAAATTTTCAATCGGGTTCCCTTCATTATTATCTACAATCGCATCAGAAAAATTAAATGTATAAGTGATATTTTCCCTGAATTTATTATTTTTCAGATCAATAACCAATGTTTTACCTTTGGGGAGTATTTCAGGTTTTTCTTCCAATGGGGGTGAAACAACAAGCTTCCGGTCCAATTCTTTTAACAGGAAAAATTCATCAAAATAAATTTCAATTTTATTTCCTTCAAAATGTATTGAATAATTTTCCGGAATACTTTTTTTAACCCTTGGAGGGCTTTTATCTTTCTCACCACCGGTTGGTGTCCCAACCCTCGCACACTGGAAATAAAGCAGGGCTAAAATAAGAAGGATTAATCCCTGTAATGCCTGTTTCATAAAGATTGTCGACCAAATTTTAATAATCTACAAACATACGAAGATTACCCGGTTAATTCATAAAATCATTACCATTATTAACATTGAAGATTATTTTCGTAGTTTTGGGGTTTAAATATTTTACTCAAATGATTTTAGAATACATTAACTGGGATGTAAATCCGGAAATTGTCAGAATCGGGAGATTTGCTATTCGCTGGTATGGTTTACTGTTTGCTTCGGCGTTCTTTTTTGGTTACCTGATCATGGCTAAATTTTTCAAAACTGAAAAAATACGAACAGAGATTCTCGATAAATTAACCATATATATGGCTCTGGGAACGATCATCGGAGCCCGTTTAGGACATTGCTTTTTTTATGAACCCTCCTGGTACCTGAGCCACCCGATTGAGGTCTTACAAGTCTGGAAGGGTGGCCTGGCCAGCCACGGAGCAGCTGTAGGTATTCTTGCCGCTTTGTATCTCTTCTCAAGAAAAACAAAAAAATCTTTTCTGTGGGTCCTTGACCGTATTGTTGTTGTAGTTGCCTTGTCCGGTTTATTTATCCGTATTGGAAACCTTATGAATTCCGAAATATATGGTATTGAAACCAATCTGCCCTGGGGTTTTGTTTTTCTGCATAATGGGGAAACCGTACCGAAACATCCCACACAGATCTATGAAGGCCTTTCGTATTTCCTGATTTTTGTTTTATTGTATCTCATTTACATGAAAAATGAGGGAAAAGTAAGGCATGGTCTTTTATCCGGTCTTTTCCTTGTACTTGTTTTTACCGCAAGATTTTTTATCGAATTTGTCAAAGAAAACCAGGTGGATTTTGAAGCTGGAATGACACTCAATATGGGACAATGGTTAAGCATTCCGTTTGTCTTTTTGGGGCTTGGCTTATTGGTTTATTTCTTCATAAAAAAGAAAGCTATCCCCGATCATTAGAATATCCAATCAAATAAGATTATGTACAAGATCGTCTTATTACGACACGGAGAAAGCGTCTGGAACAAGGAAAACCGGTTTACCGGATGGACATACGTTGACCTTACCGATAAAGGAAGAGAGGAAGCTGCTGAAGCCGGGAAGTCGCTTAAAAAGGAAGGTTTCGTTTTTGATCTTGCATTTACATCTGTTCTGAAAAAGTTAAAAACGCAATGGAAGCAGTGGCAAATCAGGGAAAGGTCAGGATTTAAAGAGCATTGTTTCGCGAATTTACCCTGTGATATAAATCGAAAATTTAATCCCGAAAGTTCGAGATTATTCTACAGGGTGAATTTAAAAATTAACACTATTAAGTAAGAAAGATGTTTTAAATATGTTTGTTAGTGCACAAGGCTAAGGCTGAGGCTAAGGCTAAGGAAAGGCAACAGTTTTAAGGATAAACAACTACAAATATAAATTATAGCACACTTTGGTTTTTCCAGAAATGCCTGCTCAGTGAAATAAACATCGTTTTTAAAAAAATCATATGAACCGTTTGGTATAAACTATAAAACTTTCAATAAAATCACTATTAGTTCAAAACAGCAGAAGAATTTTATCTAAAATCAATAAATAAGCATAAAATTAAAGGAATAAGATCAAAATAAAGGTATAAAATCCTTAGCCTTAGCCTTTGCCTTAGCCTTTAATAAAATAAGATTTATTACATATACATAGCATATTGTAAATCAGTAAACGTTTTTTAAATTCCTATACGTCTAAAATATATATAACTTTGTGGCGTTCTTTAACTGCCTAATCTTTCAACAATGGGTGAAGAAAAAATATTAAACCATAAAATATATGAAGAGCCAGGGAAAAAAAGGCCCGTTGGTCTTATCATTATAACCTTTGTCCTGGCTCTTTGTTTGGGTGCCTTAATTTTTCTGTACTTTAATCAAAAGACAGAAATGATCGAGATGGAAAAAGTTTTAACAGACGAAAAAGATTCGCTGGCAAATGAGCTTTCCTTTTTGATGTTTCAATATGATACCCTGAAAACTAATAATGACAGCCTGAATGCCAAGCTGGAGGCCGAACAGAACAAAATTAAAAGTTTACTGACTATACAAGCCTCCAATGCACAAAAGATCCGGTTATACAAAAAGGAGCTTGCCACCCTGAGAAAAGTAATGAAAAGTTACATTGTCCAAATTGATTCACTTAACACAAAAAATATACAACTCACCGCTGAAAATATTGAAGTAAGAAAAAAATTGCAAGAAACCCGGGAAATCAACGTTGAGCTTTCCCAGATAAAAAAAGATTTAAGTTCCAAAGTTGAAATGGCTTCCGTTATTTTAGCTAAAAACATTCTGGCAACTCCTATAAATACAAAAGGGAAGGAAAGATACAGGATAGAGAGAATTGATAAGATCCGTGTTTGTTTTACCCTGCGTGAAAATCCCGTTGTTGAAGCTGGGGAAAAAGTCGTTTATCTGCGAATTGCCAGGCCAGATGAACTAATTCTCGCCGACTCTCCCGATAATTTGTTCGAATTTGAAGATGAACGAATTGTATATTCTGCTATAAGGACTGTAGAATACTTAAACCAGGATATTGATATGTGTATTTACTGGAATAACAATGGTGACTTAATACCTGGAAATTATACTGCTTTTCTATACCTCGAAGGAAACAATATTGGTAGCACAACCTTTCTTTTGAAATAAACCAAAATAGAATAATTTTAAATTCCCGTGTTGCTCCCGAATATTAATATTAAAGCCTAACACACTCACCGGGTGACTTTGAGTCACCCGGTGAGTAAAAAAACAATCATGAGAATCGGATTTATCATTGGGCGTATTGGCGGTGTTGACGGTGTTGCTCTCGAAGCAGAAAAATGGATCGATGTCCTGAAAAGAATGGGGCATGAGATTTTTATCATTTCAGGACAATATACGGAGTGGGTCTTTGATCCCGAACATGATACAATGGTTCCTGAAATGTCATTCTTTTCTCCGGAAAGTTATTGGGGGCAAAAAAAGGCTTTTTTTCACCCCGATACGAATATTGATGAATTATTAGAGCATATCGATCTGTATTCACGGATTATCTCTGAAAAAATAATAACCTGGGCTAATGATAAGAAAATAGACTTTCTGCTTTCAGAAAACTCATCGGCTTTGCCATCGCATCTGGAACTTGGTTTGGCAATAAAAATTGCCGTTGAGAAATTGGGGCTTCCCACAATAACCCATGATCATGATTTTGCATGGGAGCGGGGAGATCGTTACTTGTCGCCGCATGAGGAAATTAATCAGTTTGTAAATGACACTTTTCCTCTTCGCCTTCCAAATGTTACCCACGCCGTAATAAACCTGCATGCCCAGGAAACTTTGATGGGAAAATTCGGTCGAAGTTCTGTTGTTGTTCCCAATGTTATGGATTTCGATATGAAATTTGGTAAAAAAACGGCGAAAAACCAGAATCTCAGAAGAGATTTGGGCCTTGAAGAAGATGATCATTTATTGTTCCAGATTACACGTATTGTCAAAAGAAAAGGCATCGAGGTTGCAATAGATCTGATTGACAAACTTAAGGACAAAACAATTAAACTTGTAATAACCGGTAGTTATAAAGACGATGCGGGTAGTCTTTATTACAACGAACTTATTAATCAGATTCATGAATTGAAATTAAGCCGGCAGATTATATTTGCATCTCATCTTATTCATAATAAGGGACTTATGGGCAATGGGACAGAGAGAAATTATTCCCTTTCCGATGCTTACGCTCATGCTGACGCCTGCACCTATTTTAGCACATACGAAGGTTTTGGTAATGCATTTGTTGAAGCCATATTGGCAAAAGTTCCAATATTTGTTAATAATTATAAACCTGTTTACTGGCCGGATATCGGAAGCAAAGGTTTTAAAGCCGTGAGGCTTGAGGATAATATACTAACCGATGAGGCTGTCGAGGAAATGAGGGAGGTGATTTTTAACAAACAACTTAACCGTGAAATAGCTGAACATAATTATAAACTTGGCAAGAAATATTTCTCCTACACCACATTACAGGAAAAACTCGATGAATTAATTACAAACGCTATTAAATCTTAATTCACTCGTCTGACGAACTAAAGCCTGCCCGGCTTGTTTGACGGGTCGTCTGACGAGTTTCCTTTTAAGACCGGTTTTCATTTCTGCCGGTTAATCAGTCATTAACAATTCGGAAATAATATTATCGGCAATAAATTTACCCTGTTTTGTCAATATCAGGCTCTCATTTTTAATATCGATCATTCCGTATTCAAGTAACCTTTTGGCAAGGCTTACGCAATAATCCCTGGCTTCTTTGCTGAATTCCTCCTCAAGATATTTTAAATCAACTCCCCACATGGTTCTGAGCGATGTTAAGATATAGTCATTATACTTTCTTTTAGGATCTAATATTTCTCTTTCAAAAACCAGGCTGTCTGCCTTTAAAGATTGGATATATTTATCATTATCGGCAATGTTCCACTGCCTTGAATGCCCGTTGTATGAGTGTGCCGATGACCCTAATCCCAGGTATTTTTCTTGCTTCCAGTAATTTGTATTGTGTTTTGAAAAGTAACCCTCTTTGCAAAAATTTGAAATTTCGTACGGAATAAATTGGTTTTGAGCCATTTGTTCAAGTAGAACATTATACTGTTCTACATTTTCTTCCTCTTCCAGGGGTGTGATTTCTCCCTTTTCGATCAATTGTGCCATTACAGTACCCGGTTCAATTGTTAAAAAATAAGCCGAGATATGTTGAACATTTAATTCAAACGCCTGCTTAAGATTTTTTATCCAGTTTTCCACACTCATTCCGGGAATACCGTAAATTAAATCAATGCTGATATTGGAAAAGCCGGCAGATTGAGAAAGTTTAACGGCATTTATCGCCTGTCTTTTATTATGCCTTCGATTCAGCAATAAAAGATCCTCATCAAAAAAGGATTGAATACCAATACTAATACGATTTACGGGTGTTGTTTTTATTTCACAAACGTAATCCTTATCGATATCATCCGGATTAACCTCAAGGGTTATTTCCGCATTATCTGTAATTTCATGAATCTCTGACAATTTTTTTAAAAGGCTATTTATTTCTTTACCGTTTAAAACCGATGGTGTCCCACCACCAAAATAAATGGTTTCAATTTTTTCACCTTCAAGATAATTCTTCTGTAATTCAATTTCATGTTTCAGTGCCTTAATAAATTGCGGCTTTTCCTTTAAAGAATTGCTCTTATAAAAATCACAATAGAAACACAATTGTTTACAAAAAGGTATATGAATATATATTCCGGCCATTATCTTAACAAATATAACCAATCACTGCATTTGCTACTGCCCTGGGCTCTGGTGGTAAAGAGTAAACGTTCTTTTCGTATTGACTGTTATAGGGCGAGATATTCAGTGTTTTTCCGTCTACAACCAGAGTGCTGCTTCCTCCGGGATCAAATCCCATAGCTTTTTGGATTCCAAGCTCAATCAAAATCTCTGCCATATCAATATGAGTTGCTCCCACCGATTCCCTGATTCTTCCATTAATTGTTAAAACCACCAAATTACCGGGAGGGTCTAAACCTACGGCTATTTTGGGTCCCCGCATATCTGTATAATCCAGCCGTGCTGCCTGGGTTCTGATTGAATTCCGGGTTTTCCATCCTTCTGTTTCCATATTCAGGTTTAACTCTCCATCATCAACCAACAATGGCCCTGCCTCGACAGCGTGTAAAACTTCCTCATATCCTTTTACCTGTATCAGCAATTCTTTATCAATTACTGCAAAACTTCCAGGAAAATTTGATTTATCAAACGATAGGGTTAAGCCCACAGGCAAAATCTCAACATTTTCTCTTTCTTTCGTTTCTATTATCTCTTTCACTACAGTGCCTGCCAATCTCAGAATAATTCTTCCATTTCCCTTAATTTTATGTTGAGGGTATAATAAATCATAGTAACATGGCCGGTCGCCGGGTTTATTGACATTATAATTTTCTTTGGATAGCTCAATGCTTGTATTCCCTTCCGATATAGTAATACCATTGGCTGAGGTTACTCTCTTAATATCCAGTTTTCCATCCTGATAAATCAAAAGTGCTGCCTTATTATATAACGGCGTGGATATGATTTTCCTTTCAGATATTAATAATCCTAAAGGCGAACCAATATAAGATTCGGGCAAACCCAATTTTCCAACCAATTCAGGGTTTAATATATAACCACCATTCCATCCTATTCTTACTTTTTTGTTGTTGTTCTTTTCGAAATCTGAAATGAACCCGGTAACTCTTTTGGTCCCTACCCTGCTTGATAGCGTCCGAAATTGCCATTTCCTGTTGGTTTGAGAAATATTCACTTTTGCCATAACACCATTCCATGGAAGTCCATCCTTATACACTCCGCTTACAAATGAGTATTCAATTTCCTTCTTTCCGGTTTTTCCTTTAACCATGTTTTGCAATACATAGTTTATAGGAGAACCTTTTTCCTCGGCATCTTTTTTGATGGTTTCAAATACCTTTTCTTCTCCCAGCTTCCGCGTCAATTTCTTAAATAAATCACTTTTCAATACTTCACTAAAATCCCTGGCTGTTTGTATTGGTGTGGGATAGGCCAATGTTGTCCTTACCCCTGCCGGAACGAATTGAATGTATCCGCTTTCCTCGGGTATTCCCATAATGTTCGCAGTAATTGGATCTTTTGCTCTCCCAATATGAAAGCGGTCAATGTCTATTATATCCGTCATCACCACTGCGTTTGTTCTAAGTGAAATAATAAATCCTTTCTTTTCCTTTATCCCTCTTAAAATTTTCAATGGCTTCTCTCCCAGTTGAGCAAAATGAATTCCAACACACCACTGATTTGTCTTCACCACCTTTAATAAACCGTTCTTTAACAACAATTTCAGCTCTTCATCATTCCCGTCCTGAATATAACTGATTATTTCATTAACTCCTGGCCATCTCCATACTGATTTTTCCTGAACAAATAAATACACTGGCTCAATTTTAAAGGCATTTTTTTTAATTATATTCTCCGTCAATTGTTCTTCCAGGCTCAGATTCATACGCGATCTTACTGATTGCAAAGCAAAAAACTCCAATTCATTATTAACCTGCTGTCCTGAAAAAATACCTATTGGTCTATTTTCATGCATTCTTTTAAGTAATTCCTTCCGGTCGTCAATAGCCAGAGTGGAAGATGATGTCATTTGTGATAAAGCTAAATTCCAGTCAGTAAAAAAATGCCCGGACACATCAATCTTATTGGTCAATTCGGGTCTGAAAATATCGTAAAACAACATATTAATTATTCCTGTCAGCTCCTGAATAGTGTAGTCCTGATAAGGATAATATTTCTTATTCCTGTACCTGTATGAAAACGAATGATCATGTCTTATTTTCTCTTCACCTTTATTATAAAGGAAAATGCTGTCAACTGCATTATAAAACTCAATAATTTTCTCCTCGGGAAAGAATTCATAATCAGGATCATTTTCCACCAATTCATTCGCAAAAGTGAACGCCAGGCCCCTGATTTCCTGTTCTTCTACCCTGAAATAGCTTGGATCAATTAAAGATTTTAAATTCAGCATGAAAGCAAGCCTTCCAAAGCCAGGCAGGTAATGTCTTCTTTGTGTCTTTAAAATAAATAGCAGATCTTTATTATTACAATCACTGTTATTTATGGTTTTATATTTTTCGATTGTTTTCTCTACCCGCTCAATAGATTTATTATTAGAACTTAACTGTAAATATAGTGTATAACAAATTCCCTTAATATTTTCATTTAGCGCTTCAAGACTATACCGCATTTGAACGGCTTTTTTATTGTGCATTATTTCTTCAATAAATCTGTGTGGAAAAAAGACTCTCTCGAAAATATTTTTAACATGGTCTGTGGTTATCTTTTTCCCATCATATTCAATTACTTTCAGTCGTTCCTCTTCTGGTAGATTTTCACCAATTACATTGGAATAAACATCCTCAGGAAAATACCGACTGCAAAAAATTGGAGTACCACATGCAGTCGATTCTATTATTGGTAATCCCCTGCCCTCTGTTTCACTGGGCAATAACACCAGTGAGGCTATATTATAAAGCTCTGTAATTCCAACGGGATTTTCAAACCTCTTTTTAAATTCCTCTTTGTCAAGTTCACTAAAAAGAAAGGCCAGATAAACCTTGTCCCTGAATTCCTCATCGATTGTTTTCAGTAGAACAGAAAAACGTTTTAACAATTTTTCAAAATAGATGTAATGTCCTGCGGCTATCGGCCCGGTTACCAATATAGTTAGTTTTAAGTGTTTTGTCTCCCTGAATTTGTTTGAGAAATCAGAATATTTCAACAATTTATCGATCAATTCAAAGCCTACTTCGATACGCTTTCGGGAGATAATCCTTGTTGGTTGTAAAAAAATAATATTCTCAGCAAGAAAATTTCTTATGGGTTTTGTTCTCCTGTATCCTGCCAGAATGGGTCTCGTGCTATTTTTATTAACCAACTTTCGTTTAAGTACATCTTCGGCAGAATATGCTACCAGGGTGTCTTCATACCTGCTGAGTATTTTTTCAAACTGGTAAAAGGTATTTATCTTTTTCCTCTTATTTGTATTCGTGAATTCCTTGGTATCAACGGCTGTTCCAATTAGTTTTATATTCGCAGGATTGTGTCCGTTTACCTTAATCAGATGTTTATTCTGGTTGTAATTAATGTTCACCGATACCCACGACCTCGATTCCCATGGAAATAAAACTTCAACCAGTGAAAAGAATTCTCCAAGATGTGAATTTTTAAAAAAGAAATCGCGAGGACCAGCCTGTGATCTTTTTACTTCAATTTCCGCCGGTCTGCTACCTCCTTCCCAATAGAAATCATGATTATTGCAAATTACCGGTATTCCAAGGTATTCTGATACCAGAACAATAGCCAAAGCAAGAGAAACGTTTCCCGGATTTGAGCATACATTTACCGTAAATAACAGCCTGATGTTATTTGTCTCAACGTATTTCGCCAGTTTTATGGTTATGGTAAGTACTTGTTTCCAGAATTTAAAAATCAATGCATTGTATTCAGAGCTTCCTCTTTTCAGCTTTGTAAAAAAAAAATCCTTGTAGAGATCCCAACTGTCAAATCCGTCTGCTTCCTCAATAATAAAACGTTTTGTCCTTGAATCGATTATTTTATACGACTCCGGTTTAAATTGTCCTCCAATATAGTGGATATTAATACCCTGGTAATTTGTACGGTATATTTTCGCATATTTTTCAATTTCAATTGTTACCCCATCAACAGAATACCTAAAGGTAACAAAGGCAACTCCTCCTTTTTTTATATAGTCTTTATATTCTTCATACGAACCTTTAAATTCTACAGACGGTACTTTTCTGTGTTCCTTCACTCTGTCAATAAATAAACCCAGGTCAAACCAGGTATTTATCTTTTCTTCCTTTAGCTGTTTCAGCATTTCATCTGCTTTTATTCTTTTCTGCATATTTTTTCGCTTACATCGGTTTTTAAAAACGAACCAAATAAATAGATTTAATTCTGATCAAAGTTTATTCAATTTATTTCTTAATTTAATGGCTAAAAATATAATATGTTTATAAGATCATTCTGGAAATCAATTTTATGGGCTACTATAATTTTTCTCCTCAGTTCTATTCCCGGAAAAAATCTCGACAAAGCAAATATCTTCGATTTATTATATATCGATAAGCTGGTCCATATGTTTTTATATTTTATCCTGACAATATTGCTTATCCCTGGTTTTAAGAAGTTTGTCAATTTTCCTAGTACAAAATCTTCCCTGGTCTATTCTTTGGTTATTTCCGTATTTTACGGTATGATAATAGAGATTTTTCAGCTATATGTATTTCATGACCGTGGCGCCGAATTTATGGATATTGTTGCAAATCTGGCAGGCGCATTAATTGCAACATTTTATTATGCTTTCTTTACCAATAACAACCGAACGAAGTGAGCTTATGAACACTTTTGAAAATTAATTATTTTGTGAATAAATAAATTCTAAATACTTAGTTTATAGACAGACCCTACTTAGTCTTTGCAAGAAAACTCTGAAGTTATTAATATCACTTTATATTGTTATTAAAGGTATTTTCTTTACTCTTCTTTCATGACGTCCACCATCGAATGTTGTATTCAGAAAAGTCCTTACAAAAACAATGGCTTGTTCAAGATCGATAAACTGGCCAGGCAATGCGCAAACATTCGCATTATTATGTGCCCTGGCTAATCTTGTTATTTCTGTATTCCAACATAAAGCAGATCTTATTCCCTGGTATTTATTTAAGGTCATATTTGCACCGTTTCCACTTCCACATATAACTATTCCAAAATCAAATTCCTTAACCTCCATCGCTCTTGCCAATGGATGAAAATAATCAGGATAGTCAACACTTTCCTGCGAATATGTTCCAAAGTCCTTTATTATATACTCTTCACTTGTTAAATAAGATTTTAACTTCTCTTTTAAATAAAAACCTGCATGATCACTTGAT
>Ga0209986_10000297_pt1 | contig 47458 bp, 63 predicted proteins | sample BlataG_FD_183168 | JGI IMG/M metagenome (GOLD analysis project Ga0209986, IMG submission 183168) | Deep subsurface microbial communities from Black Sea to uncover new lineages of life (NeLLi) - Black_00105 metaG (SPAdes) (version 2) | ecosystem: Environmental > Aquatic > Marine > Oceanic >... | reverse complement strand
CCAACAGGGGATTACAGAAGCTGGAGTCACAGGAGAGTACGGGGGTGCGCTAACGCTTCCGGCACAGCAATTAGCTGAACAAGCCCGGCAATTTGATACTCGAGCAGATTTTGAAAGATGGGCTACTGAGGGAGGTTGGAATCAGGCAGATATAGATCGAGCCTGGCAGTCTGGGGAAGCAGTAGCACAGCGGGAATGGGAAACGAGTGAACGGGGAAGATCACTTACCGAGCAGGCACGACAATTCGATGAGCAGATAGCTTTCCAGCAGTGGGCTACGCAAGGGGGATGGAGTCAGGATGACGTACAGCGAGCCTGGACTGCTGCGGAGGCAGAGAAGGATCGGGAATGGAAGTCCAGCGAAGCAGGAAAAACGCTTACCGAGCAAGCGCGGCAGTTCGATGACCAACTAAGTTTTCAGCGCTTTGCTACGGAGGGAGGCTGGAGCCAAGCGGATGCGGATCGAGCCTGGAGAGAAAAGGAGGCAGATAAAGATCGAAGGGAGCAAACCAGACAATTCGATACCCAGGAAGCCTTTCAGCGTTGGGCGACTCAGGGAGAATGGGACCAGGGGGATATTGATAGAGCATGGCGAGAAGGTGAAGCGGAAAAAGATCGCGAGGTTAGACGTGAGGAGCTATCTGCCGAAGCCAAACGGTTTGAGGATGAAGTAGCATTCCGTACCTGGGCAAAGGAAGGAGACTGGACAGAGGCTGAGACAGATCGGGTATGGAGAGCAACGGAGACTGAAAGAGACCGGGCTTGGAGGTCTGAGGAAAGTAACTTAGATCGAGTACAGCGAGCCACAGAATTCGCCACAGAGGATGAGTTCCGCAGATGGGCTACCGAAGGTGGGTGGAGTGAGAATGCTAAAAACAGAACCTGGCAAGCTGTAGAAGCTACCAAACAGCGTAATTGGGAGAGTATAGAGCAGAACAGGAATCGAGTTCAGCAAGCAGAGCAGTTTGAATCCGAAGACGAATTTAGAAGATGGGCAACACAAGGTGGATGGGATGAGAATGACGTAGATCGGACGTGGAGAGCTGTGCAGGCAACACAAGATCGGGCATGGCAGACCTTAGAGGCGAACAAGAGCCGTATCGAGCAGGCCAGACAGTTTGACTCTGAGGTAGAATTCCGTAAATGGGCTGCTGAAAAGGGGTGGGGACAAGAAGACATTGACCGAGCGTGGAGATCGGCTGAAGCTCAAGTAAACCGAGAGTGGCAGTCTGCGGAGACTAACTTAGAGAGAATTGAGAGAGCCAGGCAATTTGATACAGACGTTAGCTTTCGCACGTGGGCTTTAGAGCAGGGATGGGAACAAGAAGACATAGATCGTACGTGGAGGGCATTGGAAACGGAAAAAGACAGAGAGTGGCGGTCTGAAGAAGCCAATGTAGATAGAATAGAACAGGCACGACAGTTTGATACTGAGGTAAGATTTAGAGAATGGGCAACACAGGGTAATTGGGACCAAGCAGACGTAGATCGAGCTTGGAGAGGTGTAGAGCAAGATAAAGATAGGGAGATACGAGCTTCCCAATTTGACGAAGAGATGGAGTTCAGAAGATGGGCTACAGAGGGCGGGTGGTCGGAAAATGAAATAGATCGGGCATGGAAAAGCTCAGAAGCACAGAAAGAACGAGACCTACGAGAGCAGATTGAAGGAGACCGGCTGGAGTTAGCAAGAGCAGAAATTGAAGCTGGCGGTAAGATGGGTGAGAAGGATTGGCTCGGCTTAGGCTTTGACGTAGGAGAAGCAGGACTTTTAGGATGGATCTATGCCACGATGGACGAAGATGCAAAAAAGGACGCACTCGAAGTAATCAAAGAAGGTGGTGGATTAGGTGGGTTGGCTGGCATTGTTGCAGGAGGAGGTAAAGAAAAAGTAGTAACAACTGCTACAACTACAACTGCTACAACAGTAACGGCAGGCACAGGTGCGGGAGCAAGCGTTGGCGCAGCAGCACATTTTCTCATTGGAGCGGTTGGTACTGCTGCTGCTGTCGCCGGGGTAGCTATAGCAGCTTATACTCTATATGAGGGTGGTAGGATAATTCTGGATAAGCTCTTTGGAGCAGGAGAAACAAGACCTTCGGGAGCACATTTATCTCAGGATCCTGCTTCTGCACATTTCTTTCAGGATGCGCGAGATTGGAACGGACTAAACCAAGAGGACAAGTGGGCATTGGCTATTCACGAGACAGTAGACATTTTTGGGCAGGGGGACGTTGATTTGACGGTTGAACGATTAGAGGAAAGAGGCACAACTTTACAGGATGAGGCATCTCAGTTCGTAAGTGATCAAGATAGTCTGTACGAACAATACAGCTAAGACTGCCCTTGAGATCGGGTTAGGGAGAGGGATAAAACCACATCATGTATAAGAGAACAAGGTAGCTACCACCCCAAAATACCAAGAGGACAGCTCTGTCCAGAATTGAATCAGAGGGGTAGGGAACGAAGAACACTTTGACAATAACGTACCCAATGATAAAGCTTAGGAAAATAGTCCAGAATACAAGAGCTCCATGCTCTTGCTTCCACTCTGCACTCTCCCAGGCTTGTTTCAGAACAATAGTAAATTGTCTCATATTCCCTCCATAGTGGTTAGACACCTTTTGAAAAAGATAGGCGTTCTTGGAGCGCCTTAGAGCGTCCTACCTGGCATAGACAGCAAACAGAGCAACCATACCAATCAGCAATAGCGCAAGTGCTCTATTCTCCCAGTTGCATTTAGCGGTAGGATAGGCAAACAGCATTACGGAGTCTAACAAATAGATAAGGGTTCTCATACGTATAATATACGCCTGTATTTTCAGAAAGTCAAGGAAAAAGTGAGGACAAGATGGCTCTAGAGACAATCCGAAGTTTGCTTCTGAACTTAATCTTGCAGCGGGCTGAGGAAAATCGCCGTAGAGAGACGCCTGAGTATCAGGAGCAACAGCAGCGGATGCAGGGCTTACAGCGGTTGAGGGGGGGAGAGATTACCCCTGCTGAGTTTGCCTATCAGCATGGCTCTCCAATAGAAATACAGGAAGCGCGAAAAAGAGATCAGCAGCAAGCCCAGGATACGATGATGCGAACCCTTCTGGAGATGACGCAGGATGGTCTAACGGAGCAGGAGATTGGGCAGGCATTACAAGGCTATCAAGGGCCGATGGATAGGATTTATCCTGTTATCGAGCGGTTTGGGCCAGCCAGACAGCGACAACCTACTACACCAGCAAGCCACGTACCGAAGCCTCCTGAAGTAATGGCTCAGCAAAAAGAAATGGTTGATTATGGAATAGCAGCCCGTGCGAAGACTCCTGAAGAAATGGAGTTACAGAGACTTCGCACCGAATCTCTAATCGCAGGTACAGAAGCTCAGATTGCTTCAAGACGGGAAGCAGATACACGAAGGCGCACCCTTACGGAAAACGAGGAGCTTAAAAGGCTGGCTATGTCTCACGGGTGGGCTACCGTCTCTACGGGTGGAGCCGTTTCGGAATATAAGCTTAAGGAGATTACAGAAGCTGCATTAGATCCCAGAGGAGAAGGAGACTGGTACGGGGGTAGAGGTGCATGGGGTAAAACCTGGGAGTTAGGAGAAAGTGGAGAGGGCTTTCTAGATAAGTGGGTATCCAGTCAGACACTTAGGGGAGCACAGCACTTTCCCGATGATCCCGATAAAGCCAAAGAGTATAATAAGTGGGTAGAGGCACTTAGAAGACCTGGCTCGGATGAAGCTCGTGCAGCCCGTAGAGCTTATGAGCTTATTACGAGAGAATCCGGTGCCTCTGAGGCGAGTACGGAGTCTCTGGTTCCCTCACAAGCACCTGAGAACGAGGAAGTAGAGAAGCTAATCCAGGATTTAATGAGTGGTTGGCAGGCTAAAGGAACTCCCGGTAGTAGGGCTCAAGCTATTAAAGCACTTCAGGATGCAGGTCAAATACCAATAGGGTATAAATAATGCCATTAGTTCGGACAAGAATGTTCTTAGACGATCTTATAGAGCAGGGGCCGCCGATACTTGAACCCTTGCTGACCTCTATGGACTCTCTTATACAGGCTGGCCCTCCCTCTTTAGATATGCAAAAACTCATTGAGGCAGAGCCTCCCGCAGTACCTGAGCCTATTGGAATCATCGAGCAAGCTGGGAGAATAGACTGGGCTGCAAGACTTCCGTTCTCTCCTAAGGGACTCACTGACGCAGCAGATTTATACATCGCTACGCAGCGGCTCACAAAGAATAACTATGAGGAGTATGCTCAGATTAAAGAGCCCACTTTCGCAGAGAAGTTTGCTGGAATACAAGCAGGAATGCCTCTAAAACCCAAAGTTTTTTCACCAAAGCAGTTGCGGCAGTGGGACGTAGAGAAAGTAGAGGACTATCTACTGCGTATGGAAGAGGAGTCCAAGCGAGGAAAAACGTTCTGGGCACAGGTATTAGAGCAGGGAAGCTATCTCCCTGGCTGGATGATGGAATTCGTAGCTACGGGAGGTATTGCTTCTTTAGGTCGTCCAGCAGCAAAAACTGCAGCAACGAAACTTCTCAAAGGTGCTGTAGAAGCCGTAGCTCGGACGGCAGCGATGCCTCATAGAGTTGGAGAAGCTATCCTAAAGCGACAAATTCCCGAGGAGATGCACTTTGGGAAGGATGATAAATTCGTAGTCGATGTAGAGCCTGACTCCTGGGCTACATCCATAGCTAAGGGCTGGGGTGAAGTCTTTATTGAGGTAGCTTCAGAGTCTACTGGTGGAGCGATTACTAAAGCTCCCAAGTGGCTAATGTCGAAGACAAAGTTTGGGAATAAGCTTTTAAGTGGACTACGGAAAGCTTACCTAAAAGCAAACCCTACCAATAAAACCGCAGACTTCTTCAGGAAGATATCTACTCAAGCAGGATACAGTGATTTAATCGGAGAGATGGGTGAGGAGCGGCTTGCTACCATCTTACACGCTATTGCCAATACAGAGGACTTTGGTGCGGGTAAAGATGCAAGCTGGTGGGAACGTTTGAAGACTGGCCTGAGTCAGGATGTAGAACTCAATTCGTTAGTTGTGGAGGGCATAGTTCTTTCTCTCCCCGCAGGAGCACGAGTGGGACTCTCCAGAGTGGTTAGTCCCTTCCGGCAAGAGACCCATGAAGCTAGACGTGAGGCTGCCTTTGCTAAGCAAGCCCAGAAGGAAGCTCGGGAAGAAGTACCCGCAGCGCTTATGGAGAAGATTATAAGAGCAGGGAAGGAAGGAAAACCTGAAGTTACGGAAGCTGCAAAACCTGAAGTTACGGAAGCTGCAAAACCTGAAGCTAAGCCTGTATGGAAAGAGCCCTATAACTTAACCGTAGGCCGAAGATGGTTAGGTAGGCTTAACAGACTAAAGAAAGAGCTAAGCATTGCAGATTTGAGTGAAACTCCACAAGGGAGAGCACTTCTAGAGCCGGGGGAGACCGCAAAAAGACCTGCTCAGATGGTAAGGGGAGATATAGCTGATGCGGAGCGAAGTATTATTGAGTTGGTGGAACGTCTCCCAGTTCACGTCACTACAGAAGCAGCAGAAGGTGCTTCTCCTTTATTTAGAACCCTCTTGCAGACAGCGAAGGATATACAAGAACTACGAGATAGACGTACCCGAATAGGTATACGGGAAATTCCTGTTGGGAGAGAACTCGTCGGACCCGGTGCCCTATTACCTTCTGAAGAGCGTGAAGGGGCTAGAGCTTTTGATACAAGAATTAATGCCCTGGAGCGGAACCTACTTACCCGATTTGAGCAGTACGTCATGGAGCCTCTTCCAACTATTGGGCCAGCAGCAGCAAGAGTAGAAGTGCCAGGTAAAGTAACAGAAGAGCTAATTGCTGAACCCCCTGCGGCAGGAGTTCCTGAAGAAATCCCAGAGCTTGTTCCCCCTGACCTTGCTCCCATAGGAGAGCGTGTAGAGGAGGAGATCGCCGTCTCAGGAGCCCCACGAGCTCCTATCTCTGAGGGGGTGGGGGTTACTATACCCCCAAAGGAGATCGTGGCTCCTGAGCCTTCTGAGAGCATTGTAGAGGAAATGCAGAGAAAAGCGGGCTTAGATGAGGAAGCGGAGGGACAATGGGATCGGCCTGCTCCTTCTCGGATCGTCTCTCCTACTACAATGGCTCAAGCTCTATCGATCTCTGATGTAGACCTTCCCTCAGCGAGAATCATTGAGTTAGGTAAAGAAAGACCTTTTACTGAATTTAGAGAAGCAGTGATTACTGCATCAGGACTTCCAGAAGCTCAGTTCTTCGAGCACATTGGAGAGTTTGAGCCTACTAAGGTATGGAATTGGATCAATAACGCCGTAGCTCGGGAGTTTGTGGACGTAAACGTAGCAATCCCCCGGGACCCGAGTGCATCTCCTATCGTCACACTGACTGAGCATACGGGAAAAGATTTAGCTACCGGACGTAATATCTCTCCGTATAAGCAGAGCTCTCTGATGGATGAAACCTTAGATAACGTAGTGTACTTTCAGTTTTACCATAAGCCCACAGAGCCTCTTACGGGGATTCCAATAGGTACTGCTCATTACGACTTTCGTTCCGCACCCCGAGCCGCTTACACCGCACTTTACGATAAGCTCTTAGAGACAGGTCAGGTACTTTTTACCGGGCTATCCGATAGTGGTACGTTAGTCGCTCTGAAGATCAACCAGCAGGGTAATGCAGCCGCTTATATTCAGAAGCTTAGAGCCGATGGAGTAGAGGTGCTTCCCGAGCTTGAGACAGCTATTCAGTCTTGGGAGCCTACAAAAGTGGCAGCAGAGTGGACTATGCACGAAGCCTCTAAGAAGCTTTTCGGTCCCAACTATCATACCTATTCTCCGCAAGACTTAGTAAAACGAGCCAGAGGATTTGCGGGAGAGGGAGCCACGTTAAGAAGCGATCTCTTTCCCGATGGCATAGCCTTTCAAATTAGAGCAGATACCCCCTATACCGAGCATCCCGATCATCCCTACGAGGATGGTGCAGGGTTCGTCACGCTTGAAGTCGCCAAGAAAATGTCCGAGTCCTTTAGTGGAGACCCTGAGTTGCATAGAGGGTTTAAGCTTTGGGTTAATGTCAGAGAAGGGGATAGAACACTATTAGAAAAAATCTATTTCTCCGTAGCTCCTAAAGACTTCGATATGCAAGGCGCAGAGATGGTAGCCTTTGAGTCCGCCTCGAAACGGTACGATGGGTACGGCTTAGATGTGTCCTATACCATTGGGGCAGAGGATGTACGAATCAAATTCGGAGATCACCCACAGGCGGAGAGCACCTACGCAAGCTTCCTTAGACAGACCTTTAACGATGCTGTAGGAGAAGAAGTACAAGAGGCACTGTATCAGGAAGTTGTGCTACCTACTGTAGAAGAATTCAATACGCTAATGGAAAGTGCTAAGGATCCCTTAAAAGCTGCCAAGCTGCTGCAAAGGAGATTGGGAAAGGGATTGGATGTAAACAGAGAAGGAGATCGCTTAGCCTGGGCAGGGTTAGCTCTTCATCCGGGCAATCGAGAGTATTTCGAGCAAATTCTTGCCGGTGAGATTTACGAGAGGACACTATCATTTCATCGCAAGAACTCTTCCAGAGCTACCTTAGTACCAGCCACCGGAGCTTACAGAGAGCAGTTAGCTATGGAAACCGGAGATGTGGTACCGGGTATCCTTTTACCTTACACAGCTAAAAGAACAGTTAAGAAAGGAGACTTGGTACTTGCTAACCGCAGTCCTATCGTGGGTGTAAGTGGGACAGTAGCTGCACAGGTACGGGGATTCCTTCCCCAAAATATGGGACAAATAGCGCTTTTACCTCATAATGTAGTAGTAGAGAACTTCAATGGAGACTATGATGCAGATGAGGTATTCATTCATACTAAGCTAAGTAAAACGCTTACAGATTACTATCAAGATCACTTCGATGACTATAAAGATATAGCTGCAAGTCTTACTCCCGTAGAGAGCTTGAAAGAAGAGAGTTGGCTCGATCCTGAGGATAGATTAGAAGCTTCCTGGAGATTCGGAGCAGGTAAGCCAGTAATTGGGCAAGTATCTAATCTTAAAGCACTTTATCGCATTCTGCAAGATAACCAGGTGCAGCTTGGCTCAGCTAAGTTAATCTCCGAGGAGCAAGCACAGGAGAATTTTATCCGGTGGTCTGCGGCATCCACTGATCCCAAGTTAGGACTTTTACAGCACTGGGGATGGTTTACTCCTTGGGGTGCTAAGGAACAGCTTGGGGGTAGAGACCGTATAGTAGCTCAGATGTTTGGCTTAGCAGACGTAAATTGGGAGACAGGAGAGTGGAAGATCAAGCCTGGTGCAGAAGCTAAAGTACGAGGGCTAAGCCGAGCAATAGATAAATGGCGTGTAACACGTATTGTGGCCAGTGCTACTCCATTGGGAGATGTCCCTGTACCCAGGCTGAAGGCTCTGAGAGCACACCTGGCAGCTGTAGTAAAAGATGATAAGCTTCCCAATCACGGGGCTTCTACTTACGAGCGGTTGTTTCTTGCAATGAAAGAGATACCTGAGCCTCTGAAAGCACCCTCTTACCTTAAAGCTCATACAGAAGCTCTAAGTCAACTGAAAGATAAGTACGGTAAAGTACCAGGGCCGAAGGTAGGGCAGCTTTTCAATCGCATTAAGGGAGAATACGATAGGGCATTGGCGGTACTGTATAGACAAGTAGAAGTAAATAAGTCCGATCCCTTTGGAGATCGAACGCGCTGGAATCCAGCCGCTAATCGTTTTGAGGTCATTCAGCAAGGAGCTAAGAACCGTATCCGTGATTTAATAGAAGCGGAGAACCTAACTGAAAAGGAGCTTACTGGATTGGGCTTGATGGCCTTAGAGATTCATCCCTCGCCTAAAAGTAGAGAGAAATGGTCACGCCCCATCTTTTTAGCCGTAGCACCCTGGAAAGCCGGACAGCCCGATTTATTGCGTGAATATGGTGAGCTTTACAACCAAGCCTATATGGACTTGGAGGGTGTAGGTGAGCCTGCACAGCCTAAACCTCAAACTCAAAGACTGTTGGAGCAAAAGGCTCCTGTGCCCTCTAAAGTAGTAGAGGCAGCTAAGGAAGTGACAAAGAAAGTAGAGGAAAAGCCCGCTACTTTTGCAGCAGGAGTTTTACCTATCCCTTCAGGAGCCCCTGCGGTACTGAGATGGGCAGCGGGAGAGAAAGGCAAAGTAAATCGCAAGATTCTGGACATTGCAGAACAGTACCCGGAGATGATTAAGTACTTCGATGGGATTGCACGTTGGGAGATCGGAAAGGATACTCCTGAGACGATTAGCGAAGCACAGCAAGTACTAAGGAAGTTAGAGCAGTATGGAAAAGAAGGAAGAAAAGCCGGTTGGTGGGCACGTACGATGCGGCAGGCTAAGCGTGTAGGCGAGCTTAATGCTACTAGGATACTGACTTATCAGGTGGGTAAAACTGAGGCTGGAAAACCTGTTTACGAACCTCTCAAAATTTTTGAGTGGGGAAGAAGACAGATTGGAGCAGCACTATCCAGGGTAGAAGCTCATAGATCGAATAGACAGGAACCTTTTCTTAAAGGTACGTCTACGCAGAAAGGCTTAGGAGCATTAGGTGATCTGGGATCTTACGAGACGATGGTAGAAGCCGGTGAAGTACTTACGCAGTGTTTAGAAGGAAAAATTGGAGAGGATGAAATCCCCTCTAAGTATGCTGCAAACACCAACTTTACCGATCCTTACAAGAGATGCCGCAAGGAACTGAATGATCGAAGAGCAAAGATGGGCACCTGGGAAAGAAACGAGGCTAAGATAGCAGAAATTGAAGCTAAGGGACCAGCGTATGGATCGTACGTGACTCTTGAGCTTGGACCAAAGAGAAAGGAGACTCGCTTTTTAGTCTATGGAGAAGCCAATAGAGTAGGGCACCGAGCTTTTCAGATCAGAAAGCAGTTGAAAGAAAACTATGTATTTGATGAGAATGGAGAGAAACTTTTCTACGAGTTTCAGCCCAACATTCCCCGAGACGGGGATTACGTGCCACATTTATGGGAGTCCCCGAGAGATTTCCGATTGGGTTGGGGAATAATGATGCAGCAAGCTTTAGCTCCTATTGCCGAGAAGCATGGAGAGGACTCCCCTCAATATAAAGCACGAGAGGAGAAGCTTTTAGATCAATTTAGAGAAGCACTATCAGGATTCAGAGTAGATGGGGCTCATAGTCTATACGGACAGTCACGGTACTTTGCTAACTTTCAGCACCGCAGAGCCAATATTCCAAATTACTCTAAAGATCCCTTTTTCTATATGGTCCGCTACATGGAGGGATTTGATAAGAAGGTTGAGTTAGATAGGATGGTCGTGGAAGCATGGAAGAACCGAGAGGAGATGAGAAAAGCTGGAGAGAGTAAGGAAGTCATTGAGATTTTTGATCGGTTAGTCAACGATGCCCTCGGTCGTCCCTCGAAGGTTGATCTGTGGGCATTGAAGTCCTGGATAGGTAAGGTACTAACCAAAGTAGGTATTCCTATTGACCAGCAGCGCCCGTTTCTTCAAGCTGCCTATTGGGAGGGTTGGTGGCGGTTCAATCAGTTTATTGCCTATAGACCCATTACAGCGGCTGTGAACCTCGGACAGGCAAGGAATACGGTACTATACGAGGGAGTAAAAGCATTTAGAAATGCTTTAGGAGCATCAAAACGAGGAACCCTGTACCAAATAGGAACAGATAAAGAGGGAAATCCTACCTATGGAACAGTACCTGAAATCGTAATGAAATACTCAGGGGTTTTCGATCAGATGACCCGCTCGGAGATACAAGACGTACTGAAGTGGGTTAAGAAAGGAGAGTTTGGCTACGAAGCAAGAAGACTTTTACCTAAAGCTCTCGGAGGACATAAAGCAGAAAGTATAATTTCATTTGAAGCTTTAGGCAAAGTGATGAACAAGTGTAGAATTACGCTAGATGGCTGGGGCCAGCGGATGTTTAATTGGAGTGAACGAAAGACTAGAGCATGGGCCTGGGCTACAGGATATGTAGCAAAGCGGGATATGGGTCTCGATCACAGAGCGGCAGTTCGCTATGGTAGAGAGTTAGTAGAGCGAGATATATTTCTGTTTAATGTGGTGGGGCGCTCGGCTTTTATGAACTCCAACGTTGGGAAAGTAATAGGGCGATATACCATCTACCCCGTAGGGCAAAATCTCTGGATGTGGAGAACTGTGAGAGAGTTCGCTAAGAACCCGTCCGATCGGAAAGCTGCCGGTAGGATCGTCAGAGTAATCGCTTGCGAAGGACTTATTAGAATGCTAAAAATGATTCCCTTCATAGCCATTACCATTCACGACCGATGGGGAGATGAGGCGTTAGAGAATTGGTACAGGGTGTACAAGGCTTTTGTCTTGGGTGATGAAAGAGAGCTAAACTATCTCATCACGAGAAACCCATTTATAGGAGCAAGCCCCAGTGAAGTCATTGGACTTTTAGTAGGGCTTGCAGGGTGGCCTGGCCCGGCTATGGTAACAAAAGCTCCAGCGGCTCTCAGAATGGCTAAGAAGCTCCCCTACGGGCAGGCTATTGGTATGCTCTATGATGTCTCCCAGAATGTATGGGGTGCTTTTGCAAAACATTTAGTTGGAGTCCGTGCAAAACGCAAGGGACCAGAGCCCAAGCCCGAGAGGTGGTACTAGTGATACGGGGGTTCCCATACACCATGTACCAGGAGGTAATATCCTCCTCCACCGAGCAGAAGAATAATGATTCTATCTGTAATAAGCAGAAGCACGGGATGAAATCCCATCTACACGGGGATGATGCTATGCGATTTAAGACGCGAAAATTAAGAGAACAGTGGGAGCTTAAGCCTAAGCTGCATCCTAGGCTGAGAGCAGTGCTTACTGCAGTGGATGCATACTCTATGTTTCACTTCGGTAAGCAAGTGGTAGTGACTTCACTTGTTCGGAAGACGAGTAAGAAGTCCGTGCACTACTGGGGTAGAGGAGCAGACATCCGTAGCTGGATTTATACTCCCTCTGAAGTGCAAGACATCGTACAATTTGTAGTAGAGAACTTTCCCTATGAGCACGCTCGCTACAAGAGCGCTGTGTTCCACAGCGTAGGTAAGGGGTTTCATATACATCTCCAGGTGAAAGGAGGTATGTAATGTTTGACATGCTTTCTGCAGTAGATTGGGCTCAAGTTATTGCTGTAGTGGCTACCGTAGCTCTGGGAGTTGTTAGCGTAAAGTACCGTAAGTACCTTCATTACTTCAGGGTGCTTGCAGGTCTAGCACAGGAGCTTAGTGAGGCTTTGGAGCCCGATAAGGATGGCCGTATAAGAACTACAAAACATGAGATCAGGAGAATCGTATTGCAGGTTGGAAGTTTTCTGGAATAGGGCACCTCAGTAAAAAAAATAGAGGGGAGAAATCAATCTCCCCTCTATCTTTTAGCGCTATTTTTCGGTCTCAAGACCGCCCTTCATCCTGTCTTTTCAAGGCACTTTTTATTTTTATATCAGACCCTTACTATGCTTCTTGGGGGCATTCTGATATAGTATGGAGAAGTCCTACAAAAGACAGGCAGAAAAATCCTTAACTCCTTTTCTTAACAACTACTGAAACAAGACACACTTTTCATCCCCGTAGTCTACCTCGTAGAGCGTCTGCATAAACTGATTACGGAAACCAAAGCCTATTTGGTCTTCGTAGGGTACTAAGAGCTTACGAAGTTCTCCTACAGTCCAAACCATATCCAATCTTGTTGCTACTCCTTTTTCTTTACCGAGGTCTTTTTTCTCAGTCATCTTTGTGCTCCTCACAGCGACACTTTCCTCCACAAAGATAGCAAGTTTTCTACAGATGGCCTCGAACTTGCTTTCACAGAAAGATAGCAAGTCATCTAATGTCTCTGACAACTCAGCATTGATGGCTTTGAGTCTATCGTTCTCTGCTTCTATTATAGTTTGGCTTGCTTGTTGCTGCTTACATTCTTCTGAGAAGGCTATATCTTCTGCTATCTGTTCCGCTAAGGTTGGATTCTTCTTTAACATCTTAGTCTAAGCTCCTCTCAGTAAATATGGCGGTAATGGCAATCGGGGCCACGACCAGGCCGACAGATGTACGTCCATCCGCCTGAGAATGGCCGTAGCATCATGAAATACAGCCATACTGTCCATGCCGTGATCACATTCGTGGTCTCCATGATATACTTGCCGTCTCCATCCGTGTAGGAGTCGCCACGCCCCACACCGGCCAGATGGCTAATATCCAGAAGCCTCTTGACCCACCGTTGCCTCCTCCAGTTTCGAGTCTTCACGGAATACATTGTCAGCCTCCTGTGTTTGAGGGTTGCGATTGATTTTGGAACCTGGCGGATGCCTTCACATCCGCCAACGCACAGGAATTTCACCTGCCTTAATCCATTCCGCCCTCCTCCTCCATCCTACGATCATACGTTCGCACCGTCTTGCCATCTAAGGTGATACCGGCGGTGCGGTAGTTTTTGTCCATCCAATTTTCAAACTGGTCAGTGACCTCTTCAAAGGTCTCAGGCGTATAGTCCAGCATCATGCAAGCACGAGGATAGTTTTCATCCCACTGCTGGAAGAACCCACCCTTAAACCCCTTGTCTCGGTAATGCTCAAGCGTGAAACGAGCACGCCAGCCCCAGATGCGCACGCTATTCACGCCGACCAAGCAAGTACGGAAATGACGTACACGCTCTAAGATGGCTTCTGGGGATTTATTTCCCTGCGCCCAGCCGATATATTCACAGGAGTTTCGCCCGAATGCCTTTGAGCGAGTCCCCGTGACGATCTTCCATACGACCGGGTTCGCATCTGCCCACTCGATGGCCTTCGCCAACTCAGAGTCAGTCGTCTCGACCACTGACATGATCTCGCTCTGGAAGATCGTAGTCTTCATGATGATCTCCTTTGTTGTCATCCGTTACCTCCTCCCTTGATCTGGTGAACGTATGCACCACTCAGAAGCGCTTCTACTTTAGCATGTCTGGTGGCCTGATACTCAATCAAAAACACTCTGAGTCTGCCATCTGCATCTTCTACACTTTTGAGAATTTCTGCATCGCCCACAATCCTCCAGAGTTCATGCAGAAAGCTATCGTTGCAATCCCTGACCGCAAAACTCCGTGCTACAACGAGGTCAGAGACCTTGAAATACCCCTCGTACTTGCGTGATGGGACGGAAACGAACCATGAGGGAGTAGCGCAACAGCAGTAAGTATCCATGCCGTCCGTTGTTCCCAGAAGACGCTCGCCGTCCCCCCACCATTCTGGGGTTGTCACTATTTTCGGCCTACGATTATCTCCTTCTTTCATTTCACTCCCTTCTTGCAGATCTGATCAGATTCGATAGCTGCATACAGGTCCACCTCCCACCATGTGGTGTATGTGCTAATGATCTATTCTCCTTTCACTTTAGCAATAGTAGGAGCCATCTTAGCACACCACCAAATCATAGTTGCTTCATAGTGTGCAAGGTCACTATCATAATCGCAGCGGTATGGAAACCCCTCGGCTATCTCTGCTCTGAGGATCTCTAACTTCTGTTTTAATGCTCTGTTGGCTAACTCCTGTTTTAATGCTCTGTTGGCTTCTTCCAGAGAGAAGACCTGTGACTGGAAATCATCACAGGTCTCCCATGCCAGTTCTCCTATTGGTGTGATATTCACTATATGCCCCCTTTCGCTCTGGCGATAGTAGCACGAAGTATAGCAAGCACACTATGCTCGATACCTGTAGCTTGCTCTAACATTTCGTAGTACTCTGTCAGCATCTTAGGTGCAGCTATTATAAGATAGGCATCCTCGTGGCTACGTACATCACGACAGATTACTGGTCGCTTGTCCTTCTCTTTTTCTCCTAATACTGTACCCAATCCATCGTAAGTCCATTGTTCTGGCTTATGTTCCATCCGTCTTTTTTTCCTCTTTTTTGTCTTCTGTGTCGAGAAATTCACGGTAGCGATTAAACTCAAATGTGATGGCATGTAGGAAGTTCACAAGCAAGGCATACCGTTCCTCTGTAGGCTGTGTCCTTTGCACGATGCTCAGAGCCCGATGGAGGTAGCCTGGTAGGTCTACTGTCCATTCGGGCTCATATTTGATGTGGTGGGTTTGGATATTCACAGCAGATTCCTCTTTAGAAATGCCTTCTCCTTATTATGCTCCCGCTCCATATACTTCGTATAGTTCTCTATCATCCTATCGAGAATCTCACCTACTGTAGGCTCTCTCTCAAGCTCTACGGCAAGCTCCTCACGAGCCTCAATATAGTCATCACTGTTCACTTGTATTCCTCCAGTATAAAGATTGTCAAGCTCTAATTCCTCAGAGAGAAAAATTCCCGGCAAATGTTCTGAAAGATGCTTGAAGAACTGTTCTTTGGGGTTATCACAAGTACCATCTACCTTGAATGTGAGATCAATCCTAACTTTTAACTCATCCATATAGCCCAACCTCCTTCATTATTTCTTTGCCTTCCAGACTCCGATAGCTTTCCTTAGACTGAAACTCTGCTACTTGGCTTCTGCTTAGAAGTCTATCTACTACATCAGCACCGAGTTTAGATGTAAGAGTAAGGCTGGATGCTGTACTAGTACAGATTGTGGGTAACTCTTGCTCATAGCGAGTATTGAAAAGCATTCGTAAGCGAGTTCTTATCCATTCTGAGGAATATTCCTTTCCTAAATCATCTAAGATAAGAAGCTCCACGGATAATGCTTTGGAGACTGTCCCATTATGACTGTAAAAGGACATGTGCAGCTGATCTAAGTAATAAGTCACATCCCATCTTTGAGCACTAATCAGATATTCTCTACCAGCTAAATTATGGTGTGGGTATCGCTGGATAATCTCTAATAGTGTTGCCCATGCCAAATGAGTTTTACCTACCCCATTTACCTGGCTTCTGAACAGCAAGCCAATCCCTCTCTGCTGGCAAGCTTGCCATTTCTCTACGTATCTCTGTGCTATATCGTAAGCTTCGGGCTCTCTCGATCTGTCAAAGTTGCCAAAGGTCTTGTTAGCCCAAGAGGAAGAGAAGTTAGCTTGCTTTGTCAGCCTCGTAAGTATATTTGTCATAAGCTTCTTTCTCTCTCTTCTATTACCTCTGTATGATCCTTAGCAATATCCCATATCCCTAAGTGCCAAAGATCGTGAGAAGACTCCTGGCATATCTCAGAGAGGTGAAGAACTTCGTCTCTTGGAAATACTTCGCCTAAGTCTTCCCAGTTTCTCGTCATTCTGATTGTTATCATAATATAATATGCCTCCTCAGGGCCTCTGGTGGCGTACCCTTATACGTCCCAGTCCTTGAATTTGTCTCCTTTTCGAGAGCCTTTAGAGACCACCAAAGGTCTTCAGCACTACCATCCTTTGGTGCTTCTCCAAAGATGTCCAGGCACCAATTCGTAATTACCTCATCGAAATGCTTATAATATATATTCATGTTCATGGTCTTTTTTCCTTCCTTTCATACTGCCCAATTACTCCTTCTAGCCAACTCCGTAACTCCTCATGCCTTCTTTCAAACTGCTCTCTGTAACCATAGTACCATCCCTCTTTGTCTCGGTCATTTAGATAGGCAAGCAGCTGAGTGAAATGAGTTTGTCTCAAGCCTACAACATTAACCTCTTTGACTCTTACCATTCTTCCCCTTTCTTTCTGTTTAAGGGCGGCTTGGCCGGACTCCCCTTTTTTCTCCAAGCTCTCGAACGCAAGCAGTCTCGGCACCGTGACTATCAAGCTCCTCAAAATCAGCACAGCCCTTCTCGAACCCCACCAACCCTTGGGCGCATCTACGACATATCCAGTAGTGAGCGGTGCCAGTGTGCTTGCCATAATTGACGCACCTATCGCTAATCTCACTCATAGTTTACCCAACTCCTTCCTTAAAAGGGCGGCTTGGTCGAGGCCGCAGGCTCCTCTAAGAGCCAGGAAGTCTTCAGGCCCCGAGCCACAAGCCGCCCTTGTCTTTATATACTCCTTATTCAAATTCTATCTTGCCATACCTGGAGGCTATATACCCCGTAAAGCCTATATCGTAAGCAATAGGGTCTCTTTTAGCTAACAAGATAGAGAATGGCAAGGTAGAGAATGGGTTACAGTTTATCTCTTCTAAGGGAAAGCGCTCGTTAAGCATTTCATCGTATTCCTCATAGGCTTCTTTCTCAGTCATCTTTGTGCTCCTCACAACGGAGTTCTACTTCCTTGCTATTTTAGTAGTGCGGCTTGGCCGGTATTTAGTCCGGCTGCGTCTCTACCCCGTTTCGACACTCCCCAGCTTTGCCGGGGGCCTTTATCCGGCCCTCGTTCTCTGCCACGCTGCAAGCCGCCCTTTTTTCCTCTAAAACTCGCTGTATTCGGCTTTAAGCCGTTCATCTATAAACTTCAAGCGATCTATAATAGAAAGCTCTCTACTTCCAGGCTCCGAGATACTAATCTCCCAACCATAGCTACCCTTCTGGCCCCGGGTTAGCTTTATCTTTACTCCACTGAGTTCATCAGGGTGTTCACGATTTTCTGCCATTGAACAGTCTCCTTGTCTTTTGTATTCGCAGAGGATTCCATGGGTCATCCTGGGAGGGCTCGATTACATACCGAGCCTTATTCGTATTTATGACTACTTTGTAGCTACTTACTTTTATACCCTCAATCTCTTCTTTTCCCCATAGCTTCATGAGTGCTCCTTTTTCAGCAAAAAGCAGCTTGGCCGGACCCCCATCCCGGTCTCGACTTTAGCAGATCCCCAACAACACAACTCTACCTGCTGCAAGCTGCTCTTAAGTGAACTACTTACTTTCTAAGTATCACCCCCGAAGGGAAAGCTTGTCCTATCCTCTCCTTCAGGAGGAGGAATAATAACCTCTCCTTGTGGATAGGCAGATACACTTTTAAGATCGATATCTGCAAACGGGTAATCATACCCTGATACATTCCGATGGAATACGTCAGCTATGAACGGGTATCCCAAGGCCTGCTCAGCCAATACCCGAATAGCTATCTTTCCTCCCTGACTCTCAACGATCTGCTGAAACTCATCCCCCAGCACATTCTGAAGGAACTCTTTGATGCGCCACTTATCGTTTGCCCAAAATCGATGTTGCACATCTCGGTTACCTTCTGTTCCATTTGCAGGCTCAAAGTTGTCTATTCGAGCCCACATGTCTACATAATCCTGACCTTGGAACTCTCCCCACCTCCATACGTGGAAGGTATAGGTAGCTGGAGCGATGGGCTTAGGCGGATCGAAGTCTCTTTTATCTCCTGCCCAGGGATCGTTTCCTTTTTGTTCTTCACTATAGTCATCCAGTAGTCCTTTACTCATCTGTCTTCTCCTCCATTTCTAATAAGTATTGCTCTGTGTGATGGATGAGCTTTTCTATACTGTCCTCTGTGAACTCCTTATTGTCAACCATTTTATTGAGCTTGAAACGCTCGATATCTGTAATAACTGGGTGCTTAAGCAACTCGAGAAGCTTATCAATCTGTTCCTGGCTGGCTTCTCGATCCTCAGAGGAATCATATATATCCCAGGCAAAACCAAGATTTCGAGCACACCGAATCTTACAGTTTGTTACGGCTCCTTTTAGTGCATCAGCAATAGAGACCGGCTGTCCTATATTTTTGCCTGAGCTGTAAAACTCTATCTCGTTTCCGCCCCGATCTCCCAATACACGAGGAAGGCCATTGTCTATTACAGAGAGTTCTCCACGTACAGAAGTAGAGCCCCATTGCTGCTCCAGGTTCATAACTACTTGAGCCTCGCCTGTTTCCTTGAAACTCCATCCAGGAAACTTATCGTCGAGCCAGCCTCTTGCATAGCTCCACTTCACATAGTCGAAGAGGTTCTTTCCTCGTCCTTCTCGCTTCTTAACAAACGTCTTAGGAGTTTTCTCTTTTGCTCTTGCTTTAGCACCATTACGCAGTACCTCTGCGGTGGTTTCCCACCTCGACAGGGGTACTAGTGTTTTCTCTTCATTCACGCTGTTGTCTCCCTATCAATAAGCTTTCCAAATTCTTCCAAAGCATCTGTTTCTGCTCCTTTTGCTTTGGACTGTGTGTCCAGATAAACGCCATTAAGCTTACCTGTATACACCACTATCCGAAGATTATCCGGTGCTGTGAATTCTACTATGCCACCATCCTTGCAAACTACTGGACTATCTCTGTGAAACCGCTGGTTACGAGCTGCTTCTATGATTGCAGGGCTTGCAATCTTCCCTACAAGCTCCATAGCGGCGCTTACTGTGTTAATGCTTTTCCTGAATAGCACGAGAGAGGTAACTCCTTTCAGTACGTATAGGTACGTATCATCTAGCGCTAACGTTTGCTTCAGCCGCGTTAGATACCTGTCGACTAACTTACCTAATAAAGTAGGATTCTCTTTGTTCATTAGATTATCCTTTCTCCGGATATACCACAATCACACTTTCCTCTGTTTCCCTCGCTTTTACTGTCCTCTCCTTACAGTAATCATCCATTCAAGTTCTTCGTGTTCCACGAAACTCTATCAAACCATAGCAGGAAGCGTCATCTGTCTGGGCGTCATTCCCATTTGTCCGGGTATTCCATCCCATGTGCGCCCCTGAAGCACTCGTCCGGTGCGTTTTTTTCTGACTCCTCCCCATTGCTTAAAAAAGAAAGGGATGTGGGCTACACGACACTGGTCCTTGATGTCAATCACCCACTCTTCTTTGATGGGTCTGGCCCCGGGTCCCGACTCACCTCCGACAATGATCCAATCCATACCTCGCAAGTCTAAGTCCGACAACGGGCCAAGTAAAGGCTCAAGCGAAAGGAATTTGATGTAGGCATGAGTCTGCCTGAGATGGTCTATGCGAAAGGTATAGTCCTGATTTTCCACACTAACGCCCATCCACACATTGGGAGGCCAGTCTATTTCCGAATCGAGTTCAAGAAGCCGCTTGGAGCGTTTGGTGAGCACTTGAAAAGTGTGCCACGAAGCGCGGCGCATAACGTCAAAGACCTTCTGGATAAATTCCAGCGGTACGTCTTCGTGGAAAAGGTCGCTCATCGAATTGACAAAAATCATTTGCGGCTTTTTCCACCTCAGCGGCACTTCCAGCATGTGCTCGTGCGGGGTCAACTTGAAGCCATGGGCGTAATTGGGTTGCCCCGCGGCACGGAGTCGCAACGCCATGCGTTCTGCGTAGCAATGGGCGCATCCCGGACTGAGTTTGGTACAACCCGTCACCGGATTCCATGTGAATTCTGTCCATTCGATGCCTGAGCGCGTTGCCATAGATTATGCTCCCCTCATACTACTCCGGTCTTTACTGGTAACTTTTATTACGGTAGGGCCTGTAGGATCTAAATCTTTTGCTCCCTTAATCCGTCTCATGAATTGGGTTCCCATTTCTACTCCTGTTCTGGACGTGATTTACCACTCTTGTATTCGGCGACAATCCGTACGAAGTCATGGTCGTTCTCGACTGCTTTTTTCAAGATTTCGAAGATTCGCTCTAGGTTTAGGGGCAAATCTTCATCTCCCCATTCGAGAGTATCGATTTCCGTTTCGGGTTCCGAAAAGTAAGGTCGGATCTCGGGCACTACGTCCCAAATGACGAGTTTCACTCCGACTAGACCATCGGTGAGAGCCCGTTTGAAGACTACCGAACTTACGTTTAGGTGAATTCCCTGCATTTTAGAGTACTGTTCGGTATAGGTTTTGTACATTTCTTCTATCCCAAACGTTCTGGGTAGAACGTAATAATTCTCCTCGACAGCGCTCAAGAGACCGTAAAGTTTACCTGCGGCAACCGTTATTGGGCTACTCTTATTCTCTTCTACAAACTTCAGGAGCCGGTAGTGCCCTTTGTCTGTCGTTGTAAGAATAACATCACAGGCACCTTGAATATAATCAAAGTCTTTGCGCATTAAGTGTTACTACCTTTCTTTAAGGATTGAAATCTTCCTGGAGGGCGCGTCTGACGCTTCGAATGCCAACTCGGTCAGTAGTTTCGGGATTGCACGATTAGTAATTATTATTTCTCCATCATAAATGTAATCACTGATCATATCCCAAAACTTATCCGGATTATCATCCGTAGAGAGAAGCATCGAAAATAAAGCATAATTCAATCGACATAACTCTAATCTAAAGTCTCCTATTGCTTGTACCAAACGAGAGTTCATGATATTCTCCTTGTACGAGAGGTCAAAAGGAGAAAACATAGGCTGTAAATTTGAGGCTTATGCTTTCTCCTTTTTCCTCGAGCTCTTATGCTACTGCGGTCAGCATTGAAGGGACTGGCACAGTCTTCTTTAGGATACAAGAAAGCTGACTAAGGGTATCGAGATGATCCTCCAGACCTAGGGAGATACGGACTCGGCGTAATTCATCCCTAATCTGAGCAGGATCATTACCTACCCAGCCTATTAACCTTCCATCTTTTATAATCGCCATTATACTTTACCTCCTCTCCAATATCGTAATCCTACATCCCCGGTGCTGCTCCAGCCACAGCAGCCGAACTGCTATCTTTACCCCCACTTTCCGTGTCAATACTTCCTTCTTGTCCATCTTGTCCATTTTACTTTACCTCCCAAGTAGATCGTAACACTTACCAAGTAGATCGTAACACCTATCGTGCTACGATCTACTCGGCTCGTGCTACTCTCAGCGCTCACCTAGCTCCTCGGTGATGCTAATCTGCTCCATGAGCCACTTACTCCCTGGCTCACTAGCAGCTTCACCGGCTACAATACCGATGCACTGGATGACTTCGCTACCCTCTACAGCGCTATAGAGGGCACCAGCATCAATCTCACCTTCGTAGATTCGGGCCCACCTGATTCCTGAGCCCGCTCTATCTGCCATAAAGGGGCTTCTAACGATCTTCATACTAAGTACCTCCTTTCTTGTAGTTATTAACTTACTGAAGCATTATGCCATACCAAAAGTGGATGTGCAGGTGCGGAAATGCTGTAAGTGCGGGTAGGTAGAAGAAGATAAGGCATAAATAGCGAGCACACACTATTTTCATACCCATCTGCTCACTATTGGGAGTTTTTTTATTAATTTGGCACTGGATTTTGTGAGTTATCCACATTTTTATGAGGTGCACCTCTAGGTTTTACCTATTGTACTACCTATTAGGATTGGGGGTGCTTTTGTAAGTGTCATAGCTTAATAGGGGTTAAGTTGTGGATAACTTTTTAGGGTAGGACACATGTGTCCTAGGTGTTGACAACTTTTGTCCTACCCTATGCCCAAAATGTGGATAACTTTATCGGAGTTATCAACAGGTAGGACAGATTGTCCTACCCTATGTGGATAACTTAGTTTTCTTTTCCCCTGCTTGCAGACCTACAAGCCTCAGTAGAGGCTCCAGGTCGATAGAAGAGGGTTTACCATTGCGTTCATGCCGCTTCAGGAGTCCGTTCTGCTCCATCCTTGATATAGAGCGTCGTACAGTGCGTCTTGAAGTGCCCATATTCGCAGCGATGGTACCTAGTTTGGGGAAGACAATAGTTTCTTCTTCCCATTTGTACCTCATGAGGTGTAGGAAGACTAGTGCATCTCCGTAATCCATCTGGTCTTCTCTGATAAGTTTAGGAAGGAGGTCAAAGAAAGCATAGGGGATGTAGAGGCCCCCACCCTCTGGGGGAAAGGGACTATCTTTTGTAGTCCAGCGGGACTTATACTTAGGAACGGGTGATTGTGGCATGGTACCTCCTTGCAGTGGTATGGAAGCTCCTCGCAACTTCTACCACGAGGTGTAGAGCAAGGGGGAGGGAGGCTGCAAGTACCTCCCTCGATTACAGGTGGCCAGCCCAACCCTTCTTACTTTACTCTTTGAAAGGCTGCTTTCACTAAGGGTTCTGGCTCTAAGCCAAGAAGCTCACTCAGGACTGTAAATTGTCTCATTCGGAAGTAGTATAGGGCTTTCCCATGGCGAGTAAGTTGCTCTTTACTTTTACTATTGTTTTTTAGTAATAGCTCATTAACTGCAGCTTTGCTTAATAGATCATCTAATGCAAGGTGAATGATGTCGGAAGCTAAGTTGCGGTAGGGATCATCTTTACGGGGGTTGGGCTCTCTTATGCTCATTCTGTATCCCAGACCTTAATCTTTCTCACGCTATCTCCTTACGAGTATGAGAGTTTTCATAGCATCCCATATCCCTAACTTTTTCATTCGAGTAATGTATTCATCGGAGGGATAATACTCTCCCCTGAGCCATCTACGTACCGTGCGGGGATTGCATCCAATAAGCTTAGCAATAGCGGTATGGGCTAAAAGGCCTACGATCTCCTGGAGTAGGATATCTGCTTCCCGTGCACCATACCAAGATGTTGCTACTGTTTCTATCGGTAGACTTTCTTTTCTTAGTTCTTTAGACATACTTTTCTCAGTCCTCCTTCCAATAGAGGAAGGGAAAGAGGGACGAACAGCCCTGCTGAGCAGGGGTAAACCGTTACCAGCTTACAGACCACCAGCACGTCCCACGCCGAGTCCTTACTCTGTGGTCTTCGCTCCCGTATAGGTTTAGTTTGACCACTCGCGGCTGTTAGCTAGGCAGCGTTGAGTCTAAACCGGGATCTCCCTGAAAGGTATTTCGGGTCCGACTGGCTCAAGAAGCATGGCGGTCTCACCGATGTAAGCGATCCTGAATGTGTGCTCTTTGACGACTACGCATTCTCCAAGTGTAAAGATCGTCCAGTGTTTTGGAACACGGGATCCATCTGGCCGGAAGAGTGTAGGATCCGCATCATCTGGTAGCGGCGGCAGATCTTTCGATACGATCAATCTCTCGAATCTGTTTGTATCTGGGTTCATAGTTTAAGACCTCCTGTCATTTTTCAATATCCAGTACAAGTCCTCTGCAGCCTTTCTAGTGTTCAGTCCCATAATCAGCTATGTCATAATGACGTAGGACCTCTTCGGATGTTTTGATCCATTTGAAGGATACAGGGTGTTTGTTCCAATCCCTGATATATCTGTGAATAGACTTCTGTAACGTAATTTCACTTGTGAAGCTGCCCCGTCTTATTCTCTGGCGAGTCAGAATAGAAAACCAAGCCTCAACCATATTCATCCATGAGGCTGATGTGGGCGTGAAATGACGATGATAACGAGGGCGTCGTTCAAACCATTTTTCCACCTTGGGGTGCTTGTGGGTTGCATAGTTGTCGAGAATAATATGGATTTCACCTGTTGGATATCTCTTATCGATCTCGCGCATAAAGCATAGAACCTCTTGATGCCGGTGACGCTTTGAACACCGGCCCAGGACTTCCGGTTCGGTCAGGTTCAAGGCCGCGTAAAGCGTAGTCGTTCCGTGCCGTTTATAGTCGTGAGTGCGGGCTGCCGTGCGTCCCGGACCAAGCGGCAATATTGGCTGGCTCCGCTCCAGAGCTTGAATCTGGCTCTTTTCATCCACACTGAGAACTAAGGCTCCCTTATTACACTCTGGACAGTTCATCCCAGAGAGATAGTTAAGTAGTAATGTCTCCAAGACTGTGAGTCCTTTCCCTCTATAGGTTTAGCGGGTTATACTCCCAAGGGGTTGAGGTTTTTTGTTCTACAGTTACAATAGTATCGTTGTGTACTGCACCGTGAGCCACCAACAAGATTTCAATAATCTCAAATCCTCTATTTTTTCCGAAACCATTGCTACACCACCCAAAGGAAATTGTGAGTCCCCCAACTTTTATCTTATCACAAATTCTGTTCTTTACCCGACTGTAAAAATTGCAAGAGGTGTCAAGTTGTGTCGCTTTGATACCCGCTTTAGCATAGTGCTCAGTGACCTGTCTGTAGCTGTAGGGGGGGTCGAACAAAACCCCATCATACGTCCCTGTTAGTTTTTCTACAAATTCTTTTGCGTCCAGATGGTAGTTTGTCGGCATTTCTGGATTAAGGTCATTAGTGATTTCAGCGGGGCTATGTAATCCTGCGTATGGGTCAACCCATCCTTTACCTACCCTATACCGTTCAAGTAACTTGGCGATAGGTTTGATAGTGAATGTCCATTTGTTGGGCATCGCCCAGGTACGGCTTATACGCATTACTTCTTCTCTCTGTCTCTATGTGGGGTAGCTGAATTCTCTGTGGCATAGTGTTTCCACCTTTTCTTCTCTGCTTCATTGTATGCTTGTCGTGCTATCCTGAGATACATCACCTACGGATGTTCTAAGTGCCTTCTTGCAGGCCTCGGTCTTGTCTTGCTGTTTACTTTCTCTCTTTTCCTTTCTAAAGTAAAAAGTAAAGTAAGTACCGCCTATTTCGGAAGGGGTATTACACTCCTTGGGAACTTCAAGGTATTTTAGGGTTAGTTTCTGCCTTAAATAATCGGGGTAGTTACTCATAAATTTACGAGAGTAGCCTTTCCGGTAGTAATGAGCCTTGGGAGTGAGTCTGACATCTGTTATTTCAACCAGTATATCACCTTTTATGTGGCGATAATGTTCACCGATTTCGTATGTGGGGACTATAACAAGAGGGGGTTCGAGAAAGAAAGACATCTTATTTCCTTTCCTTATGGGTTGAAGGTTTCATGTCTCAAATATAACACTTTCTTGACACAATGTCAAGAAAAAAGGACGGTCTGAGAAAACTTTTTTTCTCATTCAGAAATTACTTGACATACGGCCAGAAATTCCGTATATTTGAGCATTGTAGACGATGTGATCCAGTTTTCTGTTTTAGTAGCCCCATCCACTAAAACAAGGATTGAAATAGCACAATGAAAAAGGTACGCTTTCAGAGGATAGATCACATCGTCTACGATAGTGTAGAGGAGGCCCAGGACGCTGGCATTTCCCCCTATGAAGGGAACTGGCGTCAGGCTTCTCCTGGAGACTGGGTAAAGACCGATGAAGATCCCTCCAAGGTTTTGCAGGTTTTAGCACGAGGAGCTTTCTGGCTGCGGACTTGTAGCGGAACGTATGCTACACGTCACTCGGCAAAGCATCACGCAGCCGGGAACCGTCTCACTGCTGTTCCTCGTGAATATCGGTACTCTCTCACAGGATATAGACAGGGAGCAGGTAAGAAATTCTCCGCTAAGCAGCGAGCGATGGTGATGTTCTTCTGTCAGGGAGCTACTGTAGGGGACTTAAGAGCTACCTTTTTGAAAGTCTATAAGCGCTCACCTGGCCCCAATGAATGGCAGATGTATTGCAATTCGCCAAAATTCTGGGAGGCTGTAAGTATGGAATTGAAGCAGGATATGGAAGAGGTGGGAATAAGCAAAGGCTATCTTCTGGAGAAAATGAAAAGTGCTTTGGACTCTAAAGTTGTTAAGCCTAAAGACTTGTTTGAGATGGCTAAGCAGGCGTTAGAGTTACACGAGGGGCGGCAGCCAAAGGGCATTGTACCCCTATTCGGTAAATTTGCAGCAAGCGCAGAGGATGTTCGGTTTGAGGAAGTTGAGAAAAAGGAGATTGGGGATGGCAAAGAGAAAAAGCTCAAAGGGCAACAAAAAGAATTGGATTCAGGGAGCGATTAAACGTCCTGGGGCTTTCCGTGCCAAAGCTAAACGTGCAGGGATGTCAACAGATGCCTATGCTGGAGAAGTGCTCAAGAAGGGAAGTGGTGCCTCTACACGTACTAAACGGCAAGCGGCTTTGGCTAAGACGCTGAAGAAGCTGAGGAAGAAAAAGAGGAAGTAGAATGCACTGGAATTACACAGCGAGATTAAGGTATTTTGTGTATCATCTCGTATATTACCCTAAGTCTTTTCTTGCTTTCCATCGAAAGTACTGGGGTGAGTATCGAAGGCTCGATAACATGATGCGGCTGTGGGAGCGCCTGGGATATATTGCGGTGCCCCCAGTAGATTGGGAAAAGGAGTAAAGGCGTGCCTCACGAAGCTTTGAGAAGACACATTAAAATATAGGAGAGTGTGATATGGCATATAACTTACATACATATAATTCAGCAGAGGCACTTAATCTCCTTTGCGGTTGTGGCCTTACGTTTACACGAGTGTTGGTGAATACTACCGCTACGCTGGAGCTTCTGGCAAAGACAGCCGGTCAAACACAGCGGTTACATGGCTTATTTGTCACAATGGATGCACAGGATACGCTGGTCATCGAGGATAAGGATAGCACAGCACTGACAGGGATTATGAACTTTCCCGCCGATGGCCCATTGGTGATTCCGTTTAATGCTCATCCTGAAAGTGCTGTCCAATCGGCTAGTGCAGGTCAGGGATTGCAAATTACCGTAGCTGGAGCTGGTAACTGTCGTGGATACGCTATTGTCTCAACGGGATAGAGGTTTTTGAGTTATACGAAAGGGGTATAATGCAAGAACAAATGAACGATGGAAGTTACCGAGCGCCCGTACCGCTTGATACTGAGGGGATATCGAATAGTCTTAGAGATCAGACGGTAAGGCGAGTCATCGTTTTTCGGGCAAAAGATTCCGATGGTCGCCCTACTCCTGAGATGCGGAGAGCATGGCGGCGGACTCGTAGGAATCCAGCTATTATTAGGTGAATAACAGACGGTTATGGACAAAGAATCTCAGCACATCATAGACCGGTCCCGGGAGTTCCGCAGCGCCCTCTTAGGGCATAGCCTTTCCGAGGACGATGCCAGGGAAATCTACGATACGTGCTTTAAGTCTCTCCCGCTCTTTAACTTTACTTTCCTTTCCGATGACTTTCGGGAGAAGTATGGCTGTCCCTCATTTCATAGGGAAATTGCTGATAAACTTCTTAACAAATCTGTGTCCCATCTGGTGGTAACTGCTCCGAGAGGGTTTTCTAAGTCTACTCTAATCTCTTTGGGCTTTGCAGCACATCAAGCAGTTTACAAACAGCAGCGGTTCATCGTGCTGTGTTCTTCTACGGAGCTGATAGCCCTGGACTGGACGAGTAAGCTTAAAGGAAACTTCGAGGACAATGAGCTATTGCTGAGAGCCTTTGGGCATTTGAGAACACGAAAGGTGTATGATGGAACCGGAACAGATAAGTGGACTACCAAAGAATTTGTCTTACGTCACCCCGACAACTTTTCGGTACGATTTAGGTCACGTGGAGCGGGTCAGTCTATCCAGGGCTCAAATCCGAGAGAGGGACGACCCTCTATTTTCATCTGTCATGCGAAAGATACTTTGATCTGGGAACGGGGAAGACTAATAAAAATCCAGGAGAGCAGATATGCAAAAAGCAGCTACGAGGCAAAAACGGTAAAGATTAGAGTGACTGGTATACCAATATCTGAATATACAACGAGAGAGCACTTGTTTTGGGCCAGAAAAAAAGTAAGGTGGTACGATAAGAACAGAAAAAGTTATTGGGAGTTTGAGGACCCCCAATGGGTGGAGGCGTGTGACTTAACTAGAGATCACTATATTGGCAGCCCTATAAACTATCAGGACTCAGAATTACGCCCAATAAAGGTCTTTAAGAATAGGATAGGTCGGAAGGAATACGTCAGGGAGATACCTAAAATATTTTATGATAAAGAATGGTGGTGGGCATTTGGTCTTTGGTTAGGTGATGGAAGTCTCAATAAAAGTAGGACAAATAAGACCAAGATTACGTGGTACTGTGCCGATAAGTACCCTGAAATAAAAAGAAGACTGGTAGATTTTCTTAGTAGGTATAGGAAAGTAACAAGAGTCCAGCGAGTAGGCTGTGAGCAAATACTGGTATCGTATGCAGACTTGAGTAAATGGTTATTGAAGTCTTACATTGACAAAGCCATAAAGGTTGCACCCGCTTGGGTTTATAAGCTTCCAGTCGAATATCTCAGGGAGATTATAAGAGGATACATAGATTCTGATGGATGGGTAAAAAACGCGGAGCCTGGGCCTTGTGTGAGAATTACTTCTATAAACTTAGAAGGTTTATTACTAATACAGAAAGCTTTAGCAAAATTAGGTATTCCTTCTTACATTAGAGAGGGTGCCGGGTCCCGAGTTGAAAAGTTTCCTAATGGGTACACTTCCGTATCTAAACAAAAATACGACATATATTTCAGGGATAATGTTGAGCAATTAGGTCTTACTATAAGACCTTCCACAAGATACTCTTTCAATCGTGTTTTCATCGATAATGGAGCTATCTGGAAAAAAGTAATATCTGTTGAAGATTGTGGTAATAAAGAGATTTATCCTATAAAGACTCCAGCACACGTATATTCTACGCCAATAGGATTGTCTCATAATTGTGATGATATTGAGTCCGATAAGAATACTAACACTCTCGAACTCAGATTCGCGAATAAGAAGTGGCTAAATAGTACCGTACTTCCTGCTTTGATCTCTGAGGGTGGGCGGATTGTTGTAGATGGAAACCTGATTCATTCAGGGGGACTGATTAACTCTCTTCCCGATAGCCCTCGGTGGATGCCTCTTTTCTACCAAGCCATAGACGACCAGGGGAATTCTATCTGGGAGGAGAAGTTTCCATTAGAGAGGTTAGAAGAGATAAAAGCGGATTACGCTGCACGAGGAGACCTGAACTCGTTTTTTAGGATGTGGATGAATGTTGCCGTAGGAGATGAGGAGCGGACTTTTAAGCTTACGGAGGAGAACTACCACAAGGCCTATCGGTCGAATGGTGTGCTGAAGATCGGAGAGGATCAGGAGCTTCCTTACTATATTTTCATTGGCTTGGATCCCGGGGGTTGGGGGTCCATAAAGAGAGACTTTACTACAATCGTAGTAGTAGCGCTGGTGCCTGGAGGAACAGCTTACGTTTTAGAGTACTTTCAGGGAAGAACCGATCCTACAGCTACAATAGATAAGCTCTTTGAGATCTGCCGTAGGTATACTAAGCCCTCTGCCGTAGGGGTAGAGACTACAGCGTATCAGGAAGCACTGGCATTCTATGTAAAGCAGCGCATGCGAGAGGAGGGATATTACTTTGTAGTTAGAGAGCTTAAGCCTCGTACGGCTAAGTCTGAGCGGTTAATGTCTTTGCAGCCTCGGTTTCAAACAGGAAGCCTGAAGATACGTAGGGGGATGTCAGAGTTAGAGGAGGAATTGTTCGGCTTTCCCAGAGGACGGCACGATGATCTATTAGATGGGCTTTACAATGCCCTGGAGATTTCTTATCCTCCCTCAGCGACTATGAAACCTCAGTCTCAAGACTCAGGCTCTAAGGATCGAGAGGAACAGAGGAGTTGGCTAGTGCTATGAAAAAATACCGAAAAAAGCCTGTAGCGGAGGATAACAGTTTTGATGTTTTGGAGCATACTTTCTTCTTTGGAGCACAGGGGGATTACGGTAGGGTACGTTTTCGGGAAAACGCCTGCACTAAGCTCTCCCTGGCTTTGGAGAGACCTTGGGCATACCCGAGTTATTTTGCCCGAATCGTTGGTTTTTCTCAGCAGTGTTTAGAGTTTATGAATAATCTTCTTAGGAGGATACGTGGTCCAAGTCCAGATTGGCACAGGCTGGGTACCGGGAAGAATTGAGCGAGAGAATGAGAAGACGGTAATTGTAGAGGTATTCCAGAAGCATAGGGAGACGGAAAAACCCAGCTTCTTTATCAAAGTTAAGAGAAATAAAATACGTGAGAAATGAATCGTCATAACGGTCTGCTGTAAACGCTGTAAAGTGAGCCGTACCTCTTAGATAGGGGGTACGGCTTTTTTATTGGAGAAAAATGGCAGAGAATCAATACAGTAAAGTTGCTAAAGAAAACTATGCGCTCTGGAAACGGTACAAGGATGCTCGAAGAAACTGGATGGTAGATCACGTAGATGAAGCTACCAAGTTCTACTTTGGAGCGCACTGGACGGACGAAGAGCGCAAGATCCTTAAAGAGCGGGGTCAAGCAGATATTGTAATCAACCGAGTGCGAGCAATCATCCGGTTTATGGTGGCCCTGCTTACCGCTAATAAGCCTTCCTTCCGTGCCGTACCCGTAACGGGAGGAGATCGGAAAGTAGCGAATATCTTCAATGAAATCTTCTCCTATATCTGGCGTATTTCCAAAGGCTACAAGCAGTTTGAGCGAGCTATCTTCAACTATACTCGTGCGGGATTGGGATGGTTCTTAGTGTACTTAGACCCGGAGGCAAATTGGGGTCAGGGAGAAGTAAAAATCCGGCAGGTACCGCTGAGGCACGTGTATGTAGACCCCTCCGCTGGTGAGGAGCCAGACTGGTCAGATGCAGAGGCCATCATTATCTCCAAGCGTATTCCACTGAAGAAAGCGCAAGAGCTCTATCCTAAAGCTAAGAAGCGGCTACGGCGAGCGGTCATGTCTGCTGAGGCTGAGGACTCGGATTTAGAGCAGGAAGATGAGATTATTTTCGGCTCGGAAGAGGTTGCAGATACGGATGTAGAGTTAGAGGGAGGGCAGGTCAGGATTATCGAGGCGTATAGAAAGAGGGCGAAGACGTTCTGGCTTGTTCTGGATAAGACTACCGGTCAGACAACTGTTTCTAAGAGTGCTCCAAAAGAGGAGGAGACAATACAGAGTGCACCGGTTCGGATGCCTTACATAGAGCGGACAGTTTCAGCGGGCTATGACGTATTTATTGCCAGAGAAGACTTACCGCCCCCTATTGAGGATTACCCTCTTATTCCCGTTATCTATGAAGATACGGAGAATACGCAGCCGATAGGTGAGGTAGAGTTCCTGAAAGGCCCACAGAAGTTCCTGAATAAAGCGATGAGCGTAACTATTCTCTCTGCTCAGGTAGGCTCTACGCCAAAAGTTTTACTTCCTGCGGGCTCGGTAGATAACATTGAAAATTTCCAGGATGCCTATGCGGCTCCAGGAGCAGTTTTAGAAGTAAGAATGGATGCTAATCCCCCCATTATCGTCCAGCCCATTCCTCTAAATAATGCTTTCTTCTCTATTGCAGAGACGATGAAGCGGGATATGGAGTACGAATCGGGAGCCTTTGGCCCGCTTCAAGGCGATCCATCGGATGCACCACAAACAGCTAAGGCCACCTTAGCCCTTCAAGAGTATGGAGCTTCTAAGTCGAAGCTCTCGCTGCGCTCTGTAGAGTCCGCTTTGACTCGCCTGGGACAGTCTACGATGCAGTTTGTCCAGGCTTACTGGAAACAGCCTAAGATACTAAGGTTAGTAACGGATGAAACGGAGCAAGAGCAAGAAATTGCCGTTAATCAGCCTGTGTTGGACGACCAGGGGCAGGAGATTGAGCGGCTGAATGACGTCACTGTGGGTAAGTACGATATTGCGGTGACAATGGGCTCTACCTTACCTACGAACAGGATGCTGCTATACGGACTGCATATGGAGTTAGTGGAGAAGGGGGTGCCTCTGAAGTATGCTTTGAAATACTTGGATGTACCTGATGCAGAGAAGATTATAGCAGAGACAGATACGGTAAAGCAGCAGCAAGCGCAGATGGAGCAGATGGAACAAGGAATAGAGCAAATGCAGAATGAGTTGCAGAAGGCCAATACCAAAGTAGAAACCGCAGACCGAGCGGTAAGGGATGCTCAATACTCTGCGAATTGGTCAAAGGCACTCAATCAATTCCGTGCGGATTTGGAAACGGAGCGTTCTCGATTCCGTGAGAACCTTCGTGGAGAGATCGCGGAAACCGTCAGGGATACCCTGGCTGAATTCAACGAGAGTCAGGCTCCCAAGAAAGGATAACAATGGCTGACGAGCTGAAAGATGCAATGGAGAATACCCTGTCTGGAGCTACTCCCGACATCTTGAAGGATGTCGAGGGCGTTCCCGCAGGCCCTCCGACAGAAGAACCGGTACAGGCAGAGGAGCCTTCCGTGCCGGCTGAGGATGCAACACTGCCAACAGAACCACCTCCACCTGTGGAGCCTCCTGAAGCAGTGACAAGTACCCTCAAGAAATATGGTAACGATCCGAACAAGCTTGCAGAGGCTTACAATGCGCTTACTGGCAGACTTAATGAGAGCCAGCGAGAGCTTAATCAGGTTAAGCCCTTCCAATCTTACTTAGACGATCTTCAGAACGATCCTAAGCTTCAGCAGAAAGTCTACGAGCACTATGCTGCAAGAGGGCAGGCCCCGGCACAGCCGGAACACCCTGCACCTGCGACAGTGCCTCCAGCTACTGCTCAGAGTGTGGGAGCCTTTATGCCCGAAGGGGAGAGTTTCGATCCATACGATATGGCTTCGGACCCGAACTCAAGCTCAGCAAAGGCTCTTCAAGCTTTCCTTACAGCGCAGCAGCAGGAAGCTCTGAATCAGCGCGATCGGGCTGCAGCTCAGAGGCAAAAGACTAAAGATGCTGCTACTCGCTATGAGGGAGAAAAGCAGAAGCTTATCCGTGACCACCCGGAGATAGCTCAGGAATGGGCGGACTTTGAGCAATGGGCTGCTTCTCCCAATCAGGTGAAGCTGGATAATCTCTATAAGCTGTATAAGCAGAAGGAGACGCTTCAGAAGGTTGAGACGGATGCCCGCGCGAAGGTCTTAGCGGAGCTTAACGCTAACGCTGGGCGAGTGCCTTCTGTCGCTACAGTAGCTTCAGAAGCAGAGGTAGAAACTGAGGTATCTGAAGAGCAGGCTTTTGCAAAGGATCTAACGAAAGTAGGTAACGCTGGAACATTGCCATTTTAATATAAAAAATAGGAGATTGATAAAATGCCCGCAGGAACTAAGGGAACGTATACGGGTGGTGCGTCTGGGGTGCTCTATACTGATCGGCGCAGGTTTGACTTAAAAGATCAAGTAGCAGAGCTAATCCCCTCGGCTACCCCCTTTCTTACGTTTCTCTCGAAATTACGGAAAGAACCCACAACGGATCCTGACTTTGAATAAATCTTGGAGTCCTTAAATCTTGCGGTATGCTGGAATATCCTAAAGCCCTACGTACTAATTAGGTAAGAATCGGAGGGATATATGGACAATCATGCAGGCAACCTGTTTTGGCTTGCAGGCTTTATAGACGCTGATGGTTCTGTGGGGCTGCATAAGCAACGCCAACCAGGGGGAAAAGTTACTTGGGTACCTTCACTGTCAGTTACAACTACGTGTGATCTAACAGCTGATCATATATCGGATGTCCTGAAAAGTCTCAACTTACCTTTCTTTCGCATGTTGCGGAAGGTTACGAAGCCAAATTGGACAGACAGACATCTCATTGAAATCAGAGGCATGAAGAGAATATCTAAGATACTCCCTCTACTGATTCCTCGCTTAGTAACTAAACAGCAGGAAGCTCAGTTGGTTATGAGGTTTATTAGCTCCAGAAAGCAAGTTCCTATGAAACGGCCATACAGTGACGAAGAGCTTGAAATGGTACTTGAGGTTAGAAACATTAAACGTGCCAGACACAAGTAAACAGGAGTCCCCAGAGGCCATGAGCAGGACTCTTCTAAAATTAAAAGAGAAGAGAAGATATGGTCCGACCCTTAGTGAAAGCTGAGGAGGCAGAAGGAACAGAAACTGTCTGCCCATCCCTTCGGGGAAAGTAACAAAAGTGACGATGTTCGAACACGAAGCGCCGTGGTTAGATCGTAGATTCTACTTGGATGCTACGGCTCAGACGTGGAGTGCTACGGATGCAGGTGGCACGCTGACCAGTCAGCCTGTTCAGGCTACTGTTGACGGCAGCGATAGCGTGGGTTGGTTAGTGCCTGGATTAGAGGTGTTAATCTGGGATACCGCAGATAGCCAGAGAATTCGTGCTATTGTTACCGCAGTGTCTTCAGATCAGAAACAGGCGGATTTCAGAGCGTTGTCAACAGCCTGGACAGCTACGGATTCCGTAGCGGATAACGATCCGATTTGGAATATCGGCTCGGCTTTTGAGGAAGGATCGGGAGCGGCAGAGCCTACGAGTGATGAGCTGACATTGGCTTACGGGAGTACGCAAATATTTAAAAATGCGTTTGCCGTAACCAATACGCTGCAAGCTACTCACCTCTTCGGTGGAGAGGAATTAGCTCGGCTGCGTGCTCAGAAGGAGAACGAGCATAAGATGGATATCGAACGTATGCTTGTTTTCGGAGAGCGTAAGGGTAATCGAGCTACTGCAGCGGCTCACTTGATGGGCACTACGCATAACATCCGCACTTCAGACGGCTTCATCGCTTGTATGGAGTATATGGATGGTCTTAGTGACTCCTGGGATCATTACATGTATTCCATTACCATGAGCACCTATACCTTCGATTCCTTCGTGGATGATATGGCGGAGGTATTCGAGTATGGCTCGGATACGAAGCTGGCGCTGTGTGGAAGTGGTGTGTTAGGCTATTTCTCGAAGCTCGGTAGCTCGGGCTTCCTGAATGAGTCTCAGGTGCGAATTACTCTGGAGCCCGGTGCGGAGGTATTCGGAGTAAAGATTCAGAAGCTTATCACACCGCATGGTACATTGGTATTGACTCCAGAGAAAATCCTCAGAGGTGGCAGTGCGGATGGGAACTACCAGAACTACATGATGGTAGTGGATTTACCTAACGTATCTATTCGGCCTCTAAAGGGTAGAGATACGCATATGGAAACGGCAGTGCAGAATAACGATGAGGATTTGATTAAAGATCAGTTTCTCACCGAGACGGGTTTTGCACTGAAGAATCCTAAGACGCATTCGCTCTGGATTTTCTCGTAAACTTTACACTCGAGTACTCGAGTGTAAAACCTCGAGTACTCGAGAGGAGTTTGGTATGAAGAAATGTTACTTTTGTGCTCGGAAGCCTACTCTACGGATCACGGGAGAGTTCAGGCATCAGTTTGTAGGGCATATCTACGAAACAGACGATCCTGATCGGATTAAGGACATCGAGGCTAATGGCTTCTTTGGAAGCTGGTTTGTAGAAGTGCCTATCCCTGCTGCTCCTGTGGATACTCGGCCTGAGGCTTTTTCTGTGAAACCTCAAGAGGTCCCAATGCCTTTTGAAGAGCTGTCCTATGCTCAGCTTCGGGCTCAAGCCAAAGAGAAGGGGATTCCGCAGTACTGGAAGATGAAGAAAGCAGCGTTGATTGCGGAACTTAAGGAATTGGAGGTAAGCGATGGCTAATCCTGTGAACGCAATGTTTAGGATGAGGAAATACGAGGGAGGAGGATTAGGGTTTGGCGATATAGTCTGTCAGCTTGGTCAGGCCTCCTTTACCTCTACCAATACCACTGTGGCGGTAGCAACGGATTTGGATGAAGTTATTGCTGCTGTTGCCAATCCAATGGGGGGAACAATAGATACAGAGGACTCTCCTACCCAGCCTGCAACGACAGTATCTTCGGATACGATCACGTTTACTCGTCAAGCAGCTGGAACAGATGCAGGCACGTTCTCTTACCTGGTTCTTGGTAGGAAAACTTCTTAACCTAGGAAGATGGAGGGACAGTAAAATGGCTAATCCGGTAAATGCAATGTATGCTTTGGAAAAATACGAAGGGGGCGGGCTGGCTGCGGGTGACCTGGTGATGCAGATCGGGCAAGCAAGTTTCACCACTACGGGAACGGAGAAGTCCGTAGATACCGATCTGGACACCATCGTAGCAGCCTTCGCCAATGCAATGGGGGGAACGGTTGATCCGCAGGATGCTCCCATTCAGCCCGATACTGAAGTATCTTCCGATGCTATCACGTTTACGAGGCAGTCAAGTGGTGGCTCGGGAAAAACCTTTTCGTATATCATCATTGGAAAGAAGACTACTTAATGAAGACACCCATCTCCGATATTCTGGTGAGAATACCCACTCGTGGTACGCTTCCAGAAGCTACAGTTAGAGCGCTGCTTGCGATACAGAAACAGTATCCCGATCTGGATATAGGGTTGACCAGGGGCACGCTATCTGTATCTGACGCCCGGCATAAGATTGTCAGAGAGTTCCTCAAGGGAAGTTGGCCGTACCTTATTATGATCGATGACGATGTAAGTCCAATGCGTCCCTTCAGGATCATTGAGCTTCCCGATTGGGAAAAAGACATCGTAGGAGGGATATACCCTGGCATAAAGAACGATGTGCTTCCTTACCCCCATTTGTACTGTGTGGATAGGCAAACGATGAGTCTTGAGCTCGTAAATCCTACGAGGGTTCAGTGGGGGAAGCACGTGATCTTCAATAAGTATAAGGGTAAGGAACTTATGTTGGGTGGTGGGCTACTGTGCATTCATCGCAGAGTTTTAGAGCATCCCGATATGAAGCAGCCCTTTGCTATGACTTTCGATGACGATGGGGTTATCAAGCATACAGACGATATAACCTTCTGTGCGAGAGCATTGGATGCGGGTTTTGAAATCTATGCAGACCCATCCTGCTTAGGCGATCATACCGGGCAAGTAGCGCTCTGGGTCATCGCTAAGCAGGTGCAGAAACTTTACGAACAAATAATGGAGGAGAAAGAAAATGTCAGACCAAACTAATCTTGACCAAATGTGTCCGGTAGCTGCTCGGATTGACTCCTGGGAAGGGCTTGGCACCTGGCTGGAGGAGATGCTTACGTTAGTTACCGAGCACAAGTTAGACATTGGCACTATTGCCACGTGGGAAGGAAAGGCAAAGACACTCGTTGAGGAACTTCGCACCGATCATCTGTCCTCTGGTACCAGCTATCAGGTATGGGCTACGGAGGTAGATAGTGACTTAGACGATATCAATGACTTTCTCGATCACATGAACCAGGACGGTATTCTCAGCGGTAATCCTGCTGTGGTAGATGGAACGTCCGATACCACCAAGTTACGGCTGGCTGGTACGGACATTCTCTATCAAATCGGTGGGAGAATCTACAAATGCTATACCGCGCTGGAAACCGAGCCGCCCACAGGGGAGATTACTGAAAATAAGTGGGGTGCGTACCGGATGGACCTGAACGCTTCAGGAACACTAACGGTTACGCGCAAGGCCAACCCGATGGCTTATGACAATGAGGAAGATGCTATCCTTAGTTTGGCATCTGTCGCTCGAACGGCTAATAGTATTGACGTTGGGTATCTTGCACTCGATGCTGCCACAGGCGGGTTTACAGCGCAGACCGATAACCCTGAAGTCGGGAGTGCTGCTGTTGATGCTGTGACTTATACCGATGTTCACGTTGCGCGGTGGCGGAATGGCTTGAACACAGCAGCTACAGTTGCAGTTGCAGATGGTGCAGCCACACTGAACATCAGTGCCATCAATGCAGATGTTGATGGAGTGAAGCTTTCGGAGATCGCTGCAGCGGCTACGCAGGCATTGGATGATGCCGATACAGTTACCCATACTAAGTGGGGTGGGTGGCTGCTGGTTGTCGATCCGGCTGGTACGGGCACTTACTGTCTTGCAGCTGATGGAGTAGCTGGGACAGCAAGCACGATGGCCTACGCCAATCAAGCAGCGGTGGATACAGCGCTCGACCTGGTACAAGAGCGTATTCCGGCAATGTGTTGCCCGATTGCTCGCATCTATCTGGATAACACCAGTGGAGCAAATGCCTGGGTGGGAGGTACAGACGATTGGGACCACGATACAGCAGTAGCTACGGCTACGGTTTATCCTGTGGTGCACTCCAGAGTAGCAGATGATACGTACTCGATTATTCGTCCGACGATTCCAGCTTCCATAACGTGTGATGTGCCTGCGGGCATCGGATCGGCTGTAACAGGAACGGCTGTAGTGGCTCCTGAAGCTTCTACACCTGGATCATTAGCATAGGGAGATGATGATGGCTTATACTCGTAGAGGCAAAAGAGACGGTACCGGGCCGCATAAGAACTCTTACAGGCGCAAGGTGCAGAAAAAGAAAATCGGCAGGCGTGGGCAAGTTTGTAAGAAGGGGAAGAAATGACCTTTGGAGAGCAGAAAATAAGCCTCTCTCGTAAGGTGGGGGACCCTATCTCTACTGCGGGTGACGACGGGAGTCGGTACACTGATGCTATGTTCGGGGGTTGGCTTAACGAGGGGCAGATAGAAGTAGCCCTGAAAGCTCCTGACGAGGCGCTGTGGTCTCTAACGGTGATGGTACAAGGTGCAGATGTGCCTACGGATGTTCCTGTGCTTAGGATGCTCTATATCACCTTTGAGAACGATGATGGGGATGAAAAGATAGCGTCTCAGGTCTCCTCATTACGAAGGGAGGACATCACCGATTCTAAGCAAGTTATTGTAGGTACCAGCGATGACCCCAAATTCTATATTGAGGGGGGAGAGGTAAAGTTCTATCCGGCTGTGGATGACACCAGCCACGTACGGTTCTATTTCATTCGTGAGCCACCTCAGATGACAGATGACGATAACATCTGCACGCTCCCTCCTCAATATCATAATGCAGTAGTCAACTATGCGGCTTTTCTCGCATTAGGTGCAAGTGGTCAGGAGAAAAGGGCAGGCTTCTATTTGGGGCTGTTTGACAGAGCTATGAAAAGCGGGAGAGCGTTTATGAGAATCCCGGGAGTAATCAAGCCACTGTCACTAATGGGGGAAGTAAAGTAATTGAAGAAAAAGATAGTGAAAATATCATGGTGGGTACGGTTATGGTGTAAGCATGATTGGAAACATTATCGTTTCTGTGATGTATGTCAGAAATGTGGGAAAGAATACTGGAACATTTGGTATGTCTAAGAGAACAAACTAATGGGGGAGGTGAAGTAATGGAGCTAAAAGAAGGTGAGTTAAAGGTCTATTATCAAGGAGACTTAGACCCAGAACTTGACGAAGCATTGAGAAAGGTCTTGAGACCCTTTGGATATAAGGAATGGGTTTCAGGATATTTCTTTGAAGGAAAAGTCTGGGATACGGAATATTGTAAGGAAGGAAAGTTAGTTGAAGGGTAAGGGATCTGGCTTTTGATAATAAAACTAACTCGAGGACGGAGCTATGTCAGTAACAGGTGTAGGGATCCCAGGGACATCTCAAAGTTGGGGAAACTGGGAAGTGAGAGGAGAAGATCTATCTTCTCAATGTGATGATTCGACAACCACATTCACAGTGGCTAATACCTACAAGTCTGGTAGTCTGACTGTGTATCTCAATGGTCTCCGTCTGTCCGATGAGGTTACAGAGGTCACAGGAACGACTTTCTCTATAAGCACTGCTCCATTTAGTGGAGATGTGCTGCTTGTAGACTATTATTACTAAGTTTATTGCTAAAAATAAACTTATTGCTAAGGAGATAAAAACAATGGCTTACGATTACGACATGATCTTTGGGACGGTACTGGTGCTGTTTATTACTGCATTGTTTGTGGAGAGAGCCTTAGCGCTTTTCTTCGGGCTGAAGTTGTATAAGCGATTTCTTGATGGTACGGGTCTGAAGCCTATTATAGCTTTTATCATCTGCTACTTAGTGGTCTCTCAGTATGACTTCGATGCGCTCTCTTTAGTGATGTGTCGAGGGAGTCACTTCTGGGGACCGGTAATCACCGCAGGAGTCATTGCTGGCGGCTCTAAGGGCGTGATGTCTATCTGGGTGAAAATTAAAGAAATGTGGGGGATGAAATGAAACGATACTTTATCCTTACAATTATTCTATTACTGCTTCCATCCGTAGGCTTGGCTCGGGGAATTCGGTGGGCTCAGTTGAATGAGGATGATGTGCTCGATTCTCTGATGACCGATAAATTAGGCTGGGTGGATGTGAGGGCTTATGGAGCCGTTGCCGGTGGAGACTCTGCCGTAAATAGAGTATCTATTCAAAATGCCATAGATGGTCTGGCCTCGGGTGGAGGATGTATATATATTCCACCAGGTGTTTTTGAGGTGGATAGTACTTTGGCTATTGCGGATAGCAATATAACCTTCCGAGGAGAAGGGATTCAATCGCAGATTGCCTGGACTATTGCCGGAAAAGTAGGTATCCACATTTCGGCATCGGGGGTTTCGATGCAGGATGTTAAGTTATATGGTGTCCAGCATACCAGCCTGCAGATCAGTGAGAAGGGCATTCACGTCTATGGGGCGGATGCTTCTAATTTCATAGATGACATTCGGATAGAGAATTGCTTCGTGGAGAATTGGGGAAAAGATGGCATTCTGTTGGAGTTTGTGGAAGACTTTGAGGTAGTGCATAACAAAGTGATAGATTGCTATGAGGGCGGGATCATTGTTTTATCCTGCCACGTTGGCAAGATAAATCAGAATCATATTAAGGAAATTATAGCGCCTGGTTATGGGATTGAAATTAGTGCTCACGATGGCTTAAAGAGTACTTACCCTGTGTGTTACGACATAGAAGTCTGCTCAAATATCGTTGAGGGTTGTAGAACGTGGGAAGCGATTGATACTCATGGAGGACATCATCTTTCTTTCATCGGTAATCACATTAAGAATGCACTAAGAGGAATTACCTTAACTTATGATGCGAGTGAGGTAGGCAACGAGAAAGCACCAGATTACTGCGTAGTTAAGGGTAACATCATAGAAAGAGGGACTTTGGTAGCTGCGGACAATGTACACGCTGGGATCTTTGCCTCGGGGCATACCGATTCGGCTGTAGCTATGGTAGGTTTGGTAATATCAGACAACACAATTAACGGTTATGGAGACAATGATTGTAGTGTAGGAGGAAACGGGGCAATCGAGGTTCGCACCACTCAAGGAGCTGTAGTAACAGGTAATAACATTCAGAATAGCGGTCGGCATGGTATTCTCCTCCGGTCGACAGAGGAGATTCTAGTCGCAAATAATGTAATTAAGACGGTCACGGGTACAGCTCCTGTCAAAGCAACGGGCACCATTACGTTCTCGACTAACCCATCTGATGGAGATACCATAACGATCAATGGAGCTAACTATTTCTTTGTCGATCCAGCCGCTCCAGCTACTGATTACGAAATTGATGTAAAGACTACGCTTCCTCTAACGTTGGATGAAGTGGTCAGCCGCCTAGATTCGACTGCGGGTGCTATAACCGGCAATACAACAGATGGTCGTGTTACAACGGCGACTTATACGGAAGATGGGGATAGTGTTCTTACGGTTACTTTTGATACCGGTGGTGTAAGTGGTAATTACTTTCTAATTGCTGCAAGTGCAGCTACTACATCAGGGGCTAATCTTACCGGGGGTGCAGTGGGTAGCAGTGGGATTTATGTGGACTATCTTTCAGGAGGAGAACTATGCAGCGGGGTAGTAGTTAATAATCTAATTGTACCGGGGAGCACTTATACAGGCATTGAGTCAGAAGATAATACTCATCCTATCGAATACGGCCCGAATTTTTTTAGATCCGTTAGTTCTGAATACGATATATATGGAAGTTTTACGGGTCCAAATTCAGGAGCCCCTACGATCAGGCATTACAGCAAAAGCACGATGACTTATGACTTACCGAGCATCGCTGCAGGGTCATCTCATACGTTTTATATGCCTGCTCCAGGCTGTTTAGCCAAAGTTTTTCTTCCGGAAGTTATGGCACGAAATCGAACCTTGACTTTGGGATTGAGAATTGAAACGGTGGCAGGAAACAATTACGTTGAAGTAACAATTAGCAACCTTACCAGCGGAGCGATAGATTTCGCTAATACAATCTGGACGCTTCTTTTGGCGAAATAGCTTGACTTCGTCGTATCCCTCGCCCTATTGATTATCCTGAGCGTAACGTGGCTATCCAAGCCCTCCTCAAAGTCTGGGATGGAACAACCTGGCAGGATTGCTATACGAGATAAGCAATGCTATGGAAACCACTAACTGAGTTGGCCGTTGGAACGTTCGTAGTAGGCTGGACGTATGAGAGAGGCTAATGAAAACTTTTTCTATCAAAGACTTTTCCGGTGGACTTGTTGAGCGTATCTCTCCTGAAGACCGGCCTCCACACACCGCGCAAACGTTAGAGAACTTCCGTATTCATACTCTGGGACGGCTGATAAAGCGTGCGGGCTACGATGAAGCCGATCTTGCCGATACCACCTACCGTAATAACGGCTTAGGTGGGGCTACCATTCGGGGAGTCTATGAGTTCTCCAGAGATGATCCCCACTCTGAAATCTTCTACGTAATTGCCGCATCGGATAATGTGCTTTACAAGTGGAGCCCCACAGGAAGTGGCACCTGGACAGATCAGGACCCGGGCGACGACCATTATCCCGGCACTTCTATTGATTACGATCCTCCAGACGTACCTCGATTCTTTACTCGGTTAGGAGTACTAAGGGTAGCTTGTGGAGATGGCGCAGCAAACTATCCCCTGTGGTATAGCTATATAGAACGAGACTTCTTTAATAGTCTCGAAAGCTGGGATGCCTATTATCTTTCCTTAGCTAAAGTGGAGACCGCAGATATTGCTATTAACACCGCTCGTACTGCTGCCACAGATGGCTCTCTCAGTGAAGGATATTACTTCTACAAAGTCTCTTACATCTACGATGGATTCCAGGAAGGATTAGCTTCAGCAGCTTCCTCTTCCGTCCAAGTGGCTTCTCCAAACGATGAGGTAGAAGTCACAATCAAGTTGGATTGGTCTGATCTTAACAAGCGCGTCTCTGCAGTACGTGTCTTCAGAGCTTATCAAACCAGCTCAGGGACTTTATCCTCAGATACCACGTTCTATTACCTTACAGATGTAGATATAAACACAGGTACCACAGATGCAAATTGGGCACTGGATACCGGGGACATTTACGAAATCACTATCTCAGATGACACCGATACGATTACCCCTTCTCTTGCTGTAAAGCAAGGACATACCTCAACAGCACTCTGGGCTAACTATAAATATGCAGCTATTCTGAAGGATCGGGTGTTCTACGCAGGGCTATACGATGCCGATGGCTTGCAAGAAGATATGGTTAAATATAGCTTCATTGATCCCGATGGCAATCACTGCCCTGATATTCTCACTGCTCTAAATTTTATCAACTTCTCAGGAGGAGATGCAGATCGGATTACCGGGTTGAGCACGCTGCTCGGAAAGCTTGTTGTCTACAAAGAGAACACCATCTACCGATTAAGCACAGGATCGGGAAACGAGCTTACGTGGAGCGTAGATGAACAATGGGGAAATACGGGCTGTGTCGCTCCGAATACGTTGGCGCATGCTGGAGATCAGAATTTCTTTCTCAGTAGAGATGGCGTAAGAAGCTATGATGGAGTGCAGTGTGTCGTAGTCTCTGATCCTGCCCTTACAGATACGTTAAGAAGTTTGAGTAACTACTGGGAAACAGCTTGGGGATTCTATTATCAGGTAAGAAAAGAATACTGGCTGCACATTCAAACAGCAGCTTCTACCTACTCAGTCTTCGTAGTCTCTGTGGAGACTGGCACCTGGAAGGAGTTTCAATTAGAGGATCAGATATTAGGCTATACACATGCCAGGGATGGCCGAGTTCTGACTACTGAAGGCTCAGACATTTTAGAACAGGATACAGGTACAGACGATAATGGCACGAGCATCGAGCCGGTATGGAAATCTAATCCCCTAACGTTGGATGCTTCTAATCTAAACAAGCTGTTCTACACCATATACGTTACGTATAAATCAGATACTCCGATAAGGCTTAAGCTTTATCTGGATAGGAGCAGTACGGCGGCTGTATCTAAGTCTCTTCCGGCACAGACTACAGATACTTCAGTTCTTCAGCATCTTCCGCTTGGCACTTGTGGCTACGAAGTAGAAATAGAAATATCTCTTGATACAGATCAGCAGGCAGGGAATACGCAGCTGGAGATCGCTGAGATTGTAATTGACTATTTACCCCTTAGACGAGTATGGACATGAAAATTCTGGAAGAGATAGCCCGTACTAAGCAGCAACTGGATCAGTTAAAGCTAAAGTCAGAGCAGGAGCTGGCTCGTATTAAAAAGCAGCTAACTTTATCGGAGACAGCCATTCGTTTTGATAATTTAGCCAACGGTATCGAGTTTGGCAAGGTATTGATAAATGATATGGACGAAGGGAGTATCATTCGGACCTCGCGAACAGCCGAAGACCTTGCTCCAGTAGTAGCTGGGTTATACTATACCAATGACTTCTTAGGATATTACGATGGCACAGACCCTTACAGTACTGATGGATGGAATGCTTATCTCGGCTCCGATGGAACATTCAAATTCGAGGGAGACGGATCGAATTATATCTCCTGGGACGGCGCAACGCTGGATGTGCGGGGTGCTATCAATGCAGACGACATTACCGCTGGGACCCTGACAGGAAGAACGCTTCAGACAGATATAGGTGCAGCCGGTCATTACGAAAGATTTGTCGTAAGCGCGGTGGATAACAATGCACACTTTTATGACTCGTCGAATAACGAGATTGTTACCATTGGTGGTAACATTTATGGGGGTTATCCGGGTCTTGCAATACAATCAGGAATGATTTATATAGATACTGACCTTTCGGGAACGGTGATCCACGCTCAGAATACCTACGTTGGCGCTGTCAATAACACTGTTATTGTAGGTGCAATATCCGATACAACAGGCTCGAATGCAAAGAATAGGTGTGGTGTGCAGGGATCGGCTACTTGTTCTGGGTTAAGCACAGCAATTGGAGTATGGGGTTGGGCAGCGGGTGGTGCAGCAAATTGGGCAGGATACTTTGATCTTGGAGATGTCTATATTGCCAATAACCTCGGTATCGGGACGACTTCCCCTGATAATCCCTTTGAACTTTTATCCGCTACCACACCTCAAATAAGAATTACCAATACGGATGCTACGGATTATGCAACCTTTGCAGTAGATACAGACGGGCAATTAGACATTACTACCGTAGACGGTGGTGGGGCTGGGGGGCATATTTGCTTGATGCCAGATGGCAACGTCGGCATTGGGACGACGGAGCCAGACACAAACTTAATGATATACGGTTCCAGCGGAAATGTAAGAGCAAAGGTAAAGAGAGGTAACAATACTCAACAAATCGCATATGTTATTGAACCAAATGGGGCATTCACCCCTACAAATGTCGTTTGGTTTACGGGGATGGTAGGTAGCTCAAATGATTATAGGATTTGGAATTGGGACGGCACTACCAGTAATTATCCTGTAACAATTTTAAATAACGGCCACGTCGGCATCGGAAATACCTCGCCCACAGCACTATTAGACATTAACTCTGATATTCTACGTCTTCGCACAGCAAAAACTCCTGCTTCAGCCGGAGCAGCAGGGAATGCGGGAGACATCTGCTGGGATGCTGATTATATTTATGTCTGCACAGCTACAAATACTTGGGAGAGAGTAGCCCTCGCCTCGTGGTAAAAGGAATAGAAATGAATAAAGAAGATTTGGAAGCACGAAAGGTAGAAACGGAAAAAAGCCTACAGACTCTGGGACAACAAGTGCAGCAACTTGATGGTATCAGAAGGAAAACCTACGAGAACTTTCTTCGGATGCAAGGGCAGTTAACTGTTCTGAATGAGCTATTGGCACCAGGAGAGATAAAGGTGGAAAGCTCTTAGCACAGATGGTAACGTAGTGGCTGCATAAGGAGATTCGGATGGAACTATTCAAATACTTAGAATATGGGGTAGCCGCTCTGGCTGTAGGAGGGCTCATATACATCTCGAAGATGTTAGTAGGAGTGGTTAGAAACCACATTGGGGACGCTACGAAAGCTAACGAGCGATTGGCTAACATGATAGAGCAAATGATGCGATTCTTAGAGCGAGGATAATAGGATGGCACTTTCAGGATGGATACCGTTTTGGCAAAAGGCAGTAAAAGCGGGGAAGACGTTAAAGCAAGCACGAGCAGAATGGGCTGCACAGGGAAGCAAACCAGCCGTCACCACCACTCCAACTCCGCCTTCACCGCCAATGTATAGTCCGGAGTGGTATGCGCAGGAAGCTAAGAGACAGAAGACAGCAAGAGACGCTGTTACTACAACACCACCCATTACTACCACTCCGCCTATAACAACAACTTCACCCGTGGCTACTACCTCACCTGTTACCACTACTTCACCTTCACCTCTTCCTCCATACCAACCTACGTATCCTGAGCCTCCGTTGCCAACATACCAACCTTATACAGGAGCAGGCTCACCTGAAGCCCAGGCACAGATTGAGTCTCTAACGGATCGGTGGCAACGTATCATAGGTGAGCGGTACGGGCAGAGTCTATCCCAGGCGCAGCGCGGAATCTCAGCACGAGCAGCCTCTACGGGTATGACCCAGGCAGGAATTACTGGGGCTCAGATGGGAGCGGCACGTGCCGCAGCGGGACAGACACGTATGGAAGCTGAAGCTGGCCTTGCCGGACAGGAATACGAAGCACGAGAGCGGTCGGCACAGTTAGCGGAAAGTGCACGGCAATTTGATAACCAGCAGCAGTTTAATCAGTGGGCGATTCAGGCAGGCTATTCGGAGAATGAGCGGCAGAGAGCATGGCAGAGTAGAGAAGCAGGTGCGGAGAGAGGGTTAGAGCAGCAAAGGATAGATTTACAGCAGCAGGCTATGGAATTAAATCGGCAGATAGCCGAAGCACAGGCTACGGGTAGATGGGGTGACGTAGCTACGTTAGAAGCACAGCGATTGGAGTTACAGCGTCAGCAGCAGGAGTTCCAACAGGGGATTACAGAAGCTGGAGTCACAGGAGAGTACGGGGGTGCGCTAACGCTTCCGGCACAGCAATTAGCTGAACAAGCCCGGCAATTTGATACTCGAGCAGATTTTGAAAGATGGGCTACT
>Ga0209986_10000296_pt1 | contig 47672 bp, 53 predicted proteins | sample BlataG_FD_183168 | JGI IMG/M metagenome (GOLD analysis project Ga0209986, IMG submission 183168) | Deep subsurface microbial communities from Black Sea to uncover new lineages of life (NeLLi) - Black_00105 metaG (SPAdes) (version 2) | ecosystem: Environmental > Aquatic > Marine > Oceanic >... | reverse complement strand
AGGCATCACACTTTAGGCGAAACCATGACCAGAGCGAAACCTCTCCAAGCCACCGGCTATTTTTCAGCTTCCCTTTACCATAAAATACGTGACAAATCTCCTGTAAAATGGACAGAAAGCTGGAACAACTTTATATCGCTTTGTGGACTGATTGGGACTGATTGCGGACGGGTATTGATATATTGATATCCTGTTCTTTATCAATATATCAATACCCGTCCCCTAGTCCTATGTTTTGTATAATTTCTAAACAACGTCCCCATATTCCCTTACGTCCCCATATTCCTAGTATTCCTAGGGGGAGAAAAACCCCCGGCTACCCGATTATGTGGTGTTGCTATTATAACTACCATGCCATAATGGACAAGCCATCGATTTGCTTGAAATGTTCATCACGTGAAATCAGTGTTAATCCATGTTGTTTGGTGATAGCTGCAACCCAAATATCATTTTCTGGAATTGGCCGACCCTTAACTCGTAAACGGTTTTTTATCTTTCCATATTGTCGCGATGTCTCTGTGTCACAAGTCAGGACGGAACTGCTGGCTGCAAATTCATTTATGCGCGCAATATTTGCCTCCACGCGGCTTGATTTGTGAGCACCGTAATAGAGCTCGCCCAAAGCAATGCTTGGCAGAAAGACCTCATTTGCATCAGCCAATGAATTCATCACTGCTGCATCGTTGGCAAAAATTGCAATCACGATATTTGTATCCAACAAAAGTTTACCATTCATCGGGATTTACCTTTTCGCATCCCTCTTTGATAGCTTGTTCTACGTCCGTGAGATCTTCATGATCAATAGTGCCCGCAAAATGCAATAAGTCTTGCCCCGGAACACCATGAACCTTTGCTGTTGCAAGTGCACGGGCAAACTCAAGTACTTGTCGCTGTCGTTCGAGCGGCAATCGTGTCAGTTGTTCATGGATATCTTTCTCAACTGTTGTATTCATCATGGCGACCATCCTCCTTTCATAGATTGACCTTTTTCTCAATATGACAGTTTCAAACACATTAAGTCAGTGGAATTTTTTCCACGTTTTTCCGTATTTCCTGCAAAAAGTGGCATTGTTTCCGCCATAATTTGACAAAAGCGGAGGTTTTCCCGTCTAGCGCCGTTATCGGGAAAAACCGCTCTTATTGTTCCGATCCCCGTTACCCCTTTATTTTGACAAGGCGCGCCGTCACGTTTGGTAGACTCGTCGGCAGGCAGATGCCACCGGCTTCTATCTGCTATTCGGCCCAGTAAAAGAATTGTTCTGTTTTTGCATGAAGACGCCATATGAAAAGACCTTTTCGCGAGACACGGATGACTGTGCCGATTCCTTTCGCTTCCGTGTCGAATTCCCCGTGACGAAGCAACCGGCGTATGAAGACAGCCGTTTCGTGCTTCTCAACAGCCATGCAGACCAAGCAATATCGCTTGCGGCATAAACTACGTTCATAAAACCCCAAGTCACGTGTGAAGAAAGTGGCGCGACGTAGTTCGAGCAGCAATGGGATAATTTCATCATCCTTTATCCCCCTGCGTCCCACCTCGTAGCCGATTTGACGGATTCGAATCCGCCAGCTTTTCAATAATTGCCGCTGACTCTTGATGATGTTCTCGTCGAGAATGTTCACGCGAGCGTTGGCTCCAATATGAACTCGTCCGTGTGTTTGAGCAACGCTTGACTGGCCGACTGCACCACTTCGGCAATGGCCTCTTTGGTGATGCTACCGTTCCACTCTTCTATGATAGCCTCCCAGGCCATCCCGCTGGAGACTTGCTCCAGCACATCTGCTACAAAAATCCGTGTACCTCGAAAAGTTGGCTGACCGTGGCAAATCTCAGGGTCAGCGACGATGTAGCGCCCCAGCAATTTAGTCTGTCTCTTGATTTTCACATCCATATCCCAATCCATCCTTTTGTGTAGTTGCCCACTTAATCATACGCGCCAACAACGTCATCCATGCGTGAATGTTGCGCCTTTCACCTTTGTCTCTCGCTAAGAGCACACCTGTTATGAAATGGCAACCAATCGTCGCCTAATCAATTGCGCACCTCAATTGTCACTTTTAATTGATTTATGTATCAAAGTCAATATATTGATGGAGGCAGGAGGTAAAGGCCATTCTTCGGGAATGGGTGCAACTGAAGTCTCGGCCTTTTTGACCTATTTGGCAGTTAGTAGGAAGATTGCCTCACCCACTTAGAATCAAGCGGTCAATGTCCTCGTTTTGTTTTTCTGTATAGGGCGGCGCTGAGGAATACGGGAAGCAACAGCAAAGCGCCATGGTTGGGAAGGCAACCGTTGGGATAGCAAAAAAACCAGATCCTATACCGGCAAACGGTGACTCTTCATATCCCGCCACAGATTCCGGCGTCGTTTATGTTTAGCATGCCATTGGGCCAGGATACTGTCATATGCGTCGTGACTCAGCTCATAGAGCGCTTTCATCCATTGTGCGTGATGGGTATAATCCGACTTATGTGAGTGTGCGGGATCAGGAACGATATAGCGCAGACGGCTCTTCCAAACATCCATGGCGGTTGAAAGACAGGTTCCTGCATTCATTTTCTTTAATCCGCTGCAACGCGCCTTGCCCAGCAGAGATGTCTCGTGATCTTGTGGAAGGACGATCTTGTAAAAGGTCCGATACTGCTTCTTGAGCTTGCTGCTTTCGGGCAAATCTTTTGTTAATCGTGCAAGCAGGTGCCATTGTTTTCCAAAGGCATTGCTGTTCTTCCTTAAACTCGCCAGCCAGGTGTTCAGTTTTTCCATGAACCATTTCTTTTTCCCTGTTGCACTCAGTTCAGCTTCAATCAACCAGTGTATCCATGTATCAGAGGAGACACGGGCATCAATATCATAGAGGATGCTCCGCCGGGCCATTTCGGTCTGCCAGTGAGCAAAGAGTGGATCAATTACTTTTTCCACCTGAGGTTTTCGCTGCTTCTTGTATTCACCAATCACGGCATCCCAATCCTCTGGGGCACGAAAAATCACGCTCTGAATTTCTGATGCGGCCTTTCGTTTTGTATCACCCAGTTTCTTGGATACCTTTGCCCATGATTCCAATAGCCCAGAGACATCTTCTCTATTGCCTTCATGGTAGTAACGTCGCTCATCAAGCAACAAGGATTTTTCCGGATACCAAGCTGCCTTGCCTGCCCGGCTCAGGTAACTGGAGAAAGTCTCTACAAGCAACGATTCAGCCTCTTGATAATCGCCCTGATTGAGAGCATCATCAATGAGCGGCCGGCCGTACCGCCAGTTGCGGCCAAGGTGCCTGCGACATGTTTCAAGGTGTCCGGCAGAATCGAATCGCTCCTCATAAAAGAGATTAATCCTGTGCCAGCTTGAATAGACATTGTCGAGATTATACCTGTCGCCATCATCTTTGAAGCACTCATAGATTTCACGGCAAACTTCACCGGGAAGTTTTACAAAGAAATCAACGCACTCATCTCCATCCAGACCCACCATGTTGCAGCGGTCTTCAATTTCATAAACCTTATCCAGGAAAGTCTTGCCTGGGAGTGCATGGTTTTGCGACGAAAGCCACAGCCATATCAACACGCAGCGCGTAGCATTTGCCCCCAGGGTGGACTTCTCATCATATTCAACACCCATCCATTCGGGATATGAAGAAATGTTTGAATCTATCACGTCCAGAGCCTCAGAAAACAGATCGGGATCCTCAACCAGATCATAGACATCATTAATCAGGCGGAGCATGTCCGACGCTACTCGATCAATGTCATCGGCAAGGGCAGATCCGTCAAAATAAGGCGGTTCCCAGTGTGCTTCCTGAACGGCATACTTACCCTCTTCATCACCAACATCCAAAACCAGGGTGTCCCAATGGCTCCATAATGAATTCCAGTGCTCAATGGTTCGTTGATCGGAAGCAATCCTGACAACCGGACGTTTGCGGGTTTTGTCATCGTCCGTTCTCAAAATTTTGTCCACGGTTTCGGCCAGATCCGGGTCGGCCTTTTTGAACCTGTCACCATACCGATTCAGATCTCCGGTGGAAAACACAACATCGAGAAGGGCGGCAATTTGGTCTGTGGTTAACGATTCCACCAGGAGCTTGCCGGTATGGTGTTTTACTTTTTTCATTATTCTTACTCCTTGCTCAAATCCGCATCACCCAGGCCCAGGGGACGATCACCTCGAAGGGCGAATCTTTGCCGTGCATGTAGCGCGGGGCTTCATATACACCCAACGAAGAGGAAGATCTCACCCTTTTCGGCCCCAAAGGAATGCCCGAGTGGGGAGTCCACCTCCAGAAGACGTGGCTTTGATCTGTCCGCCAAAAGCGGCTACAAGAGGCTGTCTCTTTGCCTTCCTGATTCTGTAACCAATCCAAAGATCTTCATCAGGCTTATACACCGTAATGATCTTTGTCAACGTTGGATTTCTTGAAGCATCAAAAGGATCTTGCTGGAAAGCATTCAATAGTGTTATCACTAACAAAAATCTGATGAAGCCACGAGAAAACACAATTGAACAAGACAGCCAATTAGAGCTGGATTCCGGAAGCGGCTGGCTTATTACAGACGCCGTACAATGTCCCGGGCTCACCCGTGGCGCCGGGGAAATCCAGGGACTGGCAGAAGACGTTCGCAAGAGACTCGCCGTCTTTTCCTACAAAGAGCACATGCCCTGTCTTTGGGTGGTCTTCCTTGGGGGAACAGGAACAGGAAAATCGACCATTTTCAATGCCTTTTGCGGGAAGCGCTTGAGCGAGACAGGCGTAGAACGACCAAAAACCAGCGGTCCTATCGTTTACGCACATCAAGATGGGAGCATTACCGGTTTGTTAACAAAAAAAGCTCAGTAATTGGGCAGATTGGCCTTTTTGTACCTTTCAAAGCCTTTATCGTATGCCTATCCAGAGTTCTCTTGATATCCTTGTCAAGGGCCGGTACCGCTCCAGATGGGTTCCAGCTTTGGGGAAAACCCTTGACTTTCAACATCTGCTTTATGTATAAATATTTCATGCAACACACCAATGAAATCAAGACATCACTAAAGCGAGAGTATGACCTGTATTCAAATGCAGTGGCGTTTTATAAAAAGGCCCTGCAGGAGCTTGAGGAGAAATATCAACTGAGCACCCGGACTTTCCTAAAAAGGTTTGAAACTGGCCAGATGGGAGATGAGGCTGATTATTTTGACTGGTATGCCTTTGCAAAACTCCTTACCCGGTGGCGGAAAACACAGTCTGCAATTCGTTCAGCAATGCAGTGATACAAAGATTCGTCGAAAACATTGAAAAAACCATTGCCTCCTCCTCTATCGTGCTGTCCTCAGATGTTCAAAAATATTTTGGTCCTGCCTTAGAAACAGTCTATCTGAAGGGCCGTCTCTTAATCATAGATTCTTCAATTTTAGAGATCGCCATATTTGCCACTGAATCCGGAAAGACCGTATCCATTGAAAAATACAGGCTGCATTATATGAACAGCACTGGGCAAATGCTGTTCCGTTATGACAACGCTCATCATCATCCCGAAATAGATTCCTATCCCCATCACAAACACACATCTGATAGAATACTGCCATCAAGCATGCCTACCCTAAAAGATATTCTAAATGAGATAAGCGCTATTATCATTGGAAGATAAGTCGTCTCATTCCGCAATCTAAAATCCAAAATGTTCAGATCCAAAATCTCCAATCTTTTCAATCTTCAATCGGAAATCGTAAATTGAACGTCGTTCCCTGTCCCAACACCGAATCCACCGTGATCTCACAGCCGTGGTTCTGAACGATGCCATACACAATGGAGAGCCCCAGCCCCGTACCTTTTCCGATCGGTTTTGTGGTGAAGAACGGCTCGAAGATTCTGTCCGGATGCCCTTTGGGAATACCTGGACCGGTATCGGAAATAACAACCTCGCATGCCGCGCCGTCGCGTTTTGCGCGTACAGTGATCTCTCCGCCTGAACCCATCACATCGATTGCGTTGAGGACGATATTTGTAAAGGCCTGTTGAAGCTGGTTGGCGTTTCCACGAATCGCGGAGAGGCCTTCAGTGATATCACGAGAGTGTTAGGGGAGTCACCTCGCTTTTTGATGGGACAGTGTAGGAAGAAACCGGCTTGTGCGTCAAGGAGGAAAGTATCGCCTGACACCACAGCGCAACTCCCGCAAACCAATTGGCTCTCAACATTTGACACGATCCTGGGTGTCGGCAAGCTAACCTGTTGTCATTATTCGGGCTTTTTGCGAGACCATCAAAAGGATCTTGCTGGAAACCACTCAATAGTGTTATCAATAACAGAAATCTGATGAAGCCACGAGAAAACACAATTGAACAAGACAGCCAATTAGAGCTGGATTCCGGAAGCGGCTGGCTTATTACAGACGCCGTACAATGTCCCGGGCTCACCCGTGGCGCCGGGGAAATCCAGGGACTGGCAGAAGACGTTCGCAAGAGACTCGCTGTCTTTTCCTACAAACAGCACATGCCCTGTCTTTGGGTGGTCTTCCTTGGGGGAACAGGAACAGGAAAATCGACCATTTTTAATGCCTTTTGCGGGAAGCACTTGAGCGAGACAGGCGTGGAACGACCAAAAACCAGCGGTCCTATCGTTTACGCACATCAAGATTGCCCCATCGCAAATGGTTTCCCCTTCCCCTCAGTGCAAGTGGAACATCAGGCCTTCGAAGATTCCCGTTGCAGGCCGGCTACCGGAACGCCTGGTTGTCTACTCGTATTGCAACACAACCGGCAAGACTGGTCTCATATCGTCGTGGTGGACACCCCTGATCTGGACAGTGTGGAAGCTGAGAATCGGCAGATCGCTGAAGACTTCTATCTATTGTCTGATGCGGTCGTGTTTGTGACAAGCCAGGAAAAGTACGCAGACGATGTGCCCTATCAATTCCTCTTAAGAGTCATACAAGGAGAAAAGCCCCTCTTTTTTCTGATCAACAAGGTCAACGAGAGGCTCACTCGCCAAGAGGTGCTAGTGGCGCTTGAGGGCCAGGGTGGCCGGACCGGATCGCTTGATACGGCCCGGATGTGGTTCATTCCCTATGCGCCCTCTCAACCTTTCCAATTGATCTCTCAAGATCCGGCATTCAGTGACTTCGTACACAGTTTTTCACAGGAATTCCCAATAGAAGAAATCAGAGACTTCCGGGCAGCCCAACAAACAAGGCGAACCGAGGATTTAAAGATTCGGTTCCGCCGGCTTCTGGATCTCTTGGAGGAAGAAAATGGGGAAGCTCAAAGATGGTTGACACACCTTACGGCTCTTTATGAAAAGACATCCCAGGATCTCGTCAAAGAGGAAGAGAGGCGCTTTACAACAGAAAGCCGGCAACATCTGCAAACAGAAATCAGAAGGCTCTTCACCAAATACGATGTTTTGGCCAAACCCCGCCGATTCATAAGAGAACTTATTTTAACCCCCTTCCGGCTCCTTGGATTGCGCAAGGAAAGCAGTCATGACGCCCACAAAGATGCGCTTCAGAGAGTCCGGCAAAAAATCGACCTGACCCCTGTTCAGGGGGCAATTGAAAGATTCAATCGTCTGGTCCTTGAAGAGCTTTCACCCTTGGATGAACACTCCCCGCTCTTCAGAAAACTCCGCCAATCCGATGTGGCGCTCAAGGATGAAGAGATCAAGGACCGCATCTGGGAAGAACACGATCGGCTCGATGCATGGCTTGAGGAAACATTCCAAGAACTTTCAAAAGGCCTTCCAAGACACAAAAAGTGGGGCATTTACTCCACCTCCATCCTCTGGGGCATCCTTATTCTGTCGTTTGAAATCGCCGTGGGAGGCGGCTTTACCGTACTGGATGCGGCCCTGGATTCCGTCCTTGCGCCCTTTGTGACAAAGGGGGCAGTGGAACTCTTTGCCTATCGTGAAATTCAAAAAATCGCCGGGAAACTTGCAAAGCGTTATCAAGAAGGACTTCTTTCCGTGTTGCGCCATCAGCGGGAGCGTTATGAACAGTGTGTTCAGTCCCTCATGACATCGCCGGAAACGCTGGAATCCCTGCAAAGATTGCATTGGAAAATTGGAAACTAATGACACATCCTGTTCAGTCACTACAAAGGGAACTCGATCACGTCCTTGATCTTCTGGACCATGGTTCCTTTTACTCTCTTACCGCCGAAGAAGAGCAATCCCTGCGGGGGGATGCGAAGGCGTTTTCCCAAAAACTGGCCGCAACCGAAAGCAGTTTTCTTACGCTCGGGCTGCTGGGTGGAACCGGCGTGGGAAAATCCACCCTCATGAATGCCCTTGCCGGCTCTGAGATCGCCTCGACGAGCCATAGACGTCCTCACACAGATGAGGTGCTTATTTACAGGTATGTGGAAGCAAAGCCGCTTCCATCACTGTCTTTAACGGATGTTCCCTGGCGAGAGATCACTCACCAAGGCAGTGGCATCCGACAAATCCTGCTGTGCGACCTGCCCGACTTTGACAGCCTCATGGGTGAGCACCGCCAGCATGTGTTCCGATTTCTGGAGCACCTGGATGTTCTCGTCTGGGTCACTTCTCCGGAAAAATACGCTGATGGGCGCTTTTATGAATTTCTCCAGACAGTGCCCAAGGCCAAGCAGAATTTCTACTTTGTGCTGAACAAGTTGGACCTTTTCTTCCGGGACGAGGGCATGGAAAGGGGCTATGAGCAAATGGCCAGCGTGACTAAGCGCTTTCAGGAACACATCAAGGAAAACGGCATTGCCGAACCGCTTTTCTGGGCGCTTTCGGCCAAAGAGGCCCTGGATTCCGATCAACCGGCTCCCTGGAATCAGTTTCCGTCCTTCAGGCAACAGATTTTCCAGCAGCGGGACATCAAGCAGATCACGGCCATCAAGGCAGCCAATCTGGATGTGGAAGTTCAAGACCTTCTTTTGGCTTTTAAGAAAGAGGCGCTGAACCTGGAAGCCTTTGAAGGAATTCTTGAGGGTTCAATAAAGGAGCTCGAACAACAGCGTTCGCCGTGGATGAAAGGCGGCCGGCAAACGATTGATACTTGGCTGGAAAAGCATGTCAGCCAACAGATTCTCTCATGCCAGGGCGACCCCTCCCTGCTGGTGGGTCCAGGCTACGGTGTGGCCGTCCTTTTCCAGGGATTCCACAAACGATTTGCGGAAGAAAAACACATCCCCCGGTCGAGTCTTTCTCCCTTGATTCTCCCGGAGGCAATCAAGGTCTCTTTTCAAAGACGTGTCAAATGGGTGGCAGACCGGCTCAATCGTCGCATCCTTCGTCATAACCTCCCCGCGTCATTCCAGGAAGGACTCCAAGACATCCTTAACGTGCCAAAAAAACTTGAAGACCTGGAGGGCCGCCTCACAAGCCTTGTGTCATTGCTGATAGCCAAACCGTCTTTGCCTTCTTTCTGGGGATTCAGGGCACTGCAATTCATGATTTATGCGTTGCTTCTGACCTTTTTTCTATTGGCTATCGGAGGCGAGACAGCCTGGTTGCAGGTCCTTGACGCCCCCGGCGGGAACAGCGTGGTCCGTCTTCTTCTCTCTGGGATCTCCACGCTTTTCAGCGCCAAAGGACTTGCCGCCCTGGGGAGCTACGCACTCCTCAACTTGTTCTTTGCTTTTCGCTTTTACCGCCGCTACCGGACACTCTTGCAGAAGGCCGCCGACAAAATGATAGAGTCCCTCAAAGTGGGGCTGGGAAAGGTCTGGGAAGAAGAACTGGACACCGTGATAGGTGACTTGAATGAATTCAGAGAGGACATCAGATCCAAAGCATCTGCTGTCTCGGCTCTCACGCAAGAAAGGAAAGAAATCTAAACGCAGCATCCCCTGGCATCCACTTTTTCTTTCTGCACGTTCCCGTCACAGGCAAGAAGGTAAAACGCATCGTAGAGGTTCATGCACAGAGCCAGGTTAACCGGCACAATGCTCATGCGCTCTCCGATACGGGGCGGATTTTCGCAGCCGCTGACATCAACCCAGCCGTGCTCTTCATGTAGACGAAAAACCAGTGCCTCAGGATACTCAGAAACATAGCCCATCTCAAGGTTCTCGTGGCGCAACAACTGTTTTGCCGAAAGGGCCTTTGAACCGGCGTCAATGATCACCTGGCCCGGAACCACATCTGAAACAACGGTTGCAACCACACGGGCGGCACAGTCTCCGAGGGCGCAATGGCCGAACTTCAAAACAAAATAGTCGTTCAGCACGGCGGTTCCCACGCGGATTTCGTTTACATGATGGACAAGGTGCGTGTTGTGAAGAGATGGCGTGGAGCCTGAAGAGACTGTTTCAGGCCGAAGTCCGGCGGCGCACAGTGCTTCATATACCGGGTCCCACAACCGGTTTATTCGGATAAAACTCTGCGGATCTCTTGCGGCATCTCCGTACAGATGCCCCAGATACATCTGAACGCCGTCATAGCGGAGTCCGGGGTGTGTTTCAGCGTATTGAGCAAGTTTCACGATCTGTCCGGGATCAGCAACTCCGCAACGGTGAAGCCCAGCGTCAAACATGACCAGAATTCCGATAATGGTATTATGTTCTACGGCTGCATCTTCAAGCTCCTCCATGACATACTGTGAATCAGCCGCAACCCTAACGTTTTGTTTCAGAGAGAGATTTGCAAGGCGCTGCGCGCGGGCAATTCCGAGAGCAGGATAGGCGACGCTAATATCAACATTGCCGAGTTTTGCCATGACCTCGGCTTCCCCGATCTTTGCAACCGCAATGCCGACTGCCCCGGAATCGATCTGCATACGGGCAATGCAAACCGATTTATGGGTTTTCACATGGGGCCGTACTGCAAACCCGTGCCTGTTTGCATAATCATGGATGCGGCTGATATTTCTTCTTACGGTCTTTTCTTCTACAAGGAGAAAAGGAGTTGGAACTGACTTTGTTATGTTTAATAATCCTTCCTGCATTCCATCTTCCTGTTACGGGCCGGTATTCTTGATTATGAAAACGGAAGTGTTGTTAACAGGCGGTTCCGGACGGATGCGGGCGTATTCCCTGAATTCAGGGGGAAGGTCAAAAATGGATTGATCATCCAGAAGACGCCTTAGACCCTTTTCGTAGATTCGGTAAGAGAGCATTGCTCCGTCCGGGAGCGCCTTTGCAAGATGGGCAAAAATCTCATCCTTCGGCAATGCATCTGCTCCAACCATGATAAGCCTGCACTCTTCCTGCAGCGGCAAAGAAAAGTGATTTCCCTGAACAATAGCAATATGCCGGGAGAGTCCAAGGCCTTGAATAACCTCTCTGGAAAGCTCGACATATTCCGGCGTCTGCTCAATACCGATGCCTTTGACACCGTACTGTTTGCAGAGGCAGATAAGGCTCAAGGGCAACGGGCCGCTCCCCAGAAACACGACCGGGGCTTCCTGCTTGAGATCCCCACCCTCGTATTCCATGCGCGCCAGCTCAATATAGTTGGGGTAAAAAACGAAACGCTTTACCAGAGCCCACGGATCAGGGCCGGCGATAATCAACCGCGCAGACTCAATCTCCATTCTTAACCCGTTGACGGCCTTCAGGTGGCAGATCTGTTTTGCAGCCGACTGAAACTCCCGGTCGCTTAGAATTCTTTCCGCCGCATGATCGTCAACATCCGTTGCGGCCAGGCGTTGCAGCCTTTGAAAATGGGGGCGGAAAACATCATCAGGACCGTCAAGGATCTCTTCATCCGACAGATCACGGATGGCAGCATAGATGTCCATGAATTCATGCTTGATAGAATCGAGAGTCTCCTCTTTCACTCATCCAACTCCGCAAGAACGGTCGTATTATTGACCCGGCCTGTCGGAAAGATCTCTCTTACGATCGTAAATCCTTCGATATCGCCGGGTTGAACCGGTTCATACAGGACGGCACGCATCCCGGTATAAGTCCGGAAAACAACCGGAACATGCTTCCCGCGTTCCCTTAAGACTTGGCGGAGACTTTGAAAGATCCGCGCTTTGGGTTCTGCCAGGGCCGAAATCAGCGCTATATCCCAATCGAGTTCTTTGAGATTGGAGTCATCCCCGTGGACAATTTCGATCTCTTTTCCCAGCCCGAGACATTGGATGACCTTTTTTGCCAGTTCAACGGTTTCGGAAGAATTGTCCAGGCCGACAGACCGTATGCCGTACAGCCGGCTCATAAGGATCAGGCTCGCAGGCACAGGACCGCATCCGAGAAAGGCCAGGATGCTGTCCGGCGCTATATGCATGGCCTCGATCTGGTTTCTCACCAGCGCCAAGTAACGGGGATAGAGGGGAAAGGATTTCAAGGTTTCCCACGGGGCATCCGATTTGAGCAAGTCCTCTGCCAGGTGCACCTCATGAATGTCGAAAAACTCAGTATAATAGGAACGGATCACCGGAAGTTCCCTCCGGATGTCGGCCTCGTCCAGGATCAGCCCGGCAAGATGGACGCCGGCCTCCATATGGGCCAGATCATCCAGAAGCTGGTAAAGCCGATAAAGATCCTCAGGGCTGAGCGCCGCAAGCATTTTGCGGGTATAACCCTTAATCCGTTTGGCAAACGCCATGATGTGGGGTTTTATTATCTCCAGACTGCGCTGACAATCCTTGCAGCAGCCCAAGAAATCATGCTCGACCAGTTCGTGCTGATGGGAATAGTTAATATCGTGCACAATGAAACATCTCACTACGTGCGGTAATCGGCATTGATTTTGACGTAATCTGTCGACAGATCGCACGTGTGTACCGTGGCTGTATTGCTGCCAAGCTCGAGGTCAACAGTGATGCTGAATTGATCGTTCTTAAAGATCCTCGTGGCGTCTGCTTCTGCCTCCGGACCACACCCCTGTCCGTCCTTAACGATCCGGACCTCATCGAAATAGATTTGAATGGTTTCAGGGTTAACGGGAACGCCGGCCCGGCCAATGGCGGCCATGATCCTGCCCCAGTTGGCATCCTCTCCGAAAAGGGCTGTTTTTACCAAAGGGGACTCGGCAATCGTATAAGCCACCTTCCTGGCGTCTTCGTCAGTTGCCGCCCCTTTCACCTCGACTCTAACCAGTTTTGTAGCCCCCTCTCCGTCCCGGACGATCTGAAAAGCCAGGGTGGAGAGGACCTCGTTCAGGGTCTTTTGAAATGCTTCAGCGCAAGAGGCTTCTCCCAGATTCACTCCAGACAGGCCATTGGCAAGGACAAGGACCGTGTCATTGGTGCTTGTATCTCCATCCACCGTGATTGCATTAAAGGACTGTGCCACGGCTTTTCTCAGGATCGCGTCCAGGGCTTGCGGCGTTGCACTTACGTCTGTGCAAACAAAACAGAGCATTGTGGCCATGTCCGGTCGAATCATGCCCGCGCCTTTTGCCACGGCAGCCACGCTAAAGGCCCTCTCTCCAACAAACACCTTCCTTGAGGCAGCCTTGGGAAACGTATCGGTCGTCATGATAGCCTGCGCCACCTCAAAAAGCCCCGTGCGGCTGAGTTGTCCGGCAAGCTTCGGGATGGCCGCCTCCATGGCGGAAAGATTCAGGGGTTGCCCGATAACACCTGTCGAGGCCACCAGGACCAATTCATCTCCTATCCCCAGAGCCTTGGCCGTGGCACGAGCCATGGCCCTGGCGTCTTCAATTCCGCGTGACCCCGTACACGCATTGGCATTGCCGCTATTTGCTACAATGGCCTGGGCACGACCGGATGCGATCCGCTCTTTGTCAACCCGCACCGGAGCGGCCTGTACCCTGTTTGTTGTAAACACACCGGCGGCACAGGCCGGGACTTCGGAAAACACGATAGCCAGGTCCTTCTCTCCCTTTTTCTTAATGTCGGCGGCAATGGCGCCCCCAACAAATCCCGTCACTTCTAAGAGCATGCGTTAATCCTTCTTAACTGGTGTCCATCCACAAATGGTCTTTTTGCCCAACCTCGGCGTTATGCTCAAAAAATAATCCTCGGAATATCACACATATGCCTGCGGTTATTTTTTTCGCATGCCTTGATCTTGAACAAAAATCCTCATTTCTGGATGGACACTAACGGATAATTTTCGATCTTTCATTATTCGACATTCATACCATGGCATGGATATTTTGTAAAAGTTCAGCCATCTATTCGTAACTACCCAGCTATTTAGGTTGAAGACTGAAGGCTGAAGTATTTCAACCATCTTGCAACGCTCGAATCAAGCCATTCAAAACCTTCTCAGTTTCGACTACCTTTGGTTCAATCAGGGATGAATTCTCGTTGGACAAGAAGCCCAAACGCTTCGATAAACTTAGTTGATTAACAGGTCGTTAGGCTGAAGACCGAAGGCTGAAGCGACCTAACAGCCTTCAGCCTTCAGTCTACTCACCTACAAAATAATCGGCCTGACTGTCACGTGCGCATCCTTCAACGATGTTAGAAGGAATCGAAATTGCTGCTCGGCGCATTTGAGAAGTCAAACCATACAACTCTTCTCTCGGAAACCTTGCGGTCACCCGATAAACCAATACTGCTACCTCGTCAGCCAACTCAAATGCCCGAAGTTTTGTGTGATCACGCATGATTTGTCCCTATTAGCCTTCCACCTTCAGTCTATCCACCTGAGTAGAGCGCGTAATCCGGCTCACCCCTATCATCACGACGAGGCACAAAACGATGGGAAGGATGCTCAGATACTGGGGGCCCATTATGAGTTGCAAGAACTCCTCACCGCTAGTGGAAAGGATGGCCTTCATGGGGGCGCCGCCGTGAATCTTTCCCATGAAAGCGGCGCCTCCTCCAACCAGAATCGCCCACAAAGCGCCGTTTGATGTGATCTTGAATTGCCGTTGACAAAAACTCGCCAGGGTTGGAAAGACAATACCACCAACAAAGACAGTGTAGCCCAGAAGGAGTGATGAAATGATTCCTTGCTGCAAGCTCGCTATCAGCCAGGCAGCACATCCCACGGCCACAAGGACCGCCCTGGTGACTTTCAGCTGCTCCCTTTCTGAAACCCGCCGGAACGGGCCAACTACATTGAGCGAAAGGATGGTAGATGCAGAAATCAGACAGGTATCAGCAGAAGACATGATCGCCCCCAAAAACCCGGCCACAATCAAACCCTTAAGCCCCGCGGGTATGACTGCGCTCAAGGCCTTCGGCAGCGCTGCCTCGGGCGCGATGCCCGGAAATTTAGCCTTCACTAACAGCCCGAAGAAGGCAAGGATGAACGAAAGGGGTATCACCACCGCAGCAGCAAGCATGGCGGATCTTCGGGCCACAAGATCATCTTTCGCGCACAACACCCGGGAATAGATATCCGGCCCCACGAGGTAGGGAAGCCCTACAATAAGAGGATAAAAAACCAGCACGTCATACCAGCCAAAACCAGTTGAGACCGGAAACAGGAGGTGTTCTCGGGGGACGTTTTCCCACAAAGGCACTCCCGTAGCCCGATATGAAAACAGAAACCCCAACGAAACCAGAATCCCTCCAGCAAAAAGAAAGAGTTGCCACGAGTCGGTCCTGATGACTGAAACTTGACCTCCCCAAAAGGTGTACAAGACAAAAACAACGGCGACTACAGCCAGAGCATACTGAAATTCGATGGAGAAAATACCGCTCAAGATCCGCCCGCCGGCGATGAGCTGCGCGGCAATGACCCCGCACCAGGCTACGGCAATCACTATGCCTGCAGGGATGGCAACCCTTTCACCATAGGCTTTCTTGAGGATGTCCGGAAGGGTATACACCTTGAGGGCCCGGACACGGCCTGCCAGAAGCAAGCCAAACGGAATCAGGGCAATGCCTCCGATCAATGACCACCAGGCGCCGGTCAAACCGCGGGAATAGCCAAGGCCAATGATGCCCATGCTGGAAGATGCCCCAAAGATAGTTGCCACCAGCGAGGCAGTCACCGGGCCTGTCCGATATCTGCGTTCAGCAACCCAGTAAGACTCTGCAGATTGCCGCCGGCTGCGCCAGCCCACAAAGAGCATGACCGAAAAATATGCGATTATGACACTCAGATCGATCATATGTTAACTTCACGACCTCATGACTTCAAAATAGTGCCTGAACAAGCTTGACGGCTTCGTAAAAAGTCAAAAAACGTCCTTTTTTGTCATTCCGGCGAAAGCCGGAATCCAGTCCGCCGGAAGCGGATCAGAAACTTATGACTGACCTGGACCCCGGCTTTCGCCGGGGTGACGACTTTTTGCGAGTGCATCAAGGTAGGCTTCTTTATATATCCATAACCGTTTGCAGAAGCAAACGTCTACAATTCGAAACAGGAAAAATCAAGATTATTTCTAAAATCCCCCCTGTCCCTCCTATTCCGCTTTTTTGCGTGGCAAGTTGGATTCAGGTGTGATACGAATGCAAAGATAACAGAAAGATAGACGACGTTTTGTCCCAAGGGAGAAGAGCTTTGAACGAAGAACGCCAAGCCCTGTTGCGACAACTTCCGGGTGTGGATCACGTCCTTGACCTGTGGGAAAGGGCCTACCCGGCAAGAGATCTCCCAAGATCGGTGGTCGTGGCATCAATCCGAAAGACCCTCGAAGAACTAAGGTCAACGATCCTTGCGCCTGATGAAACCGTGGACGACGCATCGTTTTCTGACAGGGAACTCTTGCGTCTCACCGAGCGGACTGTAAACAAGACAATGGGGTTCAATTTGAAGCATGTCATCAATGCAACAGGCGTCGTTGTTCACACCAACCTGGGCAGATCCTTGCTTCCGGAAAGTGTTGCCAGGCATGTGGCTGAAATCTCAGGCCGTTATTCAAACCTTGAATTCGATCTTGAAAAGGGGGCGAGAGGGTCAAGATATAGCTGCGTTGAGGACATCCTGTGCGAGATAAGTGGCGCTGAAGCTGCTATGGTGGTGAACAACAATGCCGGAGCGGTCTTTCTGTCCCTTGAGACGCTGGCAAGAGGAAAAGAGGTGGTCGTTTCAAGGGGCGAGCTCGTAGAGATTGGAGGGTCATTTCGCATACCGGATGTAATGGCCCGAAGTGGCGCAAGGCTGGTAGAGGTCGGCACGACCAACCGGACCCATCTGGCTGATTATGAAGGAGCAATCCGAGACGACACGGCATTGTTGCTCAAGGTCCATACCAGCAATTATGGCATAGTGGGGTTCACGTCCAGTGTTCCTCTCAAGGATATGGTTGCGCTGGGGGCCAAGTATCATCTTCCTGTCATGAAAGATCTCGGCAGCGGCAACTTTGTGGATTTCTCGAAATACGGTCTCATCAAGGAACCCACGGTGCAGGAGACTGTTGCAGCAGGCGCTGACGTGATCACCTTTAGTGGCGACAAGATGCTCGGTGGACCCCAGGCCGGAATCATTGTGGGAAAAGAGGATGCTGTTGATCGCATCAAGAAAAACCCGATTAATCGCGCCCTCAGAATCGACAAGATGACCCTGGCTGCTCTGGAAGCCACGCTGCACCTGTATCGGGACGAAGCCGGGGCTGTTTCCGCAATCCCTACGCTTTGCATGCTGACCATGCCTGCCAAGGTCATTGCCGCCAAGGCAAGACGGCTCCGGGATCGCCTGAAAAAACTGGGGAGCAATCGACTCAAGGTCGTTCTCATCAACAGCTCATCCCGTGCGGGTGGAGGCTCCCTTCCGCTCCAGGAGCTTCCTACCAAGTGCGTTGGCATCAAGATAGATGGCCTCTCGGCAAACAGGATTGAACGTACGATGCGCCAGGCAACCCCGCCTGTTATCGGCCGCATTGAAGACGAACTGGTGGTGATGGACATGCGCACTGTGCAGGACGAAGAGATAGCCGTCATTGCCGCAACATTTGAGAAAATCCTGGCGGAGGAGTAACGTGGAAGAGCGTTTTGTAGGGGAAAAGGCCCTGAGAGAGGACTTTCCTCGCATAGCTGTAAGTGAGGAACTCTTTGCCCGTTTTGAATCTTCTGCAAAGCAGAGTGATCAATTTGCTGTCCTTGTCATTCGCATCGACGATTTTGAAAAGATGCTCAAGGACTCTGGAGAAGATGTCACGTCAGGTATTGTCCTCAGACTGGCACGGATCATAGGCGATGTAGCCAAAACCTGTCCCATGAAATGGGGACGCCTTGACGAGGAGCGCTTTGCATGTTTCTGTCCGGAACTGGACGAGGCAGCCGCCGTGGAGTTGGCCCGTCAGATCCAGCGCCGCCTCAGCCTTCGCGGAGAAGAGACCGTATCGATCGGCCTGGCCGTATACCGTTTCTGGCCCTTTGAGAGAACATCCATTCCGGCTAATGCCCAAAAGGCCCTGGATCATGCTGCGTTCTTTGGAGGAAACACGATCACGCCATTTGATGCCGTCAGCTTGAATATCAGCGCTGACAAGCTCTATCAATACGGAGACATTTATGGGGCCATTGAGGAATTTAAGAAGGCCCTTATGGTGGACACTCAAAACGTGAATGTCCACAACAGTCTCGGCGTTTGTTATGGCGTACAGGGCAAGTTCGATCAGGCGATTGACGCCTTTAAGACAGCCACCAGCCTCGATCCAAAAGATGTGATGGCCACCTATAACCTGGGGCTTGCCCACCTCAGGAAAGGCAACAATGACAAGGCGCTGGGCCTCTTTCTTGACGCCCACGGCCTTGACGGAGACCACCCCGACATATCCTGCCAAATCGGCCTGGTTTATCGAGAGATGGGCCAAACTGATACGGCCATTGAGTATCTTGAAAAAGCAGCCAGGAACAAGCCCAAAGGAGCACGCGTATTCCGAACGTTGGGAGATTGTTACGTGGAAAAAGGAATGGTCCGGGAGGGAGCCAAGGTCTATGAAAAAGCAATCAAAGGTCACCCGACCGATGCGAAAAGCCTGAGCGCCCTTGCGCATCTTTACGGCGATCTGGGTGAAAACATCGAAATCGCCATTGTCCTGGCCAGAGAGAGCGCCGCCATTGATCCAGACAATAGCCTTTATCGATCCAGACTGGGCAAGCTCTACTTTCAGAACGGGGAACTCGAAAAAGCTCTGGAACAATTCCAAAAGGCCTCTGAGCTTGGAGAGGACTGCGGGGAATCCATTGCCGAGGTCAAGAACGCTATGTCAAACTCGTAATGAAAATGAAAGAGATTGTACTGCAAACACTGAAGGAAAGCGTTCGAGTAAAGGAGTCCTTTGTCAAAAAAAACCTGGATTCCCTTATTGCAGCCGCCAGGCATCTGGCCACATGTTTTGCCTCCGGCCACAAACTTCTCATCTTTGGCAACGGAGGCAGCGCTGCTGATGCCCAGCACATTGCGGCAGAATTCGTAAACCGGTTTGTCGTGGAGCGAAGGCCCTTGCCTGCATTGGCGCTTGCCACTGACACTTCTGTGTTGACCAGCATTTCCAATGATTATTCTTTTGACGAGGTCTTTTCCAAACAGATAAGAGCCCTTGGCAAAAAAGATGATACAGCCTGGGGAATTAGCACAAGCGGCAACTCAAGAAACGTGCTCATTGCCATGCAAACGGCCCGGGAGATGGGCCTTTATACCTTGGGCTTGACAGGATGTGGCGGCGGCAAGCTGGGTCGTTGCTGCGATCTGGCCCTAAATGTTGATTCCCGGACAACAGCACGCATCCAGGAAACCCACATCACGGTCGGACATATCCTGTGCGACCTGGTGGATCGAATCCTTTTCCCGGAAAGCTTCATGAAGCGGGATTAAAGTCTTTACCCATGGAGAAACCTTATAGACCCATAGAGCTTGCTTCTCTCAAGACTTATCCCCTCGAATCTCGGAAAAGCAAGGTCGATCGGGGCGATTTTGCTCGCAGATGGAAGCCGAAAGGGACTTTTGAGGACTTCTTGCTACGCCTCCCCAACATCCTGGCTGCCAGGGATTTCAGGGATGTGGTTTCAGCCGTTGCCAAGGCCCATAGCGCCGGCAAGCATGTGGTCATGGCCATGGGAGCCCATGTTATTAAGGTGGGCCTCAACCCTCTTGTCACGGATATGCTGGAGCGTGGCATCATCACAGCCATTGCCATGAATGGGGCGGGCATAATTCACGACCTTGAGCTTGCCATGGTCGGAAGAACATCTGAAGAAGTCTTGGAAGGTCTGGAACAGGGCGCCTTTGGCATGGCAAAGGAATCAGTAGACTTCTTAAATCGTGCCATCTCCAAGGCCGATAAGGATGGCTTAGGGCTCGGCCAGGCCGTGGGGCGCGCCATCACGCAAGAGCGACTCCCCTTTGCCAAGGAGAGTATCCTTGCAACAGCGGCACGCCTTGAGATCCCCGCAACCGTGCATGTAGCCATTGGAACGGACATTATTCACATACATCCGGGATTCGACCCGGGGGCTGCAGGCAAGGCAAGCCACCTCGATTTCAGACTCTTTGCCTCTGTGGTTGCCGCCTTAGAAAATGGCGTATATTTGAATATCGGCTCTGCAGTGATCCTGCCAGAGGTCTTTTTGAAAGCGCTGACGCTGGTCAGGAATATGGGACACAAGGTGGAGCGATTTACGGCCGTCAATATGGATTTTATCCGCCACTACCGCCCCATGACCAATGTAGTTAGTCGTCCCACCAGCAGGGGCGGAAAAGGGTATTCGCTTATCGGTCACCATGAGATCATGTTCCCCCTGCTTGCGGCTGCCGTGATTGAGGAAATCACCCGATCCGGCCATTGAGTGGGGCTGGACAAATACCTGCTTACGTTCTATATTGCAGCTATACTTTCCGCGCCCGCAGGCTGCGTTTCTTGAGAGTCCATTGTATTGAAGAGATTAAGGTTGGAGAAGCGTAGCGCTCGGACCTGAAACCTGAAATCAAGGAGGCCATAGTATGCCTATTTTCGAATACCATTGTACCAAATGCGACAAGGATTTTGAGGTCCTTGTTCTTGGGAATCAGAGTGTCACGTGTCCCGACTGTAACGGCAAGAAAGTCAAAAAGCTTCTTTCTGTTGTAAGCCACAAGAGTGATGGTGAGTTCTCAAGTTCACAAGGCTCAGCTTGCAGCGGCTGTAGCGCCACGAGTTGCAGCACCTGTAGCCATTCATGATCTTGCAAGAAATTCCGCAAATTCTGTCGACCCCGTCTAACAAGTGAGTGAAAATGGGAATAATCAAGATTGGCACACGAGGAAGCGCGCTCGCGGTTTGGCAGGCGGAATGGGTCCGCTCCCAACTCCTGGCACTCCATCCTGAATATGAAGTCGAACTGGTCAAGATCAAGACCACGGGAGACAAGATTCAGGATGTGCCCCTTGCCCAGGTTGGTGGAAAGGGTCTCTTTGTCAAGGAGATTGAGACCGCGCTCTTGGAAGGCCGGGTTGACCTGGCTGTGCACAGCATGAAAGACATGCCGGCCGAGCTCCCCCCGGGCCTTTGTATCGGCGCTGTGCCTGAACGGGAAAATCCCTTGGACGTTCTGATTTCAAGGAACGGCCATGCGTTTAAAGACCTACCCGAGGGCGCTCGTGTTGGAAGCAGCAGCCTGAGGCGTTGCGCCCAGGCTCGACATGCCAGGCCCGATATCACCGTGCATTCGTTGAGAGGAAACCTCGACACCCGCCTTCGTAAACTGGAGACAGAGGGCCTGGATGCCATCGTTCTGGCAGCCGCTGGCGTCAAAAGGCTCGGCCTGAAGGATCGCATTACTGAATATCTTCCTGAGACCATTATGCTCCCCGCCATCGGACAGGGGGCGCTTTCGATCGAAATAAGAGAAAAGGATGAGACTATTCACAGCCTCACAGCTGCCATGGATCACAGGGATACCCGCTTGGCCGTGGAAACAGAAAGGGCCTTTCTAGCCCGGCTTAAGGGCGGGTGCCAGGTCCCCATTGCCGGCCACGCAAAGGTCACTGAAAGCAGCATTGTCTTGACCGGGCTTGTGGCAGAAGTGGACGGTTCTCTCCTTTTACGAGAAACGATCTCCGGTCCTTTGGACCAAGGCGAAAAGCTGGGCGTGGAAATGGCCGACCGCCTCCTTGAAAAGGGGGCAAGAGAGATCTTAGAAAACGTCTACGGAAAAGCTGTCCAGGATCTGAAAACATGAAGGAGGGAAAAGTCTATCTGGTCGGCGCCGGGCCCGGGGATCCGGATCTTATAACCGTTAAGGGTAGGGAATGTCTCAAGCGGGCTGATATCATCATCTATGACCACCTGGCGTCAGCCAAGCTGTTGAAATATGCCAGGCAAGATGCGGAAATCATCTATGTCGGCAAACAGGAGGGTATTCATACCCTTCCTCAACATGAGATGAACAATCTCATCGTGGAAAAGGCAAAACAGGGCCGCACCGTTGTTCGCCTTAAAGGAGGACACCCCTTTATTTTTGGCAGGGGCGGTGAGGAGGCTGAAGCCCTGGCACTGGCGAACATTCTCTTTGAAGTCATCCCTGGCATAACCTCGGCCATCGCTGCTCCGGCCTATGCGGGCATACCCTTGACACATCGTGGATACTCTGCCAGCGTGGGTATTGTCACCGGTCATGAGGACCCGACAAAACAGCAATCCACGGTGGATTGGTCCAAGCTCGCCACGGGCGTGGGCACACTGGTCATTTTGATGGGTATGAAAAACCTTCCCAGGATTAAGGAAAAGCTGATCGCAGGCGGCCGAGACCCAAAGACTCCGGTGGCCCTTGTGAGATGGGGCACCACGCCCCAGCAAATCACGTTGGTGGGCACACTGGAAACCATCGTGGCACAGGCCGAGGCAGCCGAACTCAAGCCACCCGTAGCTATTGTTGTCGGCGAAGTCGTAAATCTCAGGCAAACCCTGAACTGGTTTGAAAAAAGGCCCCTCTTTGGAAAAACCGTGGTGGTCACGAGGACCAGAGAACAGGCAAGCGAACTGGTGGCGCAGCTTTCCGACCTGGGGGCCGAGTGTCTGGAATGCCCCACCATCCGGGTCGTGCCTCCGGAGGACTGGGCGCCCCTGGATGCAGTCATCGATCGCCTTGATACGTATAACTGGCTTGTTCTGACTAGTGTAAACGGCGTTGACTTCTTCTTTCACAGGCTCTTTGAAAGAGGCAAGGACGTACGGGCACTCGGAAATGTGCGCACAGCAACCATCGGCCCGGCTACGGCCAAACGGCTGCGTGATTTTGGCCTCAATAGCGACATTGTTCCGGAAACCTACCGGGCAGAGTCGATCATAGAAGCCTTCAAGAACGAGCCTATGGATGGGAAAAGAGTGCTGCTGCCCCGTGCCAAAGAGGCCAGGCCTGTTTTGCCGACAGAAGTCCGCAAGATGGGGGCCACGGTTGACGAAATAGCTGCTTACCAGACTGAGCAAGCAGGGGATAATCTGGACCTGCTGATCGGCCGCTTGGAGCAACGGTCCATTGACATTGTGACCTTTACCAGTTCTTCCACGGTGAGAAACTTCAAGGCCCTGCTTCCCGCTGAAAGATTTGAAAGCCTAATCGATGGGGTCACGGTCGCCTGCATTGGCCCCATTACTGCCAATACAGCAAAAGAACTCGGGTTCAAAGTGAATATCGAAGCCCAGGAGTACACTATTCCCGGACTGTGCGGGGCCATCCTCAGGCACTATACCTAACTGATGAGATGCGGTACGCGATTATCACCAACCCTGTCTCGGGCAAGATGACCATCGATCAAAAGCGCGCTACCCTGGCCAAAGCCGCCCATATCTTGAATGCGCAAATACACGGGCTCGATATCAGGACAGTGGGCGAATTCGGTCAATGCGCGCGCGAGCTTGCTGCCAGTTGCGATGTCCTGGTCGCCGCCGGGGGGGACGGGACCTTTTCCGACATCATCAATTATGTCGATACTGCTGAGACACCAATTGCCTATCTCCCTTTGGGCACTGGCAACGCCATGCGGCACGCTCTACAATACAAAGGAAGTCTGGCTGACATTGCCATCCGCATCAGGGACGGCCAAATACACGAATATGACCTGCTTGAGTGCGACGGCAAGAAGCGTGCGTTCATGGCATCCGTGGGGATGGACGCAACGACAATCCGGCTGAGGGACCAATGCGTTGCCCGGGGTGGCGCCGGCCTGGCGACATATTTACGAGCCGCCTTCACCGCCTATTTCGGAGGATACGAACGGGCCGTCGCCACGATTACACTTGGTGACGAAACAATTGTGGCAGAGAATCTGCTGAGCCTGATGGTGGTTAAACAGCCTTTTTATGGCTTCGGAATGAATGTTGTTCCAGGAGCACGGTTCGACGACCGGAAACTGCATATCTTGTGGATAAACTCAGGGCTCCTCAAGTGCGTCGTCGGTGTGGCAACCGCATTCACTGTGGGCAACCGTATTGGCGAGTACCGAACCGGTCAAAAGCTCTCTGTAAGCCTAAAACGTCCACTGGCGCTGCAAGTTGACGGCAACTACGCCTGGGACGCTGATACGTTTGTTTTCACACTTCTGCCGAATGCAATGAAGATCAAATGTTAGGCAAACAGGTCGATTAGCTCCTCTGTCATCTCATCCCACGTCTTCAGGGTTTGCACATTTGCGGCAAAGCCATGTCTGGTAGTAATAAGGCTGCACACCTCTTCTTCAAGCGCCACATTAGAGGTTTCTCGCATTTCCCCGGTCCCATCGTCAGCAGGCAGGAGCGCTCCGGGTGTGTCAATCTGGGTAACGGATACCGTGACCCCAGAAGGATCGCCTTCTTCAAGAACAGCTCGGCTCTTCTTAAAACCGTCTGTGTTCATATTAGCGACATTGTGAGAAGTAACCCCCTGCTTTTGTCCAAACGCTCTCAAAGCGGACAAAGCTGAATTGGTTGGGTTTATCATGTGCCTTATCCTCCTTGTCATTTCATCATTTTGGGTTAGCCCAAAGAAAAAGCCCATTCTCCTCTCGAAAGGATGGGCTCCAGTATTCACCTTGTCCACTGGTTGGGCAACCCCGCTATCCGCCTCTGGCGGACCGGTAGCTTTGCGTCCCACTCTTTCGAGAGGTTTGCCTTTTTCTCAACTTTTTTGTGTCATTGTCTCTTATCGGTACGGAAGCATAAAACCTGAAGATCTATTTTCGTAAGCAAATTCAATAGAGGGATCTGATCAGCAACTCCAGGTCTTGGTTTGGCGTTTCAAACTTCACGCCGATTCCAAGCGTGCCGGTCCAGACGATTTCACCGGTGATCTTTATTGGTTTTGAGTTGTTGGCGTGCGAAAAGGTCAGAGTCATCTCCTGTCCAATGGAAAATGGCGTGCGGGTTTCAATAAAGACCCCGCCAGCGCTGAGGTTGCGTATGAAATCTTTGAAGGTACGATCCCCGGCAGTGTAGTCTACGGCCATGTGGCAGTCTTTCCTGGGATGTTTCCTTTGGAGTCTGCGTGGCCAATCCTCCAGGATGCTCAAGAGGTCTTGCCTCTGGACATCAGACATGTTGCTGATCAATTCGGCTAGACGAGCCCTGACAGCGGGATCGTCCGACTGTTGGACGGGCTGTTTCATGTCATCAGTGTTTCAGTCAGGCCTCGCTGATGGTGTAGTTGCGCATGAAATGCTCGAGCGCAAAGTTCTGGCTTTGCTTCAGATTCCCAAATTTTACACCACGTCGTCTTGTTGACACAGACCCAAAAGGAAATTTGGCCATTTCCAAATCGGAAATGGTTCTGATCGGCAGGTTGCCCAGATAAAAACTGTGGTCGGCTGATACCAAGCTTAACTCAGATGACCCGTTAAACTGTTCATCGCCGGCAATATAGCGAAATGCAACCCCACCGGGGCTTATGTCTATGATTTCGCCGACTATGGTGGAATGAGGGGATGAAGTCCTGAGCAAGGCAACTCCATCGCCCTTGAGCTGGAGTCGTTTGTATTTCCTTCGTTCAACTGGCTCATTTTCGTCGATCATACCACATGCCCTCCTTGGAACTCCCTTAAAAATCAGTCTTGGCAACCTGATATGCAAGATCCGTGCAAATTCAGAGCCACACTCCAAGAAAGGCGGATAAGGAGGGAACAAGATATCCCCTCCTCTCTTGTTTTCATCTCTACTGAGCCGGATGGCTCGGTGCTTTCCTGGTGATGGATTTGATGACCCTGTCGTTGTCGAATTCTACGATCACCTGATCACCTGTGTTCTGGTCCTTCAGGTCCACATCCAAACCTGCAAGGGTTACAAGTTCGCCTGATTCAGCCAGCACCGTGACTTGGGCGGTTTCGGCGTTTATGGCAGTAATTGTCCCCTTCATCACGACCGTCTCCGGGGCCTTTTGTGCCTCTCCGGAAACAGCTACGCCGGCAAAAGAGATTGCAAACAGGACAACAACCAACATCGAAACGACTTTTGTTGATACCAGTCTTTTCATCATTTTCTTTTTCCTCCTTCCATGCATGCTGGTTTGTTCTTTCGTAAAAACACCTTCTGCCTCGAACTGTCAGCCTAGCTTCTCATCTTCGAAGTGCCACCTCCTTCCTCTCTCATCACCCCACTTCTTTTTTCCTTCCCCCGGCAATCCAGACCATGAGGGGGCCGGCAAGGGTTCCGGCGCCTGCTCTGGGGTGTTCTCTCCGCACGTAATCTACACACAGCAAGGGATATGCCGAATGGGGCTGACTGCCTTAACCTGTTGCTTTTACGACAGTTTATGGTATGGGCAGATAATGTGGGAAGAATTTTTTTGTAGGGGTTTTCATGCAGTTGAAGGAGGTTGAAACTCAACTGATGAGCTTAACTGCTTGCGGATTGTGCTTTTTTCTCATGTAGGCTGTTTCATACACACTCATCTGGATTTCCCGGAACTCCATGCTTTTCAATCCAGAAGAATCGTTCTGAAATACTATCCCCGAAACAAGGTCACCTATTTGAAATCGACATCTGGTTCGGGTGGATCTATTTCTTTCGGGAAGTCGGAAAAAGGAAAAGGGCGCATGTTCTCGTTCAACGTGATGTATCGCATGACCCTGTAAGCATAGACCGAAACCTTATTGGAAAACGCTATTACCGGATTGCAGTAAGTCTGTGTGATAAAAAGGTATACATACTGAAACAGAACGGCTGCCTGGATAATCGTTTTGAGGATCTCCAGCACGATGACAAAGAATACAGTGTAAAGGAGACGGATGGCAATCTGCTTGCGGGATAGTACGGTGGTTGCTTCTGTAGCGTCCATTGGCTTTCCTCCTTCTTTTGTCTATTTTTTGACTTTTCCTCTTGTTTTCTCCTGAGGAGCCTTCTGGGAAGATCCAGAATCTTCACTTGTCGCAGGCTCATCGTCACTCATGGCGGCCAGTTCGTTCAAAGCCTCACGAATCTCATGGGCGCCCTTGTCACGAACCTTGCATACGGCGCGGTATTCTTGCTTAACCCCCCTGAGCGAAAATCGTCCATCTGTCTTCTTCAGGTAAGCATATGCCAGGTGCCGGATTGCCTGCCAGTCGTCTCGCCTGGCCTGACTCTCTAAAGGTGTCAGTTTGTCGAAATCGTTCAGATGATTGCGGTGAAATCGCAACGCAAACAACTTCAGCGGAAATGTCATCCAGAAAAACAGGACCGCCAGTCCGACACCACCCCCGGCAGCCAGCAGCATACGCTGATCCATGCTGAAAATGCCATACGTCATCATTGCGAAAGTTGCCGCTCCCCCACACAGCACACCGACGAGAAGCCCGACCAGTCCTTGCTTGATCCGGAACATCCGAAACGCCCTGCGGTAGCTAATCAGTGTTTCGAGAAAATGAGCCAGGCGCTCTCCGTGGGTCTCAACGAACGTGGCCAAATGGTCAAGGCGGTGGCGTGGGGCGTGCAAAATGGCTTTTTTCAACTCATCACGCTGGTTTTCGAGGTTTTTAAGATAATTCCTTTCGCCCTCAAGTCCATCCACAGAACCGGCTGTTGCTCGCGGAGAGTACGTCAGGTGAATCATGGGGATGTCTTTGCGCCCTGTTATCTGCGACAAGTTCCAGCAAAGGGTTCCGTACACCCGCAGCAAGTCGGTCAGGGACGTGCATTCATCAATGCGGTTCAATACGAAGAGAACCCGGTCTTCAAATGTACGGGCTGGCAATGTCTCCCTGATGCTTATGTATGCCTCACGCACGGTTCCCGCCTTGTGAGGATCAAAGACGACCAGCACGAGATCGGCCATTTGTGCCAGGTCGCCGATCACTTCCTGGTAGTTGTAACCGCGATCCCGTTCGGTAATGCTATCAAGCATTCCAGGTGTGTCGATTAGCGTAAGAGTTTCCAAGAACGGTGAATTCACTTTCTTGAGGCGAAAGTGCGAGGCAAACCGCAGCCCGTGTTTTTTCAACGTTTCAAACGGGTACTCCGGGTCGTTGAGCAGAAACTTGCCGTCCCGCTCCTCAGTAATACGCACCATGTCGCTATTGCCGGCAGATGCTGAATCATCGCAAGTAATAATGGTGAACGAATCGTCTGTAGGGGCCTGGCCGGTGGCCTGGATGTCTGCCCCGAGGAATTCGTTGATCAGCGTCGACTTGCCCGACGAGTAATTGCCCAGGACGAGCACCTGGGGGCGCCACTTGATATTGGCCTCCAGCGGCACGTCGCTATATCCGTAGCGCAGAGCCACTGGCGTCAAATGATCCGCCACCATTTCTACAAGTTCCGCCCGGAGGGAATTTATGTAGTTCTCACGGTACATGCATTTATCCTCAAATGATCTCTCGCCCTATTTTGAGCTTATCCTCGCCTTTGCAAACAGTCAAGACATAAGTACAAGGAAAGTATTCAAATGGCTTATGGCTCTATGGCATAAGGCTCAAGGAAAAGAAAGGCTGTGTAAAGCTCCAGACGTGGGGGAAATGACACTTGGGCAGCGGGACGCCCTTCAAGAAACGACCGAGGTCGCATCTTGAATTTGTTTGATCTTAGGGGCTTCTCTTGGTTTTGTCGTCACAATCAGATGATGTGAAAAAAGCTTTCTGGCTACGCGTAATACGTCGGCTGCGCTTACCTTTTCGATCAATTCCGGATACCTCGTGTCATAATCATATCCCAATCCAACGAGTTGGTTGAGCGCTGAGCTTGAGGCCTGGGCTGCAATCGTTTCCAGTCCGATCTCGTGCATGGTAATGCAAACGTTTTTGGCTCGCTCAAGGGTTTTGGAGTCCACTTCCTTTTCCTGAATCAAGACCATCTGGTCCAGGACAATCTTGAGCACTTTCTCATAGTTCTCCACTGTTGTCTGGGTCATTATCCCGAAATAGCCGCCGTCTATCCCAAATGCAGGGTAGGCGTGCACATAGTAGACCAGGCTCTTTTGTCCTCCTCTAAGGGCGTCATGCAGCCAACCGCTTGGATATGCGATCCCTGAGATAATTGCATCCAGCACATCCACCACAGGCGTGTCTTTGTCACCGAGGGGCAAGCCGTTATAGCCTGCAAAAATGGCAGCCGATGTCTTTTCGTTCAGTGTCTCAAAGATCTCGTCCTCCTCAATATTGTGAGTCTCTGCCTCAATGATGGGCTGTTCTAAGATCCCGGGCTCAAAGTCCTTAAATGCCTCTCGAACCTTTGGAGCAACCACGTCCGGGTCAATATCGCCAAAAACCGCCAAAACCGCACTATTTGGCATCACTATCGACTCATAAAACCCCCTGATATCCTCTTCGGAAAATCCCGTCACCGCCTCTGCCTTGCCAAGCACATCGTTTCGGTAAGGGTGCTTTCGATAATAGTGTCTTTTGAAGAGCCTTGTGATCTCCGTGGTCCACTCTTCATCGAGCCTTTTGATGGCCAGGAGTGTATCCTTTCGCTGCTTTTCTATTTCACTCTCGGCAAAGATGGGGTGAAGAACCACATCGGCAAGCAAATCGAGGGCTATGTCAAAATGATCCTTCAAGACCGAGACCGACACGCTTACCGTATTGTATCCGGAACTTGCCGTAATATGTCCTCCCAGATCTTCGAGGGTCTTGGCAATTTCAAACTTGGTCCGGCTTGTAGTCCCCTTGGTTAAAAGACCTGCCATAAAATGAGAAAGACCCGGTCTGTCGACCGGTTCGAATCGAAGCCCGCCTTTTACAAAAAACTTGAAGGAAACAACAGGGACCGCCGAGTTCCGTTTCAACAGAAGCGTCATCTCATTGGGCAGCACCCGTGCCTCAATTCCCGACCCAGGGGGCTCGACAGGCTGGAAATCGCCTTTCTCAGTTACGGCCGAAGGTGGCTTAACTACGGCAAGAGTCATTCTATCCCGCTGAAAATACTTCCTGGCAACCCCTCTCAGTTCCTCACGGGTAACTTCCCGGATCTTCGACACATAGGTCTCGCTAAAATAGGGATCCCCTGTAGCCGCCCAATCCGAGGCCAATCGAGCGGCCTGGCTTGCTGCGGACTGCAGTCCGAAAACATGGTCTGCCGCAACGATATTCTTTGCCCGGCTTAAGGCATCCTCCTCAACGAGGTTTTCCTTCAGATCAGAGAGTTCATTCCATACCGCTTCGACGGCTTCCGACAGATTCTCCCCGGAGAGACTCATGGAAACCGAAAATTGCCCTTCAGTATAGGGCGGGGTCCAGCTCGATGCGCTGATGGAAAGAACGAGCCTCTTTTCATCTCGAACTCGCCGATAAAGCCTGGAAGTACGCCCATCGCCCATGATCACTGCCAGCACGTCAAGGGCATAGAGGTCAGGATCTGTCAGAGGGATGGTTCGAAAGCCCAAAAGAGCTTTTGTCAGCCTTGCTATTGCCAGGGTCTTGGTCACCTTGCGCGAAGAAAACTGCCGTGGTTCTTCTGGAAGGACATATGGGGGATTCTCAGTTCTCTTAAGGCTGCCTGCCAACTCGAGGACAACTTTCAGCACATCTTCTTTGTCAGCGTTGCCTGCCACAGCAATGACCATGTTCTCAGGCGTATACCAACGGCGGTAGTGTGCCATGAGGTCATCCTTGTCCATTTTAAGAAAGACCTCTTTTTCGCCTATTACGGGATGCCGAATCGGATGTTTTCGGTACGCTGTCTTCACAAATGAGTGCCACAACTGCCTTGAAGGGTCGTTCTCCCCCAACTGAAACTCCTGAAGGATGACTGCCTTTTCCCTCTGGTATTCTGCATCATTGAATTGACAGTCAGTCACATACGCCAAAAGGAGCTTAAGGGCCTCCTGATAATGTGCACTTGTCGTATTGATGAAATAGACCGTGTCGTCATAGCTGGTATAAGCATTTGTGGCGCCGCCTATATCCTGGAGCCTCTCCTTGATTTCGGCTTCCGTGAACCTGGAGGTGGTCCCGCCGGAAACCACGTGTTCCAGATAGTGTGAGAGACCGCCTCCCATCCGCTCGCCCTCAAAAATAGACCCGGTCTTGACGAGGACCTGACAGGAAACCACCTTTGAGCCGTGGGACTCACGGATAAGCACAGTGAGCCCATTTCTTAAAACAACAAAGAGGTCATTGGGCTTGGAAGGAATAATCCGATCCACCGCCTGGCTTGTGAGGACACTAGTACTGTCTTGAGTGGAGGCCCCGGTCTCTGCTCCCGCGAAAGAGTGACCGAGGGAAAAAAGGACAAGGCCCAAAAACACGAACAAGGCGGCCGGACGCCGTACCCGTGTTGTCGCTGTCAAACGATAGATCCGCACCATGATGCCTCCTGATACGCAGCTTAGGGATTTACATTTTCTGTAACCGTTCACAGGTTACATTTACTCCGTATGGAATTGTTTTGAAAGATGAACGTCGAACATCGAACATCGAACGTCCAACGTCGAATAATGATGTCGCTCCGCTCCTCAAATTATTCCAACATCGAATGAAAAAACAAACACCCAATACCGAACATTAAGCAGCTATTTTTGTTTTTTCAGATGTTCATCTTTTCCCATTCAACATTCGATGTTGGACGTTCGATGTTCAATGTTCATTTTTTTATGGTTGCCTGCTCTGGTATTTGGTAGCTGTTCAACGATCTTTATGATTCGCACCGAATACTCGAGCAGCCTTTCTTCCAGGTCATAAATCTGTTTCTTCATCTTTTCCCATTCAACATTTCCGCCGGAGGCGGATTCGATGTTCGATGTTCATTTTTTTGTAACCGTGAACGGTTACCATTTTCTTAACCTCAGTATTTGTTTATAACACGAAGCAATGTAAGGCACAAATATTCTTGGCTTCTACGGCCCCACTCTGATCCTCTTGACAGCGATTTGCAGGCCTGACATGATCCTGTGACCATGAAGGCAATGATTTTGGCAGCAGGGCTTGGGACTCGCCTGTTGCCTATGACCCAAGAGAAACCAAAACCTCTTTTTCTCATAGCAGGCCGCCCTTTGCTGGACATCCTGATTCGCACCCTTCGAGACTCGCATTGTGAGGCCGTGATAATAAACACGCACCACCTGGCTGAAATGATTGATGAGTTTGTCCAAGCACAGGACTACGGAATCCCTGTCCACACAAGGTACGAGCCAACCCTCCTCGACACAGGAGGAGCCATAAAAAACGTTGAGGATTTCTGGGATGAGAATCCCTTGTTGGTTATCAACGGGGACATATTCACCAACATTGATCTTGCACAAATCCATAGGTTTCACCTCAGTCACAAACATCCCGTCACATTGGCGCTTCACGACTATTCGCAGTTTAACAACGTCTGGGTCGATTCAAATGATCATATCACGGGGTTTGGTGACACGGCTCCGTGCCCCCCGCCAGGTCGTAACCTGAAGCCTGACGCGACTCCTGTCCAGCCGTCGCAGCCGCTATGGCGGAGTCGGCTTATGACCACGTCTGCAAATGACCGCCAACTTGCCTTTACCGGCATACAAGTCCTCGATCCGCAGGTTCTGAGTTTCATCCCGGAAAGAACCCCTTGCAGCATCATCGATATCTATTGTGAGATGATCCGGGCAGGCATTACGCTAAAGGCATTTGTGCCCGGCAATCACTACTGGCACGACATAGGAACCATGACAGGACATCGCCGGGCAGCAAGAGAAGCCCTGGCCCGCAAGGCGCTGGGAAAGGCCGTTCCGGAGATTGGCGAAGGTATCCTGGCCTGGTCCGAGCTCAAAGGAGACGGCTCTGACCGTACATGGCATCGCGTCAGTTTGGGAAAGACCTCTGTTATTATGGTCGATCACGGCCCGCCGCCGGAGGACAGGACGTGCGAGGCGGATTCCTTTGTTGACATCGGACAGCACCTTTTAAACAAGGGCGTGCCGGTTCCTCATATCTACGGCTACGATCGCCCCACAGGTCTTGTTGCCCTGCAAGATTTGGGCGATCTTCACCTCCAGACTGTTGTTCGCCGAACAGGAGACCAGGTAGAAATCCTTGCCCACTACAAGGCCGTCATTGACCTGCTGATCACCATGGCGGTTGAAGGGGCAAAGGGATTCAACCCGGCATTCACCTACCAGACCGCATGGTATGATCGAGATCTCATTATTGAAAGAGAGGCGAAGTACTTTGTGGCGGCCTTCTTGAATGGATACAAGGGCCTACGAACAGATTTTGAAAAACTCAAGGAAGGCTTTGAACTATTTGCCAAAAGGGCCCTTGAAACCGGCCTTGTGGGTTTCCTGCACCGCGATTTTCAATCCCGCAATATCCTTGTCAGGAACGAGAAGTATTACGTCATCGATTTTCAAGGCGGCCGGCTTGGCCCCCTGCCCTACGACCTTGCTTCATTGCTCATCGATCCCTACGTAGAGCTTCCCGAGGATATCCAGCAAGATCTACTGGCGTACTATCTGGACAGGCTTTCTGGCTCTGTGCCGGTTGACCATGAAGATTTTCTCCGTGCCTACAAATACTGCGCCATTAATCGGAATCTGCAGATCCTGGGCGCCTTCGGCTTCTTGAGCAGGGTTAAGGCAAAAACAGATTTTGAGGCGTACATACAAGCAGCTCTTGCTTCCCTTAAAACACGTCTTAGTACGATAGAGTCCGATTGCCCTCAGTTGGTGCGTATCGTAAACGGCATTTAGGAGCCTTTCCGTTCTTGTAACCGTTCACGGTTACAAAAAAATGAACATCGAACATCGAACGTCCAACATCGAATGTTGAATGGGAAAGGAGCAAACAGAAGAATTAATTAAGCTTTTCGTTACGAGTATCAAAACGGCCCTGAGCGGAGTCGAAGGGCTGAAAAGAAACAGAAATAGCCGTCGCACGACCTGGAGGCTCTCGACAGGTTGAATGTTCGGTATTGGATATTCGTTTTCCATTCGACGTTGGACGTTCGATGTTCGATGTTCGACGTTCATCTTTCAAAACAATTCCATACGGCGTAAATGTAACCTGTGAACGGTTACCCGTTCTGTCATGTCACCTTCCAGCACCGCACCTGGTGCTTATGCCCTGCTGAGCGGAAAGCGATCTCTTCCCTTCTGCATCTTTCCTCAACCAAAGGGCATCTCCCTTGGAATTTGCATCCTGGCGGTGGATTGAAGGGACTCGGCACATCCCCCGGCAGTGTTTTCCATTCATGCTTTTCGTTGGGATCAGCCGTGGGGGCGGCTGAAAGCAGCGCCACTGTGTACGGATGGAGGGGATTCTCGTAAAGTTCACCTGCCGGAGCACACTCCATGATTTGGCCCAGGTACATAACCGCAACCGTGTCGCTAATGTAGCCCACTACATTCAGGTCGTGGGAAATAAAGAGATAGCTGATCCCCATCTGAACCTGCAGGTCTTTCAAAAGATTGATAATCTGGGCCTGGATCGAAACGTCAAGGGCTGAAATCGGCTCATCACAAACGATCAGGGACGGCTCCACGCTCAGGGCTCGTGCTATTCCGATACGCTGACGCTGTCCCCCGCTGAATTCATGAGGGTAACGATTTGCTGCACCTGTGGCGATACCCACCATCTTGAGTAGCTTCGCCAAACGGTCTTTGCGCTCAGCACGGTCTCTCACACCCCGTGCCCGCAAACCCTCTTCAATCGATTGCCCTACGGTCATACGAGGATTCAAGGAACCAAAGGGGTCCTGGAAGACAATCTGCAGTTTTTTTCGCAACGGCTTCATCTCTTGTATTGAAAAACCGCTGACATCCTCTCCTTCGAATATAATTCTTCCTTCATCAGGCTCAAGGAGCTTGAGGATAGCCCTGCCGACGGTCGATTTTCCGCACCCGCTTTCACCCACCAGGCCGAGGGTCTTTCCCGGTTCAATCTCAAAGGCAACGTCGTCAACGGCCTTGATCCAGCCGATAACCCTCTGGAAAAAGCCTCTGCGCACCGGAAAATACTTTTTCAGCCCATCAACTTCAAGCAGCGCTTCACCGGAATTGATTCCTGCCATCTTTACTCCACGAGGTGTGTAGTGTTAAACTGTGGGAAGTCATATCACAAGATTCTTGACGTGACCATAACTACGTATGCACTTAATAAGTTGCAAAATTGAACACTCTTGGATATAATGCACTTGCATTTCCATAGTAATATCGAACCCTTTCCAAAGACACGTGCAACAAATTCCGTTGAGACGGAAGTGGAAGAGCTTTGAAGTCCCTCCAACCCATTGTCTATAAGTCCGCCAGGCGGACGTTATATGAAATCGCGCAGCGATTTTGTTGTTTGAAAGGCGGTACTATCATGACGAAACATCTATTTTACTCGTCTTTGCTCCTTTTGTCCCTGACTCTCTTTTGCTGTTCCACCCGAGAAACCGAAGAGACCAAGATACTGGCCAGGATAAACGATTACAACCTGACCCTTGACTCATTTGAATATCAACTGGCAACAGAACTTGAGTTGGATGAGGACTTCAAGTTAACAAATCAAGCTAAGAGAAACTTTCTTGAAGAGATCATGAGAAAACAACTCCTTATCCAGGAGGCCAAAAAGTTAAAACTGGACACAAAGGACGAATTCATCAGAGCAATCCAACGTTACTGGGAATCCACGCTGATTAGAAATTTGATAGATTTGAAAAGCCAGGATATCAACAATAAAATCTATGTATCTCAGGAAGAGATTGAAACCCGCTACAAAGAGATGGCCAAATCTGAAGAAACGCTTCCACCACTCACAGAGACACAAGAGACAATCAAAAAGGAACTTAAAGAAGAAAAAAAGACCCGGATACTTAAAGAATGGATCAACGATTTAAGGCAAAATGCAAAGATAGAAATTAACGAGGAGCTTCTTTGATTGAAATATCCAAAAAGGAGAATACCATGTCTCATGCTGCAGAATCATACAAGAGAAGGATTTTTTTTATCAAAAAAGAATTCCAAATCAGATTCATCTTGAAGTTCTGCATCCTTCTCCTGGTTGGAATCGCCATTTCCACGGGCCTTCTTTTCCTTTTTTCTCAGGACACACTGACCTCTTCTTTCGAGCAATCAAGACTTGTCATAGAAAGCACGGGCCAGGCCATTCTTCCCTCTGTTATTTATACTAACCTGATTACTTTGGGATTGGTTACTCTTGCCACCATTGTCGTCACACTGTTTGTGTCCCACAAAATCGCCGGCCCAATGTTTCGTTTTGAAAAGGAGCTCAAGCAAGTCGCGGAAGGTGATCTGACAAAGAGAGTAGTGCTCAGAAAGAAGGATCAGATAACCGACATGGCTGGATCTCTTAACGACATGATCTCCAGCTTGCATGAGAAGCTCCTGGATATTCAGACCGATGTTGAGCGCATACGACAGTCTGCCTCTAGACAAAACGCCCCAAAAGAGTTGATTGAGCAATTGAACAATCTCCATCAAAACATCGCAAATAACTTTAAAATATAAAATCGCTTCGTTTAAGAAGTATTATGTTGGGCCGACCCGCCTGCCAAGCCTCGGCGGGCAGGTCCTCAAGCCTGTCAAGGCGGACGCATTTTCATGCTAATTCGACATCTTCCCAGAAAGAACCTCTTCATTATCATAAACCTGAGCCTTTTCTTCTTCATTTCTTACGCCGCCGCTGAAAAAGACTCAACAGAAGAGATTGCCTGGCAGAATATCGAAACAAAATACACCATCATCCATTACCAATCCACCAACGACCTGAAAAAATTCAATTACGAAGTCAAGTACGACCCTGAACACTCAGGCCTGAAAGGTCTGTTTTCTTCGTCTGGTCCTGATAACCTCAAAGATAAAGTCATAACAAAAGTGGACGTTCTATTTGAAAGAGTGCAGAACATACTCGATATGCGAAAGAAGATGGAGAAGGTGACCATTAATATCTATGAGAACAAAGATCAGTTGAAGGACGCATTTTTCAGGATATATAAACGGCAATGTCGCATTCGGGGCTGGTATAGATACAAAAATAACACCGTATATATCAACGTTAAGGATCTCCATGAAGGCATGTTGGCCCATGAACTGGCACATGCCATTATCGACCATTATCTCTTGATTCGTCCCCCTCGTGCCACTGCTGAAATCCTGGCACGATATGTGGACAGTCATCTGAAGAGAAAGGTGCGGTCTTATTAGGCGCTTACTTCTGAAATTCGTATTTTTTTGGCTTTTTAGGATCAGCTTCATAACTTAACCGCAGACATACGCAGACTGTCAGAGACTTTTTGTTCCGCCGACATTGGCCGAACAAAAATGCAACCCGCCTCCGGCGGGAATGCTTCGTTCTCAAGCTGCAGCGGATTTAAGTGGGGAGGTAGTCATAGTGGACTCAAAACATGGTCGCATGAAATACTCTAAGTTAATCATACTGTTTTTGATTTGCCTTTTTCTCATAACCTCCTGCTCCACCCGGCCATATAGAATGAAGCGGGCCGAACGGCTTTACAGGCAGGGGCAGATCTATCTTTCCAAAGGAAATCAGGAAAAGGCGATTGCCAAGTTTGAGGAGTCTCTTTCCCTGTCCAGGATGATTGAGTTCAAGCCTGGCATGGCTCACAATCTGAATGAGATGGCCATTATCCATACGACAAGAGGTGAATATGTCAAGGCAAGGGAAATACTCTCCGAGGCATTGGCAGTATACAAAGAGCTCAATATGGAACCTGAGATCTCAAAGACCTTAAACAATATTGCCCTCACCTATGTGAGAGACCGTGACTTCAAGGAGGCCATCAACCGATATGAAGAGTTGATCGAGTGGGACAACAAAACCAATAACGACCTGGGAGTGGCTATCACACAATACAATATGGCCCTGATCTATCAGAATCATTTGAGGCAATACGAAGAAGCGCGGAAAAAATATTCAGAGGCGCTGGAAATTCTGAAGATGTTGGGCAATAAGAGATATATCCAATTGGTCGAAGAGAACTTGGCAACGCTTGAACCATAATGCCATCTTTCCGCACTATTATACGCTCGCGACCTGTAACAGACTACTCTTTTTTCTTCTTAGCATCATACATCTTGATTATCTCGTCGGTAACATCCATTTCCTCATCAAAAAAGACTATCGATGTTTTTTCCAAAATAATATCATATTTCTTTTTCTTGCAGAACTCTTTGGCAATTTCCCCGATCTCTTCGAAATGGTTTCGTCTCAGTTCCACATCCTTTTTTCTTAACTCCTCCTCCATGCTCCTCCCAAGAAGCCTTATCTCCTTGATCGCCCGGGCAAGCTCATCTTTCTTTTCTTTCATGGCCGAAGAGGATGTGTCACTCTCACCTTCTTTTAACTCCTTCTCCATTTTCTGGACTTCGTCCTCTCTGGACTTAAGCACCGCCCTTTTGGCCTCCACGTCCATGAGAAACATGCCTCTTGCATCCTTGGCCGCCTTGGACTCCTGCATGATCTTTTGCATGTCAATCACCCCGATCTTCAAACGCCCCGCATGAGCCGGCCCCACAGCCATGAAAATAATAGCTACAAACAGCAAAACACCGAGCAAGCAAAATCTCTTCATACTAACCTTCCTTTCTGATTCAATCATGTCAGTTGAGCCAGAAGATACATCAGAATCCTGCACTTAATTTGTCCGAGTTTCTCCGGCCCGCTCTTATCTCCGAAATTATCTCATCGGCGCTCTTGTCATCGCCCCATGAACCCGAAAGTTCCAGCAGCGCCTGTGCCGGAGTCTTCAATGTACGGATGTCATGCCTCCTTACAAGATACTCCTTGACCAAAAAAAGAACCTGCTGGCTCGCAGAACGGTTTTCATTGGCAGCAAGCTCTTTGATCTCCGAATACAATCGGTCATCAATACCCTTAATCTGCAGATTGGCCATTTCCCGTCTCTCCTTTGAACTTTCTATTTATAAAATATTAGACCATATGGATGAATAAATCAACCTGATAGTAGGGGTGATGTTCACCGTTTGTTGTGAATGGTCAATTTTGGATGTGATTCCTAGTGGGAAACAGGGACAGGGGCATAAAGGAAGGAGCAGGAGTCATACTATAGGCCTGACCGTCAATCAATTCCCACCGCTCTCCATCCGGCCAGGTCAAGTAATCAGCGTACGTAAACTTCTTTTCTTTTTTCTTGGGCATGGGCGCAAACAAATGACTAGCTTGCCATTAGTAATGCATCTTGCGCCTTGCGAGGGAGCTGGACAAGCAAGAGATAGGACTCGGGGTAAAGATAATCCTCCCCTGACTCGTCAACGACTCTCAGATATCCTTCCTTTGCCGCCATATCGTCTGGTAGGATTTGATAAATCTTCCGCTTTTCCAAATCATCACAGTCCTTGTTCTCAACGCAAAGCGCAAACATCTGTTCTGATCGTTCTTGTACCATGATTTCAATCCAGTAGCCGCTTAATTTTCATTTTCTTTTGACCTATGCCGCGAGCTTCGTACCAGTGCACTTCAGCATTGCAAATTCTTCCGCTCTGAAGCCGAATCTTAGCAATTCCCTTCATCGTATCTTAATTACATATACAAATCGACGGCGGCTAATATCAGACACGGACAACGGGCACGCCACACGTTGTTATGATCTTAGTACTTAAACCCGACGCCCACGTAAAAATTGTTCGCTGAGTAATTATACCGATAGGTTCTTTCATCCTCGGTGTTGGACCGCTGCTCGATGTACTCAAATTGACCTATTAGGCTCCAATTTTCGGTAAGTTCATACTTCAAACGAAGAGTAGTCTCCTCTCTGGTCTCCTCATGGGCCTCGGCTTTGTAGTCACCGTCACTGAACTCCGCCTTCCTCTCATCGTATTCGGTTTCCTGGTAGGCAAAAGACACAGTCGACGTCAGAGGAAACAGGGGAAAGGTATAAGAGATGCTGGGGCGAATTCGGTAAGAATCGTAATCATGGTAGTTACTGGTAAACTTCCTGGCATCAACCCCTGCGCTGGTTCCAGGGCGGTACTCATCCCAATAGTTCTGGTTGCTGTCGTACATGCTGCCGTTGAGGTCCAGCCCCAGGTTCAACCCACCGCCAATATCCATCATGTAGTCGAAATTAAGATCCAGGCTGTGGAGGTCGTCCTCTTGCTCTTCACCGGTCAGCACACCATTTGAATTGACTATTTTCTTATCGTCAAGCATCTTGTGGAGCAGGGAATATTGTACCTCCCACGAAAAACCCACCGGCTTGATCCACGTATATCCTACCTTGCCAATAATGCCATCGTAATCCTTCTCATCTTTTTCCACATTTCGGTTGTCAACCAGATCGAGGCCGGTCAAGGAGAGAAGTGAGGCGTAATTATCATACTCACGGTGATAATACTGGGCGCCCACGCTCAGCGTACCAGGGTCGTCGTAGACTCCCCTCATGTCAAAATCGAGTCCTGCGCCCAAATCCTCGTAGTTGTACAGGCCATCGCTCCAACCCGAGGTCGCAACGTCTTTGTTGTATGTAGCAGTGTAAAAGAGAGACGGCGTCAGCGAGTACTGGGTCCTGTCACCGAAGTCGAACCGAACCATGGGTGTAATGCTGTGTGACTGAAATTCGGTGCGCTCCCTGGATCCGATGTCCCCTTCATCAGAATAGAACTCCCTCTTCTCGTAGTACTGCCCGTCATACATGAGGATGAAAAAGGTTCTGTCGTTGAACCGCTAAACGGGCGCAAAAAGGCCGCTAAGATTCGCGCCATCAGTGCTGCCGGAGCCACTCACGTCGGACGTTGTGAAAAAGGCCTGGAAGTCTGCGATGAACATCAGGCGATCCCAGGCTGTCTCCCCTTCACCTACCTCTCCGGCGGGCAATTCCTCGGTCAAAACCTCTTTTGGAGTCTGCTCCTCAGCAGCCCCCAGCGGCTTTGTCATAAAGCACAGTACAAAAAAGACCGGAACGAACACGAACAGCGAAGACAATTTGTAGAACTTGCGTAGTTTCATCTCATCCTCCTTACATGGTGAATAGTTGATTGGTAAACTGGTTGAGTGGGCAAACTTCTTCATATAGCGGCGCAGCCGCTACATACTGAATCGTGGAGCAAATCAGCCACCACCAGTAGAACTGGTGGTATGAGGAAGGCCCCTAAAAGGGGCCTGTACCCTCGTTCATTCTTTTTGACACGATGAACAGGATCTAAAGGATTTGCCTTTTAATTTCTCCCTTCCCGGATGGAAGGTAGAAAACTCAATCCCGCGCAGGGCAGAAAAAAATATAACGGCCTGAATCCACACTGCTTCCGCAGTAAATAATTTCCCGTCAATTAGACCCATTTTTTCCCTCGAAGAGGGATGATACTTGTTGCCTTTCTTCAGGAAAGGCAACAAAATCCTGTCCATCCAGTAAATCCTGTCTATAATCTTAACGCCTTAAACGGCAGAGCCGGTGGATTATTTTTGATTTTGTATGTAGGGCAAAATCCCTGCTGTGTCAACAAAATTTTCTAAAAAGTAAGCTGTTAGGTCGTTGAATACACAATGCATTCCCGACAGAACAAGAGATGAGTCAGACGGGGTTTGCCGGATGATCATGATATGTCGTTTTTTGCATTTCCGGCCTCCGGCCTCTCCGAGCTGTAGGCCTCCGGCTTGTAGAGCCTAGAGCTCGGAAAGCTCTACGAGCTAGAAGCCGTAGGGCCTTCGCCCCGCAGGGAAGAAAGTCAGAAGCAGATCCGGTGAATCCTGTCAATCCTGTCGAAGAAGAAACGAAGAAGGGATTTGATTCAAAAACCTAGGTCAGGTTGCGAGCGAAGCGAGTTACCCGACTCAGCCGGCATTCGTCTTGTGTTGTCCGCCTCAGGCGGATCCCGGCTCTGCCCCGCCTCAAATCTGCCTCCCTCTACCCTCTCGGATACGGCGCATACCTGTACGCCTGTCTGCGTGCCCCCACAGGCAGATTGACCCACGCTTTTGCCTCCAGGTTGCCGCTCCTTTCACTCGCTCTCGCCTGCGGCTCGCCTTTCGCTTCGCTTCAGCCCTTCAGGCGTGCATCGCTGCACCCACCCTCTTGAGCCGTCGAAGCTTTCAGCGAAGATGATCTTGAGCCGCCGAAGCCCTTGGCGAAGGAGCTTGCCTTCGGCTACCGTTGCCACTCCCTATGGTCGCTCTCGCCTGGCGGCTCGCCTCTCCGCTTCGCTTCGAGCCGCCTCCGTCGGGCTGAGTCTGGACTTTGCCCGATACCTGTGTCATAGTATCAGACAGCACCATTTAGCAGGCGGGCCAAGCCCGGCACACAACAAGGCAGTGCAGTGGACAGCCAGGGCCTCGGCGTTTAGACATTTTTCTTCAAATCAGCGTATTTCAATTTTTAGGCGGTCAGTATTTGCCCTGGCTGCCACTGACCGCCGGGGTTAGGCACCTTGCTACCCGTTACTATCTGGGATATAATATAATTGATTGATGATTAAGGGGTTCAAGCACAAAGGCTTGGAAAAGCTCTTTACCAAGGGCACCAAGTCAGGAATTCAAGCCAAACATGCTGAACGCCTACGTCTAATCTTAGGCAGGTTAAATGCATCAACGTGCCCGCAAGATATGAACCTGCCAGGTTTGAACCTTCATGAACTAAGCGGCGAGCGGAAAGGTACTTGGTCAGTTAAAGTAAGCGGCAACTGGCGAGTAACGTTCATATTTGTCGGTAAAGACACCACGCTCGTTGATTACGAAGACTACCATTGAGGTGAGATCATGCAGATGCACAATCCCCCACATCCGGGAGAAATTGTTAAGACATTATGCCTTGAACCTTTGGGTTTAAGTGTCACTGAGGCGGCTAAGGCTTTAGGCGTTAGCCGAAAGACGCTCTCTAACATCTTGAAAGGTCGTTCGAGTATTAGTCCAGAAATGGCTGTACGGCTTTCTATCGCTTTTGATACAACAGCGGAAAGTTGGATGAACCAGCAAACACAATATGATCTATGGCAAGCAGAGCAACATCGCAGCGAGCTGAAGGTATCTCGTTTAATGGAGAGTTGATAGGTAGTTCCCTTTATAATCGGCAACCCTGTGAAGCTGCAGAGACTCCTTGTGCAACACCCATTAACTCTCCATTTTCTTCCAGGTCGGGGGTTCCGCTCAACTCGGCATTATCTGCCTTCCACCTGAGCAGGAGGCGTGTTATTTTACATATAGTTACTCACCACTTGTTTAGCTTTCCTTATTGCCAACAATATTTTTTGCAATCATTTTGTGCTTGCACATGCAATTATTTTATGCCATTAATATACATATGAAAGCAAAACACCGGAAAACAGTGTCAGCTATTTTCGCCAAGCCCACAAAAGTAAACATCAGGTTTGCTGATATTGAGTCTTTGCTTGTTTCTCTCGGCGGCGAGGTTAGCGAAGGGGCTGGCTCACGCATGTCGGTCACTGTTTCCGGCAAGACGGCGCATTTCCACCGTCCGCATCCTGGCAAGGAAGCGAAAAAGTATCAAGTGGACGGTGCCCGTGAATTTCTGCAACGATTAGGAGTAATGCCATGAAAAACACATTATCTTACAAAGGTTTTACCTCACGCGTTGAGTTTGACGCCGATGACAACATTTTTGTAGGTCGGGTGCTTGGCGTGCGGGACATTATCGGTTTTCACGGGGAAACGGTGTCTGAACTGACAACGGATTTTCATAATGCCATTGACCATTACCTTAATGTGTGCCGGGAACGCGGAGAGACTCCACAAAAGCCCTATTCAGGCAATTTGATGCTGCGGGTTCCGCAGGAGGTTCATGCGGCAGTCGCCATGGCCGCCGAAGCCCACGGCAAAAGTCTTAACCAGTGGGCGGCAAATGTATTGAAGGAAGCCGCGGACGCGCGTTAAAAACCTTACCCCAGTTGTCTTGTTTATGGCGAAACTTTGAGCAAAGACCCAGTACATAGCGTTTGGGCCTATAATCAGGAAAACCTGTGGGCTGTTCTGATCACTGTATATCGCCCTGACGCAAGGCACTGGGTCAATTGGCGAACGAGGAGACCAAGAGATGCTACGCTTTAGCAAATGCCCGGTATCCGGTGGGGAAATGATCGAAAAAGAAGTTGAAAAACTCCTTCGTGGTGGGAAACATACAGCAGTATTGACCGTGCGTGCAGAAGTCTACCTCCACTGCGGTGAACGTCTTTATTCCAAAGAGACTATTAGCCGATTTGAGCAAATTCGCTCCAAACTTCTGCGTCAAGATTTGGCTGGCTTTCAACCAGTAGGCCAGTCATTTCAGGTTCCAAGCGAACACTCGAATGCGCAATGCTAACATTTGCGTCGAGCAGACGCTTGGACTCGGGGCGTTTTTCAAGTGGTCGCAACCTGACCTACGACTGTATCCCGATAGCGCATTTGAGATAACCAATTTTTACCGTTTGCTTGCATGTAAAATAGTAATACCAACTATAGTTTCACCTTCATAGCGTATAATTATATCATCATCTGTGAGTTCACTATCAGTAGCATGGCTTGGCTTTTTGAAATTAACATAGAGTACATCTGCCTCGGAATCATATGATGACCATAAATATCCCTTTGGAGATTGTCTTACTGTGGGTATTAAATTTAGATAATTCTGCATAGCTATTTCGGCCATATCTGTTTTCTCCTACTAAGAGGTTTTATCCTGCATGTTAAAAAAGCAGTGATGATAAATCCATCATTGTTTAGTTCACGGTATACCACAACAAGAAACTTACCTTTTTCAGTTTCTTGAATAGCCAAAAGCTCTTCCTCTCCTCCAGCTAAAATTCTGGATGGGTTTTCTACAGCTTCTAATACTTCCAAACGCATTCCTGCTAATTCACAGTGTTCTTCAGTAATGTGTGCCCACCTCTCATCCGTCAAACGAATAGGAACTTTGTTTTGGGACAGAACAGTCTCTATCATATTCTTGTTATTATAATTATACCCTCATCAGGATTAGACTAAAGACGGTTTTGCGCTAACAGGCGCGAGATGAGCTGCAGGTTCGTCGTTCATACCTCTTCTTAATCTCATCCCAATCAATTACCTCAAGCTCGCCTCGTTTATAGGCTTCATATCGTGCCTCTGATTCGGCGACCCAAGACTGTTCAATGTTTGGATCGGGCTTGTCAAGGCTATATAAAATTGCCTCAACTAACCGTATACGTTCAAGGGGTTGAAGCCCGGCAGCTTTTTTTGCCAATTGATCTACTGATTCCATAATATTTCTCCTATTCTATCCTAACGTCTACGTGCTTGCGGCCCTGTTCTTCTACAATTCCCTGACCAGGTTTTCATCCAGAGTAACCGTCGTTCTCATGACAACCTCCATCACAAGTTTTATTGCACATTTTGTGTTAATTTCTACCACAAGTCAAGGGAAACGATCCTTGTTGATTGTGTATGCTACTGCTAGAACGTAGGTCAGGTTGCGAGCGAAGCGAGTTACCTGACTCAGACGGGCAGCCGGTATTGTCAGGTAGCTCCCGCTGGTCGCAACCTGACCTACGACTACTGCCGCACCAAAACCGGCAGATGAAAATGTCCGTGTATGTCCGCGCCTGCCCTGTGAAATGCGAAGTATATTTTACCGGATGCCTCAGCGGCCAATCCAACAAAAAAGGGCACAGCCATTGCTGGCTGTGCCCTCGGTTGCAAATTCTCCGCTAACCTATGTCTGAAAGCTTACACTATCCAGTTCCTCCACCAATACCCTTCCACAGCATCCGGGACATGGGAATGTAGATCACGTCAATGGGCTGGCTAAACGGGCCGCTATTTTGGCCAATAGCGATCTCCAGGTTGTTGTCGCCAATGTTAGGCCTGGTGTCTGTACCGAACCCCACAGGTTCACTGACCCTCAAGGCGTCCCACATGTCCTGGAACCCGCCGGTCTGTTGGGCATCCCGACCGCCTGTATTGTCCGCATTATAGAATGCCACGTCGATTCTACTGCCATCGCCCAAGACATAGTCAAATCCGCCAAAATGAGTAGGATTGATCGAATCCACTGTGTAGCCTGTGCCGTAAGTAAACGGCTGTGGTTCAGTGCTGAGCGTCAGCGTGTCTTTCGTGATGTTCTGGACCCAAAACGGCGCTCCTTTTATTTGAGGGCCAAAGCTCCTTGACTCCTGCAATGACTCTTGCACCGGATTGGTAAAGGTGACAGACATGCTCTCCAGTTCAGGGGAACCGTTCCGTGCAAAAACAAATCTCTGAGCTGTCCCGTTGTCGTTATCCGCCACGAGTCTGTCGCCAACGGTAACGTCAGGTTTGGTGTCCAGCCAATACTCCCACGGCAGATCAGTCAGTTTGTCATCGACAAGCCCGGTAAAGTCTGTTCTGAACTCCATGGCCGATACAGAAGAATTGTTCCTCAGGCACACATTGACGAGCTGAACGCTCGTCTTGCCAGAACCCTCATCGTTGTGGCGAAAGATGTACTGCTGGGCCCTGACCCAATTCCCGTTGTGGTCCTTCGTTACCCGGCCGGACTGGGCGTCGGCCATCTGAAGAAGGGCTGCGTCACGAGCACGAATCTCGCCATAACCCTTGGCCTTATACCCGGCCACCCTAGCCTTCATGGCATATGAATCATGGGCCATCTCAATGATCTGCTCGTTCAGACGATCCTCCTCAACCTGCACGGCATAGGCCAGAAATCCGTTGCTGTCGTTGATTCTGGCAAGCGTGTCATCTGCCGCCGTGAAAAGGGTCGGAACACCGTCGTCCTGACCCACAGTCTGCAAACCGTAGCTATCTGATGGCCAGTAGGTAAATACAGTGTCCTCTCCTTCTCCTGACCATTCTCCCTCAATATTGAAATCTCCCGGCTTGAACTCATCCTTGTCGATCCTATCAAGAAGGTCCGAATCAAAGGCATTGACTACAGCCATATCCAGGCTCGTGGACTCACCATCCAGGCCGAGTGAATCTACTACCATATCCCGGGTACCTGCGATTATTTTGTACTTGTTGTCGCCGTCTGGCCTGAATACAAGAAAGGTGTCTTCCAAATCAAAAGTCCGTTCTTCGAACTGCTGTGCTAACCACAGGTACTCATCACCCTCGATGCTGTCACCACGCTGGATAGACAAGTGTAACCAATCATCAGGAAGCCTGCCACGCGGCTCTCCAGGCCCAGGATGGTCGTCGCTGCCACCGTCACCTGGTATAAGACCTACAAAAGCGTTATATTCATCATAGCCATCACTACCGTAGCTGAAAACGATCCAGTCGCTTTCCTGACTCTCCTCGTTCACATAAAGAGTGGCAGAAAAAGGATCTGGCGGAGCATCCACCTCAGTATTATATGCATACCTAAAAAACGAATCAGAATCTCCACCAAAAACAGATGGACGATTCAAGACATTTGTCTGAATCGGATCTCCCGGATCAAAACCATCGTCCAGGATCAAAAAAGGCGCAATGGCGGGTGGATAGCTACTAAGATCATTATTCAGGCTAAATGGCTCGGTAAGAGAGATAATTCCGTTTCCTGTAAGATAGACGTCATCATCTGCATTGTCCGCATCATCTGGATATTCTATATAGCGAAAGCGCAATTGGGTAGGTAGTCAGCAAATGGGGCTGTGCGGGCCGTAGAGGGGGTCTGGCGGGACTCAAGGCCATGGTCCATAGCCCACACAACGGACGAGACCGCA
>Ga0209986_10000295_pt1 | contig 47803 bp, 43 predicted proteins | sample BlataG_FD_183168 | JGI IMG/M metagenome (GOLD analysis project Ga0209986, IMG submission 183168) | Deep subsurface microbial communities from Black Sea to uncover new lineages of life (NeLLi) - Black_00105 metaG (SPAdes) (version 2) | ecosystem: Environmental > Aquatic > Marine > Oceanic >... | reverse complement strand
CCGACCTGGGCAACGGCCCCGGTATCCAGGAGGTCGCCACCTTCTCCGTCGACGTCGAGGGCCCGGAGGGCTCGGTCGCGGTGGCCAACGCCCACGGCACCGTCACCGGCGCGGCCGGCGGGGTGCTACTGCGCCCGTTCGCCCGGCTTATCTCCAAGACCGGCGACAGCGTCACCACCTACGGCGAAGCCTGGAACATGAACTGATCCGCTTTCACCCAACGAAAAGGCACCCGGCTTGCAGGCCGGGTGCCTTTTCGTTCGGGTGAGATAAGGGTCTACGTGGTCAACCGCGGGTTCGGGGCCGGCTCAGCGGACGTCGAGGTATCCCGGCCGCCGAGCGCATCGCGGATCTCGGTCAACAACCGGGTCTGTTTGGCTTCTGTCGACTCCGCCTCGGCCGCGGTGCGCATCTTGCTGTAGGGCAGCACCACCAGGAAGTAGACGACCGCCGCTACCAGGACGAAGTTGATGAACGCGGACAGCAGCACGTTGAGGTCGATGGTCTGCCCGCCGCCGATGCCGATCTGCAGGATGCCGTACGAGGCGTCCTTGCCGGCGCCGATCCGGTTGATGAGCGGCTGGATGATGCTGTCGGTGAACTTGGTGACCAGCCCGGTGAACGCGGTACCGATGACCACCGCGACCGCGAGGTCGACGATGTTCCCTTTGGAGAGAAACTCCCTGAAACCCTTTAACACGGTTAGCCTTCCTTTGCTGATTTCGCCTTGGAGCGTCGAAAGCCTAGCGCAACCGCGGTTTCCGGCGATTACGTCGCGCATGCCCGAGATGCCGGGTCAGTGGATGGTCAGCGTCACGGTCTGAACCAGCGTCGCAGCGGCCAGGGCGGTTGCGGCCGGCGCCGGAAGTGCCACCAGGACCACCCTGTCATCGCTGGATCCAAGTGCGGTGGATCCCGGCGAGACCAGCACCACCACCGCGTCGTGGGCTACCACCCGGGGCCGGGTATCGCTGGTGGGCCCGGGGCTGCCCAATACATCGACGATATCGCCGGCCCGTAAGAGGTCCAGCACCGCGGTGTCGGCCAGTTGCAGGGGGACGACCCGGGCGTCGGGTCCGGCGCTGAGACCGGCCAGTCGGGATCCCAGCACCCGGGCGTCGGTGAGCACCTCACCGCGCCGCGCCGGACCGGCGAGCGTGGCCCCGATGAGGCTGGCCGGCTCGGTCTGGGCTCCGTCTGGAAGCAAGGCGGCGGGGTGTTTCCGGAGCGTGACGTCCTCGGCGGTCAGCGTGATGCCGGGACTCAGATCGCGGACGGCGATCACCACCTCGCGATGCAGATCAGCGGGATCCGGCCGCACCGCCGAGGCCCCGGCGAGAAGGACGAGCACTCCCGCTGCGATGCGACGGGCCGCAGCGGTACGGAGGAAATCGGGCCGCAGCACACGCCAGACACGGTCCAGCGGAGTCGGATTGAGCGAGTCGGCCATGCCGCCACGGTAGGGGCGCAGGACGCCGGCCGAGTGCCGCCGGCGGGCCGGCTGTGGATAACCGCCGGCTAGGTGGCGGAACTGGAGGAACTGGAGGCGGTCGTGGCCGGCGTTGAACTTCCGGCTTTCGACGCGCCCGAAGCCGACGAGCCCGCATCCGAGGATCCCGAGGATCCCGAGGATTCCGAACTCGAGGACTTCTCCGCGCTGACGCTCGCCGAACTCTTGCCCGAGTCGCGGCTGTCGGTTCGGTAGAAGCCGCTGCCCTTGAAGACCACCCCGACGGAGTTGAACAGCTTGCGCAGACGACCGGAACATTGCGGGCAGGTGCTCAGGGCATCGTCGGTGAACGCCTGCACCGCGTCGAACCGGTTGTCGCACTCGGTGCACGCGTAGCTGTAGGTCGGCACAGAAACCTCCGGGAAGACTGAAGTATTAGCACTCTAGCGTGTCAAGTGCTAGAACCGCCATCCGGTGATCGGCATTCCCTCCCGGGTGAAGGACGAGCCAGCGGGATCAGGCCGCCGCCGGGGGTCAGGGCATGTGTCATCGGCACATCATGAGGATCGCCGGGTACCTCATCGAGAATCTCGCAATCGCGCACGACCGCGACCAACCGTGTTCCCGGCGCGCACATCGGCAACGACCGGTCGTAAAAGCCGCCGCCGCGTCCGAGGCGGATGCCACGCCGATCCACCGCCACCGCCGGGACCAACACCACCTCCGCGCGGGCCACTGCATCCGCCGGCAACCACGGTTCGGCGGGTTCGCGCAGGCCGAACGGCCCGGGAATCAGCCGTCCGCGCTCGTAGCGACCCCAGTTCAGGGGCAGGTGCGCGCCGTCCGGGCCGGTGCGGACAACCGGCAATAACACCGTCGCGCAGAGATCGCTCAGGATGTCGAGCATCTCGGGCGAGCCCGGTTCGCTCCCCACCGGAAGGTAGGCGCAGACCGTGCGGGCATCGCCCACGACCGCGCCCAGGTGGGCGCAGAGTTGCCGGGACTCGGCGCGGCGCAGGGCGTCCGGGACCGCGCGGCGGGCGGCCAGCAGTTCGCGCCGCAGGTTTGCCTTTGCTCCGGCGGGCATGTCCTACACCCTCCCAGTGACACCCCCGTGGCGCCACCGAACTCACGGGTTAGGGTTGAGCGATGACCAGCGAGCAAGTTCCGTTTCCCCGTACGGCCATCGTGCCCGCCGCAGGTCTCGGGACACGGTTTCTGCCGGCCACCAAGACGGTGCCCAAGGAGTTGCTACCGGTCGTCGATACGCCCGGTATCGAGTTGGTCGCCGAGGAAGCCGCCGACGCCGGAGCCGAACGGCTGGTGATCGTCACCTCCGAGGGTAAGGACGGCGTGGTCGCCCACTTCGTTGAGGATCTGGTGCTTGAGGGCACCCTGGAGGCCCGGGGCAAGAAGGCCATGCTGGCCAAGGTCCGGCGGGCACCCGCCCTGATCAAGGTCGAGTCGGTGGTGCAGGCCGAACCGCTGGGCCTGGGCCACGCGGTGAGTTGTGTGGAACCGGTGCTCTCGCCGGACGAGGACGCCGTGGCCGTCCTGCTTCCCGATGACCTGGTGCTCCCGATCGGCGTGCTGGAAACCATGGCGAAGGTGCGGGCCAAACGCGGCGGCACGGTGCTGTGCGCCATCGAGGTGGAGCCCCACGAGGTCAGCGCCTACGGGGTGTTCGACGTCGAGATCGTTCCCGATGCGGTCAACCCCAACGTGTTGCGGGTCAAGGGCATGGTGGAGAAGCCCGCACCCGACAAGGCGCCCTCGCGGTACGCGGCGGCGGGCCGTTACCTGCTCGACCGCGCCATCTTCGACGCGTTGCGGCGGGTGGAACGCGGGGCGGGCGGGGAGATCCAGCTCACCGATGCCGTCGCCCTGCTGATCGCCGAAGGCCACCCCGTGCACGTCGTGGTGCATCGTGGGTCTCGACACGACTTGGGAAATCCCGGCGGGTATCTCAAGGCTGCGGTTGACTTTGCCCTGGATCGTGACGATTACGGCCCCGAATTGCGGCGGTGGTTGGTGGCGCGGCTGGGCCTGACCGAGCAGGCCGACCTCTAGCGGCTGCGACGGGCCCGGCTCGGGTTTCGAGGCAGAAAGGCGCGCGCTGTGCGTTCGGTGGAGGAACAGCAGGCCAGAGTGACCGCTGCCGCGGTGGCTCCCAGGCCGGTACGGGTGCCGATTGCGGAGGCACAGGGTCTGATGTGCGCCGAAGAGGTGGTCACCGAGCACCCGATGCCGGGGTTCGACCAGGCGGCAATCGACGGTTACGCGGTGCGCAGCGTCGATGTCAGCACCGCCGGTGACGGCGAGATCGTGCTGCCGGTGATGGGGGTCATCGAGGCCGGTGCCCGCACCCCCAGCCGTCTGCAGCCCAAACAGGCCGCCCGAATCCAGACCGGCGCCCCGATGCCGACGCTGGCGGATGCGGTGCTTCCGTTGCGGTGGACCGACGGGGGCGGAACCCGGGTCCGGATTCTGCGCGGGGTCCGTTCCGGCGCCTATGTCCGCCGGACCGGCGACGATGTCCAGCCGGGGGATGTGGCGGTGCGCGCCGGGGCGATCATCGGCGCCGCGCAGGTCGGGTTGATGGCGGCCGTCGGCCGCGAGCGGGTACTGGTGCATCCGCGGCCGCGGGTCTCGGTGATGAGCGTCGGCGGGGAATTGGTCGACATCTCCCGCACGCCGGGCAACGGTCAGGTCTACGACGTCAACTCCTACGCGCTGGCGGCGGCCGCCCGCGATGCGGGTGCCGAGGTGACCCGTATCGGCATTGTCAGTACCGACCCCAAGGAGTTGCGCGAGGTCGTCGAGAGTCACCTCAACCGCAGTGAGGTGGTGGTGATCTCCGGCGCGGTGGGCGGTGCGGCCGCCGAGAACCTACGGGCCGTGCTGTCCGGGCTGGGCAGCATGGAGGTCACCAGGATCGCCATGCATCCCGGATCGGTTCAGGGTTTCGGTCAGCTCGGACCGGAAGGGGTTCCGACGTTCCTGCTGCCGGCCAATCCGGTGAGTGCACTGGTGGTGTTCGAAGTGATGGTCCGGCCGCTGATCCGGCTCTCGCTGGGCAAGCGGCAGCCGATGCGCCGCATGGTCCGCGCCCGGACCATCAAGCCCATCACGTCGGTGGTCGATCGCACCGGGTACTTCCGCGGCCAGCTGCTGCGCGATCAGGACACCGGGGATTATCTTGTCGAGGTGATCGGCGACACGCCCGGCGGATCCTCGCATCTGCTCGCGTCGTTGGCCGAGGCGAACTGTCTGGTGGTCGTGCCCGGTGAAGTCACCGACGTCCCGGCCGGAGACTTCGTCGACGTCGCCTTCCTGTCCCAGCGTGGCTGACATCCGGTGAACCTGTGGGGCAGTGGTTCGGCCCATCCGGGGTGGCCGACCCCGGTGGGTCCGTTGCGGGTACCCGGGGGCCTGGTGCGGCTGCGGCCGGTGCGGATGCGCGATGGCGCCCAGTGGAGCCGGCTGCGTCTCGCGGAGCGGGACAATCTTGAACCGTGGGAACCGTCGGCAGAGCTGGATTGGACTGCGCGCCATTCTATTTCGGCATGGCCCCCGATGTATTCGGGGCTGCGCGCGGAGGCCCGCAAGGGGCGCATGCTGCCGTATGTGATCGATGTCGACGGGCGGTTCCGCGGCCAGTTGACGATCGGCAATGTCAATCACGGTTCGTTGCGGTCAGCCTGGATCGGCTACTGGGTATCGACCGAGGTCACCGGTGGTGGGGTGGGCACGGCGGCGGTGGCGTTGGGCTTGGATCACAGCTTCGGGCCGGTGGGTCTGCACCGGGTGGAGGCCACCGTGCGGCCGGAAAACGTGCCAAGCCGCAAAGTGCTGGCCAAGGTGGGGTTCCGGGAGGAGGGCCTGCTGAGGCGCTATCTCAATGTCGACGGCGGGTGGCGGGATCATCTGCTGGTGGCGCTGACCGTCGAGGAGGTCGACGGCTCGGTCGCGGCCGCACTGGTGCGCCGGCGACTGGCGGCCTGGCATTGAGACTGGCCATGGTTGTTACGAATGTGACATTTGTGACGGATGGTGCTTGTCATCCTGGAATTACACGTGTGTAATTGGTCGGCGCGCCGCCGCGGAAAGCGGACGTCACGGACCTAGCCTGGTCGGGAAAGGAGCAGGCCCATGCCAAGCATCCCCCAGTCGTTGCTCTGGATTTCACTTGTGGTGCTGTGGCTGTTCGTCCTGGTGCCGATGCTCATCAACAAGCGCGACACCGTGCGGCGGACCAGCGACGTCGCCCTTGCCACCCGGGTTCTCAACGGAGGGGCCAGATCGCGTCTGATCAGGCGTGGCCGCCCCGCAGCCGGCCACCGGCACGACCCCGACTGGCAACCGGAGGACGGCTTGGCCCACGACGTTGCCGATGACGTCGTCGAACAGGCCGAGCACGATGCGGTCGCCGACTATGACGACGCGGTGCGGGAGGCCCGGATGCGGGTCCGGACCACCCAATCGGTGATGGTGGTCGCCGGGGTGGTCGAGCAGACCCGGACCGAGTCCGACTACCTCGACGTCGACGTGGTCGACGAGAACTCCGGAGCGTTGCCGGTCGGCACCGGTGTGCAGGCCGCCCTCTTCGATGATGCCGGTCCGACGGAGTCCGATCCGTTCGAGGTCGAAGGTCAACCCGGTGCCGAGCGGGCCGAAGAGAAGGCCGACCCGGAACCCGATGCTGAGCCGGCACTGCCGGCCGAACCGGTCGCCGAGTCCGCAACTGCGGATCGCACCGACGACTCGTATGAGGCCGACGAGTACGAGTATGTCGACGACACCTCGGGTCTGGAAGCCGAGGAGGGCCCCGAGGTCCCGGTCGCACCGCGCTCGAATCGGCAGCGGCGGCTGGAGTCGACGACCGCGGCCGCGGTGAGTGCGCGGAAATACCGCTTCCGCCGACGCATGCTGACCGTCATGGCCGCGGTCATGGTGGGTACCGCGGTGCTGTCCTTCGCTGTCAGTCCGTCACTGTGGTGGTCCTGTGGCCTGACCGCCGGTGCGATGGTGCTGTACTTGGCCTACCTGCGGCGGCAGACCCGGATCGAGGAGCAGGTGCGCCGTCGCCGGCAGCAGCGGATGGCGCGGATGCGGGCCGCTGAGTTCGACGGCCTCGACGAACGCGGGCCGGAGGGCGACGATGCCGATTTCCCTACCCGGCTCCAGCGCCCCGGAACGGTGGTGCTGGATATCGACGACGAGGATCCGGCGTTCGAGCACCTCGACGAGGTGGCCTACAGCCGACGCTTCGATCACCGCGACCTTCCCCGGGCGGCGGGTCAGTAGGAACGCTGGAACGGCCGGGCTGGTAGCCTGCTAGCGTCCAGGGGCTATGGCGCAGTTGGTAGCGCGACTCGTTCGCATCGAGTAGGTCAGGGGTTCGATTCCCCTTAGCTCCACAGATTTCTGCGTCATTGAGATTCCTGACTCGGGCTGTATGTCGGACAGATGTGCTGTATGTCGGACAGATGTGATGTAGTCGGCTGTCTGATTCCCCGCCTCCTCATCGCTCCCGCAGTGCGCGGGCCAGCCCCTTGTTGATGGCCCGGAGGGTGGCTACCCGGGCGAACTGCTTGCTATTGGCCGGAATGACATGCCAACGTGCCCCATCGGAGGTGGTGCGCAGGATCTTCTGGTCGACCGCCTTGACGTAGTCGTCCCACCTCTCCCGGTTGCGGTAGTCCTCCTCGGTGATCTTGTGCATCTTGAACGCCGTCTCCTCGCGGGCCTTGAAGCGGGCCAGTTGCTCTTCGGGGGATACGTGCAACCAGAACTTCGCCACGTAGTAGCCCTGCTCGACCATCTGCGCCTCGAAATCGTTGATCTCGTCGAACGCGCGCTGCCATTCGGCCGGGGCGGCGAATCCCTCGAGTCGCTCCACCAGCACCCGGCCGTACCAGGTGCGGTCGAAGATGACGACCTTGCCGGCCGGCGGAAGATCGCGCCAGAATCGCCACAGGTAGTGGTATCTGCGTTCCTCCTCGGTGGGCGCGGCCACCGGGATCACCCGGTAGTCGCCGGCCTCCAATGCGCCGGTGATGCGCCGGATCACCCCGCCCTTACCGGCGGCGTCCCACCCCTCGAAGGCCAGCACCGAACTCACCCCGCGGCGGCGGGCCTCGAGTGAGAGTTTTTTCAGCTTGGCCTGTTCCTCGGCCAGTTGGGCGCGGTACTCCTGTCTGCTCAGCGTCTTGGTCAGATCGATGCCGGAGAGCACGTTGGCCTCGGCGTCGAAGTCGCCGAATACCGACTCGGCCAGGGCAGGCCCGAGCGGGCCGGGCCTCTGGGCCAGTCGCGCGGTGAGCGCCGCCAGGATGGTGCGGGCCACGGTGAGATCCCGATAGCGGGGATCGGTGGACTCCACGATGGTCCACGGCGCGCCGGGGCCGCTGGTCTCGCGCAGGATGCGCTCGGCGATCGGTAGGACCGGGCCCAGTGAATCCAGGGCCGCCCAGTCGCGCTGATCCACCTGCCAGCCCGCATGCGGATCCTTGGCGGCCTTCTTGAGCTTCTTCTTCTGCTCCTTGGCTGGGGTGTGCAGGAAGAACTTCAGGATCAGCGCCCCGTCGGCCACCAGTTCGGTTTGCATGTTGGCGATATGGCGCAGCCAGATGGAGAAGTGCGGTTCATCGATCTCGCCGTTGGCACGCTGGATGGCGGCGCGCATCAGGCCGCCGACGAAGAAGGCCGCGCGGCCCTTGGGCGGCAGTGACCGCCACAGCCGCCACAGATGCGGCCGCTGGTACTCCTCGTCGGTGGGTTCGGCGAAGACCCGGGTATCGGCGAACCGGGAGTCCATCCATTCGTTGAGCCGATTCACCAACTCGTTGGCGGCCAGCCGGTCGTCGCCGGCGATCCAGATGATCACCGGGAAGTCCGCGCCGCGCAGATCGTACTGGGCGTTGATCAGACCGACCCGAAGCTCCGGTATCGCCGCCTCGTACTCCTCTTTGCCGACCTTGTTGCCGACTTCGGATACCTCAAGCATTGACCGACTCCCTGTGCCCGCGGGTTAACGACAGGTGAACACCATCTCACTGCCGGGGGTGCCGCGGGGCGGGATTCAGGTAGCGCTGCGCTCGTTGTTCTCCAATGCGCCGAGCACCAGGATTCGCGCGCCCATTGCCTCATCGGACTCCGAGACCGCGTGCTCGGTGCTGCCCTTGCGGAGCAGTTCCCGCAACGCGTCCTGGTCGTAGTCGGCCGGGGTGGTCGAGTCGATGAACTCCTCGACGATATCGATGAAACGGTGTGGATCGTCGTGGAAGGGGAAGTGGCCGGATCGGGGGAAGACCTCAAGCCGGGACCCGGGCATCGCGGCATGTGCCATGTGGGCGTGACTCACCGGGATCACCACATCCTGCTCACCCCAGATGAGTTGCACCGGAACGGATTCGGTCAGATAACACCGGTCCAGCATGGTGACCACCTGGCCCCGCCAGTCCACCACCGCCCGCAGGGTGCGGGTGAACGCCGCCGATGCCGTCGGCTCCGGCAGGTCGGCCAGAATCCGCAAGGCGTTGGGGATATCGCGGCCCAGGCCGGTCGAGCCCACGATGTCACCCAGCAGGCGTCCGATGGTCTGCAGAGCCGGCAGCACCAGCGGCAGTCTCAGCAGCGCCAGGGCCTCTCCGCCGACCGGCAGCGCAGCGAACCGCAGGGCGATGTTGACATCCTTGGTGACCCCGCCGGCCCCGACCAGGATCAGCCGCTCGACGAGCTGGGGGAACTGGTAGGCGAACTGCATCGCCACCCCGCCGCCCAGCGAATGGCCGACCACGGTGACCTTCTCGATGTCGAGCACGCTCAGCAGGTCCCGCATACCGTTGGCGTAGGCGGCCACCGAGTAATCCGCCCGGGGCTTGTCGGATTGCCCATGCCCGAGCAGATCCGGCGCGATGACGGTGAACCGCCGCGCGAGGTGGGCATGGACCGGCTCCCAGGCGGTCGAGTTGTCGCCAATGCCGTGGATCAGCAGCAGGGCCGGACCGGAACCCGCGATGCGGTAGGCCCGGCGATAGCCGTGAATGGTCCGGAACTGCAACTCCGGTGTCGGACCGACGTCGACGACGGGATGCGGTTCACGTTTCGGCTGGGCCATGTCCACCTCGGCGGTCTGGGTCCACCGCGCAGCAGCGGCGACCCCCGAATCCTAAGCGGGGTCGGCCGAGCCTTCCACTCGAGCGGTCAGCGTGTCCGGACTACGGCGTTCCGGGAGTTCCGGGGTCACCGGTCGCACCGCCGGGGGCACCGCCCCCGCCCCCGGTGCCGGCCGGACCACCCGTGCCGTCGCCGAGGGCGTTACCTCCGTTGCCGCCCCTGCCTCCGGTGCCTCCGGTTCCGGTGCCGTTACCGTTGCCGCCGGTGCCGCCGGTGCCGCCACCGCCGCCGTTACCGGACGTGGTGCCGCCGGTGCCACCGTTACCTCCGTTACCGCCCAGGGCGCCATCGCCGCTGGTTCCGGTCTTGTTGCCGCCGGAACCGCCGGTACCGCCACTTCCGCCATTGCCCTGCGCCCCGGCATTGCCGCCGTCCCCGCCGACGCCGCCGGCGGTCGGCGACCCCGCATTGCTGCCAGCCGCGCCGTTGCCGCCGTCGCCGCCATTGCCGGACTGGGTACCGCCGGAACCGCCCTGTCCTCCGCGGGCGCCACCTCCGGTGGCATTTCCGCCGCGGCCACCGTTGCCGACCGCACCGATGGCATTACCACCCTGGCCGCCGGTGCCGGTTCCGGTGGCATTGCCGCCGTTTCCGCCGTTGCCCGCGACCGTGCCACCGGTTCCGCCGGCGCCGCCGGCAGCGGTCCCGGTGCCGTTGCCGCCGTTTCCGCCGTCGCCGTGGGCCCCGGCGTTACCGCCGCGCGAGCCGGCGCGATTGCCGCCAGAGGAGTTGCCGGCGTTACCGCCGCTGCCGGTGGCAGCGGTCGGGATGGTGCCGGCAGTGCCGTCGGCACCGGCGGTAGCTCCGGCTCCGCCGCTACCGGCTGGCCCGGCTGTGGTGCCCGGGTTACCACCGTCCCCGCCGCGACCGCCATTACCGGTGGAGCCATTCCCGCCGTTACCGCCTTTGCCGCCGGTACCAGCGTCCCCGCCGTTCCCGCCGGTGCCGCCGCCGCCATCGGAGCTAAAGAAGAAGAACAGTGCGCCGGTGCCGGCGTCGCCCCCATCGCCTCCTGCTGCGCCGGCGCCGCCGCTGCCGGCATCGCCGCCCCGGCCGCCGTTGCCGAAGATTGCGTTGCTGCCGTTGCCGCCATTGCCGCCGCTGCCGCCGCCACCGCCGTTGCCTCCGGCGCCGCCGCGTCCCCCCGTGCCGAGGATCGAACTGCCGTTGCCGCCGTTCCCTCCGGTGCCGCCTGCCGTGCCGTCGCGTCCGGTGCCGCCGTCGCCGCCGGCGCCCCCGAGTATCCCATTGTCTCCATTGCTGCCGTTCACGCCGGCATAGCCGGCCCCGCCCGCGCCACCGGCCCCGCCGTCGCCGACCAGCGACAGTGTGCCGACGCTGCCGCCGTTGCCGCCGATACCGGCGACACCACCGGGTGCGATGGCCGACCCGCCGGTGCCGCCAGCACCTCCGCTGCCGACCAGCAGTGCGCCGGAACCGCCGTTTCCGCCCGATCCGCTGGTGCCGGTTCCGGCACCGGTGCCGCCGGTGCCGCCCCGCCCGCCGCTGCCGATCAGGACGATCGCCCCGGCCCCGCCGCCGTTGCCGCCGTTGCCGCCATTGCCGTTCGACGCGGTCGAGAGGCCGCCGTCGCCACCGGCGCCGCCGCTACCGACCAGAAGGGATCCGGTACCGCCCGCGCCGCCGCTGCCGGCGTTGACGCCGTTGCCGCCGTTGCCGCCCCGGCCGCCGTCGCCGAGGATGGCCAACAGACCGTTGTCACCGCCGTTGCCGCCGTTACCGCCATCGCCGCCGGAGTTGGTGTTGTTGCCGACGCCTCCGTTGCCGCCATTGCCGGCGATGCCCAGCAGCGACAGCTGCCCGGTGCCGCCGCCGTTTCCGCCGGCCCCGCCGGAGCCCGCGTTGCCGCCGAAGCCGCCGACTCCGCCCTGGCCGCCGCTACCGCCGAAGAGTCCGGCTTGTCCGCCGTTCCCGCCGATGCCGCCGGAACTGCCGGCGATTCCACTGGCGTTGCCGCCGACCCCACCGAGTCCGCCGTTGCCGAAGAACAGCCCGCCATTGCCACCGTTCCCGCCGCTGCCGCCGCCGGGGATGCCGTTCCCGCCGGCTCCGCCGTTGCCGAACCAGCCGGACGAGCCGCCGTTGCCGCCGTTGAAACCGTTGCCGCCATTGCCGATCAGCCCGCCGGTGCCGCCGTTGCACGGCCCACCGCCGACACAGCTGGTGGCGTCGTAACTGAAGCCATTGCCCAGCAATACGCCGGCATTGGGATTGTCGATGGTTCCGTTGCCGATGAGGAAGCGCACCAGTTCGGCGATCGGGTTGGTCGTGGCACTGGCCGCGGCCGGCGCGATGCTGAGCACGCTCTCGACCGAGCTGATGGAGGCCGCTGCGCCCGGGACGAACGGTACGGTCCGGGTAGCGGGGACGCGGCCGATCTCGCGGCGGGTATAGGCCAGCGCCGACCACATCAGCGGCGCCGCGACCGGGGGATCGGTGTCCTGCACAGATGACTCGGAGTCCGGAACCGGGGCGGCGACCAGCGTCGCCGGGGGCGTGGTGGCGGGGGCCGCCGGATCCTGACGGACCGGTGCCGGGGAGCCGGTGACCGACGGTAGGGCCGCTTCGACCTGGGGCAGGGACTCGTCGGCGGGCAGGGCTGGCGCCATCGCACTCGCCGGGCCGGCGGCACCCCGGCCCTGGACCGGAGCGGAACGGGGCGCGCCCGCCGGTGCGGAGGCCGCCCCGGACCGGGCGGTCCGTACGGGCTTGCGTGTCGCACCGGAGGAGGGCGCAGCCGACCGCGAACCGGGTGCGGCCGACGAACTGTCAGAGGACTCGCCCGCCCCGCGGGTGTCGGCCACCGCGGCGGCCGGCATCGCGGCGACCCATGCGCCGATGCCCAGGGCGACGGCCAGAGCGCCGATCCTGCCCACATGGCGACCCGCCGGAACCGGCACTGCCGATCGCAGCAAAGCGTCGCCCCCGGTGCGGCCCTGATCATCGGCACAATGAGCTGAGTTCATCTCAGTTCCCCCTCGGGATCGCGATGGTCGCGTCAAAAAGGCTGGATGGCACCCAGCGCGGTCCGGGAAAAGTCCACGGTTCATGGATGCTAGCAAGCTTCACCGGTGGCTACCGGCATGTGGGCCAGCTAATTCCAGCCGCGGTTGCGGCAGGTGCCGGTCACTCGTTGTCACCGCCGGTGGCCAGCGTGGCATCCACCTGCGATGCGGCCCGCATGCCGCGGGCGGCAGGCCACACCCAGTCCCGTACCTCCGGGATGTCGTCGCCGTGCTCACGGGTGTACTCGCGGGCGTGGATGCGCTTGTCCACCATCTGCTGGCGCAGACCGGCGTAACGGGACCCCAGGCCCGGAACCCGATCGATGACGTCGATCACCAGGTGGTAGCGGTCCAGGTCGTTGAGCATCACCATGTCGAAGGGGGTGGTGGTGGTGCCCTCCTCCTTGTATCCGCGCACATGAATCCGGCTGTCGTCGCTGCGCCGGTAGACCAGTCGGTGGATCAGCCACGGATAGCCGTGGTAGGCGAAGATCACCGGCTTGTCCGGGGTGAAGACCATGTCGAATTCCCGGTTGGACATCCCGTGCGGGTGCTCGCTCTCGTCTTGCAGGCGCATCAGGTCGACCACGTTGACGAAGCGCACCTTGCACTCCGGGATGTGCTGGCGCAGCAGGTCAGCCGCGGCGAGGGCCTCCAGTGTCGGGACGTCGCCGGCCGCGGCGAGCACCACATCCGGTGCGGATCCGTGCTGCTCGGTGCCCGCCCACTCCCAGATACCCAGGCCGCGGGTGCAATGCGCGATCGCCTCGTCCATGGACAGAAAATTGGGGTGCGGCTGTTTGCCTGCGACGACGACGTTGACGTACTGGCGTGATCGCAGACAGTGGTCATAGGTCGAGAGCAGCGTGTTGGCATCCGGCGGGAGGTAGACCCGCACCACCTCGGCGCTCTTGTTGACGACGTGATCGATGAAACCCGGATCCTGATGGCTGAAGCCGTTATGGTCCTGACGCCAGACATGGCTGGAGAGAAGGTAATTCAGGCTCGCGATAGGCCGGCGCCAGGGGATGTGGTTGGTCACCTTGAGCCACTTGGCATGCTGGTTGAACATCGAGTCGATGATGTGGATGAAGGCCTCGTAGCAATTGAACAGCCCATGTCGGCCGGTCAGCAGGTAGCCCTCCAGCCAGCCCTGCATCTGATGCTCGGAGAGCATCTCGACCACCCGGCCGGCCCGGGCCAGGTGCTCATCGACCTCGGGTCCGAAGAACTCGGCGTTCCATTGTTTGTCGGTCACCTCGAAGACCGGCTGCAGTCGGTTGGACGCGGTCTCGTCGGGCCCGAAGATGCGGAAGTTGTCCGGGTTGAGCCGGACCACATCGGTCAGCCACTGCCCGAGGACCTTGGTGGCCTCCGCCAGTGTGGCACCCGGGACCGGTACGTCGACGCCGTAGTCGCGGAAATCCGGCAGGCGCAGGTCCTTCAGCAACAGGCCGCCGTTGGCGTGCGGATTGTCGCTCATCCGCAAATGCCCCGGCGGCGCCAGTTCGGCGATGGACGGGACGAGTCTTCCCGTCTCGTCGAACAATTCGTGTGCGCGGTAGGACGCCAGCCAATCGGCCAGCACCTGAAGGTGTTCCGGGGTATCGCGGGCGCTGGCCAGCGGAACCTGGTGGGCCCGCCACGAACCGGTGGTCTTCTTCCCGTCGATATGGGCCGGGCCGGTCCAGCCCTTCGGGTGGCGGAAGACGATCATCGGCCAACTCGGCCGGCTCTCATCGCCGGCGGCGGCGCGGGCCTTGATTGCGGCGATCTCATCGAGAACATCGTCGAGCAGCCGGGCGAACCTGCGGTGGGCGTCGGCGTGATCGTCATCCTCGCCGACGTCGAAGAAGTACGGATTGTGGCCGTAGCCGACCATCAGGCTGCGTAACTCCTCAACCGGGATACGGTCCAGCACAGTCGGATTGGCGATCTTGTAGCCGTTCAGGTGCAGGATCGGCAGGACTACGCCGTCCTTTGCCGGGTTGATGAACTTGTTGGAGTGCCAGCTGGTGGCCAGCGCGCCGGTTTCGGCCTCGCCGTCACCGACGACCGCGGCGATCAGCAGATCGGGGTTGTCGAATGCGGCACCGTAGGCGTGCGAGAGCGCATAGCCCAGTTCGCCGCCCTCATGGATCGATCCGGGTGTCTCCGGAGCGACGTGGCTGGGGATACCGCCGGGAAAGGAGAACTGACGGAACAGCCGCCGCATGCCCTCGGCGTCCTGGGTGATATCCGGGTAGTACTCGGTGTAGGTGCCGTCGAGATAGGCGCTGGCGACCAGTCCCGGACCGCCGTGACCGGGGCCGGTGACGTAGACGCAGGACTGCTGCCGGTCCTTGATGGCCCGGTTCAGGTGGGCGTAGAGAAAGTTCAGCCCCGGTGTGGTTCCCCAGTGCCCGAGCAGTCGCGGCTTGACGTCATCGCGGGACAGCGGTGTGCGCAGCAGCGGATTGTCCAGCAGGTAGATCTGCCCGACGGACAGGTAGTTCGCGGCGCGCCACCAGCCGTCCAGTCGGGCGAGCACCTCATCGGTCAGCGCGCCGTGTGAGCCTGTCCGCCAGGACTTTCCGGCGGTCGTGGATTGGCGTGGCGTTGTCATCAGTCCCCCTTGATCGTCACGGGCGCAACGTTCCAGATCTCGTCGCAGTACTCGGCGATCGAGCGGTCCGACGAGAATTTACCGCTGCGCGCACTGTTGAGGATCGACATCCGCGTCCAGACCTTGGGGTCGTGCCAGGTCCGGTCGACCTCCTGCTGGCAGCGGATGTAGTCGGCGTAGTCGGCCAGCACCAGGAACGGGTCGTGGTCGACGAGGTTGGAGACCAGCGGGGCGAACACCTCGGTATCGCCGCCGGAGAATCGGCCCTCTCTGATCGAGGCGATCGCGGCCGCGAGTTCCGGGTTCCCGGCGACGTAGTCCCGCGGGTGATAACCCTTGGCCTGCAGTTCGTGCACATCGTCCACGGTGAGTCCGAATAGGAAGAAGTTCTCCGGACCGGCTTCCTCGCGCATCTCCACATTGGCGCCGTCGAGGGTGCCGATGGTCAGCGCGCCGTTCATCATGAACTTCATGTTCCCGGTGCCCGAAGCCTCCTTGCCGGCGGTGGAGATCTGCTCGGAAAGATCTGCGGCCGGGTAGATCAGCTGGCCGTTCTGCACGTTGAAGTTCGGGATGAAGGCGACCTTGAGGCGGCCGTTGACCTCGGGGTCGTTGTTGACGGTCTCGCCGACGGAGTTGATCAGTTTGATGATGCGCTTGGCGATGAAGTACCCGGGCGCGGCCTTACCGCCGAAAATGAATGCCCGCGGTGCGATATCGAGATCCGGATTCTGCTTGAGCCGGTTGTACAGAGTGATGATGTGCAGCACGTTGAGGTGCTGGCGCTTGTACTCGTGGATGCGCTTGACCTGGACGTCGAACATCCAATCCGGGTCCAGCGCGATACCTGTTCGGGCCGAGATGTAGTCCGACAGCCGAGCTTTGTTGCCCCGCTTGACCGCAACCCACTCCTGCTGGAACGTCGGGTTGTCGGCGTAGGGCTCCAGGCCGCGCAGCTTGTCGAGGTCGACCATCCAGCCCTGGCCGATGGTCCGGTCCAGCAGCCCGCGCAAGCCCGGGTTGGACAGGCCCACGAACCGGCGGGGTGTGACCCCGTTGGTCTTATTGCTGAACCGTTGCGGCCACATGTCGTGGAAGTCTTTGAGAATGGTGGTCTTGACCAGTTCGGAGTGCATGGCCGCGACGCCGTTGACCGCGTGGCTGCCGACCGTTGCCAGGTGAGCCATCCGGATGCTGCGGGTCTCGCCCTCGCCGATCAGCGACATCCGACGTATCCGTTCCTCGTCGCCGGGGAACTTCGCTCGCACTTCGTCGAGGAATCGGCGGTTGATCTCGTAGATAATCTCCAGATGCCGCGGCAGGAACCGCTCGAACATCGCCAGCGGCCAGGTCTCCAGCGCCTCGGGAAGCAGGGTGTGGTTGGTGTAAGCGAAGGTGGCCACGGTGATTCGCCAGGCGTCGTCCCAGCCGAAATCGCGTTCGTCGACCAGCAGCCGCATCAGTTCGGCGACCGCGATCGAGGGGTGGGTGTCGTTGAGCTGAACCGCAACCCGGTTGGGTAGCTCATGGGCGGTGAGCCCGGCGAACTGTTCGATCAGGCGCAGAATGTCCTGCAGCGAGCAGGATACGAAAAAGAACTGCTGCAACAGCCGCAGTTGCTTGCCGACCTCCGGCTCGTCGTTGGGGTAGAGCACCTTGGTGACGTTCTCGGAGACCACCTGATCCTCGACCGCGCGGTAGTAGTCGCCGGCGTTGAATGCGTCCAGCGCCAGGGCGTTGACGGCGTTGGCGCTCCACAGCGTCAGGGTGTTGCAGGTGTTCACGCCGTAGCCCTGGATCGGGGTTCCGTAGTAGACGCCCTTGATGACCCGCTCGGGTGTCCACCGCACCCGGCGCTGCCCGGCATCGTCGGTATGACGCTCGGTGCGGCCACCCCAGCCGACCTGATAGTTCACCTCGGGTTTGGGGATCTCCCACGGGTTGCCGGAGGCAAGCCAGTTATCGGTGCGTTCCACCTGCCACCCGTCGCGGATGTCCTGGTCGAAGATGCCGAACTCGTACCGGATGCCGTAGCCGATGGCCGGACGCTGCAGGGTCGCCAGTGATTCCAGATAGCAGGCCGCGAGCCGGCCGAGTCCACCGTTGCCCAGGCCCGGTTCCTCCTCGCAGGCCAGCACCTCGTCGAAGTCCTGGCCCAGTTCGGACAGGGCGGCGCGGGCCTGCTGCTCCAGGTTGAGGTTGAGAAGGTTATTGCCCAGGTGCGGGCCGAGCAGGAACTCCGCGGACAGATAGACGGCCACCTTGCGGGACAAATCCAGATAGGTCTGGGTGGTGTTGGTCCACCGCTCCTGCATCCGGTCGCGCACGGCAAGGGCCAGCGCGTGGTAGTAGTGCTGGGGCTGCAGCAACTGGGACGGCCGGCCCAGGGTGTAGCGCAGGTGATCCTCGATCGCCTGCCGCAGCGCGGGTGCGCTCATACCGGTCCGGCTGTCCTCGACGCTGGGGTAGCCGGGGGGTTCCGCAGCCGATGAGGTGCCAATGATGTCGCTCATGAAATGTGCTCCCCGAGGGTTCGAAGCCCGTTGTGTGCTGCGAGTATGGCACCGCAGCAACGGGTCCCACCTGCGCTTCGGGTAACTCTCAGATGAACTGTTGACCGCGGTAGTCTCAGACGATGCCGCGCCGACCGGTCACCGCGCTGGGCACGCTTTTGGGTGCTGCGTTTCTCGTGCTGGCCACGGCACTGCCGGCCTGGGCGGCCCAGTCGATCACCCTCACCTGGGTCCGGCATGCGCAGTCGACGGCCAACGCCGCCGGGATCATCGACACCACCGTTGCGGGCCCCGGGCTGACCGCCCTCGGCGAGTCGCAGGCCCAGGCCATCGCCGAAGCGTTGACGGTAAATGCCTACGACGGGATCTTCGTCTCCGACATGGTGCGGACCCAGTTGACCGCCGCCCCTCTGGCCGCCGACCTCGGCATCACCCCGGTCGTCCTGCCCGGCCTGCAGGAGATCAACGCGGGCATCTTCGAGGGCCGGGGTGGCCTGCTGGCCGGAATCGGTTATGCGGTGGCGCCGGCGTCGTGGGTCCTCGGTGGCCGGTTCGTCCCGGTCCTGGGCGGGGAGAACGGCAACCGGTTCCAGGCCCGGGTCGAGCATGCCGTCGCGCAGATCTACGCCACCGGCGATAGCAGCCCGATCGCCTTCTCCCACGGCGCCACGATCATGGCGTGGACACTGATGAACGTCGACAACCCGGATCTGCTGCTCGCACTGACCCATCCGCTCGGTAACACCGCGGTGGTCGAGGTCACCGGAAATCCGGAGGACGGTTGGACGCTGAACAGCTGGGACGGCGTCGCGGTCGATCCCGACCCGGGACTGCTGAGCAGATTGTTCGTCGGCGTCCGTGAAGTGCTGGTGGCCCCGCAGACCGCGCTGTACGAGCTTTGCCAGACGGTTCGGGCTGACGGGTCGGTCCCCGACCCGGCCCCCTCGGTACCTCGGTCGGCGCCGGTGCATCCGGTGGCGGCAACGGTGCCGGTCATCACCGATCCGCCCGGGTCGCCGACCGTCGACCCCGCGGAGCCGTCGGCCACCGCCGTTGGGGCCGGCACCCGTCGCGGGACCGCGCCCCGCATGGTGCCGCAGTCGGCGGCGGCCCGGTCCGCCACGGCGGCCCCGCCGCGGTCCGCGATTGTCCGTGATCGGCCGGCAGCCGGCCCGCGCAAGGGCATCCGGACGCACGTATCGGCCCGGGGGGCCGCCTGAGCCCGCCGCCGTCCCGACGCACCTTCCTGGTCGGCGTGGCCGCGGCCGCCGCCCTGTCCGGATGCGCGGGCCGGCCCGAACCGCTTCCGCCCGGTGACCGTGACGTCGACGTCATTGTCGTGGGCGCCGGTATCGCCGGCTTGGCGGCCGCGCACGTCATCACCGCCTCCGGGCGCAGTTGCGCGGTTCTGGAAGCCCGTGACCGGGTCGGCGGACGAATCTGGACCTCGACGTCCTGGCCCGACCTACCGGTGGACCTCGGCGCCTCGTGGATCCACGGGTCCGACGGCAACCCGATCTACCAGGAGGCAGACCGGTTGGGTATCCCCACCGCCGTCTTCGACGTCGGCTCATCCGACGGCGCCGGCTCCTCCGTGCTCTACTCCGCCGACGGGCGCCGCATGGACGAGGACCCGATCGAGAAGCGCGTCGAGGCCGTGATCCGGGGTCTGGAGCGAGTTGCGGACACCGCGGATGCCGGACGCATCGCCATGCGGGCCGGCCTCGACGACCTGCCACCGCGGCTGCGCGATCTGGCCCGGCAACCCGAGGTCGCGGCGGCGCTTGTCGAGTACGCCGGCGACTACGGCGCAACCACCGACGACCTGGCGCTGAGCGCGTTGTCCGAGGACGATTCCTTCCGCGGTGTCCAACGGGTGTTTCCGGCCGGATACGGCCAACTCGCCGAACGGCTGGCCGCCGACCTCCCGGTGCGACTGGGTGTGCCGGTGACCGGTATCACGCTGGCACCGGGCGGCCCGGTCATCGTGAACGCCGGCGCGGATCAGTGGCGGGCCGCCAAAGTCATCCTCACCGCCTCGCTGGGGGTCCTCAAAAGCGGCGGGATCCGCTTCGACCCGCCGCTGCCGGCCGCGCACGCACGGGCGATCGGGGCCCTCGGCATGGGCCGCTTCGAGAAACTCATCCTCAGGTTCCCCGAGGTCTTCTGGGACGATGTCGATCAGATTCAGGTGGTGGGGCAGCCCGCAGCCCCCTTCACCGGCTGGTACAACCTGAACCGGGTGACCGGCCGGCCCGCCCTGATGGCACTCAACGGCGGCGCTGCGGCCGGCGCTGCCGCTCTGCCGGTGCCTCAGCAGACGGCTGCGGCAGCCGACCTGCTTGCCCGGATCTATCCCGGGCGTTTCCAGCCGCCGCTGGCCGCTCAGGCGTCGAACTGGTGGGCTGATGAATTCTGCCGGGGCTCATATTCGTTCACTGCTGTCGGCTCCGGGGAGGATGACCGGATTGCCCTGGCCGAGCCGATCGAGGACCGGCTGTGGCTGGCGGGTGAGGCTGCGCACCCGACCCGGCATTCGACCGTGCACGGCGCCTTCGCCAGCGGGGAGGCGGCTGCCCGGCAGGTGTGCGCCTAGCCTCCGATACGGTCACCTGGCAGAATTGCCCGGGCTCCTCCCAACCCTGCCGGCAGATGAGTGAGGACACAGCAGTGCTTCGACGGATCGCCCGACTCGGGATCGCCGCGCCGCGACGGGTTGTCGGAATCGCCGTCCTGTTGATGATCGTTATCGGCGCTTTCGGGACCACGGTTGCCGACAAGCTCTCGCCCAGTGGGTTCCAGGATCCGAATGCCGAGTCCTCGCGGGTGGCGAAACTGCTCACCGAGAAATTCGGCCGGGGCGACGTTCCGCTGGTGATCGTTGTCACCGCACCCGATCGTTACGACAGCCCGCAAGCCAGTGCGGTGGCAACGGATGCCATCGACGTCCTGGAGTCCTCCGGTCATGTCGCGACCGTCACCTCGGCCTGGACGGCCCCGCCGCCGGCCGCGTCGGCCCTGGTCAGCGCGGATAAGAGGTCGGGACTCATTGTCACCGGGATCGTCGGCCCCGAGAGCCGGCAACAGGCCTATACCAAGGAGCTCGCCGACGCGATTACCGGTGAACGCGACGGTATCGCGGTGCGCGCCGGCGGTGCAGCGATGGTGAATCTGCAGGTCACCGAGCAGTCGAAGCGGGACCTGCTGCTACTGGAGGCGATCGTCATCCCAATCAGCTTCCTGGTGCTGATCTGGGTGTTCGGCGGGCTGTTCGCCGCGGCACTGCCGATCGTCGTCGGGGTGATGGCGATCCTCGGGGCGCTGGCCGTGCTGCGCACCGTCACCTTCTTCACCGAGGTGTCGATATTCGCGCTGAACCTCACGACCGCGATGGGTCTGGCACTGGCCATCGACTACACGCTGCTGATGATCAGCCGTTACCGCGAGGAACTCGCCGAGGGCAACAGCAGGGAGCAGGCGATCGCCACCACGATGGCCACCGCGGGCCGCACGGTGTTGTTCTCGGCCGTCATCGTCGCCCTGTCGATGGCGGTGATGGTGCTGTTCCCGATGAACTTCCTGCGGTCGTTCGCCTATGCAGGGGTGGCGACCGTCGCCTTCGCGGCGGTGGCGGCCATCGTCGTCACGCCCGCGGCCATCATGCTGCTCGGCGACCGGATAGACGCCCTCGATGTGCGCCGGGCGCTGCGCCGGATCCTGGGCAGGCCGGAACCCACCCCGCAGCCGATCGAGCGTCAGTTCTGGTACCGCTCAACGAAGTTCGTCATCCGGCACGCCGTACCGATCGGCCTGGCGGTCGTGGTTCTACTGGGTGTGCTGGGCGCCCCGTTCTTCGGGGTGCGGCCGGGTTTCCCCGATGACCGAGTGCTGCCGAAGTCGGCATCGGCCCATCAGGTCGGCGACCTGCTGCGATCGGATTTCGCCATCGACTCCGACTCCGAGGTGCCCATCGTCATCACCGACTCCGTCGGATTGGACCGCGCCGACGTCGATCGCTACGCGGTCGAGCTGTCCCGGGTCCCCGATGTGGACTCGGTGTCGGCGCCCAGTGGCACTTTTGTCGGTGGTGATGTGGTCGGTCCGCCGGTGGCCGCCACCGGAGAGTCCTCCGGCAGTACCCTGCTCACCGTCGGCACCTCGCTGCCGCTGTTCTCGGAGAGTTCCGAAACCCAGCTCGGCCGGATGCATGCGGTGCCCGCCCCCGGTGACCGGACCGTCGAGTTCGGCGGCCTGGCCCAGACCAACCGCGACAGCGTCGACGCCATCACGTCGCGACTTCCGTTGGTACTGGCGCTGATCGCCACCATCATGCTGGTGTTGCTGTTCCTGCTGACCGGCAGCGTGGTGCTGCCGATCAAGGCATTGATCCTCAACATGCTCTCGCTCAGTGCGGCGTTCGGGGCAATGGTCTGGATCTTCCAGGACGGAAACCTCGGCGGACTGGGCACCACGGCGACCGGGACCCTGGTGGCCAACATGCCGGTGCTGCTGTTCTGCGTGGCGTTCGGGCTGTCGATGGACTACGAGGTGTTCCTGGTGTCCAGGATCCGGGAGTTCTGGCTTGCCAGTGGAGCGTCGGGCCGGGAGCAGACCAGCGCCGACAACGACGAGAGCGTGGCGCTCGGCCTGGCCCATACCGGCCGGGTCATCACCGCCGCGGCGCTGATCATGGCGATCTCCTTCGCGGCGTTGATCGCCGCCCAGGTGGCCATCATGCGGCTGTTCGGGGTCGGCCTGACCCTGGCGATCCTGGTCGACGCCACCCTGGTGCGGGTGGTGCTGGTGCCGGCGTTCATGCACGTGATGGGCAGGTGGAACTGGTGGGCGCCGAAGCCGCTGGCGCGGATTCATGAGCGGTTGGGGATCAGCGAGTCGGGCATCCCGGTGCACCGATAGTCTTCGTGGCCAAAGCCGTTGTGCCGCAGGTACGTCTAGAGCTGCTGTGCCGCAGGTAGGTCTAGCCGAGGTAGTCGGACTCCAGAACCAGGTCCGGCATCAGTGATTGATATTCGACGTGGGTCTGGTGTTCGACGGTACGCCAGTGCCTGCCCTGCTGTTCGCGCATGTAGGCGCGGTATTTGGGCGATCCGGGAAAGCCGACGTTGTCGGCCACCACGACGGCGCCCCGGCGCAGCCACCCGCGGTCGACGATGGCGAGCAGGTCGGTGAGGTAGGCGTTCTTGTCGTGATCGATGAACAGGAAGTCCAGCGCTCCGGCCGAAACGCCGTGCTCGGAAGCCAGTACATCGAGGGTGCGTCCGCCGTCGCCGATCGTCCCCACCACGCAGGTGATCCGGTCGGCGACGCCGGCATACTCCCAAATACGCCGCGCCACATCGGCATTGGCGGCGGACAGTTCCACCGAGACGATCCGCGCCGATGGCGCGACGGCGGCCATCCGCAGCGCGCTGTAACCGCAGTAGGTGCCCAACTCCACGGCCAGCCGGGGATCCGATCTCCGGACCGCGGCATCGAGCAGTCTGCCCTTCTCGTCGCCGATGTTGACCAGAAAGGATTTCTGGTAGGCGAATTCGTCGATCTTCGCCAGGACATCACCGATATCCCCGCGACGGGCGTTGGTCACCACATGGTCGGCGGCGGCGGATTCCCGGCCGTCGCCCAGCTGGCCCGTCGTGTTGAACTTCCGGATTCCGATCCCGGCGCGCAGCACCGACCAGCGCAGCATCGGAAACCTGGTGCGTAACCCCATAGGGCTACGCTACGGCAGTATCAGGGGTGAAGAGGGCGCTGCGGCGCGGAGGTTCGGTGAGGTCGATGGAGCCGGTTGACGAGTTCCGCGGCGGCGGCCGGCGGAAGGTCCTGGCGCTGAGCTACGGACTGGTCTGTCACGTGTCATTCCTGCTCGGTGTGCTGACCATGATGGTCGCGATGTTCTTCGGGATGAGTCGGTCACTGGGTACCGTGCCCGCGCCGTGGAACTGGGTTGCCAACGTCGCGCTGCTCGTCCAGTTCCCGGTCGTCCATTCGCTGCTGCTGACCGCCCGGGGCCGGGCACTGCTGGGCCGGTTGGCCCCATTGGGCGCCGGGTCCACCCTGTCGGCGACGACCTATGCCACCATCGCCGCGTTGCAGGTCTTCGCGCTCTTCGCGTTCTGGTCGCCGTCCGGAACGATCTGGTGGCAGGCCAGTGGGGTGACGCTGGCGCTGATCGTCGCGGCCTACTCGGCGTCGTGGTTGTTGCTCGGCAAGTCGATGGCCGATGCCGGATTGAGCCTGCAGACCGGCAGTCTGGGATGGGTCGCGCTGTATCGAGGCCGCAAGCCGGTCTACCCGCCGATGCCCCGCACCGGTCTGTTCCGGGTTACCCGCCAACCGATCTACGTGGCCTTCGCCCTGACCCTGTGGACCGTGCCGACCTGGACCCCCGACCAACTGGTCCTCGCCGTGACCTTCACGGCGTACTGCCTGCTCGCCCCGCGGTTCAAGGAGGCGCGTTTCCGGCGAATCTACGGCTCGGCGTTCGACGACTATGCCCGCACCGTGCCGTACTGGTTGCCATGGCCGCGGCCGCGGAATCGGCGGGCGCCGGCCCAATCGCCGTCGTCGGAGGTTGGACCAAACGTCACCCCCTAGTCATCGGACCGAATGTGCTATTGGGGCACGTCGAGGGCATACTTGACATGTGACGAGCAAACCCGGGCCCATTTCCGTGCCGCCCGTCAGTGTCATCGCTGGCGTCCAGGGGGCGCTGCCTCCCAACCGTTTCAGCCAGGGCGATATCGCCGATGCCTTCCTGGCGATGCCGGGGTTCGCCGAGCACGAGGATCTCGTGCGGGGGCTGTACCGGGCCGCCAAGGTCGGCCATCGCCACTTCGTGCTGCCGCTGGACGGTTATCTCGACCTGCGCGATTTCGGTGAGGCCAACGACCTCTACATCGAAAACGCCGTCGAACTGGGGTGTGCCGCGGTGTCGGCCGCATTGGACGAAGCAGGATTGACCGCCGGCGACGTCGACCTGATTGTGTCGACGACGGTGACCGGTGTGATGGTGCCCTCCGTAGAGGCGCGGGTGGCAACCCGGCTGGGGATGCGACCGGACGTACGCCGGGTACCGATGTTCGGCCTCGGCTGTGTGGCCGGGGCAGCCGGTGTGGCCCGGGTCCACGACTACCTGCGCGGCGCTCCGGACGGCGTCGCCGTGTTGTTATCGGTGGAGTTGTGTTCGATGACCTTCACCGCGGTCAAGCCCACCATCGCCAGCCTGGTCGGCACGGCTTTGTTCGGCGACGGCGCCGCAGCGGTGGTCGCAGTCGGTGAGCGTCGCGCCCGCGAGATCGACGCGCGCGGGCCCGCCGTCATCGACTCCCGCAGCCATCTTTATCCCGACACTCTTCGAACCATGGGCTGGGATATCGGCTCCACCGGTTTCGAGTTGGTGCTCTCAGCGGACGTGCCCGAGGTGGTCAGCAAGTATCTGCGCGATGACGTCACCGGTTTTCTCGCCGACCACGACCTGGATATCGACGATATCGGCACCTGGGTGAGCCATCCGGGCGGGCCGAAGGTGATCGAGGCCATCGTCTCGAGCCTGGACCTGCCGGACGGCGCACTGGAACTCACCTGGCGCTCGCTGGCCGATGTCGGCAACCTGTCGTCGTCGTCGGTGCTTCACGTGCTGCGCGACACCATCGCCAAGGGCCCGGCCGCCGGCCCGGGCGTGATGATGGCGATGGGACCCGGATTCTGTTCGGAACTGGTGCTGCTGCAGTGGCGCTGAGCTGGTACACGCTGCTGGTCGCCGGGGTCGCTGCCGAACGGGGTGCCGAACTCGTTGTCGCCCGGCGCAATCTGGCCTGGAGCCGTGCGCGCGGCGGCATCGAGGTGGGGTTCGGCCACTACCCGGTGATGGTGCTCCTGCACACCGGTCTGCTGGTGGGGTGCGTCGCTGAGGTCGCCCTGCTGGACCGGCCCTTCCTACCCTGGCTGGGCTGGAGCATGCTGGCCGTTCTGGTTGCGGCGCAAGCGCTTCGGTGGTGGTGCATCACCACCCTGGGCCCACGCTGGAACACCCGGGTGGTCGTCATACCGGGCGCCCCACGCATCACCGGAGGTCCCTACCGATTCTTCAGCCACCCCAATTATGTCGCCGTGGTGGCCGAAGGGGTGGCTCTACCCCTGGTGCACACCGCATGGCTGACCGCGTGCGTGTTCACCGTGCTCAATGCCGCCCTGCTGACCGCGCGGATCCGCACCGAGAACGCCGCGTTGGAGCGATTGTCGTGACTGACCTGATCATCGCCGGGGCCGGTCCGGCCGGCCTGGCCACCGCCACCTTCGCAGCACGTGCGGGCCTGGATACCGTGGTCATCGACCGGCGCCGCGGCCCGATCGACAAGGCCTGCGGCGAAGGCCTGATGCCGCACACCATCAGCCAACTGGAGAAGCTCGGAGTTTCCCTGCACGGCAGGCCTTTTCGCGGTATCACCTACCTGGACAGCCACCGCCGGGCCGAGGCGGATTTCCGCTCCGGGAAGGGTATGGGGGTTCGCCGCACCGCACTGTCGGAAGCCCTGCATGACGCCGCCGCCGACGCCGGGGCCCGAATTGTCCACGGCGATATCGGGCCGATCAGCCAGGATGCCGACTCGGTGCGCTGCGGAGACCTGCGGGGCCGCTACCTGGCCGCCGCTGACGGTTTGCATTCGCCGATACGGCGGGCGCTGGGACTGAACCGGCCGGTCCGGGGGCGCCGCCGTTGGGGGATCCGCCGCCATGTCGCGATCGCCCCCTGGGGCGATACCGTCGAGGTGTACTGGGCGGGTGCCACCGAGGCCTATGTCACCCCGGTTTCCGACGACTGCGTCGGGGTGGCGATCCTCACCTCCTCCCAGGGAAAGTTCGACGACCATCTAGCTGAATTCCCCGCTCTGGCAACGCGATTGGCCGGTGCACCGGCCTGCTCGGCGGATCGGGCCGCTGGGCCGTTGCGGCAACGGGTACGTAGCAGGACCGCGGGCCGGGTGATGCTCGTCGGCGACGCCGCCGGGTACGTCGACGCTCTCACCGGTGAGGGACTGGGTATCGCGTTCGGCGGTGCGGAACTTCTGGTCCAAAACGTGCTGGCCGGCACCCCGCAGGACTACGACCGGCAGTGGCGGCAGATGTCGCGCCGCTATCGGTTGATGACCGCCGGATTGCTGGCGGCCAGCGAGTTGGCCCCCGTGCGGTCGATGATCGTTCCGGCCGCCGCTGCGCTTCCAGCGGCATTCCGTGGCATCGTCAACCTGCTGGCAACCTAGACGACCTCCCGGATCGGACCATGACCGAGCACAGCGGACTGGCGTCTGCGCTGGAAAACAGCCCCGCGCAGGTGAGGTTGCGGGCCGACGGACTGGCGGCGATGGCGCTGTTCGAGGACTGCACGCCCGAACAGTTGCAGGCACTGGCCGAACGGTTGCGGCCGGTGCGGGCCGAACCCGGACAGGTGCTGATGCGCCAGGGTGAGCAGGCGGTGTCCTTCATCCTGATCCATTCCGGGGGAGCCGAGATCAACCACACCGGCGACGACGGTGAGTTGGTGCTCGATTCGGTCGGTGCGGGAGTGATCGTGGGGGAAATCGCCCTGCTGCGCAACAAACCGCGGACCGCCACCGTCACCGCCACCGAGGCATTTTCCGGCTATCTCGGGGACGAGAAGGCCTTCGGTGTGATGGCTGACCTGCCGGGTGTCAGCGATAGGTTACTGCGCACCGTTCGGCAGCGGCTGGCGGCATTCATCAACCCCATCGAGGTCGAGTTCGCCGGTGGTGAACTGATGCTGCGCCCGGTGCTTCCCGGTGACAGCGAGCGATCCAATCACCAGACGGTGGAATTCTCCAGCGAAACCCTCTACCGCCGCTTCATGTCCACCCGCGCGCCGAGTCCGGCCCTGATGAACTATCTGTTCCAGGTGGACTACGTGGACCACTTCGTATGGGTTCTCGTCGATGGGCCGGACGGAGCGGTGGTCGCCGACGTGCGGTTCGTTCGCGACGTGGACAATCCGGCGGTCGCCGAGATTGCCTTCATCGTCGCCGACGACTACCAGGGTCGCGGAATCGGCAGCTTCCTGATGGACGCGCTGACCATTGCCGCGCGGGTCGGCGGGGTGCAACGGTTCACCGCCCGGCTGCTGGCCGAGAACATGGCGATGCGCAGCATTTTGGACCGGTTCGGCGCGCAGTGGGCGCGTGACGAACCCGGCGTGGTGACAACCGAATTCGAGGTGCCGGCCCTGGATCGGCTGCGCATCGACGCGGATCTGGCCGAGGGCATCCGGGCGATGGCGCGGCAGGTGGTTCGGGCTTCCGTCAACTGAGCGGGTCGCCCCGTCAGGCGGTGATGGTGGTGTCGGCCCGGATCACCGTGGCGGCGTCACGGATTACCTGGGCCTGGTCCTCCGGGGCGTCGGCATTGAGCTGCAACACGAACAGCGCGCCGTCCGCACCCGGGACGACGGCGGTCAGTTGGGCGATATAGCGCCGGACGTCGTCCCGCAGATACGAGCCCTCGAAGACGATGCCGTCGAAGCCGCTGAGGGTGGTCTTCTGCACCTCGCCGCTGGGCTGGTAGCCCGGCAGGTTCTGCAGCAGTCCGGGGGCGTACTGGAGGATCTTGGCCGCTTCGACGTCACCGGTGAGCTTGTTGACGATGGCGGTCATGAACGGCGGGTCGGCAGGATCTTTCGCCTTGTCGTAGATGATCGCGCCGTAGGCCCATTCCGGCTTGCGGGCACCGGCCGGCGTCCAGTCCGGCGGGATCGGGAAGTCGAAGGTCGGGGCGTCGGGGTCGCCCTGCTGCACTGCGGACTCGATGATCTTGTTCTCGGCGACGTAATCAGCGATGGTCGTGTTGGGCCCCGCGGGCAGGTCGGGAACCGCGAGAGCGGAACTCGAGGCCTCGGCCGCTACGGATGTCGTCGCCCCCGCGGTTTCGGGCTTGGTCTCGGTCTTGGTTGCCCCACACCCGGCAAGGGCGACAGTGAGCGTCACCGCTGACAGTCCGACGACCAACGGCTTCGTGTGCATCGAGTGAGGTCTCCCTTGTCGCCGCGGTCGCAGACGTCTTGACCGCGCCAGCTTAGCGAATCGGGGGTTAGCCCGTCGGGCGGTGCAGGAGCGGTACCTTGGGGTGATGCGTAAGTTGCTAATCGGCACCGGACTGGCCACCGCGGCCGCCGCCGTCGCCGGCAGTGTGGCGAGCCGGGAGGGTGTGCAGGGCTGGTACACGAAAGTCCGCAAACCCGGCTACGTCCCGCCGAACGCCGTGTTCCCGATCGCCTGGACCGCGTTGTACGTCGATATCGCCGTCACCTCCGCGGCGGCGATCGACCGGTTCCGCGCCGACGGTGAGGACGCCAAGGCTCGCGGTTACATCGCGGCGCTGGGTACGAACCTCGTTCTCAACGCGGGGTGGAGTTGGGTGTTCTTCAAACGGAACAAGCTCGGCCCATCGGTGGTGGCGGCCGCCGCGCTGGCCGTCAGCAGTGCCGATCTGGCCCGCCGGGCCGCCGATGCCGACCCCAAGCTCGGCGCGGCGCTGGCGCCCTACCCGCTGTGGTGCGGGTTCGCGACCGTGTTGTCCGGGGACATCTGGCGGCTCAACCGCTGACTGTGCGCCGATGGATGGCGGTAGCGGTGGCGGCGGTGGCGCCGGCGGCCTGCGGGTCGCCACCGGAGCGTCCGCCTCCGGCTGTCCAGTCGGTGCCGACGGTGGTGAACCAGGCCAACATCGTCCGGGTCCGCTCGGCGTTGCCGGACGGCTACGAGGTCGGCGATCTCCAGGGACCCGTGAGCGCCGCGGCATTGTGGGGGTTCGGGTCCGGATGGACGGCGACGCCGCCGCAGTGCGCGGTGTTGGCCGACCCCGCGCCCACCGACCCCACCACCCGCGGCCTCTCGGCGTCTGGCCCGGGGGGAACTCTCTTCGTCGTGGCGGCGACCGCCCCCGCCGGCGCCCCCACCCCTGAGGTGGTGGACCAATGCGGCAGCTGGGCAATGAGGTTCGGCCACACCACCGCCGAGGTGGCCCGTACCGAGGGGCCCGCCATCGAAGGCGCCCAGACCATCGCCTGGCAGGCGCAGGCCCGGACGGTCGTCGAAGCCGGCAGTGAGACCACGGCCGACGCCTGGACTGCGATCGCCTATTTCGACCGCCACGTCGCCCTCGTCACGCTGGTCACCGATCCGGGATCGTCGGACCCGCCGCTGGAATCCGGGTTCGCGGCGGGTCTGCTCGGCACCACCGTGGCGACCCTGCGCAGCTGAGAACCTCCGGTAGATTGGCGCCGGTGCTGATCCGCAATGAGGCCGTGTTGCTGCTGTGCGCCGGTGCGCTGGCGGCCTGCCGCGCCGACACCCCGGCCGCGGATATCGCCGGGATCACCGAACTCAAGGCAAGTTTCGGGCCGCAGTTCGCCGTCACCGAGGTGGCCCCGACCGGAATCGACCCCAGATTCCTGACCGGTCAGAAACTGCCGGAGGGTGTCACCTTCGAGCCCCCCGAGTGTGCCCGGTTCGCTGCCGGGCAACTGGTTCCGACCGGCACCGAGGGCAATATGGCGGCCGTGTCGGCGGAGGGCGAGGGTAACCGCTTCATCGTCATCGCCGTGCAGACCAATGAGGCGGTCCCGGTCACCGAACCGGGACCGAACTGCCGCAAGGTGGCCTTCGGCGGCGGCGCCGTCCGCGGCACCGTGGAGGCGGTCGAGGTGCCGACGATCGAGGGGGCCGAGACGATCGGGGTGCACCGCGTGGTGCAGACCGTCGCCGACGGAAAGCCCCGCACCGGCGAGGTCTTCAACTACTCCGCGCACTTCGGCGACTACCAGGTGATCGTCTCGGCCAATCCGCTTGTGCTGCCGGGTAAGCCGCCGGTTCCGGTCAACACCCAGCGGGCCCGCGACCTTCTCATCGCCGGTGTGAACGCGATCCGGCGCTGACCGTCGGCATCCTCGGACGTCCGGTCAGCGCACGCCGCGCGGGCGGAACTGGATGCTGATCCGTGGCCCGATTGCTGTGGCCGTCTTGGGAACCGCATGTTCCCAGGTGCGCTGGCAGGACCCGCCCATGACCAACAGGTCGCCGTGGGACTGTGGTAGTCGCAGCGACGGCCCGCCGCCGCGCGGGCGCATCGCGAACAGTCTGGTGGCGCCGAGGCTCACGATCGCGACCATGGTGTCCTCGGTGCTGCTGCGGCCTGCCCCCGAGTCGGCGATGCCGCCGAGGGACGAGCGGGGGAGTCCAACGCGGTCACCGTGCCAGGCCACGCTGTCGGAACCGTCCCGGTACAGGCAGAAACCGGCGGTGGTGAACGGCTCGCCGAGTTCGCCGGCGTAGATGTCGTTGAGGCGCCGGCGCAACCGGGTCACGGCCGGGTGCGGGGCCGGGGCGGCGGTCAGGTCGCAGAAGCTCACCAGCCGGGGCACATCGAGCACCCGGTCGTACATCTGCCGGCGTTCTGCACGCCACGCAACCGCCGCGAGCAGCTCGTCGAACAGCCCGTCGGGATCCTCCACCCAGCCGGAACGCATCTCGACCCAGGCTCCGGAACCCAGATCGCGCCGCTCGCTGTGGTCGAACAGCGAGCCCTGAACCGCCACGGACACCGCATCAGGGTATCGCACACCCGTTCGATAGTCCTCGGTTCTGCCGCCCCGGGCGTTACGGTTCTAACCGTGACCGCAACCGGGCTCGGCGTCGACTCCGAGGTCGGCAGCCTGCGGACGGTCATCCTGCACCGGCCCGGTGTCGAATTGCAGCGGCTCACCCCCCGCAACAACGATGCGCTGCTCTTCGACGGACTGCCCTGGGTGGCCCGCGCGCAGCAGGAGCACGACGCTTTCGCCGCGCTGCTCCGGTCCAGGGGCGTCGAGGTATTGCTGCTCGCGGACCTGCTCGTCGAGGCACTGGCCAGCGGTGCTGCCAGGATTCATGGAATCGCCGCGGCGGTGGACAGCAGGCGCTTGGGGCGTCCCCTGGCTCAGGAGCTTTCGTCCCATCTTCGTGGCTTAGGGGCCGACGAACTGGCGCGGGTGCTGATGGCCGGGATGACGTTCGCCGAACTGCCGTTCGGCCCGCGGGGGGAGCCCTCCCTGGTGCGCCGGATGCACCACGGCGGCGACTTCGTGATCGACCCGCTGCCCAACCTGATGTTCACCCGTGATTCGTCCTTCTGGATCGGTTCGCGATTCGCGATCACCTCGCTGGCGCTACCGGCCCGCATGCGGGAGACCTCGCTGACCGACCTGATCTACGCCCACCATCCGCGCTTCCTCGGGGTGCAGCGGGCCTACGAGTCGCGCAGTGCGCCGGTGGAGGGTGGCGATGTGCTGCTGCTGGGCTCCGGCGTGGTCGCTGTCGGGGTGGGCGAGCGCACCACGGCCGCGGGTGCGGAAGCGTTGGCGCGCAGCCTGTTCGACGACGACCTGGCGCATACCGTGCTGGCCGTCCCGATCGCCCAGCAGCGCGCGACCATGCATCTTGACACCGTCTGCACCATGGTCGACGTCGATGCGGTGGTGATGTACCCCGCCGTGCGGGACACGCTGTCGGCCTTCGCCATCCGGCGTACCGCTGACGGGGTGCGGATCCTCGACGAGCAGCCTTTCGTCGTCGCTGCCGCGGCGGCGATGGGTATCGACCGGTTGCGGGTGGTCGACACCGGACTGGATCCGGTGACCGCCGAGCGTGAGCAGTGGGATGACGGCAACAACACCCTGGCATTGGCACCCGGAGTGGTGGTGGCCTACGAGCGCAACACCGAGACCAATGCCCGGCTGACCGACGCGGGTATCGAGGTGCTGCCGATCGCGGCGGCCGAACTGGGCACCGGTCGCGGCGGTCCGCGCTGTATGTCCTGCCCGGCTGCCCGCGACCCGCTCTGACCGCGGCCGCGCGCAGGGATCAGCGCCAACTCGGCAGCCACATCTGCATATTCCAGGTGGACTGCGATACGGGGATTCCGGTCAGGACCGGGAACAACCACGCGAAATTCGTGAGGGCCAGCGCCAGGTACATGCTGACGACCAGCATGCCCAGCGTGCGGCGCTCCGGGTTACGGGTCGGTTTGTAGAGGATGTCGCCGAGGATCAGCGCGATCGCCATCATCAGGAACGGCGCCAGGGGTACCGCGTAGAAGAAGTACATCTGCCGGTCGGCGTTGACCAGCCACGGCAGCCACCCTGCGAGATAGCCGGTCAGCACCACCGCATAACGCCAGTCCCGTCGCACCAGCGTTCGCCACAACGCGTACCCCAACACCGGCACCGCCACGAACCACATCACCGGGGTGCCGACCAGCATGACGGCCTTGACGCAGGAGTTCGCCCCGCAGCCCGGCACGTCCTGGTTGTCGATGGCGTAGAGCACCGGGCGCAGCGACATCGGCCAGGTCCACGGTTTGGACTCCCACGGATGATGGTTACCGGCCGAGTTGGTCAGCGTGGAGTGGAAGTGGAACGCCTTGTAGGTGTAGTGCCACAGCGACCGGATGGCATCAGGTGGCTGCCACCACTGCCGTTCGCCGATCGACTGTCCCACCTCGAAGCGATTGACCGCCGTTTCGGAGGCGAACCACGGCGCGTACGCCAGCAGATACAGCGCCAGCGGAATCAGACCGAGCACATAGGCGGCCGGGCCGAGGTCGCGGCGCAGTACCCCGGCCCAGGGCCGCGGCACCCGGTAAGCGCGCCGCGCCGCGACGTCCATGCCCAGCGACATCAGCCCGAAGAACGCGATGTAGTAGAGGCCGGACCACTTTGTCGCGAAGGCCAGGCCCAGCAGCACGCCGGCCCCGAACCGCCACCAGCGCACGCCAAGCCTCGGGCCCCAGGGGGTTTCGGTGATTCGGCCCTGGATCAGTGCGACGTCCATCCGCTGCCGGACCTGGTCCCGGTCGACCATCAGGGCGCCGAACGCGCCGACGACGAAGACCGTCATGAAGATGTCGAGCAGGGCGGTCCGGGAGGCGACGAAACTGACGCCGTCAGCGATGACCAGCAGCCCGGCCGTGGCGCCGATCAGCGTCGAGCGGCTGATCCGGCGCACGATCCGCATCACCAGAACCGCCAGGACCACGCCGAACACCGCGCCGCTGAACCGCCAACCCAGCCCGGTGTAGCCGAACAGCGCCTCGCCGGCGGCGATCAGCTGTTTGCCCAGCGGGGGATGAACCACCAGGCCGAAGCCGGGGTTGTCCTCGACGCCGTAGTTGTGCAGAAGTTGCCAGGCCTGCGGCGCGTAGTGCTTCTCGTCGAAGATCGGGGTGCCGGCGTCGGTGGGGGAGCCGAGGTTCATGAACCGGGTCAGCGCGGCCAGCGCGGCGATCACCGCCGTCGCAGCCCAGCCCTGCAGGCGGTCGACGGGTCCGAAGTCGGCGACCGGAACCAGCGGTCCGGGACTGATGACGGGGGCGGGGCGATCCGGCGCCTCGAGGTCGTCAGCCGTGATGGTCATCGTCGCCAATCGTAGGCTGTCGGCTGTGTCGCCCCCCACGTTGCCGCGGTCCGGCCCGCCCGAGTCCGCCGGTCGCCTGCTGCTCGGCGCCACCCCGCTCGGCGAGCCCCGCGACGCGTCGAAACGCCTGATCGACGCGTTGGCGGATGCTGACGTGGTGGCCGCCGAGGACACCCGCCGAGTGCGCGCGCTGGCGAAGTCGCTGGGGGTGACGATCGGCGGCACGGTGGTGAGCCTTTTCGACCAGAACGAGGCGGCCCGAGTGCCCGCGCTGGTCGCCGAGATCGCTGCCGGGGCCACCGTGCTCGCGGTCAGCGACGCCGGTACGCCGCTCATCAACGACCCCGGCTACCGGCTGGTGACGGCATGTGTGGCAGCCGGTCTGACGGTGTCCTGCCTGCCTGGGCCGTCGGCGGTCACCACCGCGCTGGCCGTCTCGGGTCTGCCGACGGACCGGTTCTGTTTCGAGGGCTTTGCCCCGCGCAAACCGGGGGCGCGGCGGGGCTGGCTGGCCGGCCTGGCGGCTGAACCGCGCACCGTGGTGTTCTTCGAGTCGCCGCGGCGTCTTGCGGACTGTCTGCGCGACGCCTGTGCGCAGCTGGGGGGGAAACGACCGGTGGTGGTGTGCCGGGAGCTGACCAAGACATACGAAGAGGTCCGCCGCGGGACGCTGGCGGAACTCGCGGAGTGGGCGGCGGGCGGAGTGCTCGGCGAGATCACCGTGGTGCTGGCCGGTGCCACCCCGGTGGCGGATCTCGACACGTTGTTGGCGAAGGCGGCGGAGTTGATCGAGAGCGGGATGCGGGTCAAGGACGCCTGCGCGGCAGTGGTCGAGGCGCATCCGGGCGCACCCTCGCGCCGCGACCTCTACGAGGCCGTGCTGCGGTCGCGCCCCGACTCGGGGAATGCGGATTCCTGAGCCGCCGCGGACCCGAGGATCGGCGCCGCCTTGTGCAGACACTCCTGCCACTCCGCATCGGGATCGGAGTCCGCGGTGATTCCGCCGCCCACGCCCAGCACCGCATGGCCGTCCGCGTCGAATTCCACCGTGCGGATCGCCACGTTGAGTTCCCAGCCTGCCAGCGGCGACGCCAGCCCGACCGTGCCGCAGTAAACGCCCCGCCGCTGCCGCTCCCACTGCTCAAGTAGGTGCCGGGCGCGGGTCTTCGGTGTCCCGGTGACCGACGCCGGCGGGAAGGTGGCATCCAGCACGGCCGACATCGGCAGGCTCGCCGGTACCCGCGCCGACACCGTCGAGACCAGGTGCCACACCCCCGGAGCGCGGCGAACGGCCAGCAGTTCCGGCGCGGTGACCGATCCGGTATGCGCCACCCGGCCGAGGTCGTTGCGGACGAGGTCGACGATCATGATGTTCTCCGCGACATCCTTGACCGAGGCTCGCAACACCTCGGGATCGGCGTGCAGGGGGAGGGTGCCCTTGATCGGACTCGAGGACACCTCCTCGCCGACGCGGCGCAGGAAGAGTTCCGGCGACAGCGACGCCACCGCCCCCCACCGACCTTCCAGATAGGCGGCCCGCGCAGGCGTGGTCCGAGTCACGGCATCGGCGAAGAACTGCAGCGGCGGACCGGTGACGGTGCCGGTGAACTGGGTGCACACGCAGGCCTGGTAGACCTCGCCGGCACGGATCGCCTCCAGGCAGGACAGTACGGCGGCGCGGTGTGCGGCAGCATCGGGCATCTGCCAGTCGATCTGGCAATCCCCAATCGGTGGACGGGACGACAGTGCGTGAGTCAGCCAGTCGGGAGGCGTTGCACCGGAAAGGCTTTCGTACCACCAGGTGCCCTCGCAATCGAGCCTCAGCACGCAGTCGGTCCAGCCGCCCGCCGCCTCCGGGATCCGGGGCGGCGCCCCGTCAGCCCCGGGGTCCGGGTAGGACAGGTAGCCGATCCAACCGCCGCCGACGGCGCCGCCGACGGTGCCGGAGCCCGGCACGATATCGAACACCGAGGCCGGATCGACTGGCTTGACCTCGACGCTGGGGGCGATCACAGCGCGGGACCCGAACCACTCGCCGATCAGTGCGGCCGGTGGTGGCACTCCGGCCCGATGCGTCCATGCGTCGACGGCGCGCAGCACGTCGGCGGGGGCCCCCAATGCACCCAGCCGCTCGGTCAGCATCGCAACAGCTTGCGCCCTCACCGCGAGCAGACGCAAAGTCGCACGAATCGCGGCCCAATCGTGCGAGTTTGCGTCTGCTCGCCCGGGGGCGGGCTACGGCGCTTCGTAGCGGGGGAACACCCCGGCAGGCGCCGGCAGGGCGGTCCCGGGCTCGATCCGCCGGGCCAGCGCGATGAAGTTGCGTGCGGATTCCGGCTGGCCCAGCAGATCCAGCATCCTGGCTGCCGACTCCGGCATCACCGGCTGGATCAGGACGGCGGCGATCCGTACCGCCTCCAGGGTCACGTACAGCACCGTGCGAAACCGGACCAGATCGTCCGCCGAGTCCGACTTGCGCAGCACCCACGGCTCCTGGGCGGAGAAGTACCGGTTGGCCGCCCCCAACATCAGCCAGATGGCTTCCAGTCCCTGATGCATCGCCTGGGTATCGAATGCCGCACGCACCCGGGTCAGCAGCCCGTCGGCCAAAGCCAGCAACTCGGCGTCCTCGGCCCCGAACTCGCCGGGGGCGGGCACCACCGCGTCGAGGTTCTTGTTCACCATCGACAGCGAGCGCTGGGCCAGGTTGCCGAACTCGTTGGCAAGGTCGGTGTTGATCCGGCTGATGATGCCCTCTTCGCTGTAGCTGCCATCCTGGCCGAAGGGCACCTCGCGCAGCAGGAAGTACCGCACCTGGTCCACCCCGAAGCTCTCGACGAGCGATACCGGGTCGACCACGTTGCCGACCGACTTGCTCATCTTCTCGCCGCGGTTGTAGAGGAAGCCGTGGGCGAAAACCCTGCGCGGCAGTGGGATTCCGGCCGACATCAGGAAAGCCGGCCAGTACACGGTGTGGAACCTGATGATGTCCTTGCCGATCATGTGCAGATCGGCCGGCCAATACCGTCGGTAGAGCGACGATGAGGTGTCCGGATATCCGGCACCGGTCAGGTAGTTGGTCAGCGCGTCGACCCACACGTACATCACGTGGGCGGGGTCATTCGGCACCGGAACGCCCCAGGTGAAGGATGTCCGCGATATCGACAGGTCGCGCAGCCCGCCGGAGACGAAGCTGACCACTTCGTTGCGGCGGACCTCGGGTGCGATGAACTCAGGATGTTCGGCGTAGTGGGCCAGCAGTGGTTCTGCGTAGGCCGACAGCCGGAAGAAGTAGGTCTGCTCCTCGGTCCAGGTCACCGGGGTCCCGGTCTCGGCCGCGACGCGGGTGCCGTCGGCGTCGACGCATGTTTCGGCCTCGGTGAAGAACCGCTCGTCGCGCACCGAATACCACCCCGAATAGGTGTCCAGGTAGATGTCGCCGCGCTCGGCCATCCGCTGCCAGATCGCCGTCGAGGCGGCGTAGTGGTCCGGGTCGGTGGTGCGGATGAAGCGGTCGAAGGAGATGTTGAGCATCTCCTGCAGGCGCTGGAACTCATCGGAGTTTCGGCGGGCGAAGTCGGCGATCGGCATGCCCTCGGCCGCGGCGGTTTGAGCCATCTTGAGCCCGTGCTCATCGGTGCCGGTCAGGAAGCGCACATCGAAGCCGTCGAGCCGCTTGAACCGGGCGATGGCGTCGGTCGCGACGTACTCGTAGGCGTGCCCGACGTGCGGTGCTCCGTTGGGGTAGGCGATTGCGGTGGTCACGTAGAACGGTTCGCTCATGTCGCCACCACCTTATGGTGTTGCCGTGAGTTCGAAACGTTCGGAGCGTGCCGCGCCGCCACCGCCCGAACCGTTGACCCCGTTGATCGACTCCCACACCCATCTGGACGCCTGCGGCGCGCGCACCGCAGAGGACGTGCGCGCGATCGCCGACCGCGCCGAGGGAGTCGGCGTGCTGGCGATGGTCACCATCGCCGACGACCTCGAATCGGCACGCTGGGCGGCCCGCGCCAGCGGGTGGGACGACCGGGTCTATGCGGCCGTCGCCCTGCACCCCACCCGGGCGGGGGCCCTGACCGACACCGCGCGTGCCGAGATCGCCGAGCTAGCGACCGCACCTCGGGTCGTAGCGGTCGGGGAGACCGGGATCGACCTGTACTGGCCCGGCAAACTCGAGGGTTGCGCACCGCTGCAAGCCCAGCAGGAGGCGTTCGCCTGGCATATCGATCTGGCTAAGCGCACCGGTAAGCCGCTGATGATCCACAACCGCGACGCCGACAAGGAGGTCCTCGACGTGCTGCGCGCTGAAGGGGCCCCCGACACGGTGATCTTCCACTGCTTCTCCTCCGGTCCTCAGATGGCCAGGGAATGCGTCGACGCCGGCTGGATTCTGAGCCTGTCCGGCACCGTCAGCTTCCGCAACGCCCACGAACTGCGGGCCGCGGCGGCCCTGATCCCGGCCGGGCAGCTTCTGGTGGAGACCGACGCGCCTTTTCTGACCCCGCATCCGTTCCGGGGCGCCCCCAATGAGCCGTACTGCCTGCCGTACACCGTGCGCGCACTGGCCGGACTGCTGGACCGGCCGGCCGAGGAACTCGCCGAGGAATCCGCGCAGGCGGCGCGACGGGTGTATCGGCTCAGCTGAGGTTCTGCTGAGAGGCCTCCGATGGGGTTGCCACCGCACGGGGGTTTCGTTACCGTCTTGTGACCCTGTGGCTACTGATGTGGCCCATGTTGCAGACGTTGCCGACGCCGGGAGTTCGATGAATGCGCTGACACGACTCCAACATTCGTCGTCACCTGCGCTTCGCCTCCTCGTCGGAGCCCTGCTCGTCACGCTGGTCGTCGCCGGGGCCCTGGCCGTCTCCGCACGTAAGACCGTCACCCTCGACGTCGACGGCACCGCCATGGCGGTCACCACGATGAAATCCCGGGTGGCCGATATCGTCGAGGAGAGCGGCTTCGACGTCACCGAACGTGATGAGTTGTTCCCCGCGGCGGGGCATCGAGTCGGTGATGCCCAGACCATCGTGCTGCGTCGCGGCCGGCCGCTGCAGATCTCGCTTGACGGCCGCGAACCCCGGCAGGTGTGGACGACGGCCGCCACGGTCGACGAGGCGCTGGCTGAGCTCGGCATTTCCGACACCGCCCCGGCCGCGGCCTCCCGCGGCAGTCGTGTCCCGCTGGCCGGGATGGCGCTGCCCGTCGTCAGCGCCAAGACCGTCGAGATCGACGACGGCGGCAGGGTCAGCACCGTGCTGCTGGCCGCACCCGATGTGGGCTCGCTGCTCGCCGCCGCCGGCGCACCGCTGATGCAGCGCGATGTCAGCGTCCCGGCCGCGTCCGCGCCGGTGGTCGACGGTATGCGGATTCAGGTGACCCGGATCCGCGTCGAGAAGGTCACCGAGCGGGTTCCGCTGAAGCCGGTGGCGCGCCGCATCGAGGACCCGGACATGAACATGAGTCGGCAGGTGCTCGAGGATCCCGGCGCACCGGGGGAGCAGGACGTGACTTTTGCTGTCGCAACCGTCAACGGGGCGGTGACCGGTCGGCTGCCGGTGGCCAACGTTGTCATCACCCCGGCCCGCGACTCGGTGCTGCGGGTCGGGGCAAAACCCGGTACCGAGGTGCCGCCGGTCAGCAACGGTGCTGTCTGGGATGCGATCGCGGCGTGTGAATCCGGCAACAATTGGGCGATCAATACTGGAAATGGGTACTACGGCGGAGTGCAGTTCGACCAGAACACCTGGGTGCGCAATGGTGGTCTCCGATACGCTGAGAGGGCTGACCTGGCAACGAGGGAAGAACAGATCGCAATCGCTGAAGTGACACAGGACAGGCAGGGCTGGGGTGCGTGGCCCGTTTGTGGAAGGGGGGCATCATGACGATCCGGCTGCTTACCCGCACCGAAATCAGGAACATCGCCAGGGAGTTGGACTTCCGTCCCCGAAAGGCGCTGGGACAGAACTTCGTTCACGATGCCAACACCCTGCGGCGCATCGTGTCGTCCTCCGGTATCAACAAGGCCGACCATGTTCTGGAGGTCGGCCCCGGCCTGGGTTCGCTGACGCTGGCACTGCTGGACCGGGGTGCTACGGTCACCGCCGTCGAGATCGACCCGGTGCTGGCGGGACGGCTGCCCAAGACGATCGCAGAGCACTGCCACAGCGAGATTCACCGGCTGACCGTCATCAACCAGGACGTCCTGAGGCTCCGGCCCGCCGATCTGGCCGAGCAGCCCACCGCGGTGGTGGCCAACCTCCCGTACAACATCGCTGTTCCGGCTCTGATGCACCTGTTCGCCGAGTTCCCCACCATCCGCACCGCAATGGTGATGGTGCAGGCCGAGGTCGCCGAGCGCCTGGCGGCCGAACCCGGCGGCAAGGACTACGGCGTGCCCAGTGCGAAGATCCGCTTTTTCGGCGATGTCCGCCGGTACGGCATGGTGTCCCCGACGGTGTTCTGGCCGATCCCGCGGGTGTACTCCGGTCTGGTCCGCATCGACCGCCACGAGACCACCACGTGGCCGACCGACGACTCGTTCCGCCGCCAGGTTTTCGAACTGATCGACATCGCGTTCGCGCAGCGGCGCAAGACCGCGCGTAACGCCTTCCTGGAATGGGCCGGATCCGGCAATGAGTCCGCGCAGCGGCTGCTGTCGGCCAGCATCGATCCGGCCCGGCGGGGCGAAACGCTGAGCATCGCCGACTTCGTCCGACTGCTCCAACGCTCGGGAACGCTGGCCGCCGCCGATGCCGTGCCCCCCGCCGCGGTCCCGGAATCGGGCGCCGAGAATGCAGACGTGCGCTGAACCCAGCTCGGCAGCCGTTACCCTCGGTGGATGCCAAGTAGCGGCAGCACCGCCGTGGAATGGGTGCCCACCGCGTCGGTGACCGTGCGGGTTCCCGGCAAGGTGAACCTCCACCTGGGCGTGGGTGACCGGCGGTCCGACGGCTACCACGAACTGACGACGGTCTTCCATGCCGTCTCGTTGTCCGACGACGTCACCCTGCGCACTGCTGACCTGCTGTCGCTGCAGATGACCGGGGAGGGCGCCGGCGAGATTCCGGTGGACGAGCGCAATCTGGCCTGGCAGGCCGCGGAGGTGATGGCTGAGCATGTCGGCCGGGCGCCTGATGTGGAGATCATCATCGACAAGGCCATTCCGGCCGCCGGCGGTATGGCCGGGGGAAGTGCCGATGCGGCTGCGGTACTGGTCGGGATGAACGAACTGTGGGAACTCGGTGTGCCACGCCGGGACCTGCATGTGATGGCCGCCAGGCTAGGCAGCGACGTGCCCTTCGCGTTGCACGGCGGGACGGCACTGGGGACCGGGCGGGGCGAAGAGCTGACGACGGTGCTGGCCCGCAGCACCTTTCACTGGGTGCTGGCGTTCGGGGCCGCTGGTCTCTCGACGGCGGCGGTGTACGCGGAGATCGACAGGTTGCGTGACAATGGCAGCCCGCCGAGGCTTTCCAGCCCCGAGCCGCTTCTCGCGGCGCTGTCCGCCGGCGACCCGCGCATGCTGGCACCCCTGTTGGGCAACGATCTCCAACCCGCGGCGCTGAGCCTGCAACCCAACCTGCGTCGCACCTTGCGGGCCGGGGTCGAGGCGGGTGCGCTGGCCGGCATCGTGTCCGGTTCGGGGCCGACGTGCGCATTCCTGTGCGCCTCTGCCGAGGCCGCGGTCGAGGTCGGCAGCGAACTGGCCGGCGCCGGGGTATGCCGGACGGTGCGGGTGGCCACCGGGCCCGTGCACGGAGCCCGGGTGCTGCCGACTCCGGCGCCCCGGATGTGACACGACCGGCGAATCGCCGCCAAAGTTGGAAACAAACTTAAGGGAAGTTTAAGATGGGCCGTGGTGACCACTAGCGGCCAGACACTGCCCGGATCGCCCACCGGGTGCGGTGGGCGGCTACCGGGCAGCGGTCGATCGCCGATTCGAAACCGAAAAGCTGCCCAGTTGTGCGGGCGTGCCGCCTATGTGATCGGCCGATGCGGGCGGAGCATGACACATCGGGCCCTTGCATCGCCGACGCCGCACCGCAACCCGAGGAGGTCGTTGTGAGCCGATTCACCGACAAGATGTTCCACAACGCCATGACCAGCACCAAGGGCATGGTCACCGGCGAGCCTCAGGAACCGGTTCGGCGCACCTGGCGGGAGGTTCACGAACGCGCCAGATGCATCGCGGGTGGACTGGCCGCCGCCGGCGTGGGCCCCGGCGACGCGGTTGGGGTGCTGGCCGGCGCCCCGGTGGAGATTGCGCCGACGGCCCAGGGCCTCTGGATGCGCGGCGCGAGCCTGACCATGCTGCACCAACCGACTCCGCGCACCGACCTCGTGCACTGGGCCGAGGACACCACCAACGTCATCGACATGATCGAGGCCAAGGCCGTCGTCATCTCCGATCCATTCCTGGCCGCCGCCCCGGTGCTGGCCGAGCGTGGCATCACGGTGCTGACCGTCGAGGACCTGCTGGCGGCCGCGCCGATCGACCCGGTCGAGACCGGCGAGGACGACGTCGCGCTGATGCAATTGACGTCCGGATCGACGGGTTCGCCCAAGGCCGTCATCATCACCCACCGCAATATCTACTCCAACGCCGAAGCCATGTTCATCGGCGCTCAGTACGATGTCGACACCGACGTCATGGTCAGCTGGCTGCCGTGCTTCCACGATATGGGCATGGTGGGATTCCTCACGATCCCGATGTACTTCGGGGCGGAGTTGGTCAAGGTCACCCCGATGGACTTCCTGCGCGACACCCTGCTGTGGGCGAAGCTCATCGACAAGTACAAGGGCACCATGACCGCGGCGCCCAACTTCGCCTACGCGCTGTTCGGGAAGCGGCTGCGCCGCCAGGCCAAGGCCGGCGACTTCGATCTGTCCACGCTGCGGTTCGCGCTGTCCGGCGCCGAGCCGGTGGAACCGGCCGATGTCGAGGATCTGCTGGATGCCGGCAAACCCTTCGGCCTGCGGTCCGACGCGATCCTGCCGGCCTACGGGATGGCCGAGACCACGCTGGCGGTGTCATTCTCCGAGTGCGGTGCCGGACTGGTCGTCGACGAGGTCGACGCTGACCTGCTGGCCGCGCTGCGCCGCGCGGTGCCGGCGACCAAGGGCAACACCCGCCGGCTGGCCACCCTCGGCCCGCTGCTGCATGATCTCGAGGCCCGCATCGTCGACGAGGACGGCACGGTGCTGCCGGCCCGCGGAGTCGGCATCATCGAACTCAAGGGCGAGTCGCTGACCCCCGGGTACATCACCATGGGCGGTTTCGTCCCGGCGCAGGACGAGAACGGCTGGTACGACACCGGCGACCTCGGCTACCTCACCGAGGAGGGCCACGTCGTGGTCTGCGGCCGGGTCAAGGACGTCATCATCATGGCTGGGCGCAACATCTATCCGACCGATATCGAACGGGCGGCCTCCCGGGTCGAGGGCGTGCGTCCGGGCTGCGCCGTCGCGGTGCGACTCGACGCCGGCCACTCGCGGGAAACGTTCGCGGTGGCCGTGGAGTCCAATGACTGGGAGAACCCGGCCGAGGTGCGCCGGATCGAGCAGCAGGTCGCCCACGAAGTGGTCGGAGAAGTCGACGTCCGCCCCCGCAACGTCGTGGTGCTCGGACCCGGCACCATCCCGAAGACCCCCTCGGGCAAGCTGCGTCGCTCCACCTCGCTGACGCTGGTCACCTGAGCCTTGCGCGGCAAAGTCTTGCTGCCGGGGCGGCAGCGAGATTCGTCTAGTACGCTGACGGCCAAGCGAAACCAGGAGAGGACGGCATGTCGAATACCCGTGTGGTTTGGGCGATCGTAGCGGCGGGCGTTCTCGCCGGCGGAATGGTGACGGGGTGCTCGAAGTCGGAGACCCCGAGTGCCACCGAGACCAAGGCCGTCGTCGAGGACATCTCGGTGGCCGTCGGCACCGGTGAGTTCACCGATACGGCTGGCGACAATGACCCCTCCACCAACACGATCGTGGGTTTCAAGGCGACCGCCCCCACCAATGACGAGGCGTCGGCGAAGGTCATCAAGGCCTGCGAGGATGCCGGCGGCGTCGAGTGCACCGCAGATGAGGTCACCAATGACAACGTCTGCATCGCGTCGGTGGCCTCGGATGAGACAGCCGTGGTGGTCGGCGGCGCCGGTGCGACCGTCGAGGACGCTCGGTTGGATGCGATCAAGAAGGCCCAAGACAACGAGACTCCCCTCGGCCCTGATGCCGTGGTCGTGGTGTCGGCCTGCCCTGATGAGTGAGCTGACGTCGCAGGGTCCAGTTACCAGGGCGGCAGCCCGAAAGGGGAAGTACATGATGACCGGTTCAGCCAAGGCGGCAGTTCTGGTGGCGGGTCTGGCTGTTGTGGCGGGGATGTCGGCTCCCGTCGCGGGCGCCCGGCCGACCTGCCAGGACACCAACACCACGACCATCTGCCAGACCAATGGCAGTGTGTCGATCAAGGCTCGGCCGGGGACGACGGCGCCGCCGGCCAACCTGCCGGTGTTCCCGTGGTTGGGCATGCCCGGCGCCCGCCGGTAGCGGTCAGCCTTTCCGACGCGCGGCTCATCTCCTCGGGGATGGGCCGTGCGTTGTATTTTGGTGCCAAGCACCGACGACGAGTGTGAGCGGTTCGCACCGGGTGCAGTCATCAGGGCGGCAGCCCGAAAGGGGAAGTAGATCATGGCCGGTTCAGCCAGGGCGGCGGTTCTGATAGCGGGTTTGGCTGTCGTGGCGGGGATGTCGGCGCCCGTCGCGGGTGCCCGGTCCACCTGCCAGGACGGCGAGACCAAGACCATCTGCCAGACCAGTGGCAGCACGTCGATCAAGGCTCGGCCCGGGACGACGGCCCCGCCGGCCAACCAGCCGGTGTTCCCCTGGCTGGGCATGCCGGGTGCCCGCTAGCGGTAGTCCAGCCCGTTGCGCGCTCGGCAAATCACCAGGCGTGCACCTGATTCTGTGCGGTCTCCAGACCCGCCTCGATGAGCAGTTCGGTCGCGTCGGCGGCCTGCTCGCAGATCGTCGGCACCTCACCCCGCTCGGTTGAGGTGAATGGTTCCAGCACGAACGCCGCCGGATCCTTGCGCCCCGGCGGACGCCCGATGCCGATGCGGACCCGCTGAAAATCCTTCGAGCCCAAAGCGTTCGCTACCGAGCGCAATCCGTTGTGGCCGCCTTCGCCGCCACCAAGCTTCAGCCGCACCCGGCCGAAGTCGATATCGAGTTCGTCGTGGATGACGATGACATCGGCCGCGGGCACCGAGTAGAACTTGGCCAGCGGACCGACCTGCCGGCCCGACTCGTTCATGTAGCAGCGCGGTTTTGCCAGCACGACGGGGCGGTGCCCCAGGCGTCCGGTGACGACCTCGGCTCCGGACTTTTTGTGTACCTTGAAGGACCCGCCGACGCGTGCGGCAAGAATGTCGGCGACCATGAACCCGATGTTGTGCCGGGTCTTGGCGTACTGCGGTCCGGGGTTGCCCAGTCCGACGACCAGCAGTGGCTCGGCCACGCGGCCTTACTCGGACCCGGCCGACTCGCCCTCGGCGGCGGCCTCGGCGGCCTCGGTGGCTTGCTCCTCCAAGGACTCGCCGCCGCCCTCGGACTCGAGCTCCTCGGCGGATGGGGCCGCAACGATGTTGACCACCAGCATCTCCGGGTCGCTGACCAGGGTGACGCCGGACGGCAGCGGAACCTCGCCGGCGAGGATCTGGGTGCCCTCTCCGACGCCCTCGACCGAGACCGTCAGGCTCTCCGGGATGGACAGCGCCTCGGCCTCGATCTCGATCGTGGTGGCGTCCTGGGTCACCAGGGTGCCGGACTCGGCCTCGCCCTCGACAACGACGGAAACCTCGACGGTCACCTTCTCGCCGCGGCGCACGATGATCAGGTCGGCATGGGTGATGGTGCGCCGGATCGGGTGAATGGCCAGCGCCTTGGTCAGCGCCAACTGCTCCTGGCCGTTGACGTCCAAGACCAGAACCGCGTTGGTGCCGGAGTGACGCAGAACCGCGGCGAAGTCGCGGGCGTTGAGTTCGAGATGCTGGGGCTCGCTGCCGTGACCGTAGAGGACCGCGGGAACCTTGCCTTCTCGGCGTGCGCGGCGCGAGGCGCCCTTGCCGGTGCTGGTGCGCACGTCGACGGTGAGCTTGTTGGTGGTTGCGGCCTTGGCCATGATCGGTGCTCCTGCCTTCGGTGAGTCTCCTGCACAGCGAAGGCGGGCGTTGGTATTCCCGGGCCTCGTCGATAACGGTGGCCTGACCACCCTCGCCGTGACGCGCTGCCAAGGGTAGCCGACCGGCCCCCTATAGCGGAAATTCGATGCCGGTGAGCTGCTCGGACAGCCTCCACAGACCTTGAGCGGTCCTGGCGTTACGCGCCAGCGGGCTGCGGCCCACGGTGCTGACCGGGCCCCGGGCACCGAATTTGGGGCCGATGAAACTGTCCGGCGGCAGGTTGGTCGAGGCCGCGTACAGCGTGGGGTTGGCCCCGTACTCGGCACTGGTTCCGGTCAGCGTGTTGGCCATCGTCCAGAATCTGGTCCCGGCCGGATTGCCGGTGTGGCCCTGCAGGTTGGTCGCCGAGTAGCCGGGGTGGGCGGCGTGGGCCTTGATCGGGGAACCGGCAGCGGTCAGCCGCCGCTGCAGTTCGCTGGTGAACAGCAGGTTGGCCAGCTTGGACTGACCGTAGGCCAGCCACGCCGAGTAGGGCCGGGCCTTCCAGTTGAGGTCCTTGAGGCTGATCGCGCCCGTCCAGTGCATCAGCGATGACACCGTCACTACCCGGTCGCTGATCTTGGGCAGCAGCAGGGTGGTGAGGGCGAAGTGGCCGAGATGGTTGGTGCCGATCTGGCTTTCGAAGCCGTTGCGGGTCAGCGCGTACGGCACGGCCATGATGCCGGCGTTGTTGATCAGTACGTCGACCACCGCGACGGTGTCGGCGAAATCCCGCACCGATGCCAGATCCTGCAGATCCAGCCGGCGCACCTGGACGTCGCCGGTCATTCCGGCCGCGGCTGCCTCGCCCTTGTCGACATTGCGGCAGGCCAGGATCACCCGGGCGCCGGCGCGGGCGAGTTCTCGGGCGGTGACCAGACCCAGGCCGCTGTTGGCGCCGGTGACGATGGCGGTCCGCCCGGCGAACGACGGGAGATCGGCGGCTGTCCAACTCATGGGCACGAACCTACTTCACGGCGACGGAGAAGCCTTCGATGATTTTCAGCACATCCGGCGCCTCGGCCGCCGCCTGTTCGGCCAGCGTTGTGACGGTGAATTGCACCAGGTAGCGGTCGAAGTCGGGCGTCACCGGGATCACGATGCGGTTGTAGGCGTGCAGCCTTGTCGAGCCGCTGTCGTAGCTGCCCTCGATCATCGCCGAGGGGAAGCCGTTGAAGTCGGCGTCGGAGTAGTTCAGCCGCTTGAAGTTCGTGGTCAGCTCGGCATCGTCGTCGGCATGCTGGAGAGCCGCGGCAACGTCGAAATTCCCGTCGAGCTTGAACACCATGACCAGTGCGGTCGGATAGTTGTTGTTCTTGGCGATCGCCTCGGTGCCGG
>Ga0209986_10000294_pt1 | contig 47929 bp, 73 predicted proteins | sample BlataG_FD_183168 | JGI IMG/M metagenome (GOLD analysis project Ga0209986, IMG submission 183168) | Deep subsurface microbial communities from Black Sea to uncover new lineages of life (NeLLi) - Black_00105 metaG (SPAdes) (version 2) | ecosystem: Environmental > Aquatic > Marine > Oceanic >... | reverse complement strand
TAATTGCTTGAGCTTGCTCCAGTTGGTTATAGCTAATAAGCTAGATATCCCAATTAGGTAACCAATGGCTATTGTTCCTACGGCATAGTGGCAAAATACGGTCCCGGCTGCTGATAGTGTAATGCCTAATGCTTTCTTCCAAGGCTTGTATGTACTAGTTATAAAGAATACCATTGAGGCTAGGAACATATAGGCCCATTGTGACTTGACCATACTTACTACTTCCATTGTGAACATTGGCATTGTCATAAAGAATAAGCAGGCAAAGAATGACCTCTTTTCACCTAATACCCTCTTAAAGGCATAATATAGTATTACTGGTGTAAAGGCACAGACAAAGGGGAATATAGCCTTGAATTGCCATACAGGGCTTATGCCTAGTTTGTTTAAGGTAGGTGTTATCAAGCCAAGGACTATTGAGGTATTACTATTGTTAGACCAGCTCAGGTTCCAGCCATTGGCTATTGCTTGGTTGGCAACAAAGTATTCGGTGTGTATGTCAACCCCCACTATGTGGATGCCGAGCATACTGGTTTGCCATAATAGTGATAATGCTAGCCCAAATATGTAGATAGGGTAGTACCGCTTGTTGATTTTACCAAGTGCTATCAGTATAGTAACGGCAATAACTGCGGCTATGACGACATACCCTACTGCTGGTAATAGGTACACGCTACCTACGCCTGTAAATACTGCTAGCGCTAAGGATAAACTAATTGCCTTTTTCATATTGTGCTAACTTCTTCTGTATTTCGGCTAATGTCTTTTTAACATCTTCAAGGTCTTTCCTTATTGGGTTGCTGTGCTTGTAAGCCTGTTCGTTATAGGCTGCAAAGAAGCTAGGGTTACCTAATTTAAAGATAAGGATTCCAGCAGTACCTACGATGGAGAAGGCTAAAAGCCCAAGTAGCCAGACCGGTATCATTATACCTCTTAGCTGTAATACGCTAGCTAGTGTAATAACCTGTAGAGACAGCATTACTATTTGTGTTACTATACTGCCTTGACTTGCTACTTGTATGATGTATCCCCAGGTCTTACCTACTTTGTACTGTCTAAATACCTTCATTTCACTCCCTTTACTACTAGGTGCCACCCTAATTCATACTTGTCACTTATGTCTAGCTTGACTTTCCTTTGTTGTGGAGTATCTATTACATTATAGTGAACACTAACCCCTACATCCTCGAAGTACCGTTCAAATAGCTCCTTAGCCTCTTGCTTTGTGTATGCCTTAACATATGGGCAACCTTCATTTCGTTCGGAATAATAAGAGGTGGCAACTATGTCGTTGTCATTTAGTCCCTGTAGTCCTTGGTGGTTATCTGTCCACCTTTTTAATATACTGTAAGCCCATAAGATGCTATCTCGGTGGTAGAGCATGGCCATTACTATACCCCTAGGCTTTAATAGTCTGCGAACTTCCTTTAAGACATTATCAATTTCTAGGATATGGTGCAACACACCAAAGCTATAAACACAGTCAAAGCTGTTGTCTTTATGAGGTATCTTATCAGCTGAGGCTTGAGTAACCCTAACCTTTACCCCAGCTTCACTAGCCAGGCTTTTCGCTAGCCTTACTGCATTGTCAGTAATGTCAATAGCTGTGACAAGTGCTCCAGCTTTGGCAAACTCAACAGCATCAATACCTGAGCCACAGCCAATCTCAAGTACCTTCTTCCCACTGAATTCCTGGAACTTGAAGGCTTCGTGCATATAGTCTTGTAGCTCATATTTGAACTTGCGTTTCTGCTCATAGCTCCATTTTTCAGGAATGAAGCTCACTGGTATTGCCTTTTCCCAGTATTCTTTAACTGTTTCCATTTAAAAGCCTCCTATAAGCCTTTGTACACTCGTTAGCCCATTTGGTGTCCGAGTGGTCGTTGACAAACTTGGTACAGTTTTCTTTGAACTCACTTATTGTATTATCAGGCAGTTCCATAAATAGCTTTATTGCCTTGGCTAGTGATTGTACGTTTTCTGCTTCAAAAAGTAAGCCAAGTTTGTATTTAGCTATATCCTTACCTAGTGTGTTAGCGTTGCTTGAAATAACAGGTAAGCGGTATTTAGCTGATTCCCATACCATACTTGATGCGCTGGCGAAGGCTTTGGTGTAGGATAGTATGGATACATCGGCGGCCCCAAAGAAGTATGGCTTTTCCTCTTCTGGTATGTAGTAGTTGAATACTTTTGTCCTCTCCTCAAGCCTGTATTTCTGGGTGAGCTTAACTGGGTTAGAGCCTAGACTGAAGGTGTGGGTACCACCGTGGATTAGGAAGACATTAAGACATAACTGGACGGCTCCAAATATTGTCTCTGTATCTTTGCCTGAGTGCGGGGCACCAAATGATAATAGTACAAAGGCGTCAGGTGGAATACCGAGGTGTTCCCTAGATTCCTTCTTATTAGGGGCATTATTGTTGTTATCAATACCCCATTCTATACAAGCTATGTGCTTACTGAAAATGTTCTCCATATACTTGCTATAGGCTCCAGCGGCTATCTCGTTCTGAGGCATAAGTATAAATTGGTTACGCTTCAGGCTGGGTCTATAGAGTAGCTTCCATAACCTGCTATTTACCCAAGTGTTGAGGGCTATTGAGTATAGGCAAACAAATGGCCTATGTATAAAGTCGCTTACCTTTAGCTTGGGACCGAATACTATTGCCGCTGTTAAGGATATAGCCCATTTGTGATTCCTATATGGTAGGCTGGCTAGGTGAGATAGGAATAGGAAAGGTTCCCCGTCCCTTAGGTGGAGTATATCGTAGCCTCCTTTTTGTTTTATCCTTACTGCCTTGCTTAAGGTTATTGCCGTTTCAAAGAACATAAGTACCCACCTTGGTAGTGTGCGTTGTCTTACAAACCTTAAGGTGCTGTGTATAATAGGGTGTTCATCAGGGGATAATACCTTAATGTGCTTGACCTTAGCTTGGGTATTATTTATTATCCCAGCAAAGGTTAATAGCGTAACATCAAGCCCTGACCTTGCTAGCCGTTCTGGCTCTACAGTCGCTACGTGTGGGTGGTGTCCAGAGTAGTGGGCAAACGGGCAAATATATAATACCTTTATTGGCTTCTTACTCATTATTTACTCCCAAAGCGTGGTATTCAACTCCACTGTCAATAAATACTTTGCTGTCAAGTATCCTCCAGCAATCTAGCACTTTAGGTTGTCTCATCGTCTTGAAACTGTCAGGGATTAGCTCCTTAAACTCTTGCCAAGGTACTGCTATAATACATAGGTCACTACCTTGTAAGCATTCCTCTATATTGTGTGTATTTATCAGCTCATTACTACCTTTGCCAGTTGGGTCATAAACCTTTACTTTGGCACCACAGCTAGCTAGCGTTTGGGCAACCTTCAAGGCGGAAGACTCCTCTGTAACATTGGTATCTGGTTTATAGGTTATACCGAGTATTGAAATGGTCTTATTTATAAGCCCGCAGGATATTATTTGGAGGTCGTTAACTCCTAGTAGCTTGATTGCCTCTGCAGTTATTGTGTTATCGTGCTCATCGTTGAACTTAATGATAGCCTTTTGTAGTGGGCATTTTACCCCTAGCCCTTTAGCAAACTCAATAAAGGCCCTATTGTCCCTTGGGAAGCAAGGTCCCCCAAAGCCTAATCCTCCTTTTAGGTACTTGTGCCCAATCCTACTATCAAGCCCTAAAAACTTAGTAACATCATCAATATTACCGGTAGGCACCTCACTACATACCTCGGCAAAGGTGTTGGCTAGACTAACCTTAGTGGTAATAAATACGTTGAGTGCTAGTTTAGCAAGTTCTGCATTCCACCAGCTCATCCTGACTACAGGTGGGTTGTTATCACAAATGTCCTCATAAAACTTTTCTAGTATCAAGCCACTATGGGGGTCAGATTCACCAATGAGTATAGCATCAGGGCTAGTCATACCTTTAATGACGCTGCCAAGTGCTATAAACTCTGGGTTGTAGCAGAGCCCAAAATCTTTAGTGCATTCTAGCCCAGTTAGCTCCTCTAGCTCCGGCTTGATTACCTTGTTCATTGTGCCAGGCATAACAGTGCTGATTATGACTATGAGGTGGTACTGTTTCTTTTCTTTTATGATTGGGGCTATGTTCCTAATGGCTGATAAGACATATTTATTGCTGAACTTGCCTGTCTTGTCTGAAGGTGTAGGCACAATAATGAAGGTAGTGTCAGTGTTGCTTATAGCCTCCTCGTAGCTTGTAGTAACCTGCAGCCCAGGGTCAACCTCAGCTAATAACTGTTCTAGTCCTGTTTCCTGTATCGGGCAATGACCTTGCTGTATTTGCTCCACTATTTCTTTATTAACATCAAGCCCTATTACATCATACCCTTTACTGGCAAATACACCTGCCATTGGCAAACCTAGCTTACCTAAGCCTATAATTGATAACCTCATTACTTTCTGTTTCCTAAAGTTAATCTTATTTCTTGGCTGCCCAGACATACCAGACATTGCCCTTTTTCTCCATCCTTACCTTGTAGTCCCTCTTGTAGGCATCTCTGGTGCTTTGAGCTTCCCCTTTATATGGGGTCTGCTTAACTAGCTTGTAGGTTACCTTCCCGAACCTTTTTACCTGTGCCACTGTCTTGACCTCCTTTATTTAGATGTTTTCTAGCTCATCGTAATGCTCAACTGCCCACCAGTAGGTAATCCTCATCCCTTCCTCAAGGCTATACTTTGGCTCCCAATTAAGCACCTCCTTTACTAGCGTTAGGTCGGCGTTCCTACCCCTGACTCCTTGTGGCTTACTTAGGTCGTGCTTAATTACGACCTCCTTTTCAGCAAAACCTAACACCACCTTAGCTAGGTCTTCTATAGTGATTAGCCTGTCAGAGCCGATGTTTATAGGCTTGTTATAGTTATTCTCAACTAGCTTCAGTATTCCTTCAATACAGTCATCAATATATAGGAAGCTCCTAGTCTGCTTGCCATCTCCCCATAACTCAAATTCAGGCTCCGGGTGTCTTATTGCCTTTATTATTAGGTGGCAAGGTGCCTTAGCTTTATCCTTGTCAAAGCCGGTATAGAGTGGACCAAACACATTGTGGAACCTAACTACCTTAATGTTCATTCCATAATCCCTTTGGTAGGCCTCGCATAACTTTTCGGTGAACAGTTTCTCCCATCCGTAAAATTGGTCAGGCTCGGCAGGGTAGGCATCTGATTCCTTGAGTGGGGTAATTTCAGTCTCCTTTTGTAGGTATTCAGGGTAAACACAGGCTGATGAGCTATAGAAGTAATTAAGTACCTTATTCCTCCTGGCTGCTTCAAGCATATTGAGGTTAATCCTGGCACTGTTCCTCATTATGTCGGCACCAATGGCAGTGATATAACCTATACCGCCCATATCAGCAGCAAGCTGGAAAATATAATCCCTACCCTTACTAAATAGGCTACATATTTCACTATCACGCAGGTCTTCCACATTGAAGTCTACACTGCTCACAATGTCCCCAATGTTCTGTCTTGAGCCACTAGACAGGTTGTCAACTATGGTTACCTTCGCTCCTTCCCTTAATAGTCTCCTTGCCAGGTGTGAGCCTATTAGTCCAGCACCACCACATATCAGTACCTTCTTGTTTTTCCAATTAGTTGTCACAATATCCTCCTTTTATTTAGGTCTATTTGCTCCCTTGAGCATAATAAGTTTACAGAAACCTGATTTCCTTTACAGCGCTTAATTGCTTCTTCATAGGTACCAGGTAGTATTTCTCTCCTCTTCTCATCTATAATGTAAATGAACCTAAAATGTTGCTCAAGTATCCTAAAAAGGTCTTGTGGACTATACCCTACTGCTTCTGTTCCAAGGCGTAGGAGTTCTGTGACCAGTATTAGGTTTTTATTTGCCTTTAGTATTTGTTTAGCACCACTTAAAACAGCCATCTCGTTGCCTTCGGTGTCTGTTTTAATAAAGTCTATTTTTTGTCCATCAATTAGGTCGTCTAGTTTTATTGTCTCAACCTCAATATAGTGGTTCTTATTTCCGGTAAAAGGAGGAAGAACAAATAGGCTGTGGTTGCCAGAGGATTCTTTAGAAATAAAAAGGTTAGCTTTGCCATTTTTATCGCTAACAGCCTTCCCAGTCGCAATAACATTAGTCAAGTGGTTAAGGGCTATATTACCTTGCAAATCTCGGAAGTTATGTGGCTCAGGCTCTATTGCCCAAACCTTGCCACTCCTGCCAACTAGCTTACTTGCTAATACTGTGTGGTACCCTATGCAAGCGCCAACATCAATGACATTCATACCTTCCTTAAGTAGAGACTTAAATACCTTAGTCGTCATAACTTCGTACTTGCGGGTAACAACAATGTTAGTCATACCGTCAAGCCCTCGTTCATCTGTGTTGATTTTTATCTTAAAGTTTTCAACCTGTACGGTTTTCATCTGTTCTGTGATAAGGTGTTTAGTCACTTTGCTATATATGTACCGGAGGAGTTTTGACTGTCCTAGTCCTTTACTGATTAAAGGCTTGGCAACTATACCTATTATGCCAATGGCTAACCCCTTAAGTGATTCCATTGCTTCTATCCTTATTCTCCATTTGATTGTGGCTAATGCTAGGCTAACCCCTTGCCTAATGGGGTTCATACTGGAATTGAGTCCAAACTCTTTATGGTAAATACAGCTTATTGGTACCTCTACAATCCTGAGTCTAGCGTGTCTTGCCTTGACTAGTGTCTCTATGCTAAAAGGGAAGCCCCTCTCGGTTATAGTGGCTACTTTAAGTGCCTTTACATCAAAAGCCCTAAAGCAGCTCTGTGCATCATATAACTTATGGCTACTAAAGATATTGTAAAGTGAGGTAATAATGCCTATGCCGACCCTGCGGTAGAGTGGTGCTGTATTGTCGTAGTGTCTTGGCATAAACCTTGAGCCAATTACTAGGTTAGCCTTATTGTCTATAATAGGCTTTACTACTTTGGATATTTCATCAGGGTTGTGCTGTCCATCACCATCAAGGGTAACTATAATATTAGGGTTGAGTGCTAAGGCTGCATCTATCCCCCGTTTAGTATTGGCACCAGCGCCACGCTTGCCGGTATGGTTCATAGTTATTGATGCCTTTGCCTTTCTAGCAATAGGGATAGTATTGTCGGTAGAGTTGTCATCTGAGACAATAACCCTACCAACATACTGGCTAGCCCTTGTGATAATATCACTTGCTGACCTAGCTTCATTATAGCAAGGGATTACGGCTACTATTGCCATTATTTACCTCACTCTAAAATGATCTTAATTTAAGTGCCAATTAAGTAATAAAAGCCACCGACTCTTATTACCAACCCCTTCCAACCATAGAGTTTACGCATACCCCGAATACTTCCCGTCGCAGAAATGTTTGGTTTATTGCGGTACCCAGGATACCTTCTTCCTGCATCTTCCTTTGATAATTTAATTATTTTATTTGCCATTACTATTTACCTCCTTTTCTAACTTATTTGCTCCTATAAGGTGTTCCTATCGGTCCCTTACCCTTGCCTCTACCTAATCCTCTTCCTTTGCCACCGCTCCTGATTTTGCTACCAGGACAAGGTTTCTTTGCCATTACCCTTACCTCCTAAATATTAAGTTAGTGAAGATTTAGGGTTCTGCTTTAGTGTTCATAATAGGCACTTCCAACATACCACTTACCGCCGTATTTCCTTTCTTGTTCTTTCATACACTTTATGGCGGCACCTTTAGTTAGGTGTAAATGTCCACACGACCTTCCAGGCGTTTTTCTAAATGCTGTCCAACGTAATTTCCTCATTTATTTTACTCCTCCTTTCTAAATATTAGGTCTGACTTTATGTTGCTGGCTGTGGACACACCGACCAAGGCCCACCAATAAGGTGCAAGCTGTGTCCACATATAATGGTCAAATACTGATAAGGCTAATACAGCTACCCAAGCATACTTCCACTTTGTCTTGACTAAACAACTTATACTAACAAATAGCCAAGCTAGGGCAGCTACTATACCTAATTGCTGGACAATTACTAGCGGCACATTATGGACTGTATCACTACTGTACTCCGTAATACTCAATCCTTCCCCTAATGGCTGTAGGTTGTTCATTGCCTTCTTTATTACGTGCCACCTGCCGGTTAGTGCTTCATCAATGTTGCCTTCAGTTGGGTTAGTAATAACGGTTTCTATCTTGCCAATAGCGTAGTTGTAAAGCTCTGTCCCAGGTCCCAATCCTACCCAGGCGACAGCTACTATAATTAATAAACCTACAGGCATTAGTAACCTCTTACTCCAATCCTTCCTAGCTAGGACTACTATACCTAATACAGCCACAACAAATAGTGCTTCAGGTGAGCCGGTGAAGAATAAGGCCACTAGGGCTAGGGGTACTAAAGCCCACTGCCATTTCCATATAGCTACTACAGTCCCAAATACTATAAAGCCAGTGGCAATGCAATAATTGCCTGAGCTTGTAATAATGCCCCCAACCTGTGCTCCCGGTGTTGTCAGCCCCTCTACTATACAGCTTACTCCTTCTATTACTACAGCGGGGATAAAGGCTATAAATACAGCCTTGCCTAAATGCCTTGAAGCAACATATACAGCAAATAGCGAACCTAGGAGTAGGACACTCCCTACAGTCTGCATAGTAGGTTCAATAAATAGCCTAGCAACTGCTGAAGCTACAATGATTAGCATTGGGATATAAATGTACCTTGGACCAAAGTTAGGTTTGCCCTTTAGGTTGGCAAATAATAGTCCTATACTGACAATTACTATCGCTAACCCAACTACAGGCAAGAAGGCATACTCTATCCCTGGCTGGAGGCTGTTGTGTACAGCAAATAATACAAGCCCAAAGCCTATACCATAAGCAAATAGTCTCTGGTCAACTATCAGCTTCTTGCTTTCCTTATTAATTGTTATTAGTTTGTCCACTTACCTTCTTTTCCTCTTTTCATTAACCCGCCTTTTTAGGTCGCCAGTTAGGGGTTTTTCCTCGCCTGTCAACAGGTAGTGCTTTTCAGCACGACTGAGCTTTGTCTTCTTCTTACGACCACGCAACGCATTCCTAACCCGCTTAACCGGGTTCATTGCCCTACCTTGCTGTTTTTCGTAGTCCTCATAATCACTATCACCTTCTGACTTCTCCTCCTCTTCGGCTCCTATTTCCTCCTCAACTGACTTATCTCGTCTCCTAATACCAACGCCTGCAAAGGACATTACTACTATCATAAACATACTGAAGAACATTATTGACCAGTATAAGTCCAAGGGTGCTGTTGACAGGGAAAGGGCATATATGCCTAGGAATAGCCATCCACCAGCACCAGCGAAAGCCAGCATTTGCTGTTTAAGAGCAAAGGCACTTATTGTCAATCCCAAAGCAAAGACTATAAAAGCTAGTAATAACACTTCGACACCTCCAATTAAAACTCCTCCTACTATTAAGTTATTTATTATAGTAGTTATCCCACCTTCTGGGTCTCCTAGGAAATCTCCCCTTGCGTATAGAATATCAACGCGGTGTATTATCAGGTCTCCGATTAGTTCGTTGTCAGACTTCTGGTCATCGGTATGGAGTATCCTCCTTATCCTCAAGGCAATGAGGTCATCAATTTCTATGCCATCGCCAACATTACAAAGTATTACAAACCAATCTCGGTAACATTCATATTGTGTATCACTGTAAACCATTCTTGCCGCCTCTACTATATTAGGATGCAAAACACCAGGGGCAGGAATTTCTTCTTCATTAGGAGTAACATTGTCCCAAGCTAGTTCTAACCGATAGCCACGGGTTGATTCGTCGGCAGTTGAAAGGGAGGAAACTATGTGGACTAAGATATGACTGCCGTAAACGGGGTCTCTGCTGTCATCCCACCTGTCTGGGACGCAATGTATAAAGAAGAGTTCTTGGTCGTCATCAGCAAATAAGGGCATAACATAACCAACGAACATACCTTCTACTAGGATGTCTGCAGGCTTGGAGGGAACGGCAGCGTTGCCTGTTATCCTTGATTCACTCAAGTCAGGTCTAAATTCAAGGTATACCTTGCCATCAACTAAGGTGAAGAATGTTACCTCATCTCCGTAAGCCCAACCGTCAAGGCTGTGAGCACAAGCACGATAATAATAAGTTACAAGAGCGGTTAAACCTGTTATTTCGTGGTTAAAGTCTCCCGTTCCAAATGAATCTGATTCTGTCCAACTATCACTGTATGCACTAGCACCTGGAGCTGTGTTCCCTGGGTCAGCGTGTGTAGTCGTGTCCCATACAAAACCCCTTTCATCATCATCACCATCGCCTGTAGCAGTAATATTCCCATTTAGTACTGCATCTATCCCACTAGCGTCCGCATTGTAAGTAAGGACTGTAGGCACTGCTGCCAATACATTGAAGGAGGGCATTAATATCACTCCTACCAAACTCACAACAATTATAATAATTAAATACCTTCTCATTTTACTGTATATAAACCTCAGGTAGGTTTTCCTTACCAAGTCCCCAAGCCTCGTCATTAAATATAACTGGCTTGCGTGTTTTTAATAGTTGGTTGAAGGCTGATTTAACTTCTGGGCAATATGCCTTGACGCTTTCAAGGCGACTGTGTTCTGGGTGGTAAATTGCTAGTGGGCTCCTTAGCCTGATTTGTCCTAGTCCTTGGAACAGTGCTATATATAATAGGAGACTATCAATATGGTATGGTCCCTTTATCTCCGGGTAGCCGTGTAAGGAGTGCCAGTGGTTCCTATGCATCAAAAGGAAGTCTCCAGATGCATTTCCATAGGGGAAAACAAGAGGAAAGAATAGTAATTTCCATTTTAAGTATCCAATAAAAGCTCGGGCTAATTTATATAGGTCAAGCCCCTTTCCAAGTTTGTTACTATATGACCCGAGGTAACCGTGAATTCTAGATATATGTTGCTTACAGTAGTGGAGTTGCTCTTCCACAGGCATATTAGAAGGGATAGGGCTCCTTACATCATACCTGGTAACGCGGTAAACATACCTTGGCGAGAGGCTCCTTGAGCATAAGAAATCTATTAGCTCTTCACTAAATAAGATGTCTTGGTTAGTTACTAGGATGTAATCCCCGTGAGCACGACACACCCCTACATTTTTGCCAACAAACTCTAGCAAAGGCATTTGGTCAAAGTTGGGTAATTGCTGTAATTGTTGGTGGACTTCTCTGGGAACCTCAATAATACGAACTTGACAGTATTCAAGGGGTTCTGGCCACTTTAAGGCATTCGCAAGGCGCAGGTTGTCCTTTGGCGGATTCCACTCAACAATAATAAACTCCATATTGAGGCAGTGTTTTTCGCATAAGGTTAACAGGGTATTAACGGAAGCCTGCACTCGGGGGAGGAGGTCTCCGCCGTAATTGTCATTGCGAGTTACGACAATAAAGCTAATATAGGGCTTATTGGACATTAATACTTCTACCATCATTTTTTACCTCATAACTTTATCACAAATGTCAGCCCAAGTTTTCATATTTTTAGTTACCTTGGAGAAATAAGCCTTTGCCTCATCACTGTATTCATTGCTACTGCAAATTGCAGCCTCGAGCCCTTCGGCTAGTTCTATATAGGCTTCTGTATATGTCTTTTTCGTTAAGTGGAGAGACTCGATTATAGGGACAATCTTGTCGGTTAATATCATACCCCACAATTCGTTGTTTAGGTCTTGAAACAAATCGTGAATATTCCGCCGGTGGTCTACTAGAGGATAGCCGAAGGTTACTTTATCTCCAACCTGGTCAATTACTTTCTTGGCGAAGAAACCCAACCAAATGTCTCCATAACGGTCTAGGAGGTGACCATCAATCTGCTCTCCCATCACTATGTAATAACAGCAAGGGAGGACATCTCGGAGAAAGGCTGTGTTTTGTGTGTTGATTGGGGTAAAAGTTCCTGGAGCTAACATAACCTGTTCTGAATTTATAGCTATTGTCTTGACCGGCTCATTCAAACTAGTTATGGCATTAACATCAGGGTTGTAAAGCCATAAGCCGGCATTAATGGCTACTCTACCTGTTGAGGTAGTGAAATGGGCATCATCTTTCCAGCGCTTTGAATAAGGAAATCCACGAGGGTATATAGTCCTCTTTGGTTCTGTTTCCAGCATAGAGCAAATATTAAACCAATGGTTCGAGGACTTAACAGTTCGCAATGTCTGGTTTGTTCCGACAATTTTGTGTCCTGTTAGGTAGTCTTCTTCCTTCACAAAATTATCATCATCTATAGAGACAATGGTATCAGCTCCTCGTTCAACAGCAATGAGGTATCCAATATTTCTCCTATTATCTGAGTTGTAAGGAATCATTTGTTCTAGTATAGGAAATTGCTTTATCCACTTCCTCTGTTTGGCTATATCAAGATACTCAGCTTCAAAGCCTGTTTGCCTTATATTCTCAGTAACTTTTTCAACACCTGCCGGTGTCTTTAAATCACCTATTACAATAAATTCTATGTCTTTATGCCCATACTTTCTGAAATTGCTGGCATACTCTTCTAGTAGATAAGGGACCTGTATAGTGGTTATTACTATAGCCGTCTTCATTGCACTAATTTCTCCTTAGCCTTTTTTCTATCTTTAAGTAAACCTTGTGACTTTTAATGCGAACAAGTAAAAGTTTTAGTGAGAGTTTTGGTCTAAAAAGTAACCTTAGCAAAAATAGTGATATTGTTTCGAACTTGTAATAACGGAAAGAGGGGTAACTAAGTAGGATGTCCATAGGCACCTTGTATTTTCGCCATAATTGATAGAGGAGTACCAAATGAGGATTGTAAAATGGTACTTCTCCTGTTATAATCCTTGCAAGTTTGTGTGCATTAACCCTATCTTCACTTGGAAAGTCTGCAGTGTAAGCATTGGGACTAATCTTATAACAATCGCCCTTAATGGAGCCGTAAGCCATAGCAGGCGAGTATTCGCCTTGTCTTATAGTGCCATTCTTTTTAAACCATCCATAGGATGCTGTTTCTTTGAATGCTACAAGGATACTCCAAAACATTCTACGTGTTTTGAATTTCTTTGCAAACCTAATAGAGTCATAGACATTTTCAAATGAGTCTCCAGGTAACCCTATAATGAAGTTAAAGATTGGCTTCATTCCCTGCTTTTTTGCCATTTCACAAGCCCGGGATATTTCTTCTAAGGTCTCTCCTTTTTTAATCATACGAAAAACCTCTTCGTTTGCTGACTCAACTCCAATCCATAACGTGTTAGTCCCTAACTTGTTTAGGAGTAGTAAAAGCTCTTCATCTACTGTATCAGCCCTGAAATTTCCAGCATATATGATATAATCGAATAAGTGTTGAGAGCGAGCCTTTAAGAGCTGCCTTAATAGCTCTTTCCCTCTCTCGTTGTCAATGTTAAAGCCGTCATCGTGAATGAAAACGGATGTAACGGATTTGTAGCGTTCCTTGCATAATTTTAATTCCTCTATGACTAAGTCTATTCGGCGAGGACGATATTTTTTGGAGGATACAATACCTGCTGCACAAAAACTACAAGAATAAGGACAACCCCGGCTCGTAAGGAGAGGGTATAACCTCATCCTCTCAAAGCCAATAAGTGTCTTGTAATCTGGAAAGTCAAGGCTGTCGATATCCAGCAGTGGTGACCTGTCTACTAAGACTGGGTGTTTTTGTCTCTCTGCGTTTTCAACAATGTTGCATATAGTATGCTCTGCTTCTCCTCTGACTAAATAGTCAACCTTTTTATTTTCGATTAATTCATCTGGTGCACAAGTTGCGTGTGGTCCTCCACACAGGATTGGAGTAGAGTTATCAGTACTCCTAATATCGTCTATAATCTGTTCACAAGCTACCTTAGTTGAAGAGTACATCGATATGCCAATGATATCAGGCTGAAAATCAGCAAGGACTGTCTTAACAGGAGGGGTATTTGCGGAGTATATGTAGTCCGCTACTTTCACGGTATGTCCTCTTTGGCCTAAGGCAGCACTTAACATAGCTAGTCCATATGATGGGTTGTGCTCTATCCATAGAGCCGGCTTAATAAATAGGACTTTCTTACGAGTTTGCATAAAATGAGCTTTCCCTTAGTCTCCTTCCTCACCAGTCTGAGGCCGGATGAACCCTGACTTGACTAGCTTAGGTATGATGAGCTTCAGTTTATTGTAGCCTATCCTAGTCTCATCACTTATCTCCCTGACTGAGCTAGGACCCCTTTCCTCAAGGGCAGCTAGTATTTCGAAGGTTGGACCCTGTGCCTCAAACTTCTCGGCTTTAGCTTTACCTGTGGCAGTCAACCCATACACTATATTGGTACCGAACTTCTTCCTACCAAACGAGAAAAACTTCATTATCTCTTACCTCCTAGAACCGTTTTAATGATTTCCTAGTCCTTCCGTATCCTCTCAAGTTTTTATGCTCGTGAGACAAATGTCCGCCTTCGTGCCTGTGGAACATTACTCCCTTACCTCTGAGGTGATAGTGTTTTCTGCCTACTGGCTTGCCATCCCTCTTAAAGGCTACATTCATTACCTTAGTCGTAGCTCCAACAGCTACTATCATTGGTACCGTTGTTGTTATTATCCCTAATGCTCCTGTCATTGTTGTTTACCTCCTATAGACTCGTTTTTATCCTAGATTGCTCCATAGTGCTCTTACTAACATATAGGTCAAAATACCGCTTACCACCTAATTCTTCCCTGTGTTTACCACCATCTATTATAAAGGGGATAGGCTTGCCAGCTACTTCTAATATTCCCCTTGTCCCGACATACCTTACCGGGAAGAACCTGTAGTGAAACTTATTTGGGTCTGTAGTGGCTGAGCACCTAACCTCGTGGGTAACATAAGGCAAACAGGATATAGCGTCCAGCTCCCTCTTTAGTGGAGCTGTCCCCAATACAAGTAGGTCAAGGTGCCGCCACCTCTTAATTATAGCTCCTATCAGTATTCCTATTGGACTAAAGGGCTTTCTGTTATGCATAAGTCGCCAGAACTCTGTTTGGTATAGTACCGAGTTCTTTAATTTCTCCTCACCTACTCTAGCTAGCCACTCATCGGACAGGTTAGCCATCTTCCTGATTGCATCAGCATCTCTCCTTTTAATCTCGTCAGGCAATTCACTTTCAATCTCAGTGGCAAGTTGGGCAAACTCGTGCATTATGGTTGTGCTATCAAAAGGTTCATAATGTCCGTACATTCGTCTAGGCTTTTCATCCCTGAGTATCTTTTTATTCTTGATATACCTCTTTAACTTCCAGGTTAGTACATTGCCCCATAGGTCTTTACCTGAGCCAATTGGACCGGTAACTATCATTATCCCCCTACTCAGTTTGTAGAGCTTTAGTGCTTCCTCAACCTCCCGTTCGGTAAGGCCAGGGTTCAATTCAACATTATAGAGCCCTTCTTCCTCATCCGTATCAGGGTAGTATAGGTTGTCTATCCTATCAATCGTTCTAGTTGCCATATTAGTCCTTAAAGGTCGTATGCTTCTCCTTCCTCTTCCTCCTCAGCCCCCATCTGGCTCTCGGCTAAGGCTGTAGCCCTAATTAGGTGCTGTCCACCTACGGAGCGCATTAGCTTAAAATATTCCTTGAGCCAAAGCTCGTCTAGCGGTGTCTCCCTTTTTGGGTCTAGTGCCTTCCCAAATGTTGATATCATTGATAATGCAAGCACCTGCCTACGAGGGATTACCGTCAGCTCAGGCATCCTCTCCTCAGGAGTATCATATAGCATATTAATGAGCTTTAGCCTGGCTTTTTCCTTGTCCTCAACGATATCCCCACTTTCCTTTTCGTTTTTGTTTGCCTTAGGCATACTTCTCCTCCTTGGCGAGATTAGCAATCCTTTTTAACACCTTTTGTGGTTCAGTAAGTTCTCTTTTCCAATACTCTCTAGACACCTAGCCCTGTCTCAACTGCTTGTAAGGCTTGGTAAGCCATATATGCAGCAGCACCACTCAATAATACCCCAACTACCACAATAGTGTATAATAGCATTGGGACTTTAGCAGCAGTCCTAGCTTTAAAGAGTTCTTTCTCAAGCCTGTCCATATCTTGCGATACAGCTACTGCAAATTCGGTGAACCGTTCGTCCTTTAGGTTGCCTAATAGTTTGGCTGTGGCGATAGGTTCATTTACCCTTTTGACTATAGGCTCTGGGTTGCCTTCCATATATGATGCTTTGCGTATTGTAGCCTGCATAAAGGATGGCATATTTGCAGGGTATTTAGCATCATAGGTAGCCTTCTCGTCAATAATGTACCTGTTAGTGCCTGTACCTACTGACTTAGGTACTATAATCTCAGTACCATTGCGTGGGAAGGGCTTCTCATAAACCGTACCACCTTTTGTCCAAATCTCACATAGTATTTTAGTCTCAGCTGTTTTGTGGTACTTACGCCTTAGCGTTTCAGCGAATATGAACACTCCTACTATCCCAACCAAGATAATAATTGACATATATAACCATACCATTTTACCTTATACCTCCTCTAATACTCTACTATTACTTTTGTTTTTAAGGGGCTTAGATTTCAATCCTAGGGCTTCACTTTTTCTCATTTTCCTAAATAATCCCTCATTTATAATGCTACGGTTCTATCTTTCTCTCCTCCACTTTTCAGTTCCGCCTAATCTTGTTACCTTTACTCCCTTTTTCCATTTCCTTATTGTTGTACCGCCTGCATACCAACCCTTCCCAAGTCTGGCAGCACATTTTCGGGCCGCTTCTATTGTTCTATGTTGATGCCCGCAGGTCTTCCTCGTTCCTCCTTTTGAAGCGAAGTAAATTTCTCTTGAAGTGTAAAGTTCTTCTCTCATTATTTTGTTCCTCCTTTTGTTTTGTGTCTGAACCTCACCAAGCTTTCTCCTAATGTGCTATCCTCCTTCAATTTTTTGCCCTTTAACATTCGCGTTGCTGTTGCCTCATCCCGTGTTGGTAATGAGTGGACATCATAATTCCCATCTAACCTTTGGTAGCCTATTTCATTAGCTTCCTCCTCACTAATAAATGGGCCAAGGACGACGGTTCGTCCCCTGTGGATAGTCGTTACCCAAAAATAGGTATTGCTCCTTAATTGAGGAGCTTCTAGTCTGTCCTCAAACCCTTCTGATAGTTCTTCGGTGCTGGGTATGTTGTCTGTGTGTTTTACTGTTCTCTTTTTCATTATATTACCTAACGGACAAATATGCGCTGGAGGACTCCTCCCAAAGCTGAAATTATAATCATAACCATACTAAACACAAAACCGACACTTATAGCTAGGAAGAGGTACCTTAAGTAAACCATCTCTCCATATCTGAGGAATGAGAAGTCCCACATTATTAGTCTAGGGACTGACTTTGTCACGAAGTTCCAACCGAACATCATCAAATCAACCTTGCCCATAGTGGTGCCAGTAGTTATTATATTGAAGCCTAGTGCCGAGTTAAGGACGTTAGCGTCACTACTGTAAACCATAGTATTGTCAAGGTAGGCTTTAGCATCTGTATCGTCATAACCCCTAGTGCAGCCTGTAAAGCTAGTTGGTGTTATACCTGTATACCGTATTGTTTCATCACCTACTATTACATAGTCAGCAACTAGGTAGCCCCTTGTGCTATCAACCGTCAAGGTTGCAATTGCTGATGTGTGGTCGCCGTCTAGCTTGGTAGCGTGCACTCCACCACCGCCTTCTATAATGCCTGAAAGGAGGGCACAAATAAAGAACATTACAGTAAACGAAACTATTAACTTATTCGTTAAAATCCTCCTTTAGCATAAACTGCTTTATATTACCTTCCATTACATTGAGGGCGACCTCTCCATTACTGATAGTCCTACTACCACTAGGAAGCCTACAGGTATGAACCACCAAGGTACTACCCCCATCGCTACAAAGGCACCAACTACCACTAATGCTGCAATACCTCCCATAAAGAGGTGGTGTGTATATCGGTAGGTGTAGACTAATGCTAATATCATAAGTAATATACAAAGGAACCACCACATAAAGATTATTGGGGTATCAGTTTGTTCGTGTATATACTCAGGTATGAACCCAAGCTCCGTTTCTGACATTGCTTCCTCACCAGCAGCTTCAGCTGGGTACATAGTTTCAGGGTCGGTTAGTTCACCAATTACCTCAGGGATTAGGAATTCTGGCTCTACAAATACCCCTTCTGCATATGATATTAAGCTACCCATTGAGACCTCAAGCCCAGTAGGGTTAGCTCCCCAGACTATTGTGCCATTATTCGTACCTGAATCGCCTGCTGGTCTTCCTGTTTCACCACTCACCCAAGTTGCAGTAGTTATTGTACCATCACTACCATATGTAGAACTGTCACCAGCCGTGTTACCAGAACCCTCTTCCATTTTAAGCCAAAGGGCTAGACCACTTTCACTTTGTGGCCAGCTGTTACTGTGGATATATAAATGTTCATTTTCATCTAAAGCTCTATCATAAACCATAAGGAACTCTATCTTGCCATCAAAGGGATAGCCAATCTTGTTATCCTTAATACCTATCTTGACTGACCTGACACAAGTAGCAGGGTTGATATGAGTTCCAGCACCAAGGGTAAAATCAACACCATCCTTGTAGATAGTAATTGCGCTACCACTCCGACTAAGACCCAAAGTATACCAAGTAGCTATTACTATACTTCCAACTGCTGAATAGGTAACTTGTTGAGCAGCGTCTTGCTGAGTATAAACCTCTAATCTTCCACTGTCGTGAATATAGGCACGATACCCATCTACAATTTCCAGTCCCCTCGCAAAAATGTACCTCCTAATGCTTAAATCATCAACTTTTACCCTAGCAATAATAGAAAAGTCCTCAGAGGTAAAATCTAGTTGAATCTGGTCGGCTGGTATCTCAATGTAGTCAGGATTGCCTGAGTCAAAGTCTAGTGCATAATGTGACCTATCAATTAAAGTAGTCCCTTCAATTATTGTATTAGGCTCATACCAAGCGTGAACAATTTCACCTACTGTGTGCTTGTAATACTCCATATAGGGCATTACATCACCTTGGTTCAGTATCCAGTTATTCTCACTGGACGGAACACTTTCTCCACCCATACCTGATGTATCACTGCCAATTAGCTCATCATCTTCGTCGTAGATTCGGAGAGCAAAAGTATCACTAGCAGCTTCTGCTATAACAGTTCTTTCTCCACTTGACACCCCCTCTACTGTAACAACTATCAGGTATTCTGAAGTCGTAGCCAAGATAGTCCAGTATGAGGTTGAGGCAGCTGACCCAGCAGTTGCAGATGACCTCAGGCTAACTGTATCTCCTGCAACAAGACTTACTAAGTGTGCACTGTCAGTCCCTGTAGTGTCCGTGCCTGATATGGTAACAGCCATGTCTGTTGCTACCCCATTCCTCATCACCGTATATGTTCTTGACTCACCCACGCCCGGTGCTATATTTACCCGCACAGTAAAGATAGACAATGCCTGTCTGATAGCCACGCATTGGGCAGCATCCAACTCACTTACCTTCCATGAACTTGAAATACTCTGCACAACAGTTTCGTACCTTAAAGCCAAAGTACTACCTTGCCAGCCCATTACTTGCTGTTCAAATTTAGTATCTTGCTCAATAACAAGTGATATTGCAGCCTTAGGTGCCACAACGGGAGTATCAACAGGCGAAATCTCTATGTTTATCAAGTCACCACTAGTCAAGTCCACAGTGTGGACTGTGTCATCACCTGTGGTATCATTAGCAACAATCGTGCAGGTCAGGTCAGTATCCCCGCCATCCTTGCGGAGCGTATAGGAATAAGCATCTGGGTCTGTGCCAGGGTCAGCCGTCAGCTTGACGTATAACTTCTTAGCTGTTCCATCTCCCTCAAAGGTAAGAGCGTGAGAACTGGCCTGCTGACCACTCATCTGACCAGTAAGCATATGGTATACATCTATAGTCTTGCTATGTAATGCGTCGCTCACCATATATATAGTCTCATCAGCTGTTGAACTCTCAAATACTACCGCTCCACTTATGTAATAAGCATCTTCACTATCTATATCAGAGAGGACTCCTCGCAGTGATACTGTATCCTCCGCTACCACATTAATACTATCCAGCAAATCAGAATCCTCTGTTTCACCCTCAGTCATAACAACTTCTATATCAGTAGCTACCCCATTCTTCATAACAGTGAATGTAAGTGTATCTCCTGCCAGGACGCCATCACCAATCCAAATACGCAGCCTTGAAATTGTACCAGCAGTAGGTATAATTTGGGCAGCTGAGACATCAGTAGTGAGACCCCTCAGATAGCTACCCATCAGTCCTGAGTAGTAAGTAGTCCCACCAGGCTCATACCAGTCCTGTAAATAGAATTTCAGGTCCTGTCTCATATTGGTGCTAGTATCCAAAATAGCGGCAGAGACTCTCCCATCATCACTATCACTAACCCATAACCTAAAAGTGTCTTCCCTATAAACCAAACTCTTATCACTACCAGCATCAGTATCAATATATCCCTTTTGTTCAATCTCAAAGGTGTCGCCTAGTTCAAGCTCGTCATCATCATCTATTGTAATATATCCACCATAACCTGTTATGACATCAAAGTTTGAGGCACTGTCATAGCCAGTGACAAATTGGCATTGGGTAGATGAGTTTGCTGGTGTAGGGACGGCAAATAATAGCCTATTCTCCTGTAGCATACGAGGTAGCTCAGCACTCCCACTCATAACCCTACTATCTAGTCCAGTAGCTGTTAGATAGCCTTCATCAATTAGGTTATTAACATTTAGGGTTTTTATAACCCCTAACATATCGTAGTCAACACCAGCGGTTTCAACGACCTGTATATTAGCAAAGTAGTCTTGGGCAAGTGCGGGGGTAGCTATAAGGGCAGTGATTATTAACCCTACTAGTGATGGTCTGAGCACTTTTAGTAATTTATGTCTCATTTTTACCCCCTTTATTAGGCAGTTGACCTGTAAAAGAATACATATATAATGCCGAGAGCAGCAATGAAGCTAGCTGCAATAGTTATAATTAGGGGCATAAACCCCATTACGGCGCCAAAGGGCATTATCAGGACGAAAATAAGTAGCGCAGGCCTATATGACCCTGAAGCCATTACCACAAATACTGCTACGACCCCTGATACAAGTAGCCATATTATAGTGCTAATCCACATCCTTGATAAGCCCAATTTAGGTACTAATGGTGACATATCAAATATAGTGTCAAGTAGCCTATCAGCTAGTGTAGCTTGGTGAGCTTGTTCATATTCCCTCTCCTCAAACTCGGGCATTGATACTACAGCTAAGAATAGGTTAGGACATATTACCCTGAGGTTATCTATGCTGTTGGTAAAGTAATCTTCGCCCTCAGAGGTAAGCCTATTACCGCCAGTTATGATTTCAATCAGGTCAGTATCTCCTCCCCAATCGTCCTCTATAGTTTGTGCTATGCCTATTGAAGCACCAATCCTAGTAGTTAGCTTTCTTTCTGTACTTGGGTCAAGCAATCCACTATCAAACCAGAGGGTAAATGCATCAGTCTCGATGCTAGGTGGAACTATTGTGTTTGTCCACGATTGAGTGCCAAACGGTATTGCCCCCCAGTCCGGGGCAGCGTGAGTTTCCCTGAAGCGTACCCAATACAAGTCAAGGTCGGCTATAGTAGTTAAAGCCCAATCGTCTGCTATTGTAAAGGTAACATCGTGTTCACCTACTACAGCTGTAAAGCCAGCAGTATCGTCAGTAAGCTCAATTAGTGCTGTCCAATCGGTGCCATCCCAGTATTCCCAAACAGGTGTTGAGGCAACTATCGTACCTTGTATTCCTATATCTATAGTTAGTATGTCAAAGAGGTCATTAGAGCCAAAGTAGTATGCATCATTCTGGGCAGGCACAGGTGGTAGTATATTCATATCGCTAGCATCAGTACTATTAGCTTCAGTAGTTTCGTCAGTATAGGTTGGCTCAGCATCAACATCATAAGATGCTGCTCCACCCATAGCGGTATTAGCTTCACTATTAAGCCAAGAGTGTGTAGGGTTGCCTTGTAACTTGATTATGTGGTTTGGTATTGGCTCCCAGGCTGGAGCGTCAGCTGCATTAAAGTAGATTGATACTAGGAAGTAGTCATAGCCGTCATCAAAGTAGGCGTAAGGGGTAGCGCTACCTAATTCAACGCCTGTAGAAGTCAATAGTCTGATTATAAATAGCTCATCGGCACCTAGTGATGGGTTATCAGTATAGTCAATAGTGCCAGTAATCAGGTAGAGCTGGTCTTCGTCCTCCAGGCAGTCCCTGTAGACCTCAACTTGGGAGATTAACAAGGTATCAGGCTCCTCCGCAACATCAGCAAGCACAGGTACTGCTAAGGCTAGTATAACCCCTAAAGCAAGCAAAATTGTTGTTATAGCCCTCTTTTTGTTCACTTTATTGTCCTAGAACTACTCCTCTTAATTTAGGTATATCCAATGCCACTCTTGGTCTTCCTCCTGCTTATTTTCTTAGTGCCAAAATATAAGAGGACTATTCCAGGTATCAAAGGAATAAGTCCGTGCAGTGCTACTTGGCTAATAAAATACCAGTCGCCTGCTTTTCCTTCTGACATTGGAATAAGGAATAGTGCCCACCCTAAATAAGCAACAGAAATTAAGGTGAGTATTGCCCCAATTATACTGAATACTATTCCAGTCTTCATACTTACTCCCTTGTTAGCGCAACTTGAGATGTTACAGCCCTTCTTCTATGCCTAGGGTTAGTAGTCTTTTTACGCCTCTTCCTCTTTGTAGGTTCTCCTCGGGTTGGTATTTGAAATGCAATAGGGACAGGAGATTCAATCGGCTCTTCTGCTGGTATGGATAATCCTTTCTTTGTGCTTATAACCCTTGTGCCTACATCAGTCTCTAACCCACCACCTTTGAAAATAATTGTTTTTTTCTTAACATCAATATAGCCGTCAACAACACCAAGGTCAAAAGACACATCTTTAAGTGGAACCTTGCCTTGTAGGAAGGTGAGTGTCTCTTGAGGGGTTCCCTTCATTATGGCTACACCTAGAGGTGACAACCTCGATGAAATAGGCTTCTTTATGGTGTAAGGAGGTGGTATAATTTTCCACCAGGCTCCCTGCTTCCAAACAATGGTGCCAGCGGGGTATTCCTTCCTCTTTACTTCCTTGACCTCTGGAGGAAGGGGTATTATAAGAGGAGGTGGAGGTTTGTGTTCAGAAAGATAAACTGGAGGGGAGCTTGGTGGATAAGTTGGTAGTGTACTAGGCGGTACGCTAGGTGATATTGATGGGCTAATTGTAGCAAGGCTAGGGACAACACTTGGTATAGTGCTAGGGGGTGATGTTGCTACACTAGGAGCAACGCTAGGTACTTTACTTGGTACAACACTGGGTGGTATTACCGGACTTTTGACAGCACTAGATGGCGTGCTTGGTGGTACACTCTGAACAGGAATAGGTTGAGATATTGCTTGACTAATAATCTCAGAACTGGCTACTGATGCTGGCGGTAGTATTTTACTACTAGCTGCTAATTCTGCTGATATTGTGCTAGGTCTGATTGTTATCATACTAGGAAGCTCACCGGGTACTGTGCTTGGCATACTGCCTACAGGCATACTTAAAGCAGCTGATGTCAAGGCAGGACTCGTAAGAGTCAATAGTGGTACCATTGAAACTAATGTTGATGGTGATATAGAGGCACTTGGGGCAACATACATCCAGGAAATAGCTGTTGCTGATGTATCTGCCGCCATAGCTGCTAATACTGTGGGGTCATAGCCGTATGCTAAAGCCCATGCATTAGCTACATCATCACCATTATAGGATTGTAGTATTACATAATAGTCAATTATGTCCTTTGTCCTGTGCGCTGCCGGGGCTATCTCACCTGCTCTCCACTCTAGTATACTGCCAGCCTTTCTAACCCCTGACTCAGACAAGCTCATAATCTTGATATTAGCATTACCATACTTTACTGTTATTGGCGGCTCTGCATATAATCTACCATAAGCACCTTCACCGGCCAGCATACTGCTCATAGCAGGGTCACCTAATGCGTGTATGTCTACGGCGTGGTGCCATTTGCCATCAATCCCTAATGTCTCAATCAAGGTAGGACTCTTGGCACTAATCCTAACATTCTTTGCTCCTTGCGTCAGCTTCAATTTAGCTAGTATCCTATTAGTAAGGCTAATGGTATCGTCAAGGTTTAGTGTAGTTTGTATATCTATATCGGCCGGGATACGCCAAGCCCTTAGCTTAGGAGCTAACTGTTGCTTGATAGAAGTACTACCGTACCAGACCTTAATGTTTTTGCCTTCAATACTAGCTTGCTTTATTATAGCTTCAACACTTTTCTTATTTAGCGTTTTGATAGGGTCAGTTAGCATATCTCTAGTAACATATCTTGAGGTTTGACCCATAAATGAGCCTCTTGCTTGGAGGGTAGACATTACCCTAGCAATATCAGTATCGGCAAAGCCCATCCGCAGCATAGCATTTCTGCTAGCCATTATTTTGGTTTCAAGTCCTGTTACTGGCTTCCACCCCGGTGATATCTTTAGGAGTTCAGGATACCTCATACTCCTGGTCCCAAGAATAAGCCTATTCCCTGACTTACCTATTACTGGTGTATCCCAGAACTTGACACCCTTCCAGACAGTAGCCTTGCTACCGTCAGCCATAGTTACTCTGACCCTACCGACAGGATTAAGTTTAGGTGTGAGCTTGAGTAGTCTAGGTAACCATAGTGGACTCGCGTACAGTATTACTTGTGCTGCCCCTATACCCCATTCAAGAGGTTTTATATCTCTCAATCCAACTCTTGGCTCTAAAACTCTTGCAGGGGCAAACAATACAGTGGCAATTTGAGTAGCCTTTGCTGCCTTAAAAGCTGCCTCACCATATACCTTCTTGTAGGCAGCATAAGCTTCTTTTCGTAAAGCCTCGCCAGCAGGGTCACCATATAAAGGAAGCCAAGAAATCTTCTCAGGCTCTATAGGATGCGCAGTCTCATACCTCTCCAAAAACTCGGCTAGTGGCATACGCAATCCTTTAATTTCCGTTTCCGTTAAGCCTGTTAAGATTTCAATGTGCTTTGGGTCAACCTCAGCTAGATATGCCTCATAGGCCTGTAGTCTGCCTTCTACCCAGAATTTCTTGGTCGCCTTTACAGCCTTACTGAGACTAATAATGTAAGCTTTATCAAAGCCTGCGGCAATAGGTGTAGCTATATCACCAGGGTGCTTCAAAAGATACCCAGCAACATCATAAGTTGTAATGTCCCCTCCTTTGCCTACTGCTATCTCATCTCTCTTCTTCCTAATGTCATCTACAGCATACAGGCTCGTAAGCTGGGCTATCTCCTTTTTTAGCTTGTCTTCGGAGAAAGAGGTTATCTTATAATCATCAAGTTTAGCTAGGTTTGCCCGTTGCTCGTCAATTAGTGCTTGCTGTTTAGCAACTAACTCATCAACGGCAGCAAAACCGTCAGCCATAAGGGCACTATACATTTCAGGCGAGTCAGCCTTCATCTTTGCTAGTATTGTATTTTTAACCCACTGTTCATTACCTTCAGCGTCAAGACCTGGTACTTTGGTATTATGAGCTTTGAAGTAAGCAGTGTACCCTTCAACCCCTCCTTTTTTGTAGGCTGTCCAATACCCAGCAGGCATTTCTTTTATGCTAGCTTCAAATTCAGCAACCTGCTTCTTAATTTCAGCCGTGTAGGCTTTGTAACCTCTAGCAGGATCAATTAAAATCTTAAATAGTTCAGGGGAAGTCTTTTTGATTTCCTCAAAGTCTTCCTTGTCCATATAGGTTTCGCCATATAGGTGAACTATTTCTCCACTCTTGAGCTTAGCTTGCCATTCGTCATATTCTATCTTTATCTTATCAAGCTCGGCTAAATAAGGCTCAACACCTTTATCAATTAGGATTTTATGGAGGTCTGGAGCAGTCTCCTCAAGTTCCTTAACGACAGACCCAGGGAGGTACTCTGTCTCCGAAATATAGATAGAACCTTCCTGGACAACTCCCCACTCAATTTGTTGCTTAAGCTTCTCCTCGCCTGATAACGCTTGGTATGTCTCAAGCTCTGCAGTGGTGAGTTCTAGCATAGGGACTTCTGCAACTTTCTTAGTCTCTTCCTCAGCTTTAGCTTTAGCTAGAGTCTCTATCCTAGCTTTCCTAACCCTTTCAAACTCGGCCCTCTCTGCTGCCATCCTTGCTTCAGCGGCTGCTTTTGCCTTTGCTCTCCGAGCCTCTTCTTCCCTTGCTTTAGCTGCTGCAATTTCCCTAGTTCTCCGAGCCCGTTCTTCCCTAGCTCTTTCTATCTCAGAAGGGGGAACATATGGTTTTTCTGGAACAACACTAGGTTCTATTTTAGGAGGAACTTCTGCGGCTTTCTTCTCCCTTTCAGCTTCCAGTATGGCTGCTCTTGCTTTCCTAGCCTCCTCTTCCCTCTTCCTTTCAGCAGCCATCTCCTCTTCACGGGTAGGACCAGTAGTCATTCATCTTCTCCTGGATAATCTTTCTAACAAACATCAAGAACGTTAGTACCTCATCACCTAAGACTAACTACTGCTAATCTTAGGTAGTCAGCCACTAACCTCGCCTTCTGCTTGGTCTTCCACGCCTGTATGCCCTAACGGTTATTCTCTTTCCCTTGCGGATATAAGAGAATCCTCCCACCAGAGTATACCTTTCCATAGGCGGTGGTCTGAAACTGGTGCCCGGTGGTGGTGGTGGACTTGGTGCGGGGTGGACTTTGATGCCCCGTCTCGGTTTTGGTGTCCGTCCTTCTCTGGGTCTGAACCAGCTTTTTGCCTTTCTCTTAGCCATTAGGCAATAACCTCCCTTTCTATTTCAGTAGTCATCTATCTTCTCCTAGCCTTTACATCCTTACGAATACTGTCTTTGAAAGTCTTAGGGTGACAATGTTTATAGTGATGCCTGAGCCAGGTCATACGTTCACTGAATTTGCTATGAGCAAGGTACGCTTTTGGACAGCACCGTCCACAAAGCCTACAACAAAACCGTTTCAATGGAGACATTTAACTCTCCTTTATTGCTAGTAGGGAAGCAAGTCATTCTTTATTACTTTTTAACATAGACCTTACGGCCTTTTGAGATATAGTAAAGTCCGCCTCTAGGTCCCTTTAACAGGTAGTGTCCTTTGTAGTACCCACCACTTGTTAGTTTTCGCCTAGCCATCTGTTTCACCTCTCTTATTGTTAATAGGGAATAAAACTTTGTCTTTTTAGGGAAGATATCAAAATATAGTCAACGTAACTAGGGCTATGCTGATTTTTCCTTCGAGGCGGAGTTTTTTGAATACGGACGCAACCCTCACCATCAAATAGATCTCCTAAGTAAGCTAGTAGATATTTTCCCTTTAACATTACTCCCTTCTACAAGGGGGGAGCAAACTTTAAATCTTTACCCCCCCCCTTCCTAAAGGACTAGCTGTCTAGCTATTTGCCCTTCATAAATGAGCCTAGGGCAGCCAGGACAATGCCCACTGCAATGGCTAGTGGGACTAGAGTCCGGAGCAGGACATCACCGGTGGTGGTTCCTTCAACAAGGGTCGTTATCATAGTGTTAGCTACGATATAGACCACTATCCCGACAACCACGGCCAACATTGCTGCTTTCACTTCACTTCCTCCTTATGGCTAACTACCATTATTCACTGAAGAGCAATTTACCTGCCCTTCATAAACGCGCCTAATGCCGCCAAGACAATGCCAACAGCTATTGCCAATGGCACCAATGTCTGGATTAAGACGTCTCCAGTTGTAGTTCCTTCAACAAGGGTGGTAATCATTGTGTTGGCAATGATATAAACTACGATACCGATGATAATCGTCAATAACGCTGCTTTCACTTTACTTTCTCCTCACGGCAAACCACCGTTATCCTTTAACTAGTTTTAACCCCTTCGCCCGCTCTTCCCGTACCTCTTCCTCCTAGTTTCCCAACCCTTCAAGGAAGCCCTTCTCCTGAATGGACTAGGTGATATACTTTTCCTGTAAGGCCTTCTCTTAAATGTCATATATGTCCTTGCTGGCTTTGCCGGCCTTGGCATTTTGCACTCCCATTGAGGCTGACTACCTCAACTAACAAAAAAAGACAAACCACCACTACTTATCGCAATAGCAATCTGCCTAATTTGCTTAACTATAACATACTATCTTATTAGGTGCAAGTTGTGTATACTACTATGGCACAGAGATAAGCAACGCAAAAGCTAGAAAACTAACGAAAACAGGAGCTAGTAGCTTGCTGGTAAGTGTCAAGGCTTCTAAACATACTTGCAACATAGCAGGGAATTATCTTATACTATATCTACTATGCCCAACAAGAAACTACTCAAGTTTGATGGTCACGACTTATTGCTTAAGGTAGATGGCAAGGTTCGTTGTCTTGGTAGTATAACAACTCATAAGGGGCAACTCACTAGAGCACAAAAGCTCAAGGCGGTTCAATACACCGGGCAGTGGATAGAAATCTAAAGTAATCTAAAGTAAGAGGATATCAGATAGCAATGGAAAATCAAGATGGCAATTTCTCCACTAAAGATACCTCTCTAGCAGCATACCTCTATACAGAAGGGTTTGAACTACTTGATGTAATTATTGAGGGTTTCCCTTCTGTTTTTATTTTTGAGAACAATAGCAGACTGTTGCAGTGCGTTCACGATTTTCAAATAGGCAGAGCAATGACCAATGCATCTCTGTATCACGAGGCATACAGGAAGTGCTTGAGGATGACTAAGGTAGGCAAACTATGAGTTTACCAAAACCATATTATCAAGACAGATGGGTAACTATCTACAATGCTGATTGTAGAGAAGTATTGCCTGAATTACCGAAGGTGGATTTGGTGCTTACCGACTTCCCCTATGGAAATGATATGGATTATGGGGGCTACAAGGACACGAAAGAGAACTTGGCAGGATTGGTAAAAAGTATTATGCCGATGATACTCCTGAAATCCAAGAGAGCTTTAATAACTTGTGGCGTAGCTAATATGTGGCTATATCCCGAACCAAAATGGACTTTATGTTGGGCTACCACTGCTGGTGTGGGGAGTGGACCGTGGGGTTTCTGTTGTTGGCAACCTGTATTGGCGTATGGTAATGACCCCTATTTAGAAGCAGGCAAGGGGAGAAGGGCTGACACTATTATTCTTAATGAAACATCAGAGGAGTTCGGGCATCCTTGCACGAAGCCTATATCTTTATGGCAAAGGCTAATCTTGCGTGGCTCTATAAAGACGGATGATATTATCCTCGACCCATTTCTAGGAAGCGGGACAACACTTCGGGCTAGTATTAACCTCAACCGCAAGTGTATAGGCATAGAGATTTCAGAGGAATATTGCCATATCGCTGCGACTCGTTGTAGTCAAATGGTGCTGGATTTGTCTAACACACAAAGCGACATTAGCCAGGATACTAGCCCCGCTAATGCGGATAGGCATCCATCCTTGTTGGAGGAGAATTGAGTTATGCTTAATATCTCTAGCCTTAACTTCAGGTCTATTATGCCAATAATTACCATCGGCAAATATGGCGAGATTTGCTTTAGCGATAACAATGTCGGGGATACAAATACCGCAAACAGATTGGTGGCATTGAAAGGTGATGCCTACTTTAGTCAGGGCTTCTTGAAGCAACAATTCAATAGAGGTATTGATGTGCGGTTGGGGCTTTTGCCTCAATCTTGCTTGGCGACTTCGCTCTCTACTAGCTTTATTAAACTTACGAAGGCTACGAACCTTATCAAGTTGGTTGGTCTTTTTCTTCCACGCTTGGTAGCAATTCCAAGAGCAATACCTCTGATTACGCTTGCCTGTGCTAATGGCTGGCTCTCCACATACAGGGCATATATTAGGCTTGCGTTCTCCAAAGCGTGCCAGCTTCTCACACTTATTAGAGCAATAGCGTTGAGGTGGCTCGGAACGCCTGCGATAAAGTGGGTAGTATTCCTTACCGCAATAATCACAAAGTCTAGACACTTTCATCCTCATATAACTATTATAACACAAAAACAGATAGAGAAGAAGTATTGTGAGATTGCTGCTAAAAGGTGTTGTCAAGGCGTATTCAATCTAAATGTCTAAGAATGATGAAAGTCAGTAAGCTCTAAATGAGGCAAGCTCTAAATGAAGAGTAAGCAGGAAAGGCAAGAGGAACGCAAAAGGGTTCTTGACGAGCTATCAAGAACTGGCAAGCTATTTGAGCCAGTGGACAATACAGAGTCAGCACCTAATCTTGAACCGATATGGGGTAACTGGCTATTCAAGAATACTATAGTTGAAGAGGTAGGCGAGCCTGGTATCAGCAAGACAACCTTCAATTATGCCTTTGCTTAAGCCCTACTTAATTCTCGACCATTCCTTAATGTTAATGGGCTTCATCAAAAGTTAGCTTACATATTATACATAGACCTTGAAAGCGATGATACACTCATTAAAGCCCGGCGACACTTGCTTGGACTGGAAGACAATCCCCGGTTCCTAAAATGCAATCAACCCAATGTGACACTCTACGAACTTGAGCCGTATATTAGCGAGCTGATTAAGGACAAGCCTATCAGTATAGTTTTTATTGACCCATTAAGGTCAGCCTTTAATACCCGTGATGAAAACGACAATGCTGAGGCTTCACAGCAAATGAAGTACTTGCGGTATCTAACTCAAAAGTGGCATTGTGCCATTATGCTAGTTCACCACTCAAGCAAGGCTGAAATGGTAGGAACAAGGAAAGGCAGTGGTGCCTATGCTAGGATAGCTCTGGCAGATATAGCTTGGAACTTTGAAAAGCTAGGGGAAGAATTCTCCGGCGATATATTCAAGTTTTACATACCCAAGAGTCGCCAGATACAAGACGACTTCTGTATATGTATTAAAAAAGAGGGTGGTAACTTTGAAGAGATTGAATTTCCAGCAGGCTATACTACCAAGGAAAGCGGAGTTAGAATATACAGCTTGCAACAAGCAATCGATGTAATTATGCAAGATAAACACAAAAGGAAGCCACAGGAAATACTCGAGCAAGTCAACTTGGCTACTGGTAAGGACTATAACAGGTCATCATTATTTAAGGCATTAACAGCACTGATACAACTTGGAGTTATTAAACGGGCGGAGTATAGCCAATATGTTTTTTCAGGAGAACAAGAGTCTACTAATGTGGACAGTTAGCTATGGATAGTGTCTACTATATATATAAGGGGTATCATTTCAGGCACAACTTCATACAGTCCTTGTGCCAAACAGTTCATTCTTGTGCCAAGTTCTTATCCTGTCTAAGTTCCCAAGCTTTTACTCTTTCTCCGAGCAAGAGACATTCAGGTTTTTCTTTACCTAAAGTGCCTATAAACTTATTTAAGTCGCTTTGTCTTACACGGTACCTGTCCTTTAATAGAACTGCTGGTAAAGAACCATCTTCAATAAGCCGGTATACAGTTCTTTTGGAAATTGCGAGCCGTTCTGCTGCCTTGATAAGAGTTAATAATCTGTCCATAGCATCTCTCCTGTTTTTCTTTATTATACCACATACTGGCACAAAAAGCAACCATTTGGCATAAAAATTATGTATAGCTATAGCTAAAATGGTATACCCTATAAAAAGCAGTTACACATTTGTAGCTAACTGTCTACTAAAGTAGATACTTAAAGTAGACACTAGGGTTAGAAAAGTAAGCATAGGCTAGAGAATAGCAGGATGAGTGAGAAAACGATAGGTAACAAGGACTATACTAACTGTCAACAGCTCTAGCTTGGAATTTAGGATTTGACAAGATATAAATAATAACGTTAATATACATTTGTATAAAGAAGTATAAATATGCTAAAGGTTAAGGAAGTTGCTACAATGTTGAAGGTTCATCCCCAGACCGTCTACCGATGGATATATGCCAAAAAGCTAGAAGCACTTAAGATTGATGGCATTCTGCGGATAGAGGAAAAAGCTTATGAGAAGTTCATTAGAAAGACCAATAAACCGAGCTAGATTTTCAGAAGCAGTCTTAACCAGAGAAAACTTCATATGTCAGGATTGCGGAGATGAAGCTAGATTAGCTCACGACCCAACTGGGCTACATAAGGACATATCAGTGGGTGTAGCTTTATGTGGTAGTTGTCACTTCAAAAGACACAGGAAGGCTATAAGCCCAAGCAGATGGTATTATAGAGACCTAGAAAAGCTAAGGAATGGAAGCCTGCTTACTCCTGAAGTAATTAGCCAGAAATTGAATATGCCAATGTTGTCTATTATTGAATTACTAGAATGTAAAGTCCTCAAGGGCTACAAAGACAATACGAATGGTCAGTGGCAGATACAACAAAAAGACTTTATAAAGTTTCTCAAGGGATAGAAGAAGGAGCAAAGATAAAGGAGATTAACAAAGGAGAAGGATATGGACCCACGATTTATTCCAATTATAATTGCTGGTGTTGTGAGTAAGGCTATAATATTGACCGTAATGGGATTTTCGTTCTGAGTGCGGAGGCACGAGAAGAGCAAGTGGGAAAGGTTACGAAAAGGTTAATAACAGCAGGTACCAGGTCTGGACACTCCGAAGGGGACAAAAGAAAGACTGTCGGGAAAAGGTCATGAGCCTGGTACCTGCTACTACCTGTAGTAAGAACAGATAAAGATGAGGATAGAAAAAGACAGCTCTTGGAACCTACCGCCTACTGCTAGACAATGCGTAGCAATAACTAGGTTGTGCCGGTGGTTAGGCATACTAGAGCCACTAGAGGACAAGCCTAGTAACAGACAAGAGGCTAGGCAACTAATGTATGACTTGAGGGATACGAGGAGGAGATAAAAGATGTTAGAAGAACTACTAACACAAAAACTAGACAAAGTATACCGTAATATGGGGTTTAGGCTTTATGAGCTTGACGACCATATACTGGCACTGGATAAGGATAATGAGCCAGTAGCTCAATTCAGTGCCATCGGGATTACTAATGCTAATGAGCAAGTTAATGAGGCTTGTAGGAAGTACTTAAAAACTGGGAGGGCCTGGTAAAAAGAAGAGTAAGAGGTAATGAAAAGACTTATATTCTGCATTAAATTCTGGCTTATAGACTACCCGAAAATACTCGGCTTGAGGAGATAAAAGATAATGGGGATAAGGATATTGACCATTTTTGACCAAGGTGCTTGGGTAGCCGTTAGGGTTATAGGCTTGTGCCAAGCCCTCATAGGGGAGATCATAGCAATGTTCTATCACCCTAACCCGTGCCAGCCTCAAGGGTATAAGAATTTTCAGATGTTATACAGTATGATATTTGGCGGGTGGATGCTATTCCATTCCTCAAGAGCCGATGACCTACCTTCTGTCGTTAGAGAAAAAGCCCTGAATATTGGACGGCTTGTATTAGGATTGTTCACAGTCGCTATAATCACAAAAATAATGAGGATTGCTGTCTGACGCTACTAATAATTATGGAGAATAAGGAGTAATGGCAACATACAAAACAGGACAAGATATTCTAAATGCCTCTTTAGGTGACTATCACCAGCAGGGGTTCAGGCTATATGCTTGCAGTAGGGATACACTAGCACTAGACTATAAGGATGAACCTGTAAAGATGTTTAGTTCAACCGGAGCGACAATAATTGCTATCCGTGAGGCTTGTCAGGAATACCTTAATATGGGAAGGGCTTGGTAATGGAGAAAAAGGTAAGAATATATAAAATTCCTCTATGCCAGCGCTGTAAATGGTTTACTTTATATGGCGATACCTTATATTGTGATGTGGCAAATTACCCTAGTCTTAAGAAAAAGATATGCAAGTATTTTTCATCAAAGGAGAAAGAATGACTAAGCTATATGAATTAACCCAAGCCTACCAAAGCCTGCTGGACACAGAGGAACTTACTGAAGAAGAACTAAATACAGCACTTGATAGCGTTGTAGACCTTATCAGTAACAAAGCTCTGAACATAGCAAGGCTTGTTCTTACACTTCAGTCTGAATCTACTGCCATTGATAGCGAGATTAAGCGACTTAATAGTCGCAAAGTAACCAGGGAAAACAAAGTTAAAAACCTAAGGTCCTATTTACTCTTAAATATGGAGGCTACCAACATTACTAAAGCTAAGGACAATTTTGTTAGTGTAACATTACAGTCTAGTTCACCTAGTGTAGCCATACTAGATGTTCTACAGATACCAGATTCTTACTGGCGGATTATTCCTGAACAAAGGGAAGTAGATAAGAGGAGTATACTAACCACCTATAAGGAACAAGGCAAAACAGTGCCAGGAACCGAAATTATCACTACTAGGAAGCACATAGTAATAAAATAGGGAGAAAGAGCAATGACAACTCAGGTAATCTGTGCCAAGATAGATGACTGCGAGAAGGTGAAGATGGTAATGGATAAAGACTTAGCTGGTGATTGGCAGTATGCGGAAGTGATAAGGTCGGTCTGTGCTAAATGCCGAGAGGAACTGCGCCAGGCAGTAGCGATTTGTGTTATGAGCGATAGCACTGAGACTTGTACCTTGGATAAGTGCCCGATGCTACGGAAGTGCTATCCTGACGTAGCTGAAATACTGCTGGGTAAGGCATAACTCAACACACAAGAGGAGAATAAGTAATGGAATCTAAAGATACAGTGATGAATGACCATCAAATATTAGATTTCTATTACAAGAATAGGAAGGAAGATATAAGTGAGAAAGCACTGCTAGAAGCCCAAGCAGAAATATCCTTTAAGGCAGGGAGGAGGTCTGGGATATTAGATATGGAGAAACAAGTGGCTGATGCCTATAAGGGTGGGATAAGGGAAGTGGTCGAGAATAGCCTACAATTTAGAGTAGCACATAGAGAAATGTTAGGTGATGTAGGTGAATGGGCAGAGTGCCAAGACATAGGTAGATTTCTCTATATTCCTGAAGCCAAACAAAAAGAATGGGGGATTAAGTAAATGGAAGAAAACCGCTATTTACCACAACTAACTGATGAGTTCAAAGAACAGGTCAAGACATTCAAAGAGGAGATGTATCAGGTATATAATAATATCAGTAAAGAGGAGACCCCAAAGGTTGACGGCACTGGTAGGAAGATAATTGACAAGAGACCTGACGGCTTTGACTACATTATTGAAGCCTATATGCGTGAGTGCCTAGATAAACACTTCCCAGGCTGGTCTTGGGAAGCCGCAGCACCAATGCAAGTAATATTGAACTTCATACTAGCACAGGGACACCTAAGTATTATTGACGAGCACTTAATGGCTTTTGGTATTCATCCACCTATAAGGAAGTTTTATGGGGTGGGTGGAGCTAGGATACAATTTAAGCGTGGTGCACCATTAACCCCTGAGAACGTAGTTGACATTGACAAAAATGCCAAGAGTGCCGATAGCGCAGCATTAAAGTATGCTATCAACCGGCTTACCCATATTGGCGATGATGTATATGGTAAAAGGATAGAGGAAGAAGGGGCAGGCAGTTACGAAGACACATTGGCAACCAGTGCTGGTGCTAGTTCCTTTGGAGAGCTACTAAAACAAAACAGGATATTATGGGGTGAGGCACTACAAATATTAGATATATCAAGCCCAAGTGAGATAACTGACTTTGCTAAGGCCTGGAATAAAATAAAAGAGAGTAAAGGGATAAGATGACTGAAGTAATATGGCTAAAAGCTAGGTGTCCAATATGTAGGAAGGAATATGAGTACACACCTGACTATAAGCCATCTACTTGCGGAGACTTCGACTGTCTCCATAAATTCCTACATCCTGAACTAAGGAAGGAGGTAACTGTTTATAAAGATAACCGTGGTAGACAAGGAACAAAGGTAAAGAATAAGGAGGAACGGAAGTGAAGGAAGTTAAGGTCCGTCGTGTTAGTGAGGAGCTATTTGAGTTGAAGCCACCATCTTGGTGTTGGAATCCCAGTCCTTATATTGTTGAGGGATTAAGGCAGATAATAGCAGGTGGAGATTTCCCATTCTATACTTACAAAAAGTTTGGTCCCCGTGAAATATATATGGTTGCGACGACTCGTATTGACACATTGAAGATTTGAGCAGGCACTTTGCAAAAATGGACTAAGGAAGGAGGTGATTGCTAACCAAAAACAACCTACCATACTTGACACAAAATAAATTAGGGAGGACTAGCTAAAAATATGGCACCAGAATTTGTACTAGACGTAACCGAAGAGGAATACGAAAAAGCAGGCAGTAAGTTTGCGACAGCGGGCGCCCGCCTTAGCGAGTGCGGGATGCCGGAGTGGAAAACACCTGGCGTGAGCATTGAATTCCCATTTACCATTATTGAAGAGGGACCAGATAAAGGCAAGGAAGGGAGCCTTTTCTGTGGAGTTGTCAAGAAGTCCCTCTGGAAGCTAAGGGAGATGCTCACCGCCCTCGGGGTTGAGTACACCACGAAAGACGGGAAAGTGACCTTTGATTCAGTACAGTGTGCTGGCAAGCAGTTCCTGGCTGTCTATACTAAAGAGGTAGATGACCGCCCGGCTGAGGAAGGCGGCACCGGTACCCATTATACCAAAGCATCCTCAGCCCTGCCTGTAGGAGCCAAGGTAGAAGACCTAGGCATTTGAAGCCGAAACTAGGCTGGTGAGGAGCTAGCCTAGTCTATGAGTAGAGCTCATACTGATGAGGCTTTAACAATTAAATATAGCTTGCTGGTGGCATTAAATCAGTGTGGCTCTGGTTCTCTCGCAACAAAATTGCCGACACAGAGCTGGGAGATGCCTTAATAGATGAGAAGGTGCCAGCAAGAGTGTCAGCTACCCGAAAGGGCACAATGTGGTGGTAGTAGCAGCCCACACGAGTAAGAAATAGGGATAAGCTCCTAAGACCGAAAGAGAATGTAAGCTACTAGCTGGCACAGCCTGAGCAAATGCTCACTACAGGTTCATTAAAAAATGCTGGGAGTAGGCTTAGGCAACAAGCCCTGTGGGGTAGGATACGGTACTTTAGTGACCTTTAGTTATCCTCCTCCCCACAGGGTAAAACAGGAGGATTAAAATGAGTGAACAGAAGAAGCTGGATAGACCTGAGTTGAGGGAATTGCCACAAGGCTTGGAATATCAGCTAGACTCGGCACAATTAAGAGAGTGGGTGCGGGAAAGAGATTGGCGTTATCTAGGAGGAACACAGGAAGTGGATAAATCTCGGACTTGGCACTATATGTCACCAAATGGAGTAACTTGGGAATTAGTTGAGAGTTGGGGAGGCAAAATCATTAGCATCCTAGCCCTCATTCCTGATAAATTTCAAGTAGAGGAAGAGTTTGCTAAAGCCTTTGCTAAGGAATACAGAAAAGACCACAAGGCACTCCACAAAGTAGATATAGAAGAGGCCAAGCGTGAGGAGAGAATAGAAACAGCTAACGCCCTAGAAGAATGGATGGATGAGGCTTCCCCTTACAGAAAGATAGCTCAAGTAGAACACGCCATTATCAAGCTAAAAAGAGGGCAAGCCCTGAAGGAAGAGAAGTAATGGAGCAAAGACAGCTAATAAGACAAAAGGTATGTGACACAGCCGAGCCTTGGGAGATATGCCAGAAGCTACTTGAGACTGGCTGGGAGCGCAAGAAGCTCTGGTCAGGTGACTACTGGTTTCTTGCCCACGATTATAAAAAGGTAGGCATTACCCGTAAAGAGGTTAGTGACCTAATGAACAGCATTGGTCAAGTATTTAGCAAGCAACTAGAGGAGATGATTGACTTTTACGATATCAAGGTAATACTACTTGAAGGGAGCTGGACAAGGGTTACCACTGGACAAATGCTAGTCAAAGGCATACGCTACCAGACCTGGGACATGGTGTGGAACTACCTGAGGCGCTGGCAAGACAAAGGCTTTACCTTAGAGCTAACTATGAGTATGGGACACACTATTGATAGGCTCAACAAGCTCTATGCCTTATACCAGAAGCCCTATAGCCTGAGTGCTATGACACATAAGTTTACTGACGATAGAGTTTTAAGTATGCCTTCAGGAACTAGAGGTAAAACCGGGCAAAAAGTTTTGGATGAGCTAGGTAGCATACAAGCTGTAGCTAATACTTCCATAGAAAGGCTACTTCAAATTGAGGGTATAGGACAAAAGAAAGCTGACCTTATTTTCAATCATATGAGAAAAATACCCACAAAAAGCCTTGACAAAGTTACTTGATTATGTTACACTATGAGGTAAAATGATATACATCCATAAATGCTTAAGATGCGGACACGAATGGGCAAGTAAAAATCCACACCCCATTAGGTGTGCCAAATGTAAAACACCATATTGGGACAGAGAGAGAAAGCAATGAGCAAGCTAATACCTTGTGTAGATTGTGGTAAGGAACGAATAGTTGCAATAACTAAAGGCAAGCCTCGTAGCTTACGATGTAGAACACTTTGGCAGGAGGAGTAATAATGCACAACAAGCTAAAAAAACATCTTAATTGGACATTGGCTGTAGGAGTAATAATTATAGAATCGCCTTTAACAATCAGTATGTTCATATTGCCTATCGTTGACGAGAATGCTATGACCCTCGTAACTATAGCCATCATTACAATAACTGCATCGCTGATATTGAGAATTTGGTATCTTTACCAAAAAAAACGCAGCTATGCCTATTTACTACTAAGTCTTATAAAACCGTTCTACATTCCCGTAGGTTTTATTTTAATGCTCTGCCTAGAAAATAGGCGAACTGCAACGCCTTACCCAGAAAACAAAGTAATGGTATAAGGAGAAATAGCAATGTTCATAATAGCTGACGAGGATATACCAGTGGTTATGGAGACAGTCAGTGATATATTAAACACAGTAGCTAGTGGAGCTAAAAGAGCTGATACAGAGGTTGATATTGGCGATGGTATTTGCCCTATAGTAGTTACCGGTTACTGGGTAAATGATGTTCTAAGACTAGATATCAAAATAAAGAAGTAAAAGGTAAATAGTAATGCCAACAGGTGTATACACAAGAACCGAGAAACATAGGCAGAATTTAAGCCTAGCTTTAAAAGGGCATACTTCGCCTAGAAAGGGATGTCATTTATCTGAGGAAACGAAAAGAAAATTAAGTATATCTATGCAAGGCAGAACTGCTTCACTTGAAACTAGGATAAAGATGAGTACAGCTCACACAGATAAGCAACATACTAAAGAAATTAAGGCCAAATTAAGACAAATACGCCTAGACAATCCAACCTTCACCTCAGAATTACGAATAAAAACCAAACATATACTTACAGGCAAACACCTAACACAAGAACACATTGAAAAAATACGACTGGCAAGTACAGGCAAAGAACAAACACCCATTTCTAGAAGAAGAAAAGCAACTGCTATGAGGAAGCTTTGGGCAAATCCAAATTATAGGGATAGAGTAGTAAAAGCAGTAATATCTGCTAGCCACAAAAGACCTACTCAACCTGAAGAGACGCTCGGAGAAATTCTACAGCTTCTATTTCCCAACCAATATAAATACACTGGTGACGGCACTATGATAATCGGAGGGCTTTGCCCTGACTTTACAAATGTTAACGGACAAAAGAAAGTTATTGAAATGTTTGGGGACTATTGGCATGAAGGGCAAGACCCACAGGTAAAAATCAACCGATATAGGGACTTTGGCTTCAACTGCCTAGTTATCTGGGAGAGTGAACTCAACAATCATAGCCATGTAACAAAGCGGATTGTCCAATTTTGTGGTGGATACAATCAGGATAGATATAAGGATTAAGAAATGAATAACGAAACAATAAACTTTCAACCAGCAGTCAAGTGCCCCTACTGTGGCAAAACATCCCACCCAGCGATATCAGGTTGGGGAGGAGAGCTGTCTACTAGAACAAAGTATTGCCACTACTGTAAAGGTGAATACAGACTGCTAGTGTATGCTTTTACTGATGCTGATACAGACAATACTACCAGTATAATAAACTCCAAGAAAGACAGAATAAAATACCTCAAGCAGAGGATAAAAGAGAAGCTCCTCAAGATAACAAACAAGGAAGCTGAGTGGGCTGAGGAGTTTATTAGAGTTGAAGCTTCTACGGGCGGAAAACAAAACTAATGAACAAGGTTAAGACCAAACTAAACTGGGACAACCTTACAAAAGAGGAAAGAGCCGAATATATGAGACTCCAAATGTCTCCAAGTGGAGACCACGACAGGAGTGGCTACCTGCCCGATGATTGCGGGGAATGTGGAGCTTGTGGACAGCCTATAGTAGGAACTGGGTGGTGCCACAACTGCTGTCAGAGGTGGCAGGAACTTGACAACAAGCTACGAGGTAAAAAGTGAAGAGGATAATCAAGAACTGCTGTTACTACTGTAGGTACTTTGAAAAATGTATGGACTTAACCAACGCTAAAGGTAAAATTTGCTACAATGCAATGGGTGGCAAAGAGTATATGAAGTATTGTGATGTAAAAGATGGTGAATGTGTTACTCATTCCAGCGAGGGGGGAACTATAGGTGAGAACAATAAGAACTGTTGGGAACCAAGGCAATGAAAACAGCTAAAGAGATAGAAAGCAACATAAACAACATCAATTACTACGTTGGCAAGATTAAGGAATCAGTCAAGGAGCAACTAGATGCTGACTTTAAGCTAGGAGACATAAATGTCTCAGCCGGTACTACTAGGTTTGATGCTTTAGGAGCAATAAGTAGTAATTGTGAATGGATACACACCTATTTACAGAATATATTTAGCAACCTCAAGACTGCTGTTGGACAAGACAAGCTATTGACTAAACCTGAAGAGGAGTAGATAGAATGTTCAGGCCTAAAAGGCAGGCTCGGTACCTCAAGCTAAAAAAGCAAGGATTTCTTCCATTTGAGGCTTTTGCACTCTCTAAAGTCCCTACTAAAACACCTTACTTCAAAATGATGACAGACGACAGGAAGAGTGCTTACAAGACAGCCAAAGGGTTCAAGTTCAGTAAGCGTGAATGGACAGCCACCATAACCGATATGTACAAAGACAAAGGCTTTGGTGAGTATATATTCTTGAGATGGAAGTCAGATGTCTGGACAATGTTTAGGAGTTGGGAAGAGCGGTATAGGGAAAGATATCCTGACTATACTTCCCCTTGGCAAAAGAAAAAACGGAAGCGGACAGACTTTATTGCTAAGTTTGACCGTGGTGAAAGAAAATACCCAAGAGGGAGGCATTATTAAATGAAGCTTATTATACCACCAGAATGCCAAATAGGTGCCCACACCTTTAAGATTCGCTTCTCTCCAAAGATAATGGATATACAGGATGCCAAGGGTGGAAGTGAATACAGGCAAGAGCATATTATCAGGCTTATGCCAGGTCGTCCAATATCCTCTACGTTCCAGACCTTAGTCCACGAGGCTATCCACTTAGGGGATGCTGTATTTGGCACCAACAGCATTTCAGAAGAGGTAGTCCGTCTTCTGGGAGGTACCCTTGCCCAATTCTTGCTGTCTCTAGGCATTGAGCCTGACTTTAGCCAAATACCAGAGGAGACATTTTAAACAATATGATAGGCACTAAAGCTAAATGTCCTAATAAGGTTTCGAACTGCTTTGGAGATACGGGACCTTGCGGATGCGAGAGGTACACTACTATCGAGAAGGAGGTATTTACACCTGATAGCGGGTATGACCCATTAGCTTGTAAAGTAAAATGCCGAGAGTGTGGATATATATACATCATATTCCCGCCACTCAATTATAAAGATAAGGAGACAGACCAATGAAAGAGCGACCAATAATAATGTCAACTGAAAGCGTCAAGGCTATTCTTGATGGCAGAAAGACACAGACTAGAAGAGTGATTAAGCCACAGCCTACTATTTATACTTCTGGCTCTAATATGTCTAGTCTAAATTGGCAAAGGAAACCATCTGAAACTATTATTCAGGTAGGCTGCCACTCGCTAGAGCCTATTGTGGCAACAATGTTGAGTAGCTGCCCCTATGGTCAAGTAGGCGATAGGCTTTGGGTGAGAGAGACTTGGGATGATGGCGTTGGTCTTTTACTCTACAAGGCGGATTGCTCACCTAGAGAGCTAGAAGGAATGCATTGGGAATCTCCTATCTATATGCCCAAAGAGTATTCCCGTATAACCCTTGAGATTACTGAGGTTAGAGTGGAAAAGTTGTGGGATATAACAAAAGAGGATGCCAAGGCAGAAGGCTTAGAAACAGGAGTAACCAGCCTTGATGCTTTGGTAGAGGCTACGGGCAGTATTAGGGCAAATTTTTTCGCTTTATGGGACTACCTCAATGCCAAACGTGGCTATGGGTGGGAAACTAATCCCTGGGTATGGATTCTATCATTTAGGAGGGTAGGATGAGTAGTTCATATGGACAAGAAGAAACTAACGCAGTGGAGAATTCCCTTGTGCTAGTTTTAGAAAGGAATAAACAATGATTAATCTCTGGCTTGGACTCAATTTAATGGACTTGGCAACTACCCTAACAGCCCTAGAAATGGGGTATTCAGAAGGCAACCCGATAATGAGTGGGATGGGAAATATTGAGCTAGTAGCGTATAAAATTGGTCTTACTTTACTAGTCTTAGTACTGTTAACCCGATTCCAGAAAACCCACCTGCTCAAGCCTCTTTGTTTTGGGATAGGAGCAGTGGTAATCTGGAACCTAGTATGGATAATAAAAGGACTGACAGGTTGAAGACACTAGCCTATATAATCGAACCTTCAAGAGAGACAGTAGCTATCAACTGTAGTGATGGTCACAGCATAGATAGTGTTGACCTTGCTGACCTATTAGGATTTCTGTACTATGGTAAGGCTAGGGATTCTCTCAACATATGCTGGGACCTAGACAGCACAATAGCACCGCTACTTAGGCTATTAGGTAAGGAGCTATGCCTAAAGCTACATAAGACCCACAAGTGCTTTTACAGGCCTTATAGCATATTCTTCATACCGGCCAAGCTCCTAAGTATCAAGACCGTTTTCAGTAAGGACAAGGCCAACTACTATGACATATCTCAATACTTCCCTGACAAAGAGCCCCCTAAAAGTATTGACGAGGTAGCAAGGTTAGGAGAGGAGCTACTTGAAGCTCTAGGTAAAATGGGGCTACAGCCTAATAAATTAACCAGCCCGGTAGCAATATGGGAACAACAAGTAATGAACCACCTAGATTTGCCTACCGCCTGGGACATGCCAAAGGAGGCTGCCGAATATGCACATCTCTGTAGCGGTAAGCTGTGGATAGAATGCTATCAAATAGGGTATTGGGAATGAAGAGGTACCAGATAATATATGCTGACCCACCTTGGAAATACAATGTCTTTAGTGATAGGCCACCCTGTGCTAGAAAGCCAGGGGAATCGTATTACGAGGTGGCTGATTTAATTGACTTGGTAAAATTGCCAATCGCAGAACTAGCTGATGAGAATTGCGTTTTATTTATGTGGGCTACTTATCCAGCATTGCCGGTAGCACTTAAACTCATTAAGGAATGGGGCTTTCATTATCGCACAGTAGCATTTACTTGGGTTAAAAGAAACAAGCAATCAGAAAGCTGGTTTTGGGGTATGGGGGGATGGACAAGAGCGAATGCTGAGATATGCCTACTCGCTACAAGGGGTAATCCCAAAAGGCTATCCAAATCTGTTCACTCAGTGATTGATTCTCCCATTAGGGGGCATAGCCAGAAGCCTGATGAGGCCAGAGATAGAATAGTCCAGCTAATGGGCGATTTACCACGCATAGAGTTATTTGCCCGTAGAAAAGTAGAAGGTTGGGATTGCTGGGGCAATGAAGTAGAGAGTAATAATATATGCTGAAAGGAGGGAATGATGATTATTAAGTGGTTAGTTAATTATCTACGCAGGGAATACGGTATCTATCCTATCCACGAATTACAAACTTGGGGCATTGTGGCATTTGTGGTAAGGCTATAAATGATGAGATATTCCCAAAGGAATGGGCTTGGGGTTTATGCAAGAAGTGTAAGAAGTAATGAAGTAGGTGATATAGAGTCAGGAGTATCAAACGTCGGCTTATGATATAGGGTATTGGAGGTAACATAATGAATACATTTTATCACGGAGACTGTAAACTCGTAATGGAGCACGATATAGAGCCGGAGTCTATTGACCTGATTTATTTAGACCCTCCATTTTTTACTGGGAAGGTTCAAAGGGGCACAGCAAAATGGCACCCGGAGGCTATGGAATTCACCTTTGAAGATTCCAGAAGGTTCTGGGGCGATACGGAGAAAATCAGAGCAATGAGAACCAAAGCTCCAGAATGGCTTACGCATATAGCTGAGAAACGCCCTGACTTTGCTTCTTACCTTTTCTATGTGATGGAGAGGCTAAAACTTTGTAAGAAAGTGTTGAGGCAGACAGGTAGTATTTATTTGCACTGCGACTACAGAGCTAGCCATTATCTGAAAATGGTGATGGATGAGATACTTGGAGGGGGCAACTTCAGAAATGAGATTGCGTGGTGCTACAGTGGACCGACAAGGGCAAGCCACTACTACCCTAGAAAACACGACGCAATACACTTTTATACTAAGTCTGAGCAGTTTACTTTCAACATACAAAGAGTACCTTACGCAGCCGGACTGTCTGTGGGTGGCAACAACAGCTGGGCTGGTGCTCCTGTAAATAAGCAAGAGTACCTCGACAGAGGCAAGGCTTGCGAGGACTGGTGGGCAGACCTACCTGCACTACAACGCAATGAGAAAGAGCGTGTTGGCTATCCTACGCAGAAACCTGTAAAACTTCTAGAACGTATTATCCTCGCCAGTAGCAACGAAGGAGATGTAGTCCTTGACCCTTTCTGTGGCTGTGGCACAACTATCCTAGCTGCGCAGAAACTCAATAGAAGATGGATTGGCATTGATATCAACAGAACTGCTTACGACACAACTATAGGTAGAGAAACGCAGCTGCCTCTTGGTATGGCGGAAGGACTTGCTACAGCACACTTTGTCTGCCGAGACCTAGAAGCAGTAAAAGGACTACCTCACGACGAGTTTGAGCTCTGGGTCAATGAATTTTACGGTGCCTCAAGAGCGGATAAGGACAAGGGAGTAGATGGAATAACAAAAGATGGAACTGCTATTCAAACGAAAGCGTGGATGTATAAAGTAAGCGATGAAACAGTAAGACATTTTGTTATGGATGCTCGAGTACATCCTAATGTCCAGAAGCCTATCGAGCAAGTAATACTGGTATCCCAGTCTGGGTTTACTAACAGTGCAAGAGCAATGAAACACCAACTAGAATCTGAGTTCGACATAGAAATAGAACTTAAAATGCCAGAGGATTTGCTACCGAAAGAGGAATAAGATGCCAGCCTATGATTACGATATAGTAGCCAGCTTCCCTAGTATAGCTAGGAACCTCATTGACATTAGGCATTGTAACTGGGTAAATAGCAAAGACTACCAAGGTGATGCCGTTTATGGGTATGTTAAGTGCACAGTTACTATTTACGATTGGGTACAGGTCAGCCCTATCATTTATGAGACAGAAGACGGTTCATTACTTACCCCTACTGGTACTTGGGAGACCTATTTAACCAAAGGTGAGCTAGACTTTATTGATAAGTGGAAGATAGGGGAATACAAAATAATAGACGGCTGGTGGGCAATCTCAGAGAGGGTAACTAGACCCCTAAGGATAGTAATGGACAGGCTACTATCTCATAAAGAGAGCAGTAACGAGCTAGTAAGGCTATTAGCTAAGAGGATGTCTGTTGGGGCCTACGGAAAGTTTGGGGAGGAACACAAAGAGGAGTTTGGTAGACATTTCAATCCAGTGTGGTTCGCAGAAATCAGCACACAGGTGAGACTCAGAGTAGCTCAATTCATTTATAAACACAAACTACAAGAGCACCTAATCCACGTCAGCGTTGATGGAGTTCTACTCTCCAAACCTGTAGAGGAAGTTTAACTATGGTAAATGAAGCGACAGAGGAAGTCAAATGCACCCACCACTGGGTTATAGACAGCTATAACGTTGGCATTTGCAGGTATTGCAAGCAAGTTAAGGACTTTAGTAAGTTCTTGAAAGGAGAGTCAAGGCTCCTAGGATTGAAATCAGCGTCTAGTAAAGCTGAAACTGGAGCTAGGAGGTCAGCCGCTGCCAGGAAGCGTTGGCAAAACCCTGCATTCCGAGCCAAGATGAGTGCAGTAATGAAAGGAAGACGCCACAAGAAGGAGCCACTATTTTGAACAACAATAAGCAACCAAGACAGCTAGCCGAGGAGCATTGGGATTGGCTCCAGCCTATACTAAACAAGCAAAGGGAAATGGAAAAGAAGCTATTCCTTGATGCCTTTATCCACGGGTATGAGCACGGAGAGAAAGACAGCCAAAAAGAGGACACCGGAGAGAAAGTTGAATAATAATGGTGGCTGGAAATTCAATGGGGCCTACTCAACCCTAGTTATTAGTAGCGGGCTGGTATACTTAGCCAATAAAAAGCCCAAAGGGTTGCACCTAGAGGAAGTGCTAGGGATGATAAAGGAGCACCCTCATTCTAGTTATTATGGCAAGCTAATACCTAGAAGGGTAACATTAGGTGATGCTCTGACATTAGATAAGTTTGAGCTATTGGGACAGGTAATAGACAAGCACAGCAGCATCTATTTGGGTTCATTGGAGCCTGACCGGAATTTTGGCGAATTGCCTACTACCGGCTACCAATTACTAAATAAACACTACAAAAGCAGGGCAAAGAGGCTAGATATCCAGTAATGTTAGGAGGACACACTATATTATGGGTAATAGGACACGAACTCTGGCATTTTGGATGGTCATTGCTACTCTCATCGGGAGTGTTGCTCCTGAGTTTGGGAACCTTGTGGCTCTTCAGACTAAAGTCCACCCACACCACTACAACAGGTATTTTCTTGTGGTCGGGGTACTGGGCATCTTGGGCTATGGTTTGGCACTACTTTTTAGACTTATAAAGAGGAGGAGATGAACTTTATAGCGCCAACCATAGTAATTGCCATTATCGCGGTGACTATCGTGATTTCACTTTGGGTTAAAAATTGGGTTAAAAGAAGACTGGATAAAAAGGTAAGGAGGAAGCAAAATGGACATAGGCACGATAGGTATATGGCTACTAATACTACTTATCTGGTTCGGAGTAGGTATGATAGTTAACGCTACATTAGAGAAGAAATACCCCAAAAAGCAGGCAATTAGAAAGGGCTATCCTACCTCTTACCAAGTGATAATCTACATATTTTCAGCACTATTATGGCCTGTCCACCTGGTAATGACCTACACCACAAAAAGATAAAGTAACAATGAAGAAAGCCAAACAACCTAAACAAAGCAGTTTCTTTGATAAAGTAGAGGTTGAGCCCAAACCTGAGCCGGAGCCCGAGCCTGAGGAGCCAGAGGAATTAGAACCAGCAGAGGTAAAAACTGTAACAGAGCATTGGTCTTACCCCAAGGTTATCCACAACCCGCACTCAATCTATTGCCCAGATTGTGGAGGAAAGGTAATAATGAGGCCAGATGGCTCAACCGTATGTCCTAATTGCACAATAGAAGTATTACATAAAGCAAGGTAAGGAAAGTTTAGATTTAGCCCACCTGATAAATCCCTGCCAATCCTGCCCATCAAACCCTATTTTTATACCCTTTTCAAGCTGCCATTTGGCAAATTGTATGCAATCAAGCAAATCTCCCTTGTCGTAGCCTCCATAGTCCTTTCTGTCCCTATAAGATAATATTGCTAACCTACAAACTGCCATTGTAGCTCCTAAATTAGGCTTAACAGCTCAATGTAAAGTATGCCAGCTGGGCTTACTCCTGGGCAAACAAATGACAAAAAGCATCAAGATAAACGATACCGTGTAAAGACTTAACATAATAACAGAAATAACTGATAATTACAGCTGATAACACCCGATGCACTTCCCACCCTTTTGCCAGCTTACTTTTTACGGAGGGGCTTTTACCTTGTGTATTGTTTGGGGGGTGCCAAGTTTAGT
>Ga0209986_10000293_pt1 | contig 48074 bp, 42 predicted proteins | sample BlataG_FD_183168 | JGI IMG/M metagenome (GOLD analysis project Ga0209986, IMG submission 183168) | Deep subsurface microbial communities from Black Sea to uncover new lineages of life (NeLLi) - Black_00105 metaG (SPAdes) (version 2) | ecosystem: Environmental > Aquatic > Marine > Oceanic >... | reverse complement strand
AAACCGAAAAGAAATTCTACAATTTAGCCTTAATCGACATACGACTTCCAGACATGGAAGGAATAAACCTTCTAACAAGAATGAAGGATACAACGCCTAAAATGCGAAAAATAATCATCACTGGCTATCCAACGCTGCAAAACGCAGTAGAAGCAGTGAACAGAGGTGCAGACGCCTACATAATAAAGCCTTTCGATATCAAAAAAGTCCTTAACACAATCAAGGAAGAACTAGTGAAGCAACAAGAAGAAAAGAGGTACAGCCAAGAGAAAGTCGCAGGATTCATCGAAACAAGAGTGAAGGAGTTGGAAGCTGAGGAGGAACTAACTCGCAAAAGCAAATCCTAAACTTTTCAACAATATCATCACATTTTTCTTTTCTATTAACCCTTAAAATTTTCGTCAATTCTATATGGTAATTTGGGCTGGCACTTGAGACATGTTTTGCGCATAAATCTCCAGTGATGCCCAATTTTAAACCCGAGTTTTCGCAAAAGAGTAACAGATGCAGTGTTCTTTTCAGAAGTGTATAATACTACGGAATTCATCTTTTTTTCGAATAGAAAATTCATCGCCTGAAGTGTAAGGGCAGATGCAAGATTTTTGCCTCGATATTGGGGAAGGGTGGTTGCTGGACCAAGATAGCCTCGATTGCCTCTGAAGAACCTGTTGTATTTCACGTCTGGTCTGGAGACAATAACTGATACAATATTCTCGTCAAGCTCAGCTACGTGAATCCATTCTTCACTGAAAGGAGGACATTTAGACTTCCATTTTTGGATGACACCTTGCTCTAATCTTTTCCTGTTGAATCCCGCATTCATGGCTTCGACAAAATCTTTTTCCTCTTCTTGTCTTAAATAGCGGATAACGATGCCTTCTGGAACCTCTGGAAGAGATCTTAAACCGTCTAGCCTTGCAACCATATGATAAAGCCCACCCTCAACCATGAAACCACGTCTAGTCCACTCGTTGATTTCTGGGCTTTCAGCATCAACGACTGTAAAGACTGTATCGCCTTTAACATGTTTTTCAATTTCTGTGGCCAATAAGTTCTCTATAAATTTACGGTTTGGTTTTTCATTTGCTGAAAGCCACTCGATTTCTTCACCCCACTGTCCATTGTTATATGCTGCAGAGCCTACAATTTCGCCTTCTTCTTCAGCTACTAAAATCTCAAGGTTCCATTCCTTAATTTGAGAGCTGAGTTCTTCCTTACTAAAGGGAATTGGCTCGTATGATTCTCTACGTGTTTCATTGAGCAGTCTAACTATGTTTGATAGGTCTTTATCAGTGAAGTTTCGGATCCTGATAGTCATGCTTCGTCTCTAACGGTAGAACGAAAATATGATAATAAATGTTTAGACTGTGTCTAGGTCATTGATAAACTCTGATTTACCGTTGCTTTTGATAGAGACTTAAGAGTTGTTAACGGCGTTTTCGTCACACATATTGATGTTTTTAGCAGATGCATTGTCCATAATGTGTTGCATGTATTCCTTAAGAGTTCGCAGTTTGTTTGCATTAACAAAAGCTTCATGTTGATCAATGTGTTCTTGGGCGCCTTTTGCGTTTTTCTTATTTCTGTTTGCAGTTTTGCTTCCTCTATTCTTAACAGGTGGAGGATGTGATTTGTTTCCATTGCCATCACAGATGTATCTAGTATATTGAGTTTTAAGATACTTATTTCCAGAAACGGAATATTACAGAATTTGACTATAAAACAATCGTTGCTTTGTAGTCACCAGCCTAAGTAACATGACTCAAATGGGATAGATTGTGGTTTACAACCTAACATTTCCACAATGCAAAGTTTTCACTGTTTTGTGAAAAAGTTTTTCTCCTGATGTGACTGTGTGACTGTTTTGCCTACGCTGGTATCAATGTCTTGGAAATCTGCGTTTTTAGCTCGACATATTCATGTCTGATTGTGTTTCTCAAAATGATAATCTCTGAACGAAGTCTCTTCTTGGACTCCGGTGCTAAATCTTTCGACTTTGTTATTTTTCCTTCGATCTTGTCTATGTCACGTTCTGCAGAACGTCTTACCTCTTCGGATTTCTTTAGGACTTCCACTTTCATTTTTGCAATGTTTGCGAAGTCCTTTCGTATATTTCTTGCACGTTTGTTCAGCTTTCCACTTATTTTGTTCATTTTTTCTTTGTATTCGCGTTCAGAGGGGGTTCCCATTGCTAAACACCATTCACCGTTATCGTTAATCGTAATACTTAATAAGCTTTGCGATTCAACAATAAATACCTACATAGAACTTCGTTAAGCATACCACAAAAAGAGTTATGAACTTGAACGACGAACTATTCGTAAACCTTAATTTCAACTGCAACTATCCTAAAGAGAGGTGAAATTTGTGAAGTGGGTAACCCGCGAATTTGTTCATGTGGACAGAACGGCATGTCCATGGCTTATCAGAAAATTCATTGATCCACATGCCGAATTCATCTTTGTGTCAACAGAGAAAATAGCAGAAGTTGCAAAGACTCGAAGAGCAACACCTTTTGATGCGCCCGGAGTTAAACTTGGACACCGAGATGGAAAATGTAGCTTCGAAACCATAATAGAAGAATACGAACTGGAGGACCCAGTCCTCCATGAACTCGCCAAAATCGTTCATTCTGCAGATACGCGAAACACTGAACTGGCGCCTGAAGGAATAGGCTTAAGTGCAATAATGACTGGCGCAAGATTCAACGTGAAAGACGATTTCGAAGCAGTGAAGAAAGCCGAATACGTCTACGATGCCCTTTACACTTACTGCAAAACTAAATTGCTCCGCGAGAAACACAAGAATGAATTAGGGGAAATGAACAGAAAACAGCAGAGGGAATTCTTAAGAAAGAAAATTCGGGAAGAAACGATAAGTTAACATCACTTTTCCCTTTATTTTTATTAACTCTAAATCCAATAACTCAAGCTGGTTTGTTGATGGCTTTGCACACAAGAAACGCTAGAGACAGCATCTTTTTGATGATTTGCACTATGGGGCTATTTGCAATTTTGAGCTCCACAATGTCTAAGAGTCCAGTTCTAAAACCTTTTTCTTTGAGTCTTGGAACTCCCACGGATTTGACGGGTTTTGTTGCTGCTGCTTCAACAATTCCCGGCATTTTGATTAGTTTGCCTGTTGCCTCGCTTTCAGACGTTTATGGAAGAAAGAAATTCTTGTTAGTAGCAGGATTTGTCTTTGCTTCAGCTCCTTTCCTTTATCTTCTAATAACCGTGTGGTGGCAACTCATCCTCGTTCGTTTTTACCATGGATTTGCTACAGCAATTTTTGTGCCAGTCGCCGAAGCCTCAATAGCCGAATTATTTCCAACCAAACGAGGAGAACGCATATCGCTTTTCTCTTCAGCAACGAATGTTGGAAGACTCATCGCACCTGCTTTAGGCGGATACATATTGTTCGTCACAACCGACAATTTTCATGTGCTTTATTTGAGTGTGGCTGTGGCGGGTGTAACAGCGTTGATTATGGGTTTGTCATTCTTGGCGAGAAAAAAACAGCCCACAGTTACTCAGCAAAGAAGTGCCAAAGAAAGTTATACACGAATGTTTAGTGGATGGAAAATAGTTGCTAGAAGCCGTGGAGTTTTAGTAGTGAGTTTTGTCCAAGCCTGCCAGTACTATGCTTATGGTGCGGCGGAATTCTATCTGGCAGGTTATCTGCTGGAGGTTGTTCACCTAAATGGCTTCTTGACTGGCATTGTTATTATGAGCATAGTAGGTGTGGCGATTTTCGCGAAACCTTGTATGGGTAGGGTTTCGGACAAGATTGGAAGGCGGATTCCAATAGTTTTGGGTTGTGTAGTCTCTGGTCTTCCGTTGCTGGCGATTCCCTTTGTTACTGATTTTCGGGTTCTCCTTTTGCTTGTTTTAGTCTACGGGTTTGGTTTTGCAACTGTAACGGCTTCCACACCAGCTTTAATCAGCGAGCTTGCACCAAAAGAATCGGTTGGCACATCCATGGGTTTTCTCTCTACGATAATGGATGTTGGACAAACACTTGGACCCATAATCAGCGGATTCATACTTGCAACAAATCTACAATATATTGGTGTCTTTCCTTCGCTTGCTTTCGTACTGCTATTTTCCTGCATAATTTTTGCCTTATTCGGTGTTGCTAAAGCTAATTTAACTATCAATGACAAACGTAAATCTTGAGAGCGTTGTTGCCATGAAGGCTTTTTGCGGATTCCGGATCACGCCTGCAAGTAGATTTGAACATCTGTCCTTCAACCTACTAAGCTTTCACTTCTTCAAAAACAGTGAAGGCGGAAATCTTCTGTTTTTTGGAAGCCCTCAGTTGCTTTCTCCGTTAACGGTTATACCTTATATTCTGGCAATGGAGGTCATCCTTTTCAGATCAAAACGTTACTTCGTTAAATTAAAGGAGCAAGTGGTCGGCATGTTTGTCATTCGCGAAAAACCTGAAGCATTGTATATCAACAGCCTAGCCGTTGCGCCAGAATACAGAAGAGTTGGAATAGCTACATACATACTGAACTATGCCAACAAGCTTGCCAAGCAACTGGACAAGAAGTGGCTGGAACTCTCAGTTCTAAATGTGAACATCCATGCACTGCGGCTTTATATGAAGGTTGGCTTCGCTGAGAAGGAAGAGAAGAAATTGTCGTTGATCTTGAAAAAGTCGATTTGATATTAGTATCACAATTTTGGCAAGAATAGATATGCTTTCCAATTTCACAGCATCGAACAGGTTAAAGGAAGATTTACGTCTTAATTCGAATAAAGTCATTACCCAACAATTTTTTCTGAGACATCAGAGTAGTCTTTGACACGAAAGTTTTAAGCGTGCTCTCTACGACTTAGAATCGAAGTTATTCATCTAAAAACACGTTATTTCACGCTTTTCTTTTTCTGTGATTATGTTTATGCTTTACATTGTTTCTTTTCCTTGTAACCTGAATATTTTCATATCAGTGTATAAAGAGTTTATATAATAACACGCTATACATAGCGTTCGTTTTGCTAGGCAAACACTAGATACGCAGCGCGCGCGTAAACCTTTAGAAAATTGTGAGGGAAAAATGGCGGATGAAATGTCCATATTGCAGGTCAGAGAGTATTAGAACACTTGAGACAAGGGATTCCCAAAACAACACCATTAGACGGCGTAAAGAATGCCTAAACTGTGGAAAACGTTTCACAACCTACGAGTATATCGAAACCGTGGAACTCATGGTTCGAAAAGTAGATGGAAGGATTGAACGTTTTGACTTGAACAAAGTCATTAGGGGTCTTCAGAAGGCATGCGAGAAAAGACCTGTAACAATGGAGCAGATTCACGATTTAGCTGAACGTGTAAGGCAAGATTTGATGATGAGGGGGAAAGAGGAGGTCTCTTCGCAGGAAATCGGAGACATAGCTGCGAAGTACCTGAAGAAGCTTGACAGAATAGCCTACATCAGATTTGCCTCGGTTTACAGGCGTTTTGAGGAGCCTGAAGATTTCAGGCGCATACTTAAAGAGGTGAGAAAGTGAAGTCTGTCAGGAAACGTGATGGAAGATTAGAACCTTTTTGTCAGGAACGTATTACAAACGCTATTTGGAAGGCAGTTAGAGCCGTAGGGGGAAAAGATCGCGGACTAACCAAAAGACTAAGCGATCAAGTTGTAGATATACTTCAGGAACGTTTCGGGGAGGAAGGCGTTCCTACAGTTGAGGAAATTCAGGACTTCGTTGAAAAGATACTTATAAAAAACGGACATGCAAGAACGGCTAAAGCTTACATTCTCTATAGAAAGCAGCACCAAGACATGCGTGAGTTAGCTGCACTTCTAAGCTCAGCAGACCTTGTGGACCAGTACTTGGAAACTCAAGATTGGCGGGTGAGAGAAAACTCAAACATGAGTTACTCGCTGCAGGGTCTAAACAATTACCTATCATCCACAGTCATTGCAAAATACTGGATAACAAGGATATACCCGCCTAATATTGCTGATGCACATTTCTCTGGAGCCATGCACATGCACGATTTAGGCGTTTTGGGACCCTACTGCGTAGGCTGGGACATGAAAGATTTGCTGCTTTCAGGATTCGGCGGCGTGCAAGCAAAAATAGAGAGTACTCCTGCAAAGCACTTCAGAACAGCTCTTGGACATGTGGTGAACTTCTTCTACACTCTCCAAGGAGAAGCGGCAGGGGCACAAGCCTTCAGCAACTTCGACACTTTCTTGGCTCCATTTATACACTATGACGGGTTAAGCCGAAAGGAAGTTGAGCAGGCGCTTCAGGAATTCTTTTTCAACATGAACGTGCCCACGCGTGTTGGTTTTCAAACACCTTTTACAAACATAACCCTAGACCTTACAGTTCCTGATTTCATGAAAGACGAACCGACTATCGTTGGCGGGAGAGTGATGAATGAAACTTACGGCAGCATGCAGAAGGAATTGGACATGTTTAACCTTGCCTTCGCTAAAGTCATGTGTCATGGGGATTCAAAGGGAAGAGTTTTCACGTTTCCAATACCTACATACAATATAACAAAGGATTTCAACTGGGAAAACACGGTATCCGAGAAACTCTTCGAGGTAACAGCCAAATATGGTGTGCCTTATTTCTCAAACTTCATAAACAGCGGTATGAAACCTGAAGACGTTAGAAGTATGTGCTGTCGCTTAAGAATAGATAATAGAGAACTGCTTAAGCGCGGCGGCGGTTTTTTTGGAGCAAACCCGTTAACGGGCAGTATAGGTGTCGTAACGATTAATCTTCCGAGGATAGGGTATCTAGCGAAAGATGAAGATGAGTTTTTTGAACGTTTAGATGGAATGATGGAGACTGCGAAGGAAAGCTTAGAGATAAAACGAAAGGTGCTTGAAGAGTTCACGAAAAATGGATTATACCCGTACTCGAGGCGTTATCTTCGCCTCGTAAAGGAAGGTTTTGGGAAATACTGGAAAAACCACTTTTCAACAATAGGTCTAGTAGGTATGAATGAGACTTTGCTGAACCTTTTCGGACGTGGAATAGGGACTCCAGAAGGATTAGGATTTGCAGTTAGAGTGCTGAGTTTCATGCGGAACAGGCTTGCAGATTTTCAAGAAGAGACTGGAAGCATTTACAACCTTGAGGCAACGCCTGCTGAGGGCACATCTTACAGGCTTGCCCGCTTAGATAAGAGGAAATATCCGGATATAATTGTGGCTAATGAGAAATACCTTTCAAAAAGCGTTGAACCCTTCTATACCAATTCTTCGCAGCTGCCAGTTGATTATGAAGTAGACTTGTTTGAGGCATTAGATCATCAGGACAAGCTGCAGACGCTTTACACTGGTGGAACAGTCTTCCACATATACCTTGGTGAGAGAGTTTACTCGTGGAAGGCAGCGGCTGAACTTGCTAAGAAAGTGGCTTGGAATTCTCATCTGCCATATTTCACTTTAACGCCTACATTCAGCATTTGCCCGACTCATGCATACGTAAGCGGTGAACACAAGCAATGCCCGATGTGCGGAGCAAGATGCGAGGTTTACTCAAGGGTTGTTGGCTATCTCAGGCCGGTTGACCAGTGGAATGATGGTAAACAGGCGGAATTCGCCATTCGTAGAAGCTTTGATAAATCTGTTGTTTTGGCACCTGTAGCTGCTTGAGTGAAGACTGTATGAAGTTCAGCGGCATTAAAAAAACAAGCCTTATAGATTTTCCAGATAGACTAGCAACTGTGCTTTTCACGCCTGACTGTAATTTGCGCTGTCCTTACTGTCACAATTGGCGAATAGTGTTAGATCCTAAGCCTCCATTCCTCAACGAAGTAACAGTCATACAACTTCTTGAAAAACGCAGAAAATACGTGAACGCTGTAGTAATAACAGGTGGAGAACCGACGGTGCATAAGGAAATTCCGAAATTTCTGAAAAATCTTAAGGAAAAAGGCTTTGTAGTCAAGCTGGATACTAACGGTTTTTTCCCACAAGTTCTAAAAGAATGTCTGCTTTACGTTGATTATGTTGCTTTAGATGTGAAAACTTCATTGGAAAAATATGGACGTTTAGGAGCAAAAGACACCGTTGATTTCTTGCGCACAGTTGATATCTTGAAGAATGGAAAAGTTGAATACGAATTCAGAGCTGTGGTTGTTCCAGGCTTCGTTGATACCGAGGATATTCCAAAGATGGGCGAAATTGTCAAGGGTGGAAAACGTTTTGCGTTTCAACAATTCATTCCTGTTGATACGTTGGATAAAACGTTTAGCAATGTCAAGCCATACGCTGCTGATGTTATCGCCAATTTCGCCGAAATAATGAAGCAGTATGTTCATGAAGTCGTGCTTCGCGTTTGACGAGCATTTTTGCACTTTTCAGTGCATAACCCTTCTATCTCTTTCACAACTGAATTCCTCTCATTGGTACGCACTACCTTGCTAAGTTCAGAACATTTTGTTCTAAAACACGGCATTATTCTTGGATAGAACCTTGGTTAGGCAGAAATTTCGATGGATCCCCTAAAATCTGATGCTCAAGATTAAGGCAATAGTGATGAAGAATTATGAGGGCTGCTGATGCTGGAAAGAAAAAATGGTGTTAGTAGGCGGATACACCTACGAATCTTAGTTTTTCAAGTTTCATTGAAGGAACGGTTGTTTGTTCAACCATTTCAAGTTCTTTGCCAATCATCGGTATGTTCTTCAAAGCTGAAAGCATACTATCCGTGAATCGCATATTCACAATGGGCTTGGAAATTTCACCGTTTTCTATTAGAAAGGTTCCATCTCTTGTAAGTCCTGTTAAGATGATCTTTGCAGGTTCAACAGGATTCACGTAATGAAATGTTGTAATGAATATTCCACGTTTTGTCTCAGCTATCTCCTCCTCCAAAGTGGCATCTCCCGGTTTCATAACTAGGTTGAAGGGCATAGGCCATTCAGAATAGAAATCGCTGATAGGGGGCAATGCGTGTCCGGTGCTTTTCTTATCTTCCTTTCCAGCTGTAAAAGAATTATAGCATATGCTTTGTTCCGAAACAACTCCATCTTTTATAAGCTGCAAAGCCCTTTTTGGGACTCCTTCACCGTCAATCGGCATCGCATAAAGTGTTCGCAAATCTCTAGCATCATCTTTAACGTTAAGCTTGCTATCAAAAACTTGCTGGTTTAGACAGTACTTGACGAAGGATCGCCCATCTTGATATGAAATCGCTGAAAAACCTAGATAGCCTAAGTACATTAAAAGCGTAGCAGAAGCCAAAGGCGACAAGACAACCTGGTACTCGCCTGGAGACAGTTTGATCGGGTTTATGCTTTTCAAGGATTTTTCAGCAGCATCTTCAGCTAAAACAATTGGATGGATATCTTTAATACATCTTGAATATTTTTCAGCAGTTCCAAAACCTTCTGAAGTTCCGGATTTCGATATGACTGTGGTTTTCATGTTTGCCGAGGCTACTGTAGCTCCTGCTAATACGCCGAGTGAATTTGCAACTGCAAAAGCCATTGAACCAGTTGAGAAGTAGCCTGCAACAGCTTTCACAATTGATGATTTTGAATGTGCAGTTTCAATGGCTTCTTTAACTCTTTCTGCTCTATATTTGGGCGTGCAATATGCTGTTTCCTCGTCGAAGACTCCTTCAATAGGAGTCCAAGGCTCTGGTTCTGGTAGGCTTTTGAAGTGTTTGTTTGGGGGTGAAGCTTTTGCGATTTTCACTGTTTGCGCTACAGCTTTCCTAATTTCTTCTTCCTCCAAGGTGTTGACGCGTGTGTTGCTGATCTGCTTGTTTAGCACTATCTTGATCAGTACTCCACCCTTTTTTGTTGCAACATTCTGATGTATCTGAGAATTCGCAAACCGTGTTAATGCCGTGTCGAGTAGAAACACTGAAGCTTGCGCTTGATCAACATTTTGTTTCATAGCATTTTGTACGGTTTTCTCCGCGATTTCCAACAATCTTTCTGTAACCACACTTTCCACCTCTCTACATTAATCCAACACGAACTTTACGGAATCTTGCGGTTCCACACCCATGTCCAACGTACATTACTTGACTTGGCACACCTTTGCCGCAGTTTGGCACACCATGCATTATCCAGTCGTCTTTGCTTACAGCGTCGCATGAACCCCAGAACTGTGGGGTGACACCCATGTAAGTTGGGTTTTTAACCATGTTCTCTTTGCTTCCATTCCTTATTCTCCAGCCGATTTCCGTGCCGAACTGAAAGTTTATGCGTCTGTCGTCTATGCTCCATGAACGATTAGTCAACATCAAGACACCGTCTTTTGTGTCTTCTATGACTTCTTCAGATTTCCAGTCTCCAGGAAGCAAGTTAATGTTTGTCATGCGTATTAGGGGCAGAGCTAAAGGCGAGTCCGCTCGCATTCCACCGCTGCTTTCTTCAAGATTCAATTCAGCAGCAGTTTCACGAGAGCTTTGATATCCTACAAACAAGCCTTTCTTCACCAAGTACACTCTTTTGGCTCTTGTTCCCTCATCATCGTAACCGAACGTTCCAAGCCCATGTGGAACGGTAGCATCAGCCACTATACTCACTTTTTCAGAACCGTATTGGAAGTTTCCCAGTTTCTCAGGTGTTAGAAAACTTGTTCCAGCATAGTCCGCCTCTGTACCTAACGCTCGGTCGAGTTCGGTTGGGTGCCCACAGCTTTCATGGATTTGCAAAGCCAGCTGGTCCCCTGTTAGAACCAGGTCTATCTCTCCTGAAGGGCATTTTTCAGCCTCAAAAAGCTTCAAAAGCTCCTGCCCTGTTTCCTTTGCATGACCAACCAATGCGAAAGACTCAAAGAATTCATAGCCGCTTGTGGCATTATTGCCTCCGAAAGAGCTTGGGTACGACCGTGTTTGCATTTCTCCGTTTCTAACAGCTATGGCTGATAGTCCTCCACCACACCACGTTATCTGTTGATTGATCTTGGCACCTTCACTGCTCATGAAAAGCTTGTTCTCTCTATATCCACGATAATAAGCGTAAGCAGCTTTTATCAGCGGAGACTGTTCCTTAAGGATTCGCCCAGCTTGAACAAGCACATCCAACTTTTCCTCCACTGGAATTTCAAACGGATCTTTCTGAAAACTGCTAAAATACTGGTCTTCTCTAGCTTCTTCACGGATTAAAACCGCTTCCTTCTTCTTCAGCAAAGCGCTTGCCCTCGCAATGCTGACTGCTTTTTCAACTGTCCGCATGATTTCCTCCTTGTTTATATCAACCGAACCAGCAAAACCCCATGCTCCGTCTGCAACTACTCTCACACCGAACCCTTTCGTCTGTAGAAAGTTAACCGCTTCTGGTTCACCATTCTTCACTGTCAAGACTTCTCGGAGTATTTCGCTTATTCTAATGTCCGCGTATGAAGCTCCTTTTTTCACAGCCTCTTCTAAAGCTATTTTTCCGATATCTGAAAACACCTTAACACATCCTGCCACTAGACCCAACTAAAGATCTATCTAGCTTTTCACTTTTTCGATCAAAAAGCGTAAGTTTTTAGGCTTACGGAGTAGCGATGTCTCCTGCAAAAGCTCCTTTTTCTTCTTCTGAAGAGACCATATCGGCTGTATCGTGCGTGCGTTTTATAAGGATTATAAGGCAAAAGGGCATTTGATGAAACATTATGATTAAGCGAATAGGTTGTATAGAACTCCCCGTGTCAGATATGAAAAGAGCTGTGGCTTTCTATCAGAACACCTTGGGGCTAAAGAAAACTTATGAACACCCTGTGTGGACGGCTTTCGATGTGAATGGGACAAGATTTGCTCTTGCAGCTAGCGGAACAAAAAAGAGTAGAAATGGTGCAAAGCTTTGTACCAGCTGTTCACTTTGCGTGCTGAGATATGCTGCAGGTAAGATGAAACATGACAGAGAGGCGCCTACTGCAAATTCTGTCCTCTATTTCGAAGTTGAAAACCTTGATGAAACCTATGGAATCCTAAAAGAAAAAGGCGTAGAATTCCTCACTGAACCAAAAGAACAAGGTTGGGGCGGTAGAACCGCCATAATGGTCGATCTTGACAACAACATAATTGTTCTCTCCGAAGCATGAATTGAAACCAGAAAGAACGTGCGTGTCTTCAATAGCAAATACTTCTTAGAGACTCAACCAGCCACGCGGATGTTGTCCAGTATGGACTAAAATTTCACTGGAGATGCCTCTCGCAAATCCTCTTTTGTGTTGTTCAGGACGCATATTTGGCAGTTAAATATGTGTACTTAACATCTTCAGTAATAACTATGCCAATAAATGAGCTGGATATTCTTCTAACTTACAAGTGTAATTTGGAGTGCGATCACTGCTTTGTTTACAGTACTCCAGATGCTAAGGGAGTGATGAAAATTTCAGGCATAAGAGCGATACTTAAGGAAGCAGAGAAGATCGGAAGCATTGAATGGATTTATTTTGAAGGTGGCGAACCCGTGCTCTACTATCCTATCATGTTATGGGGGCTGCGTGAAGCAAAGAGATTGGGATATAACACGGGGTTTATAACGAACGCTTACTGGGCTACTTCAGTGGAAGATGCAAAGGAATGGTTGAGACCTATTTGCGAAATAGGAGTTTCTGACGTTGTGATCAGCGATGATGCGTTCCATTATGGCAAAGAAGAAGAGAACTTGGCGAAATATGCCTATCAAGCAGCCAAAGAATTGGGCTTACCCGTCAGCACGATCATGATAGAAGATCCAAAGGAATACCTAGTCGGAAAAAATTGGAAAGGGAAACCTGTCACGGAAGGTGCGGTGTTATTCAAGGGAAGAGCCGCTGAGAAACTGGTGGAGGGTTTGCCGAGAAAGCCGTGGGAAGAACTTGACAAATGCTTGGATGAAGATTTCTCAGATCAGAAGAGAGTTCATATTGATCCCTTTGGATACGTTCATGTCTGTCAGGGCATAACCATGGGAAACATGAAAAAGACTCTATTGTCCGTATTGTTTGAAACCTTCGATCCGTATACACATCCTATATGTGGGCCTATTTTGAAGGGAGGCCCAGCTGAACTGGTGAGAAAATATCATGTTAAGCATGAAGAGGGTTACGTGGATGAGTGTCATCTATGTTACTGTGCCCGTCTGAAATTGAGAAAGATGTTTCCTGAAATTCTTGCTCCTGACCAAATCTACGGGGTTATTCCTTAAACAAGGAATGCCGTGATCGCTGCATTCATTGTTACTCCTGAGTAACTTCAATCTACGTGTTGCAGATGGTGAGTCACAGAAAAATCCAGAGCACCTTTGTTTATGTACACTTGGAAGCGTTGCTATTCGAGGAAGGAAATGACGAATTTTACGTTACAGTCGCTAAGAACGTTAAAGGGGCCAGCAACTTGTTGAAAGTAGGCTTTGAATATGTCATAGGCGAGTATGATGACGGTGGCAAAAATCTTCAGAAAAACGAAAATAAAACTTAAGCCTAAAATAAGAAAAGAAACCATAAGGTTTAAGGGTTAATATTTCATTTAGGTTTCGTCTGTTCTTAAGATGGGGTTTGTGGTTTGAGTGAAGAAGAAAGCTTAGAGGAGTTGAAGGCTCATGTCATAATTAAGCTCAGGAAATACAAGACTGTTAAGAAGGAAAAAGTCAAGGATATAACAAGCTATCTTATTAAGACTCCTAAAACAAAACAGAAAGCCCTAATCTGGTGCATCCCCAAAGAGGGCACAGTAGGCATTGCAATAGTGAAAAGCTTACTAAAAGTCATGGAAGAGAAAAACATAGAAACGGGAATGATAATAACATGTGGAAAATACACTCATGCGGCACGTGTAAGCGCTCAGAAAAACAACATTGAGCTTTTGCCTAAAATCTTTCCACCATTCGACATATTTAAGCATAAACTTGTTCCGAAACACGAAATTTTAACGCTGGAAGAAAGAGAGCAAGTGCTTGCTCAATACAAGATCGAGCCATACCAAATGCCGCAGATTAAGACTACAGATCCAGTGGTGAACGCCTTAGGTGCGAAACCTGGAGATGTACTGCGGATAATTAGAGAGAGCCCTACAGCAGGTACGCATATAGCCTACCGTTACGTTGTGGAGTAGTCACTTTTTTGTCCCTGCAACCGTTTAAATAGTTCACTTAGCTTGTTTCTCCAGTTCATGGAGAATTACCAAAGCTTCGCCTAAAGGTATACCGAGCTGTGCGGCTAGTTCGTTCGGCTTCACATCAGGTTTCTCGCTGAGAATAACTTCTTCTATGTATGTCTTATGGTGTGTATACATGATTAGAGCATGAACTGTTTCAACAAGTATCGGCCAGAGCTTGCTTTTTGCGTAATCTTCAAGGCTCATACGTATCCACTACATACTATGTCAAAAGATGGTTATTGGGTTTACCTTAACTCAACCTTGCCACGGTGCAAGTAGCTGCTATCTGGCAGCTCTTTTCTCAACTTTCTTTCAATCTTTTTCCTAGATTTGCTTGATTTATCCTTTCATCTTCCATAGACATCAGTTTGCCAAACTTTTTCACTCAACTTTTCTGATCGTTTCATTTCAAGAAAGATAAAAAACGTAGGGGGGAGGGGGTAGTTGAAAGCAGTGCGTAAAGCTTTGAGGTGGTGGTGTAGGTAGGTCAGATAAGGTACACGCTAAAACCGTGTTTAAAAGGCAAGTTTTTTCAGGTTTTATACGTAATTTGCGATTCAACGAAAACAAGGCTTTTGGCAATCATGACTTTGGCTACGTCCATAAATAAGGAATTATGGGCGGATGCTTTGAAACCTCCTGCAGCTTCCTCAACTTCTTCATTCCTCTTCTGTGCTTTTCTTCATAAAAGAAACCATCCGCACCTTAAGGCTCTTTCCGACACTCCAGAATCCTTTCCAATTTTGAATATTGACCTGTATAGTGTAAGAAGATCTGTAAAAAACTGCAACTTTCCGAAAAAAGGAAAAAGGTCTCTATGGAAATCAAAAACTGCACTGGGTCACTTTCGCCGTAAAGTATATTTCTATGGAGATGTTTTAGACTTCAAACCTGAAACGGAAGTGAAAGATGCGATGACAATTGAAGCTGTAGTGTTTGATCTTGACGGAACTCTTGCCGACTTCAATCTGAATTACAAAGTTGTCAGAGCCGAAGTTCGAAGCTTTTTCATGAAAAAGGGTTTTCCAGCTTCCATTCTCTCAACGAATGAAAGTATCTTTGAAATGCTGAAGAAAATCGAGATATTCCTGAAGAATAATGGCGAACCCAAAAGTGCGATAAGAGAAATCCGTAGAAAAGCTTTAGCAATAGCTGAAAAATATGAATTGGCAGCCGCGAGGAGTACAAGCTTACTTCCAGGCGTGGTTGAAACCCTTAGGGCACTAAAGAAAAGGGGTTTAAAAACGGGCTTGTTCACAATCAACAGTGAAAAATCCACAAAATACATTCTAGAACGATTCAGAATAGCACACCTCTTCGATGCAGTAATTCCAAGAAACAAAGTGAAATATGTCAAACCGAACAGTGAACATCTTGAAACAGTCTTGAAGGCTTTAAATGTTAATCCTGAGGAGACAATAGTTGTTGGAGATGGAGTTAGTGACATGAAATGCGCGGAAGGACTAAAAACAATTGTTGTAGGCTTGCCAACAGGGCTTTCTTCCATAAGAGAGTTAATCAATTCTGGAGCAAACTATGTCATAACGTCAATTACAGACCTACCAGCTCTCATAGAAGAGACTACGAATTTTTCAGACACGTAGAAGAAACATATGTTTGATTTCTTTCTATGCTGGTTTGAAGTAGTATCTAGACCATTGTGGCCATTGTGGTTGCGCAGTGGATTTGTCAAACTTTATGACTAATTCCATTCCTATCTTGATTTTTTCATGTTCTACATCTTTTATCATGCCCGGGAGCTTTAGGGCGTTTTCAAGTTGGATTATGCCTACTGCATATGGCGTTGCTTGTTGGAATTGCGGAGGTGCCACATGAATAATTGTGTAGGTCAATAATTTTCCTTCTTTAGGAACTTCCACCCATTCAAACTCTTCAGATAAGCATTTGTCGCACAACGGTCTTGGTGGAACGTGAACTTTTCCGCAACTTTTGCATTTTCCACCCATAAGTTTTCCTTGGTCGATGAACTTGTAGAACTGTTCTATTGTGAATGGTGGCTGCTCACTCATCTTATCCCCTCCTGAAAATGTGAACTGTGCCCGTTGCACCAGATCCTCCAACGTTATGGGCTAAACCTATCTTCGCGTCTTTTACTTGTCTTTTTCCAGCTTGTTCAGTTAATTGTAGATATATTTCGTAGGCTTGTGCCGTTCCTGTTGCACCTACAGGATGTCCCTTGGATTTCAATCCGCCGCTTGTGTTTACTGGAAGCTTTCCGTCAAGCTTCGTTTCACCACTCTCTATGAGATGTCCGCCTCCTCCTTGTTTGCAGAAGCCCAAGTCTTCGTAGGCTATTATTTCCGCTATGGTGAAGCAATCATGAACTTCTGCGACATCCACTTCCTCAGGCTTTATCCCAGCCATTTCATATGCTTGTTTCGAGGCGATTTTCGTTGCGACGAGAGCTGTAAGGCTTTCGCGTTCGTAGATGCCTATACTATCGCTTGCTTGCCCGCTTCCGGTTATTTGAATTGGCATGTCCGTATATCTTTTGGCAATTTCTGGTTTTGTTATTATTAGGCAACTTGCTCCATCTGTTATTAGTGAGCAGTCGTATAGCTTTAAAGGCCAAGCGATGACTCTTGATGACAAGGCTTTTTCAAGTGTCACTTCTTTTTGCATGTGGGCCTTCGGGTTTAAGAGTCCGTTGGAGTGATTTTTCACGGCAACCATGGCCAGTTGTTTCTCGGTTGTTCCATACTTGTGCATGTGAGCAGTAGCCATCAAAGCGTACAATCCTGGAAAAGTTATGCCATGCCATTGTTCGAAGGGAAAATCTGAAGCCATGGCTAAATACTCAGTTACCTCTGAAGTCGTTCTATGCGTCATCTTTTCTACGCCGCCAACCATAACAGTGTCACATAAGCCGGAAAGTACAGCGAATATTCCAGCTCTTAGTGCAACGCCGGAAGATGCACAAGCTGCTTCGGTTCTTGTGGCTGGTATGTGCATTAAACCAGCCCAATCAGCTACTGTTGCGCCCGTGTGACCTTGATGTTCATAGGATTCTCCCATGTGCCCAACAAACAAGGCTTTTATGTCTCTTTTAGGATCTAGGTTGGGGCAGCGGCTGAAGGCGTCTTTTGCTGCTTCTGCAAAAATCTCTCTAGCATACAAACCTTCTAGTTTTCCGAATTTTGACAAGCCAGCAGAAACTATCGAGACTAAAGGTTTACCCTTCAAATTATTATCCTCTTAGTGTTGCTGATTTGGAAAATCGAATAAGCTTCAACGAGTATTTAAGTCTCTTCAATAAAAACTGAAAAACTTCACGAAAGTTTTATAGCACTAACGATTCAACATTAGAAGCTGTATTCGTTGAGGAATGAAAATGAATAATCGTGTTGCTATAGTTGGAGCTGGGATTTCTAGGTTTGACAATCCTCGCTTTGAATTGCATGAGGAATTATGCGCTGAAGCTGTACGGGAAATGCTTGCTGATAACCAAAACATTGATTATCCAAAAGACATAGACGCAGTAATATACTCTTACTTCAGCGATCACTTAGCAGGACAGTTGTGTTTCCACTGGATAATCCATGACTATTTGGGATTACTGCCAAAACCAGCATACCGCGTTGAATCCGGCGGAGCCACACCAGTAGACGCTTTAATCAACGCTTTTATGCACATAAAATCCGGAATATTCAAAAACGTGCTTGTTGTCGGCTGGGAAAAAATGAGTGAATTGGACACGCCTAAAGTGAACGAAATGATCGCTTCTGCTTCTGACACTGACTGGGACTTTCCAGTTGGAGGCTACTACACAGGATACTATGCGGTTCTAGAGACTAGACACATGCATTTATATGGCGAAACACAGGATGACTTGGCTAAGATCGCTGTGAAAAACCATAACAACGCAACTTTCAATCCGTATGCTCAATGGCGTAGCCAGCATGGAACAACCTTCATAACAATTGACGACGTATTTAACTCAAGGCTTATTTCTTGGCCCTATCGTGCACTGAACTGTGCGATGATAAGCGACGGAGCTTCATGTATGCTTCTTTCAAGTGAAGAAACAGCTAGAAAATTCACTGACTCACCCGTTTGGATCACCGGTGTCGGCTTAGGTACGGATACGATGAGACCTGGAGACCGTGTAGACAACCCAATGTACAAAGGTCTTTATCCAGAAGATGAAGCGCTTTATCCAGATGTTTCAACAAAGCCCGCTGCACCATATCCAGAAATGGCTAACTTCGGATCCATGCGCACTTCCGGGGACATGGCATACAAGATGGCTGGCATAGATAATCCGGTTAAACAGCTTGACTTTGCTGAACTATTCAATCCTTATGATGGTGTCGAACTTGTAGGATACGAAGACCTAAGATTCTGCAAACTCGGTGAAGGCAAAAAACTCGTGAGGGAAGGCATCACAGAATGGGGAGGCGAACTTCCTTGCCAGATAAGCGGAGCACACACTGCAGCAGGGCACCCGGTAGGAGCAACATCCATTGCACAGGCAACGCAGATGTACTGGCAACTAACCGAACAAACGGCAAGCAAGTGGAAAACAAATGCTAGAGCACTAAGTGGAGCGCAAAAGGCCTTGATCCAGGGGCACGGAGGTACAGGCTGTCAATCAGGCGTAATGATATTTGAGAGGAGCTGATGAAAATGACGTACAGACCTAAAAAAATTGTGAAATCATGGGAATACAACAAAAAATGGAATGAATGGGCGAGACAAGGCAACTGGTCGCCAATCGGATGGAGATGGATTGAAGGACCAAGAGGCTACAGACTTGATCAGCTGTCATCTGCGAACTATTTGATCGTTCAGAGACCAAACGCATCAGTGTATCACCACAGTTACGGAATGACATCAAAATTCTTCAAAGAACTGCTTGAAAAGAAACTTTACGGAACGAAATGTCCAAAATGCGGCTTAACATTCTGTCCACCAAGGGCTCACTGCTGGAACCCTGGATGCCACCTACAAGAAACTGAGTGGGTTGAACTTCCATCAAAAGGCGAAGTATTCACGTTCTCTGTAATGGCTTTTTCTGCAACTCCCTTCTTGAAAACCCTGCCATTCATACTGGCATACGTAAGAGTTGAAAGTTGCTGCACAACAATACCAACAAGACTGGTCAAAATCAACCCATGGGAAGTATATCCAGGACTCAAAGTGAACATCCACTTCATAGATAAACCCAAAGGCGACATCATGGACTTGTACTGTTCTCCAGCGGAAACACCGGATCCTTCGAAGTGCATGATGACTCAGGAAGGAATCGAAAGATTGAAGAATGACATGCAAAAGGTGCGCGACTGGGTTGTCAGAAAATTCGGTTCAGAGACAAAACCAAGCGTAGAAAGCTAAGAACCAAAAATCTCAATCCCACATTTTTCTTTTTTTGCACATGAACAATATACAGGATATCGTTGAAACCTCGCGTTTAAGGTAACGTTAACGTAACTCATCAGTTAGATTTTGTTTTCTGGCAAGTGACTTTTGATTTGATTCTCTGCTTAGCGTGCGCTTCCTAAAATATTTAACAGAACTGTTTGAAGAATAGCCTAGTTATAGCAGCGGATCAAGAAACTAATGTGAAACATAAACTCCCAACATTATTACAAGGTATCTTCAGAAGAATGCTTTTTATACTTTCCGCTGAATTTTTACAGGCATGCAAATACTGCAATTATCAAAAGCAGTGTCTCAATACGTGTATTCAACAGAAGAATTGATCGACGCCTTTCCATGCAGGCTCCCTGAAGGCGTCAAAAAGAATGTACTTAACTTAGGGGTTTCAAAAAGATGTCTTATCAATCCTGTCGCTTCTGCATCTAAAAAAGAGACAATCATAAGTGAAAAAGAACTCGTCAACCTCTGTGTAGAAGCTTGCCAAAACACATTAGAAAAAGCCAATCTATCCATAAAAAACATAGGCTATTTCATTGTAGCCTACGATGCAAATCCGTTTCTATGTCCAGGTTTAAGCCATCTTCTAATCCGCAAACTCGGGTTCAACCCGTACGTCAAACACGTCAACCTTCAAGGAATGGCTTGCGCATCCTTCACGAAAGCCCTTGAACTTGCTGAAGACCACATAGCCACACATCCAAATGATAAAGTTCTGCTTTGCACTTCAGGCGTGAACTCTTATTGGTTCATTAACCAACTGCGAGGCTTGAGAGATGTGATGGAAACCCGTCAAATCAGATTGATAGAGAATAAGAGTAAGCAAAAGATGGAGATGAGAAAATGGATTGCAACCATGGAATTCTTCCTCTTTGGAGATGGAGTAGCTAGTTGCGTCATGGCAAAGGAAGGGGATGGGCTATCCGTTAACAAAATTGTAGACGTTACAAACTTCAGAAAGAACGACTACTCAGCTGGTTACGCGAGAATCGCAGCTCTAAACGAACCCTTCAAATTCGGCTTCCATTCGCATTTAGATAAGAAACTGCCAAAACTTGGAGTTGAATATACTGCGTTAGCCACAAAGAAACTGCTTGGAAAAAACGCCGAGACCACAATGAAAGCCGCTAAAAAGTGGGCAATCCACACTGGCAGCAGAAAAATACTCAACATGATGGCTGAACATTACAAGGTTCCACATGAAAAACTCAAAGAATCATTCGAAGTGCTCAGTGAATATGGCAACCTAGCTGGAGCAAGTTTGCCTTTCATCCTAGAAAAGATAGTTTCAGAAAACAGATTTTCTAAGGGTGACATCATTTTGATGTTTGGTTTCGGATGGGGATTCTCAGCGTCTGCCTGCATGCTAAGATTTGAAAACATCATTAATGAAGCGATGGGTTTAAACCGATAAGAAAATAACCTTTGATTCCATGTGATATTCACGTTAAAAATCAAATCTGTTAAGGAGAAGATGCCGAATGTCCGATAAAGAAAAACTTGACGAAATTATGAAGAAGCGGGAACATTGGGAAAAGACGACGCTTCCAAAATGGATGGGACAACACCCGGAACGAAAAGGCGAATTCCATAACCCTTCAGACATGTTGATAAAACGAGTTTACACACCAGAACACATCAAAGATTTGAATTACATGCGGGATCTTGGTTTTCCAGGTGAATATCCCTTCACCCGTGGAGTGCATGCAACCATGTACAGAGGTAGATTGTGGACTATGCGGCAGTTTTCAGGATACGGCGCAGCAGAAGAAACAAATCAGCGGTTTAAATATTTGCTGAAAGAAGGAGAAACAGGATTGAGTATAGCTTTTGACTATCCAACGATTAGGGGCTATGATTCAGATCATCCGTTTTCTCAGGGCGAAGTCGGCGTATGCGGGGTGGCAATCTCATCCCTGAAGGACATGGAGGCTCTGTTTGACGGCATACCCCTCGACAAAGTGACAACTTCCATGACTATTAATGGTCCATCAGCTATGCTGCTTGCCATGTACATGGCTGTGGGAGATAAGCAAGGAGTGCCTAGAGAAAAGATTGGAGGGACAACTCAAAATGATGTGCTTAAAGAATTTTTCGCCCAGAAATTAATCATATTTCCGCCTAAGCCCTCGGTGAAACTTGTGACAGATATAGTGGAATACTGCACAAAACACGTGCCCAGATGGAATCCCATAAGTGTAAGTGGATACCATATAAGAGAAGCTGGAGCAAATGCTGTTCAAGAACTAGCCTTCACACTTTATGATGGAATAACCTATGTGGAATCATGTCTTGAAAGAGGGATGAAAGTTGACGAATTTGCTCCCCGATTATCATTCTTTTTCGCAGCCCACAACGACCTCTTCGAGGAAATAGCGAAATTCAGAGCAGCTCGCAGAATATGGGCAAGGATAATGAAGAATCGTTTTCATGCTAGAAACCCAAGGTCCATGTGGATGCGTATGCATGTTCAAACTGCAGGATTCACCCTAACTGCTCAGCAACCCCTAAATAACATTACACGCGTCACAGTGCAAGCCTTATCAGCGATTCTAGCCGGAACACAATCGTTACATACAAACTCTTTTGATGAAGCCTTAGCCCTACCAAGCGAAGAAGCAGTAAGAATAGCCCTAAGAACTCAGCAGATAATAGCCCACGAAAGCGGAGTAACCAATACAATAGACCCCTTGGCTGGTTCATATTACGTTGAGAACCTAACAAATGAGATGGAAGAGTCCACAATGGAATACTTCCAAAAACTAGACGACATGGGTGGAGCAATCGTAGCCATAAATAAAGGCTTCTTCCAAAAAGAAATCGCTGACAGCGCCTACAAATACCAGAGGGAAGTAGATGAGAAAAAACGAATCCTAATCGGAGTGAACGATTACAAAACAGAAGAAAAATATCCGATGAAGATTTTAAGGGTGGACCCAAAAGTTGAAGAGAAACAAGTTGCAAGGCTTCAGAAGTTGAAGAGGGAAAGAAATAACAGAAAAGTGAATGAAGTGCTGAAAAAACTTCACTATTCCGCAGAGAAAAATGTGAATCTTATGCCAATAATAATTGACGCAGTAAAGGAGTATGCAACAATAGGTGAAATCTGCGATGTCCTTCGAAAAATCTATGGGGAATATAAAGAGTTGATTGTAATCTAGAGAAGTGGAAACCCATGCAAAACAAAAGAAAAATCAGAATCTTAATCGCTAAGCCAGGCCTAGACAGCCACGACAGAGGAGCCAAAATAATAGCCAGAGCATTAAGAGACGCTGGAATGGAAGTGATCTACACTGGTTTGAAACAGACCCCTGAGCAGATAGTTGAAACAGCCCTCCAAGAAGACGTGGATGTAATAGGGATAAGCATTCTTTCAGGAGCCCACAGAACCCTTTTCCCAAAGATAACTGAACTATTGAAAAAGAAGGGCTTAACAGACATGCTGGTTATTGCAGGAGGTATAATCCCTGAAGAAGATGTTCCAGAAATGAAGAAGCTTGGAATAAAAGAAATCTTTGGACCTGGAACCACAACAGAAGCAATAGTTCAATTCGTGCTTGAAAATGCTCCAAAAAGAACCTAGAACCTGAAGATGTGCCAAACCATTGCCTAAGATTGAAGAAATAGCCAAAGGCGTACTAGCTGGAGACCGAAGAAGTATAGCAAGAGCAATAACAATCATCGAAAACAACGATCCTAACGCGCAAGAACTAATCACTTCACTCTACCCTCACACTGGAAAAGCGCATATAATAGGATTAACCGGACCAGGCGGCTCGGGAAAAAGCACACTTATAGCGAAAATCATACGTGCGTACAGACAAAGAAGCAAAACCGTGGGCGTTGTAGCTGTAGATCCAACAAGCCCCTTCACAGGCGGCGCATTTCTAGGCGACAGAATCCGAATGCAAGAACTAAGCACAGACCAAGGAGTGTTCATACGTAGCATGGCAACCCGCAGCTATCAAGGGGGAATAGCTAAAGCAACAAAAGACGCTGTACGAGTCTTGGATGCTGCAGGCAAAGATATAGTCATTGTGGAAACCGTTGGTGCCGGACAATCCGAGGTGGAAATAATCAAGGTGGCACAAACAATTGTCGTTCTTTTTGCGCCAGGCTTAGGAGATGAGATACAAGCAATAAAAGCTGGAATCATGGAGATAGGTGACATCTTTGTCGTAAACAAGGCTGACCGTGAAAACGCCGACAAAGCCGTAATGGACATACAAGCGATGCTGCAGCTGGACAACAAGAAGAGAACATGGAAGCTGCCAGTTCTAAAGACTGTCGCCATTACAGGCGAAGGTGTCTCGCAACTTATTGAAGAAATAGAGGAACATAGGGTATTCCTAAAAAAAGAGCTGGAACGCAAAAGAAGCCGAGAAAAGGTTGAAGCTGAACTTGCAGAAGCCATAAAAGAAAAGGTGGCGAGTTCAATATTAGAAGAACTGAAAACGGAAGGAAAACTCGAAGAATTTCTGCAAAAAATTCTAGAAAAGAAAATAAGCCCTGCCTCACTTGCTGAAAAGCTCTTAGACGAAAAATTCAGAAAACAAATCCACAAATCTTGTGAGCCAATGCACAAACTAGAACAAGGACTCGTGCAGGTTTACACTGGCGATGGAAAAGGAAAAACCTCAGCAGCTTTTGGACTTGCTCTAAGGGCTGTAGGTAGAGGATTAAAGGTTTACGTAATCCAGTTTATTAAAGGCGGATTTGACTACGGCGAACTCTACATAGTGGACAAGCTTCCAAATCTCACGTTGAAGACCTTCGGCAGAGGAAAATTCGTGATGGAAAAATCTCCCAGAAAAGAGGATATTAAACTTGCACAAGAAGCCTTATCTCTCGCTGAGGAAGTTACCAAAAGCGGAGAATACGACATCGTCATTCTAGACGAGATTAACGTCGCTTTAAACCTGAAATTAATAAAAATCCAAAGGATTCTGGAATTGATAAAGAACAGGTCAAAACACACAGAGCTTGTGCTAACTGGGCGACATGCCCCAGACGAAATAATTAAGACAGCCGATTTGGTAACCGAAATGAAAGAGATTAAACATCCATTCACCAAGGGTCTTCAAGCAAGAAAAGGAATCGAATACTAAAGGAACTTGATTTAGAGGTCACACACTATTCTTACGTCAACACTGTAAACCTGCAGGAAATCTAGGATTTCAGCAGAAGTGCTAAGGCAATTCAACTCCCTCCACAAGATGAAGGCATCACTTACGGTCTTTCCTTTCCATCACGGAAACGAAAAATATTACATTGACCATGTCTAATGATTATATGGAGTGTCCATGTTGCTGAGTTCTTGGTATGGCGAGAACTGGAATATTAACGTAATATATTCAAAAGCTGGAGTCGCCACTCAGATTCTAATATCAACCTTGGAATGTGACATGCTAGTAGACGTGGGAGACGGAGCAACAAGAGACTTGTTGGAGCTTAACTATGATTTTGAACGATTGAAAGCAATTGCCCTAACACATGGTCATTTTGATCATGTCGGAGGTTTATGGACGCTTCTCGGTTTTCTGAGGATGATCGGGAGAAACAGGGACCTGCTCTTGATTGCACCCCGTTCTTGCAGTGAAGTTAAAAACCTGCTTGAAGGGTTTGAGGCTGTCTACGGTGAAACAATGCCATTCCAAGTCATCCTGAAAGAGTTGTCAAGCAAAGAAGAAGTAACTGTGGGAAGAATGGCGATTCAACCTTTTTCCGTTGTGCACAGAGGATCGACAAAAGCTTATGGCGTGGGAAAACTCGTACCAGCGGTTGGTTATTCAATCAGCTACAACAAACAACGAATAGTAATAAGCGGCGATACTGGAATGTGCCCATCTCTAAGAATGTTCGTTAGGAATGCCGATTTTGCCATATTGGAAGCTACTGCAAAAGAGAAAATCGTTAGGAACTCAGAGGTTCATCTTTCTATAGAAGAAGCAACAGAAATCGGAAAAACAGCCAAAGAGTTCGTTCTCATTCATCAATGGTCTTCCTAAACCATCCTCCATTTCATCATAAACTGTAGATATTTATGCTAGCTAAAATTTCAATGCCCACGAAAAGTATACTTTCAATTCTGAAAAACTGTCTTCCCAGCTGTTATCTCCCTAAAAATGGTCGAGGAGATAATGGAAGAATAGGTTGTGCATGCATGTATCAGTTATTAATACATGGTCATTTCAAGGTAAAGACGGGCGCTAAAAGCTATCATAGAGCTAAAGGAAAGAGTAATGGCGAGGAACCACAAGTGGTGAGGTTGCTGTGTATGACGCGTAGAGATGATAAGTCCGAATTCGGAGTCTGAACCTGAATCCAGAGTTCATAATCTATACATAACTGAACATAACAACGTTTTCCTGCGAAACTTGTCAGGTGTTTCTAATGCCATTAAAGCTTGAGAAAATCATGGTGAAGACCACAATAACTGTGAAAGCCAGTGTTACCGTAAAAAGGGCAGTTGAGGTTATGGACAAGCATGAAATTGGCTGTCTCATTGTTGTCAGCAATGGAAAGCCTGTTGGCATCGTAACTGAGAGGGACATGTTAAAAAGGGTTATACATGAGTTGAGAGAACCCAAAGAGACAAGGGTTATCGATATAATGTCAAAACCTCTAATTGCAGCAACACCTAAAATGCGCGCTGGTGATGCTGCTAAACTCATGTTTGAGCAAAAAATAAAGAAACTTCCAGTGATAAAAAATGGACAGCTTGTTGGTTTGGTTACGTTAACGGATCTTATTCGTTCTCCAGAAATGTTTAATTTTCTTAACGGACTCTCTGTAAAGGACGCGCCTAAACGTATGAAGAAAGTGGTTGACTTGTATTTTGATCGTGCAAAGCGATTCAAGAAAAGATGTCCGCTCATAATGAAGAGTGGCTTTTCAATGGGTTGTCAAGAGAAAAAGTGCATGTGGTGGCTTGGAGATGAATGCGCAATCACCAAGTTGTCTCGACAAATGCATAGCATGACAAGTGAAGTTCATGCAAGAAGTCTCTCTCAGTAAATAGTCGGCCCCAAGCTTGATAATGACTAGGTTCGTGAAAAGAAGGGATAAACCCTGAGTGAAAGTGAAGTTGAGAAATGTCCAAAATGCGGCGGAGAAATGGCTGAGGTGATATGTGAAGATTTCTTTAGCGAAGAAAGGCGACATTTTCGGAGATAACATCTTTCCTTTCTACTGTAAAAACTGCGGTTACATCGAGCTCCACAAGGAAATGTGGCGAAAGAAGAAATAATGTTCCGAGGTTAACTTGCTAGAAAAAGCCCAAGCTGAAAAAAGTATTCTAAATCTAGAATACTAGTAATCTGTTTTGATTTTTCATAATCTATAAATACGTAAAACTTGAACCCTACTTCCGTCAACTCAGTGTAGGTGTAAAATGATGGTTAGCAAAGGTAGAGGACGTCTGTTCAGAAGGAAAGATGGTAAGTATTTGATATACCTGTCGGTGTACTTGGCTGAAGACAGCATGTTCCCCTTCAAAAATTTCGGTAGAGGCAAAAAAGGTGGAAGTGATTCTGTTGATGTAAAAGTAGCTTTCAAACTTGGGGATGACAAGTTAATTATAGAAAAGTGGGAAGAACCAAAAAGCAGCAAATAGATCAAATCGTTGTTACCTAAATGAAATACGCTTGAAACTTGTTTGTAGGACTCCAACCTTCACTTATGCTCCCTTCAGTCATTGTTCTTCAGAAAATATAGCTGACCAAAAAATAGCTTGGAGAATTCGATGCGCCAGGTTGCATGTTGAAAGCTTTTAGGGTATGTTTCCCCTAGAAAATAAGTAAGAGGATGTTTGTGTTGGTTGATCTATTAGATCCTTTGAAAGTGAAGGGTTTAATGCTTAAGAACCGAATTGTTATGCCTCCTATGTATACTGGTTTAGCGACTGCTGAAGGAGCTGTAACTGATAGTCTTGTTGAGCATTACGTTCGACGTGCAAAGGCATTAGGCCTGTTGATAGTTGAGCACAGTTATGTGTCTCTTGAGGGAAAGCTTGGCAAGAGGCAGTTGGGGATTCATAATAACCGTTTGGTTAGTGGATTGGAGAGGCTTTCAAGCAGTGTTCACGCAATGGGTACACCAGTTATAATCCAAATCAATCACTCCGGGAGAGCTGCTAGCATGGAAATCACGGGAATGAAACCTGTTGCGCCTTCACCTGATGGAAACACTCGTGAACTCAGAGGTGAAGAGATTAAATCCTTGGTTGAAGTCTTCTCTGTTGCAGCTGAAAGAGCGATGAAAGCAGGGTTCGACGGAGTTGAGGTTCATGGAGCGCATGGTTTTCTTCTTAACCAATTCTTTTCCCCATTAGCTAATCGACGTCGAGATAAGTATGGAGGCTCTTTTGAGAACAGAATAAGGTTCCCTTTACAGGTTGTTGAAAGAGTCAAAGAAAAGATTGGTGGAAGACTTCTCTTGTATCGTCTAGGCTCAGACGATCTAAATCACAAGGGAATCACTGTGGAAGATTCCAAGAGATTCGCCATCAAGCTACAAGAGGCTGGAGTGGACATGATCGACGTGTCCGGAGGTTTATGTGGTAGTCAACCCTCCCGACTCGTTGATAAACAAGGCTTCTTCATCTCTCAAGCTCGCCAAATCAAAGAAACCGTAGATATACCTGTTGTCGGTGTCGGAGGAATATCGGAGCCAGAATACGCTAATACTGTGATCCAAGAAGAGAAGGTTGACTTGGTAGCAGTGGGCAGAGCGCTTCTGAAAGATCCTGACTGGGCGATAAGAGCCATAAGAACACTGAAAGCTGGCTAGGCTCGCGCGCGCTCACAAGTCAAATGCGGAACCTAAAGTTTTCCTTTATTTTGCAGATTGCGAAGAGCACCGAAATAAGCCAGTGCACCTATTATAGTGAAAGGGATACTGGCAAGTAGAATCTTAACCAGAAACATGGGTTCAATAGGAGCGCCTGTGAAAACATACTGACGAAGGGCTTCAGCAGCCAAGCTCAGCGGATTTGCAGCAGCCACCATCACTAATAGAGGCGGTAGGGATTTTTGAACAACTTCAATTGGGTAGTAAACTGTGCTTAGAGTTACAATTGTGATCTGTACAATATTCTGGAAAGCAAAGAAAAACTCTCCATGCGTTGACGCAACGGAAGCAAGCGTGGCTGCGATGCCTGCGAGCCCCATAGCCAACACAAAAAGGAAAGGCAGTAACAGCAACGCGTTCCAAGCAGCATTAGCAGGAAGGACGATCAATGCGATTGCCATGAGAGAGCCTGAATAGACTAAAGCAGTAGCACCTCCGGCAAGCAGATAAGCTATGACAAGACCTTGAGTACTCACTGGAAGCGACAGTTCATATTGGATTACTCCCTCACGAAGCGCTAGCCAGATCCGTCTGCCAGTATCTAGAGAAGCAGCGAAAAGCCCCATGATTGTGACAGCTGGAACATAGTAAGAGAAGTAGTCGAAATCCATCATTCTGTTATAAACAAGCGCAACTACAAGCATGTCTGAGAGATTGAGACTTAGAAGCACAGCCATAAGCCATTTTGTCCTGAAGAAATAGGAGAAATCATTCTGTGCAATCGCAAGAATGACACGGATCTCGCTCATGCGCTCTTAACCCCCTCCACAAGTCTCTGAATGAGAATTAAGCCTAACCCTAAAGTGCTGACTGCCAGAGCAGTCAGTATGCTCACTGCATAGTACGGGTTTACCAGAATAGCTGGGTCAAATCCCAATATGAAACGAACCAAGTCTGCCCCGTATGTGAGCGGGCTGAAGGCAGCTGCTGAGGCATACTGAGGAGGCAAGAATATAAATGGATACAGTACTGTGCTGAAACGAATTATTATAGTGCTTAACCCCGTGACGATTGCAGTGTAGAGGTCAGACGATTTGAAGGCTACAAAAGACAAAGCCAGCATCAAGCCTGCAACGCCGAAGCCGAGCCCGAACAGTGTTAACACACAAGCAGCTACGGAGACCAATGTTAGGTTTCCCATGATCATCACAGTAACTGTTAATGGAACCGCAAGCATTAGAGCAAGCTCTGTCCCTCCCTGCAAGGCAATGGTCAAAAACAGCTTTGACCTTGAAACCGGAAGACTAAGCAAATAAGGCAGCCGTCCTTCATGGGCGTGTTCAACAAAATGGCGTCCAGTGTGGGATGCCATATCAAAAGTTATCATAATCACTAAGCCAACCGCGAAGAAGTTACTGTAGTTTTCTATTCCAGTGACAAGTTGGGAAATCATCGTGCCGTATACACTGACTTGAACCAAGAAGATAATCCATTCCGTAATTATCCAGACCGGAGGCTTAAGTTCTGTTTTTAGGTCGAACCATACGAGGCGAATCATATTACGCATTTGAAGCTCCTCTTAAGGCTCGTCCCGTAAAGTGTAGGAAAACATCGTCTAGAGAGGGTTCAGTGACTCTTATGGAGAGGATACGGGCTTTGTTTCTGTAGCACACATTGGTCATTCTTGGTACCCATGATTCTGCCATGGACACGTAGGCTTTGAAATTGTTTGCGCCTGAGTTAGTTATTTTAACTGTTCCTTTCATCTGGCTTAAGGTTCGTTTTAAAGTGTGGGGCTGTGGAGTGTCGATTTCAAGTTCCACCACATCACCACCTGTAATACTGTCTTTCAGATGTCTGACAGTGTCGCATACAACGGATTTTCCCTTGTCCAGCACAGTTACACGGTCTGCTAGGTATTCTGCTTCGCGAACTTCGTTTGTCGCAATGAGAATAGTGGAACCTTCTTCTCGTAACTTGAGTATTTGCGCCCAGATTTTCCTTTTTCCACGTAGGTCCACTTGGCTGCTGGGCTCGTCAAATATAACGAATTTTGGGCGATGGACGAAGACTTTGGCAACTTCTAACCGCTTTGCCTGTCCGCCTGAGAGGTGCATAAACAGCTTGTTTCGAGCATCCCAGAGTTCTAGGTCTCTGAGAACATTATCTATCAACGTGTTGCGCTCTGTCTTTGGGACTCCGCACACACTCGCATGAAAACGTAGTATGTCAGCAGGTTTGTGACGCCAGAATCCTCTTGCTTCTTGAAATGATATACCTAGGATTTGACGTACACGTGTTGATTGAGCTGCTACATCTAAACCCATTACAGTTGCTTGTCCTGATGTTGGTTTAAGGACGGTGGCAAGAATAAGGAGGAGAGTTGTTTTCCCTGAACCGTTCGGTCCAAGAAGCACCATGATTTCGTTTTCGTCGATGGTGAAGTCTAGATTTTTGAGAGCAAATGTTTTTCCATACCGCTTTGTCAGATTCTTGGTTTCAACAGCATACATTACTGCATTCCAACATTCAGCCTATTATAAAGGGCTAAAAAGCTAATGCGATTCTGGAAAATAAACATAATGGTTTTTTTCTGTTCCACTTGATCCTTTCTCCTTTTTCCGGCGTCCTTCATCAGTGCAAGCTTAGAGAATTGAATGATGTACACTAACAGCACATACAGAACCATCGAGCCTTTTAAAAAGGCAAAAACACGCCATCGGGAAATAGTTTGCACCCTTATTGCAAACCTTCTAAACAGCACTTCATCGTATACAGGTAATAAAACTTGGAAAATTCTCTACAACCAGTTCGTGTTTTCGAAAATGTCATAAACTTTTTTGTGTGTTATAAGGAAGGCACATCCTATTAATCGCTAACTACATGTTCCGCTATCGCTCAGGGGTGTGCCGAAAGATTTAAACCTGAATCCCCATAAACATGGCAGAAAATGGAATACTGGAGCTATAAATTTGAATGACATTGAAATAGACTCGGTGACCAAACGTTTCGAAGACACCATAGCTGTGGACAATGTTTCATTAAACGTTGCTAGGGGAGAAGTCTTTGGGTTGTTAGGACCGAACGGTGCTGGAAAGTCCACACTTACAAAGATGCTTTGTGGGATGATAAACCCTACTTCAGGCGCAATCAAAGTTGGTGGGTACAGCATTCAAGATAATCTCATGAAAGTGAAAGAAATAATCGGCGTTGTTCCTCAAGACATTGTTTTATATGACTACTTGAATGCTCATGAAAACCTTGCCTTCTTCGGAAAACTCTACGGGTTGTCAGGAGACAAACTTAGGAATAGAATTAGGGAAGTTCTAGATTTCACCCAACTAGGTGAAAAAGCTGTAAAACGCCGCATTTCCACCTACTCCGGTGGCATGAAACGCCGTGTCAACATAGCTGTTGCCCTTCTGCACAAGCCTCAAGTTCTGCTGCTGGACGAACCTACAGCTGGACTTGACCCCAAAAACAAGTTGGCTCTCTGGGAGATAATTCAGACGCTGCACGAAGAAGGAAGAACCATAATGCTGACAACACACATGATGGACGAAGCTGAAGAACTATGCAATCAAGTGGCGATTATGAACAAGGGCAGGGTTATTGCACTAGGCAGCCCTCGTCAACTCATCAAAAAAGTCAAAATGGAAAATACCATAACTGTAGTTCCGAACAAAATGACTCCGCAACTGATAGAAGCGATGAGGAAGTTTTCCCGAGTTGAAAGGTCTTATAAGGTATATGATGAAAACGAAAAAAGGGAAACATTGAAAATAATCACAGAAAGAGCCGAGGATATCCTTCCAGACGTAGTATCAACCATCTTGTCTATGGGAACAAAAATTCTATCCGTTGAGCTTTCACGTGCCACTCTTGAAGATGTGTTTATTCTACTCACAGGGCGAAGCCTGAGAGAAGAGGAGGAACAATCATGAAGCTCAAGAGAACTATGCATCAAGTATTCGCTATTGCAAGAACAGATTTTCTTGGAATTGCACGAAACAAAACCGCCATCTTCTTCACATTGCTCTTTCCACTGTTTTTCCTGATTATAATTGGCTTCACATTCGGCACTCAAAGCACAAGTGAAACAAGCCGCGTCCACATTGGAATAGTCAACCTCGACGGGAAGATGATTAACGTAAATGGCACGATCTCTGAAAACAGCACAATTGGGGACGCATTTGTCCAAAATCTGAAAGACGCTAACTTCACAGTTTATGAATACAGTGCGTATGGCGACAAAAACACTAATGGTACTGCAGCCTATGATATCAGCCGAAGGCAAATCAAAATTGCCGTGGTTATACCTTCCAATTTCACAGAAGCACTCTCTTATCAATACACAAACATCTCAGGAATGCCAATTCCAACAAAAGCCAGCCTTGAACTTTATACCGACCCAAGCGATCCCACAGGCTCCATAATCGCACAGCAAAGCATTCTCGGCTTCATCTTGGAATTCATAAAACATTATCAAGAAATAGCGATTAATCAACTGCCCTCAGGTTTTCAAGAGTACGCTGCGGTTCTTGCTGATCCTATTACTGTTTTAACCAGTGAGGCAGATGTCTCCGGACGCCAGTTAAGGTGGATCGATTACATGGTTCCAGGCTCGTTGGGTCTTGTCCTTCTTTGGAGCGGGTTAAATCACGCCTCTGTGGCTATCGCAGGTGAACGTACAAAAGGAACCTTTCAGCGAATGATTATAGCGCCAGTCTCTCCCATCACTGTTCTGGTGGGAAAGGTTATCTCCTGTCTCATAATCGTCTATCTATCTGCGACTATCATGCTCGCTGCCGGTATACTTATTTTCCAAGTTAACCTTTACTGGAATATTCCCGTAATTGCTTTGGCAATATTCCTCGGGGCGATTTCCGCAATAGGACTTGGACTGATAATATCATCCATTGCAAAAAACGTAGAGGCTGCCGATGCCATCACGATTCTAATAAGTGTTCCACTTCAATTCTTCATCGGAGCTTTCTTCCCCCTCTCTATCATGCCAGAACCGGCTCAAATATTCGGTGAGGCTCTTCCATTCACAAAACTGGTTTATGCAATGCAGAGCACCATGACGAAAAATCTTCCCTTTGAAGCAGTGGTTCCGGAATTTCTCTACATGTCAATCTCCGGTCTGATTCTCTTTGCGTTAGGGATAATAGCCTATCAACTATCTCTAAAAAGGCTGTAGGCTAAGTGAGAAATTATTCTCCAAAGAAGCGCATGCAACGTCATTACTCACCTGAATTCTCGCTTCTTTCAATGTAGCGCGCACACACAAGTATCCCCTGCGCACTCTTCTGAGGTGCAAGTGTTAGCGGTGAAGTCAAGGATATGATATCAATGGAAAACCTACAGAATCAGCGGGTAAATCTCCTTTGTCACATATTCCAAATACTTTTCTTTGTCTGTTACGTTAAATATCGTTGCTGAAGCATCTCTTGTCAACCCAACCACGTAGCCATATTCTTTGGATCTTGTAACAACATACCACAAGTCACCATGCTTGCTATAGTCCTCGAAAAGTGAAGTGTTTGTCAAATCTGGTCCATAAAGCGAAAGCTTGTTCACGTTTGGAATATCAACATTGTCAAAAAACGTGATTTTCGTATCTTCTCGATTCTTCAAGTGGAATTCACTTAAGGTTTCAGGTGAGATTCTAGCTTCAACTATACCTCCTACTTTCTCAAATGCAATTTCACTCAGTTTATTTGCCATAAAATTGGCTGAGCGTTTCTTTTCGACGATAGTCAAAAGTGTGGCGCCTTCCTGTTCGGCAAAACTAAAGAGGGCTTCAACTGTTCTCGGCATCGGCATGACTTTTCCTCTGTGAAAAACATTGATCACGTGATCATGGGAGTAAACTCCTCTAAGCATGTTTTTCTTCTGCAGAAGCCCAACAACTTCTGCCACAAGCGTAAACCTGTAATCTCCTTCCTCATAAGGCTCTTCCGTGCGATATCCATCAAGCTTGGAAGCTGTTTCAGCTAGTGAAAGCGGTTCGACAAGCCTAAAGATTTTTCCAGCAACAACCATAAGCTCAGCACCCAGCCTTTCAGTATGCAGTATTCACTTAAGAAATTTGAGATTCCTATTCTTCTCCGCGGTTTTCCTATCCATCTCTTCCCTGTCTATACTCACTTCAACCATAGAAGATCATATTCTCCTAATGTAAACTCGTCTTTTTTCATGAGCCCTAACCCTTTCAACCCCATCAGCTCGGCAATATAACTCTCCGAGTTTGTGGAAAATTGTAAACTTTACGTAGGGCTTACACCTTCCGCAAATCCGTATGTCATTGAGGGCTATCAAGCGCTCTTACAGCGTTAGTTTTAATCACACAATCTTCACATACAACATTGTACTTGCATTGCAATCTTCCCCGAGTCCATGATGAACACAAACAACCTTTGTTGCAAATTCCACCGTCAACTTTTTTTCATCTCTCCAAGCAACTATACAGTTTTCGTGCAACTTCTACCCTTGAACTGAAATGTAAGATAAGACTTCTTCAACACATATTTAGCCTAATTGTTTTAATAAGGAGTCCTTAACTCTATTACTACGCTACGGGAGGCAGCTACTTCCATGCTGATTCAAGAGGTAATCCTAGAAAATTTCATGAGCTACGAATATGCTAGGGTATCCTTTGAATCAGGCGTAAACTTGGTCTGCGGACCCAACGGTTCAGGAAAATCCTCACTTTTGTTAGCTATCTCCGTGGCTCTAGGCCAGTCTTATACCGAGCGTTCTAAGAAGTTAAGCGATCTTATACGTTGGGGAAGAGATCAAGCCCGCGTGACGCTGATTTTAGATAATACCGAAAGAGGTAAACGTAGACCCATTCCCAAAATCCGGAAAGACCAGATTTTTCTTACACGTGTTATGAGAAAGGATGGTAAATACTGGTTTGAGCTTGAGAATAGGGCAGCTACAAAAGCTGAAGTTGAAAGACTTCTAGCTAGGTTAGGCGTCGATCCAGATAATATGCTTATCATTATGCATCAGAACATGGTTGAGCAATTCACAGTACTTCCCCCACAAGAAAAGTTACGCATGGTTGAATCTGCCGTTGGACTTGAATCTTACCGCACAAATGTGCTCAAAGCCCAGAAAAAGCTGACACACGTATCCAGCCAAGAGAGTTCAATAAGCAAGCTTCTGCAATCAGCTGAACAGACCCTTAACTACTGGAGAGAACAATACGATAGATATCAAGAGAAAAAGCAGCTGCTAACTAAAAGAAGATTTTTGGAAAGGGAATTCGACTGGGCAGAAGTAGCAAGAAGAGAAAATATGGTAAGAAAATTAGAGTCAAACACTAAAAAAGAACAGGCTGTTCTAAACCAAGTTATAAACGAAACCAATGAGACAACAGGCAACATTCAAATTCAGCAAAACCAGCTTGAAAAGCTGAAGGGTGAATGGAAAAGTCTTTTTGATAGTCGTTTGAGCCTTGAACGTGAAAAAGCCAAAGGCGATTCAATAATCTCACTATGCGGACAGTTGCTAAGAGAAACGATCATACTCGAGAATGCTATTCAAAGCCGAAATCCATCGCCTCAGCTAAGAGGAAGCATTGAAGAAACTGTTTTGCATCAGTTTAAACTTTTAAGAAGTGAAAACTTGAAAGATCTAATACAAAACTCCAATCAGCAGCTTTCAGAACTGAACCCAGAAATAGATGAAAATAAGAAAACGATGGAGAGCCTAGAAGAAGATGTTGAAAAGGTTAACAGTCACGTTTTGGACAACAGAATTAGGTTGGCACTGCTTCAGTATCGTGAAGAGAACATAAGCGCTGAACTTGAAAGATTAAAAAGAGAACTGAGAGACGCAAAAGCCTGCTTGGATGAAGCAATTAGTAAAGCAGAGTACACGGGATCTAGAATTGCCGTAGTGAAGAGTATTGGTGAGATTCTTGATGAGATTAGAGTTACAGACGGGCATTTGGCAGCTCTTTCAGATGTTTCCGAAGATATAGAACGTATGTATGAATCCTATTCAAAGCTCTACTTAGAGTTGAAGAAGAAGGCAAGACTTGTTGCTGAAAATCGTGAGAAAGCACTAGAAGAAATTAACGCGAGGATTAAGGCTTGGCGAACAGTAATCCAGAGTCTGTTAGACCGCGTCAACCTGCAATATCAAAGAATTCTCATACAAGCCCAAGCCCTTGGAGAAGTAAAACTTGTCAATGGACAAGATATAGAGGCTGCCGGACTGGGAATTCTCGTAGGCTTCAAAGGCAGCAAACCAGTTCCACTCGATGCTTACACACAAAGCGGTGGAGAAAGAACAACAGCAACCATAAGCTTTCTACTGGCTTTACAGCAACATGTCCGTTCACCCTTCCGTGCCGTTGATGAATATGACATCCACATGGACCCGAAAAACCGTGAAATAATAGCGAAGACGCTAATTTCAACAGTTAAAGATGAAAACGCCCAATACCTCGTTCTCACACCCAGCCAAATAACGTTCGCAAAAGAAGAAGTAAACATAATCACAGTGCAAAATATCAAAGGAAAGTCAATAATTAGAGAGGTTATCTAATGCAGTCGAAAAGAACACAAAGAAAACTTGGAAGAGAAAAACTTCAAAGGATAATTGAAATGTGCAGATCTGTGGAGGAACGTTCCCTCGATCCATTCCTACTAGACGTCAATGAAGTTATAAGCGTGATCAAAGAGTATTTCCCAGAGTGGGAACTACCAGAAGACTTATGCTTAGATGCTGAAACCATCCACCGCTTAGCCTCCGTTATAAAGCTTCAAAGCGAATGGGTAAGACATCGTTCAACATCACTTTATACAGACCCTTTTCTATTGGAAGAAAAACTCAGGAGAATAAGTAAAGAGAACGTTGTTGAGCTTTTCCTGAAGGTTTGGCATCCAACAGTTGAACTTCAACAAATTTCTCTTCACAGCCTAACAGAGGCGATCAAATATTGGAAACGCTTATTGCCGTTAAATGAAAGGTGGAAAGAATTTTCCCCTGAGAAAATCGAAGTTGGTCTTGCAACTAGAGAAGAGCTGATAAAACAGAGAATCTTAGGGGACAAACCATTCTCAGAAGAACTTGAAGACTTGTGGGGGAAATTGAAGAGAACGGTTGAAACGAAGGGTGAAGGCGGTAAAATCAGATACTGGGATTTCATTGGTGCAGAAACCTACGAGGAAACTGTGCACAAAGCCTTCATGACAAGCTTCTTGATCACTTATGGTTATGCAACATTGGAAATCTATCCATTGGACGAGGAAATGTTCATCAAGCCATACAAAAAGCAATTAACCAAAATTGGAGAAAAGCAGTTGGTTTCAATACCCATAGCTGTCACGATGGAAGACTGGATGAGATGGAAGAGAGGCGAGTTGCAGTGAGTAGAAGGAAGGCCTATTACTCAAGCAAAATCAAGAGGGCGGTTCATCTGCTCTTTTATCGAAGACACAAGAAGCCTGGAGTAAAAGGATGGGAACTTCGAAAAGCGTTAGGATCAGACTACCCCAAAGTCCTTAAAATTCTAGACAAACACTTAAAGACTCTTGATTTACAAGTGAAGACAGTTTTTGAGGGAGAAAAACCAGTTGGAAAACCGACTTTAGACCAGTTGAACAAGGCTAGGTTCTGTGTAACATTAAGAGGTGAATTGACACCTAAAGAAGCTAAGATGATAGGGTGGCGAATCGACGACCTTGCAGGACTTGCAATGGCACTCACGTATATAATATCCAAGAAGGGAAAAGCACAGCGAAAAGAAGTTGAAGAATTGTTGCAAGATAAACTTCCAAAATGGAAGGTTGGAGTAAACGTTGATCGATACATTCGATATGGATATTTGACACAAGATGAAAATGAACAATTATACTTAGATTGGAGAACAAATACTGAGGTTGATCAGAAAGCGCTTATAGATCTTGTTTTGAGCATGGAAACTTGAATGCAGTCTATCTTCTTATTTTGTGATATACGAATGCTACAATGTCGATAGCAATTATTACCATGAGAACAGCCAGCGGGCTGCCTAGAAATTTGTCTATGAAAGGTTCTTCTGCTGCACTGACAGAATTAATCAACGCAAACAAGATAAACAGAATATGCAATGATAATTTAATTATTCTCATGTTTCCAGTCTCTTAGTTGGTCAGGTTATGCTTACATTTTGAATTTGAAAGTATCTTTTAGCTAAAAAGCGGAGGCGTTCAGCATTTTTCCCATTTTTCCCTATGGCGATACCCTTGTCTCTTGGGTTGACAGCTACAACAGCTATTGTTTTCCCATTAGGTCTTTCCGTTATGCGAACTTCTTTGACAGCGGCTGGTTTCAACGCATTTTTGATGAATTGTGCAGGTTCTTCTGAATACTCGATTATTTCATGTTTTTTGCCTGTCATTTTTTCCAAGGTGTGTATGTTTCTTCCACCCTTTCCAATAGCCATTCCTATCTCGCCTTCCTTAACAATAAAAACTACGCGGTTCTGTTCCTCGTTAACTATGCAGTCTTTAACGTTTGCCCCTGTTACACTTTCAAACAATGACATGTATCGCATTTCTTTACTCGTGAATTTTATCCCACTTGTCATTCAGTTCCTCCGTAGGACTCATCTGGCTCCATCTTTTCTGTTAACCTAAGGATTTCTGAATCACCCGGCTCTTTTATAGTTAGCGCTGAAATAACAAAGGGTTTACCACATGTGGCAGCCAAGTCTATAGATGAGCCTTTATAGATGATCAACGGAATGTTTGAAAGCTTGCAGTAGCATTCTATGTCTTCATGTATGTTTTTAGGACAGTTTACCGCTGAGATTATTAATTTAGCTTTTCCAGTTTTTGCACTTTGTATGGCGGAGTTAGCGCCGAAAGATACTTTGCCTGTTTTTACAGCTGTTGTAATTGCCTTATCTATGTCTATCACTTGTTTTCCCTCTTCAGCTGAGCTGTTGACATGTATAACTCTACTAGTCCAGTGCCAATTGGTATGGATTGCCCCACTATTACGTTTTCGGTTACACCGTCCAATGGATCGCTTTCCCCCGTCACTGATGCATTAATAATATTTGGAACTGTTATTTCAAAGGCGGCTCTAGCTAAAATGCTTGATTTCTTGCCGCTTATTCCATGTCTGCCTATTTGCTGCACCTCACCAGTAGATGTCATAATGTCTGCGACAAGCATCACATGACGGACGTCAACATCTAAACCTTGTTCCTCCAAAACGCTTTCAGCTTCATGTATCAACGCGTTCCTAGCGGCCTCTATTCCGAGAGTATTAGCTATTTCATGAACGTTGTTTGTTGTCGTTTGTGAGGCATCCACTTGAGGAGGTTCCAGGGCTTTAGGAAGGTTTGACCCATCTGTTCTAATGATCCATTCTCTGCTTTCTTCTGTAACCAAGACACGTTTTGTTTTAGGCACACCTTTAATATGGAACGAGGAGATCTTAGGAAGTAGTTTTTTGAGATTTTCAGTTTTTTCCGGTTTTATACGTACTCGATTGCCTCTTGCCTTTATGGCACAGTTTGATAGCGCGTACGCTATCTCTAACTGATTCTTCAGTTCTTCAATTGTTACTCTTCTATCATCCATCATTGTCTCGCTGAGGTCCACCACTATTTCATCTCTTATAGGGTCTTCATAGATCGCTTGTGCTAAGTCTTCTATTGTTGTGTGAATTATGTTTCGGGCGATTTCTGTTGCGGCTTCTTTGTTTTTTCTGTATTTTCTAGTCAGGTGTATCGTCATGACAGGGGTAGATGGTATTCTTCTTGCATCAACAATTTCGATCAGCCTTGGCAATCCTAAGGTTACGTTTTGCTCTCGAACTCCTGCGTAGTGGAATGTTCTGAGGGTCATTTGTGTGCCGGGTTCACCTATTGACTGAGCTGCAACTATGCCTACTGCTTCACCTGGCTCCATCAAAGCATGCTTATAGTGTTCAACCGTTAATTTTATTGCTTTTTCGACATCAGATCTGGCCAATCTTGTTTTTGATAAAGCCTGTTCAAGTTCCTTCATCAGTAATGGTGTTAGTTGGTCTTCAGTCTCTTTCAACCGTTTTTTAACGTACTCATTTGGTGCTGGCGTACCCTTCCTAATCGCTATTTTTATCTGCTCAATTAATCGACTTACATTCACAGCTTTTCCATGGTCGCTTTTTGCAGGATCAACTCCGTCTTCACCATATTTGAATTGGACTATTTCCCCGGTTGAACTTCTAACCGTGCCATCATATTCCAAGCGTAGATGCTCCAGTGCGTTAATCAACCGCCTTTGCATGTACCCGCTTTGTTGAGTCCTGACCGCGGTGTCGACGAGACCTTCCCTGCCACCCATGGCATGGAAGAAAAACTCAATGGAGTCAAGTCCTGTTTGATATGAGGAGTGAACGAAACCTCTTGCTTTCGGCTTCGGATCGCGAGGTTTGAAGTGAGGCAAGGCGCGTTCTCGGTATCCACGCATTATCCTTTTTCCTCGCACCGCTTGCTGTCCTACGCATGCAGTCATCTGTCCAATGTTCAAGTTTGATCCTCTGCTGCCCGTTCGCGTCATTACTATGCCTGAGTTTTCAATAGTGAAGTCTTCATCAGCTATTTTTCCAGATTGATCCCTTGCTTTAGCCAATTCGTTCATTACGTATATTTCAAATGAGTCTTCAAGGGTTTGTCCGGGAAGCCTTTGCAATGTGCCTTTGCCATATTTACCTATTAGTTCTTCTATTCTCTTCTCAATTTTGTCCATGGTTCTTCGTATTTTTTTTTCAGCACTTGGAGACAAAACCAGTTCGTCATAGGAGTATGTGAAACCGCGCATAGTTATGAAAAGATTCAACATGCGGGTTATCTTGTTTAGAAATTCACGTCCAGCTTCTGATCCATAGTCCTTTACTATTCTGTGCAGAATGCTTTCTGACTGTTCAGCTCCTATTGAACGTCTATCTACAACGCCGCTTATGAGTTCACCGTTTTTGATAACGACATATGCGTCGTAAGGGCAGTCCTCCTTTTTGCATTTGTCGCATCCTAGACAGATGCTTGCCTTCAAAACATAGTTCAAGTCTTTGGGTAAGAATAAGCTGAAAATCTGTTTGCCACTCCATAATGATTGGGGTGCCTTGACTTTAGGCTCTGGTAACAGTCCATCATATCCTGTTGCTATCAGTAGTCTGCTAACCTCATCTTTTGTTAGATAGTTTGATTTTCTTGTGAGTAGATACGAGGCTGTTATGAAGTCTCGGATTGCTCCTATTATTGGGCCTCCAAATCTTGGTGATAATATTTGATCCTGAACCTGCATCAGTAGGCGTGCTTCTGTTTGTGCTTCTTGACTTTGGGGTATATGAAGGTTCATTTCATCTCCGTCGAAGTCGGCGTTGTATGGTGGACAAACACAAAGGTGTAGACGGAACGTTTTGTACGGTAGAACATGTACTTGATGAGCCATAATTGACATTCGGTGAAGCGAAGGCTGGCGGTTGAAGATGGCTATGTCGCCGTTTCTAAGATGTCTTTCTACAATAAAGCCTGGCTCTAAAGCCTCTGCAACTTTTTCTCTGTCAACAACGAATTCAAGTCTTATACGTTTACCATCATGTCTAATAATGTAGAGTGCACCAGGATATACTTCAGGTCCATTTATCACAAGCTTACGCATTTCTTCGATGTTCCATTCTGTAATCTTTTCGGGTACTGATAATCGAATGGCAATTTCAAGTGGAACTCCAACCTCGTTTATGTCCAGGTTTGGATCAGGAGAAATTACTGTTCGAGCTGAAAAATCAACCCTTTTTCCTGAAAGGTTACTTCTGAATCTTCCCTCTTTCCCCTTCAATCTTTGTGAGAGTGTCTTTAATGCTCTGCCTGAGCGATGTCTTGCCGGAGGTATTCCTGAAGCTTCATTGTTGTAGTATGTTGTTACATGATACTGGAGAAGTTCCGATAGGTCTTGGATTATTAGTGTGGGTGCTCCTGCATCCATGTTTTCTCTTAGTCTTTGGTTGATGCGGATTATGTCCACCAGCTTGTGCGTTAGATCGTCTTCTGAGCGTATGCCAGATTCCAACGTAATTGATGGACGCACGTAAACCGGTGGAACCGGTAAAACCTGTAGAATCATCCATTCAGGACGAGCAGCTTTCGGATTGAAATCTAAAAGTTTAAGATCTTCATTTGTTATGCGTTCCATTCTTTCGCGAACCATACTCGGCGTCAACGGCTGGGAGCCGCTCTCGATTACCTCACTGAACTTTGTTGGCTTTTCAAAAGTTATTTTATATTGGATTGCTCCGCAGTGTGGACACTGTTTCGGTCGTATCTCCTTTATTATCCTTTTGTAGACTTCCGTTGGAACTTCACCTCGAAGTTTACGTGCTCTCTCAATTCTAGCTTGAACTTTGTGTGCCATGTCGTCCGGAAGCAATATGCGACTGCAGTTTCGGCATGTTGATTTCAGAAGTTTGTATATGATCTTTGTGAATTCAATATGTATTATGGGAACAGCCAACTCGATGTGGCCAAAGTGACCTGGACAGCGGATGGCCGTGTTGCCGCATGTTTTGCACCTTTGTCTTGGTTCAAGGGTTCCAAGCCTACCATCCATTAGTCCAGTTGTTATAGAGGCACCGTCTTCATCATAGGTGTCTGGTGTTTGAATCTCTACAACTGAGAGTTTGCGTATATCCTGCGGTGAAAACAAACCGAAGCCGATTTGATCAACAACTTTGTGAATTATTTCTTCTGCAGTCATGTTAAGCTTTCTCCTTAAGCTCTAGTTTTGGAGCTACGCAAAGGCTCATTAGTTCCTGTAATAGAAGTTTGAAAGCGTAGGATACTATTACAGGGGAGATCCTGGCTTTTTCTCCGCATAGTCTACATACGTATTTTCTTTGTCTCATATTATAATAGGCTAGGTAACCACAGTTTTCACACACATATAATGTGTATCTGTCTGATTCTTCTAGCAGTCTATCTCGGAGCAACATTGCTGCTCCATGTCCTATCAAGCAGTCACGTTCCATTTCTCCGAATCTTAAGCCTCCTCCTCTAGCTCGACCCTCCGTGGGTTGTCGGGTTAGCATTTGCACTTGTCCTCTTGCTCTGGCATGGATTTTATCTGCAACCATGTGGTGCAGTTTCTGGTAGTACACCACTCCAACGAATACGTCTGCAACGAATTTCTGTCCTGTCATGCCATTGTAGAAAACCTCTCTACCCGTGTGGCTGAGTCCCAATTTCCTCAAGGCTTTTCTGATTTCTGGAGGCTTTTCGTTCGAAAATGGTGTTCCATCAACAGGTTTTCCTCTTACGGCGGCGACTTTGCCAGCCATTGACTCGATGAAATGTCCAATGGTCATTCTTGAAGGAATAGCGTGAGGATTAACTATTATGTCTGGAACTATACCATCTTCCGTGAAGGGCATATCCTCCTGTGGTACAATTAATCCTATGACTCCTTTTTGTCCATGACGAGAGGCGAACTTATCTCCAAGTTCTGGGATACGTTGATCACGAACCTTAACCTTAACAAGCTCGCTACCCTCCCTGGATTCGGTTATGAACACTGAATCAACAATTCCTTTTTCTGATGGTCGCATATCGATCGACGTGTCCCGCAATGAAGGACCTCTAACTTCAAACTCTTTGTATTCCTCAAGGAATCTTGGCGGGCTTGTTCTACCAATAAGGACATCTCCACCTGAAACTTTTGCTTCTAAGCTTATTATTCCATCCGGTTCAAGAAGTCTATAGTATTGTTCTCCTCTATATCCACGCATTCCTGGTTCAGGTATCAGGAACTTGTCTCTTAGTCCTCCCAGGTACTGACGACATTCAGCCACATATATTCTGTAGAAATTTGAGCGGGCTAAACCTCTTTCTATAGAGGCTTTATTGAAGATTAAAGCATCTTCCATATTATAGCCTTCAAAGGAAAGTACGGCTACTACGCAGTTTTGTCCTGATGGGCAAAGTTTGTAGCCCAATACATCCATCAACGCGGTTTCAACCAAGGGTATTTGTGGATAGTGTAATATGTGGGATCTCGAGTCTGCACGCTGCTGAAAGTTTGTTGCGTAAATGCCTAATGCCTGCTTTGCCATTGCAGCTTGATATGAGTTTCGTGGTGACTGATTATGTTCTGCGTATGGAATTGTTGAAGCGCATATCCCCAGAATTGTGTATGTTGCAATCTCCATATGTGTACTTTCAGGGGTTACTTCTTCAGGGTTTATGGCGATATAGGCGTTTTCCTCTTCTTCAGCGTCTAGGTACTCAACTATGCCGTTTTTAACAAGGTCCTCCCATGCCCATTCTTCAGACGCTACTTTATCAACATGTTCTGGTTGAAGTTTTGGTATACCGTTCTCAATTATTATTAGGGGTCGTCTAACTCTGCCTTCACCGCAGTTGACATATATTTCTTCTCTCTCACCATGAATTTTTGACAAATAAACTATGTTAACTTCTGTTGAGATTTCACCTTTTCTACGTCTTTCCCTGAACTCTTGCACTAATTCTTGTGGGGAAGTACAGTAACCCATTATGTTCCCGTCGACAAAGACCTTTGCTCCTGAAAGCCTTAACGTTTCATTTGATTCATACGCAGGTACTACGCCCATGCTGTAGAGTATCTGCATTATTCTCTCAGGGTTTACGCCTACTGAGATGCATGCTGACAATGCTAGGTTTTTGACCAGCCCACAGTTTGAGCCTTCTGGTGTTTCATTTGGACACAGGCGACCCCAATGAGTCGGGTGCAAGTCTCTTGCCTCAAAGTTTGGTTGACTTCGGCTTAGCGGTGATTGTAACCTACGAAGGTGGCTTAAAGTTGAAATGTGATTTGTTCTATCGAGAAGTTGGGTTATGCCCACTCTTCCTCTTCCCCAGTTTCCCGTTGCAAGGGCATGCTGAAGCCTCTCAGTTATTATTCCCGGGCGAACTGCTACCGAAACAGTTATTATTGGTCCCTTCACGCCTATGCGTTCAAGCTGGTATTTCATGTCTCTACAGAGGTTTCTGAAGGCCATTCTGAATAGGTCTGCAAGCAACGGACCAGCAAGCCTTAATCTTTTGTTTTTGAAATGATCTTTGTCATCTGTTTTTCTTCTTCCAAGTTTCAGTTCAATTGCCCTGCATGCCATTTCGCCTAAGAACAAGGCTTTGTCTCCTCTGCTTTCGCTTGTTCTACCAATGTGCGGCAGGAAGTTTCTATCTATCACTGTTTCAGCTTTTTGTATGCGGTATTCTTCAACTTGGCCGTGGGCGACACGGTTTCCAATGAAAAGCACTGCATCTCTTACAGTATCTATGCCTATGGCTTTGTCAAATGAGGATTCTAACTCCCTCTGTGTCTCTTCTTCTAGCGAAACTGTTTGAGCTATATCCTTATCCGATTCTAAGCCTAGAGCACGCATTAATATGACGAACGGGATTAGTGTGGGCACTCCTGGCATGGAGGCGTATACAGCTCCGTCTGACTTTAGCTTAAGCTCTATTCTTGCTCTGAAGCCAACCGTTGTAGAGAATATCTTTGCTTGGTATACTGGCTTTACTCCTTTCTTGTTTATGTCCACAATTATTCGGTTTGGCGCCAAGTCTTCCATGGCAACTATTGCTCGTTCTGAACCGTTTACCACGAAGTAGCCGCCTGGACCATTTTGGTCTTCTCCACATGCTATCAGCTCTTCTCTTGAGAGTTGTGATAGGAAGCATAGTTTTGACTTCAGCATTACCGGAATATTTCCAATATAAACTAGTTCTGTGTCTTGTTCTCTGTCGTCTATTACCGGAGTCATCTCCAGAGCTATAGGTGCAGCGTAAGTCAAACTGCGAAGCCTTGCTTCCATCGGCAGGATTTCATGTTTCGTTCCGTCAACTTCTATTGCATATGGACTCGTAATCCTTGTATGCGGATCTATTATCCAGATCTGTCCTAACTTCACCTTGTACGGGCACTCGGGAACGTCTATTGAAATCTCCCCTATCTCATCTATTACTTCTTGTAGGCCATGATCTATGAACTCGTTGTAGGAATCTAAGTGCTGGCGAACTAGGCCTTTCTCCTTAAAAAAAGCCTTCAATAGGAGGTGTGTATCCTCCTTTGATATTTCAGCCAATTCCAACTATCCCCCGCAATTTTACACTTAAACATATATGAGTGAAACTAGTTGATGCGGGTTTTTTCAAACTTTCAATTTCCTCCAACTTGAAAAATTGTTTTCGGACTTTAAAGAGCTAGAAACGTAACTGCACAGCTTTCTAATAAACTTTACCGTTCAAAGATTACTGTTGATGTTTATGTCTGTTTCGATTTGGATTCAGAATAAAGAGCTATTCTTCATAACAATTATGATTCAGAGAGAAGAATAAATAAATGGGTTAGTAGTAGCTTTGAACAATACTCTTACTGATCGAAAAAGAAGTCTGATAGTTCTGGGAGTGCTTGTATTTTTGACTTCAACAGCTGCTGGTTCCAGCCCTAGTGTTAAGTTCAATGGCTTTCCGGAATATCAAAGATATGTACACACTTACCTAAACTCAGGAATCTTGGAAAATTGGACTTACATGGAAAAGCCTATGTTTCCAGTGTTTTTGAACCGTTCGCAGGTGCAGATCGGCCGGAGCTGGAAGGTGATTTGTCCGCTTAGGGCGAATCACAGCTATCATGTCTATTGTCATGGTGAATGGATAGATTCAGGCTCAGAACCTCAAACAGACTACGACATTTACGTTTATGATCCCCTTGGAAGAATGGAAGGTTATCATACTGAGTCAGCTGGTTTTCCTGAGCACCTAGGAACCACGGTGGACACAGCCTTTTTTGTTCCGAAATATTCGGGAAACTACACCTTTCTTTTAGAAAATGATCCAAGAGAAAGTGGGGGTTCGCAGCAAGCAACTTTTATGATAATTGAGACTGTTGAATGTAACGTTTGGCATAAACACTATGTGAGAGGCAAAGAAAATGAGCTGCCTGTTCTCGAGACGAGCTGGGCTTATGAGTTTGTGACTGAAAGTCAGCACATTGAAGTTTTCATTAAAGTTCCGGAAACTCTAGATATGTATGAGGCTAGGCTTTACTTGATGGCTAATCCCCAAAAAGATGTAGGCACCATGTTGAATAACGTTCCATTAGCTTGGGAACCTGGGCTTTACGGCGAAAAAAACGACAACATCGGCGGCTACAACCTAGAAAACGAAGAACACAGGGGCATAGCATATGCAAGTTGCGAGTTACACGGTCAAGACATGTTCATAAATCTCACTTCACCGTATCCCGGCAAAAGTCTTTACCATTTGGTTTTTATAGGTGAAGCGGACTCTGGAACAATAGAGTTTCTGGTTAAGGCAGAGTTTGGAAACGCTTGTCTAAAGCCCCTAGTTGTTCCTGGACGGGTATTTCCGGACAACGACACTAGTGTTGCTTATATTTCTAACTCAACAAACTTGAAGAACGCAACTGTGCATTATTCAACTAATAACTGGACGAACATGACTGTTTTAGAGATGGAGATTGTGAACAATCGAACTTGCCGAGCAGTTATTCCCGGACAAACTGCTGGCACATTTGTCAGTTATAGAGTTGAGGCCAGTGATGTTTTGGAAAACGTTCTTGTCGCCTTCGGTAACTATTCTGTAAAATATCCTTCAGCACTAAACTTGACAATGGCTAGTGAAACCGTCTATTTAGGTGAAAACATAACTGTCAAAGGTCATTTAACCCCACCAGTGGAAAACCTCTCTATAACTGTTTATTTTACATCTCCAAACGAAAGCAAACAGATAGTGTGTTACACGCTTCTGAATGGTACGTTTAC